>Ga0207747_1000194_pt1 | contig 76106 bp, 72 predicted proteins | sample HigsolmetaGSP11D_FD_184839 | JGI IMG/M metagenome (GOLD analysis project Ga0207747, IMG submission 184839) | High solid enriched microbial communities from the Joint BioEnergy Institute, USA - SP1-1-D (SPAdes) | ecosystem: Engineered > Bioreactor > SSF (Solid state fermentation) > Aerobic >...
CGCAGGATCACCGACATCTCCGATTTGCGCGACGAGTCGGACCGCAACGGGATGCGCATCGTCATAGAGCTCAAACGCGAAGCGGTCCCGAAGGTCGTATTGAACAACCTCTACAAGCACACCCAGCTGCAGCAGAGCTTCGGGGTGAACATGGTCGCGCTGGTGGACGGTGTGCCGCGCACGCTCTCCTACAAGCAGGCCATAAAGCACTACATAGACCACCAGTTCGAGGTCGTGACCCGCAGGACCCGCTACGAGCTCGAGCGCGCCCGCGCCCGGGCGCACATCCTGGAGGGTCTGCTCGTCGCGCTCGCCAACCTCGACGAGGTCGTCGAGACGATCCGGCGTTCGCGCAGCGTCGAGAGCGCCCGCAACAACCTGATCCGCCGTTTCCGCCTGTCGGAGCGGCAGGCGCAGGCGATCCTGGACCTGAGGCTGCAGCGGCTGACCGGGATGGAGCGCCAGAAGGTCGAGCGGGAGCACCGGGATCTGGTCGAGAAGATCGAGTACCTGGAGGGCGTGCTCGCCGACGAGTCGAAGGTCTACGAGATCATCAAGGCCGAGCTGCTCGAGATAAAGGCCGCCTACGGCGACGAGCGGCGCACCCAGATCACGCTCTCCGAGGACGCGGACTTCGAGATAGAGGATCTCATCGCCGAGGAGGAGGTGGTCATCTCGATCACCGGGGCCGGCTACCTCAAGAGCGTCCCGGTCAACTCCTTCCGCAAGCAGGGCCGCGGCGGGGTCGGGGTCAACGGGATGGAGCTCAAGGAGGGCGACTTCATCGAGCACCTCTTCATCACCACGACCCACCACTACATGCTCTTCTTCACCAACAAGGGCAAGGTCTACCGGCTCAAGGTGCACCAGTTGCCCCGGATGAGCCGGACGGCCCGCGGACGCCACGTGGCCAACCTGCTGCCGCTCTCGCAGGACGAGCACATAGCCGCGGTCATCGCGACCAGGGACTTCGGCGAGGCGGAGTACCTGCTCTTCGCGACCCGGCGCGGGATCGTGAAGAAGACCGAATTCTCCGAGTACAACACGCCGCTGAAGAACGAGGGGATCATCGCGATCAAGCTCGCGGAGGGCGACGAGCTCATCGACGTGCGCCACGCCTCCGAGGGCGACGAGGTCATCCTCGTCACCCGGGAGGGCAAGGCGCTCAGGTTCCGCCAGGACGAGGCGCGGGCGATGGGCCGGGCCACGGCGGGCGTCAAGGGGATAACCCTCAAGGAGGGCGATGCCCTCCTCTCGATGGACGTCATCTCCGACGATGCCGCGGATCTCTTCTTGATCACCGAGAAGGGGTACGGCAAGCGCACACCGCTCTCCCAGTTCAGGACGCAGGGCCGGGGAGGGCAGGGTGTGATCGCGATGAAGACCGGGGAAGAGAGGGGCCGCCTCTCCGGCGTGCGGGTGGTCAAACCGGACTTGCACGAGCTCGTTATAGTCTCTAACCTTGGGACGACCATACGCATAGACGCGGGCTCCGTCTCCCGGCAGGGGCGCAGCGCCCAGGGCGTGCGGGTGATGAACCTGCACGCCGGGGATTCGGTGAGCGCCGTGGCGAAGGTGGTCGCCTCCCGCAGCGCTTCGGGAGGGGAGGCTGGAGCCAGCGACGAGCTTTCGTTGGAAGAGATCGTCGGCGAGGAGCCCAGGGGAGCGTCGGAAGCGGGACCTCCCGAGGCCGATCGAACGGAGGAGTAGAGAGATGGAGAGCTGTGACGGCGTCGTCGAGTGCACGGCCCTCGTCCTTGCCGAGAGCTGCACGGAGTTCGATGGCCGTCTGACCCTCTTCGGGGTACTGGATGAGATCGTGACCGGGCCCGACGGGTCGGCTTCCTTCGTCGTCTACGCCAAATTCGAGGGGTGCGAGCACGCCGGGGGAGAGAGGCGGACGTCTCGCATCCTCGTCACCGACGATGACGGGTCGATGGTAGAGGAGTCGGACGAGTTCGACATCTGGCTCGACGGACCGGAGAACTCCGCCACGGTAGTTGCCGCCTTCGATCTTCCCGAGGGGCTCGAGCGGGAGGACGAGGTGCTTTGGATCGAGGCCGTGCTGGACGGCGAGACCGTGGCGCAGACGGCGCTCCCGGTCCGCGAGAGGTACAGCGTATGAGAAAGAGAACGCGAGGGTCCGCTCCGGCGGGTCTCTCCGTTTCGATATAGCGAGGGAAAGTATGCCCGAGGATCTGGCAATCTTCATCGACTGGGAGAACATCTACATCTCCACGGTTACCGAGTACAACGCAAAGCCGAACGTCTCGGCGATCCTGGAGAAGGCGCGGGAGTTCGGCAGGATAGTCTCCGCGACGGCCTACGCCGACTGGACCGACGGGGACTTCAGGAACGCCCCGCCCACGCTCTATTCGAACGGGATCGCACCGCGCTACATCTCTGCCCGTTACTTCCCGGGTGGAAAGTCCTCGAAGCGGCGCACGAACTCGATAGACGTGATGCTCGCGGTGGAGTGCTCGGACTTTCTGCACAACCACCCGCAGGTGGGCACCTACGTGCTCGTGACCGGCGACGGGGACTTCATCCCGCTGGTGAACCTGCTCCGGAGCCAGGGCAAGACGGTGGTCGTGATCGGGGTCTCAGAAGCGGCCTCCTACCACCTGATCGAGTCGGCGGACCACTTCATCTCCTACGCCTCGCTGCTCGAGGAGGAGCGGGCGGCCAAAGCCCGCGACCGGGAGAAGAAGAAGCAGTTCGACCCGTTCAAGGAGCTCGTGCGCGCGGTCGAGGCGCTAAAGAAGGGGAACAAGGCGCGCGTGCTCGGGCAGGTCAAGCAGCAGATGATCGTGCAGCTCGGATCGTTCGACGAGCGCGAGGCGGGCTTCAAGAAGTTCAAGGACTTCGTGGTCGAGGCCGAACGCCGGGGGCTGGTGAATACCGTGGACCAGGACATGGAACTGCAGGTCTACCTGCCTGGTGAGAAGCTTCCCGAGCAGGGCGGACGTCCCGAGGATGACGGTGACAAGCACGATCGCGAGGAGGAATCCGAAGAGCGGGACATCGAGAGGGAGGGGCTGGACCTTTACGAGGACCTCACGCCTTATGAGCTCAAGACCATCTGTGAGCGGGTGGACGATCTGGGAGAGAGGGCCTCGATGGTCGAGATCGTCGGCAGCATCCGGGAGCTGGACGAGCGCGGGGAGCTGGAGCTCTCGGAGGAGGAGATCGAAGAGGTCGTGGAGGCTCTTCTGGAGGCCGGCTACCTGGAGAAGGTCCGGGCCAAGCCCTACGGAGCCGCCCTCTCCAGCATGAACTTCTACAGGCTGAACAAAGACCTCAAAGAGGTGAAGAACATCCTGAAGAGCGCGGCCTGAGACCCCTACCGCAGGGCTCAGTCCGCCAGCCGGTAGACCGTGAGGTTCGCGAAGAACAGGGCCACGGCCATCTGAGCGAGCGAGAGGGCGAACGTCTCGATGTCCTGCAGGACGCTGGCGTCGAGCATGAGCCGGAACGCCAGGATGAGGCCGAAGCCGATCACGAACCACAGCCCCGCCTTGACCATGTATCCCCGGGTCTTCTCCCGCCAGATCGCCATCCCGAAGAGCGCCGGTACGTAGAACGCGATCGCGAACGGTACGAAGTGCGATATGCCGTTCAGTATGCTCAGGATCATCTCCATGAACCACATTCTATACCAAAGTGCTTACATCAAAGGTGAGAGGTTACTGGAAAAATCCGGATGTCTTGTGTAATCTGAGGAGTCACCGCGTTTGGAGTCTTCTCTGAGGGGTCTGTCGAGATGGGAATAAACCAGAGGGTTTCGCTCAGGAAGTTCAAAGATGACATACGCAGGTGGGTGGAGGAGGGGAGGTCGGACGAGTGGATCGCCAGTGCTCTCGGGACGAGCGCTTCGTCGGTCCAGTCCTTCAGGTCCCGCAACGCCATCTACCGGAGGGAGATAGTCTCGACGGTCTATGCTCCCAGGGAGTACAGCCAGTACGAAGGGGTTCTCGAGAGGGAAGCGGGGCCCCCGGAGCGGGTGGGGGTATGGTTCGATCCGGCCGTGGCCGACGACAAGAGATGGAAGGATGTCTGGGAGGAGGCCGGGGAGGTCGAGGTCCGCGTCACGCCGAGCAGGATAGTGCTCGTGAAGAAGGCGAGTAATCGCACCACCCGTACCTGAGGTATATAATTTTTCCAGAGGGGTCGGGCCGCCCGACCCGCCGCTGTGTCCGCGACGGGCGGATGCAGAGGAAAGTCCGGACTCGTAGCAGAGGCCGCCTGGGCTAACAACCCAGGGGGCGGTGGGCGCAAGCCCACCGTCACGTCAAGTGCAACAGAGAGTAGACCAGCCGATGGCCGGGGTATCGGAACCTCCCGGCACAGGTGATGGGTGAAAGGGTGGGGTAAGAGCCCACCGGCGGTAACCCGTAAGGGTGCCGGCCAGGTAAACCACCGGTGCGAGCAAGCCAAATTTGTCCGGTTTATTCCGGGCATGGTAGGCGCGGCCCCTCCCAGAGGGGCCCGGAGGGGGAAGTTCCCTTCCGGAGATGGATGGCGGGTTAGAACAGAATCCGGCTTACGAGGCGGCCCGGTCCCCTTTCTTCGGCGGAGAGGCGAGAGGTGGCGGTATCCCGGTCACCGTTTGGGATGAAGACCGGAAAATGCGTTCACAGCCTGGTGGCGAACGGTACTTTATACTGCACGGGTGTCATGATGTTCGCTCAGAAGTCGCCTAGAGGGGAGAAGAGGTGTCGAGCATAGCAGCTGCCTGGAAGAAGTTACCCTGGTGGGTCGAACCGATGACCGTGGTCATCGTCCTGGCGGGGTTTGGCATCTACTCGTTCATCGTCGTGGTCTTCGCCCAGCACAGCAGCTACCACGATCTGCTGTCTCCGTTCTACTCTCCCCACGTCAATTCGCCGGTGAGCTGGCTCTCGCCGGCGATGTTGGTCGCCTGGATACCGCTCGGGTTCAGGATAACCTGCTACTACTACCGCAAGGCGTACTACAGGGCGTTCTTCTGGGACCCGCCGGCTTGCGTGGCCCGGGCCCAGAATCTGGAGCCCAGGCACAGCTACAACGGTGAGCGGGGCTTCTTCGTGTGGAACAACATCCACCGCTACTTCCTGTACGCCTCGAGCATCGTCGTCCTGTTTCTCTGGTACGACGCGATAAGGGCATTTTTCCCCGGCGGATCGTTCGGTTTCTCCATCGGTTCGCTCATACTCCTCATAAACGTGATACTCCTATCCATGTACACTGGGTCCTGCCATTCGTTCAGGCACCTCATCGGGGGAGGCAAGGACTGCTACACGTGCATAAGGGGCGGCATGGCCCGCCGCAAGGCCTACGGGTGGGTGAGTCGGCTCAACACCCGGCACTCACTGTGGGCCTGGCTCAGCCTGTTCTCGGTTCTCATCGCCGACATTTACATCAGGCTGCTCATAGCGGGCGTTATAACCGACATAAGGATCGTCTAGCGAAAGGGGAACTCAGGTGGAAGGCAACGGACATTCCGGGAGCACTGCCCGCGAGGAATACGAGGTGCGCGAGCACGACGTTCTGGTCATCGGGGCCGGTGGCGCCGGTCTGCGGGCCGCGATCGCCGTGGCCCAGAAGGGAATGTCCGTGGGGGTCGTCACCAAGAGCCTCTTGGGCAAGGCGCACACCGTCATGGCCGAGGGTGGGATAGCCGCGGCCCTCGGCAACGTCGATCCCGATGACAGCTGGGAGCAGCACTTCATCGACACGATGAACAGCGGCAAGTTCATCAACAACTGGCGCAAGGTCGAGATCTACGCAAAGGAAGCCCCGGCCGGCGTCATAGAGCTCGAGCAGTGGGGGGCGCTCTTCAACCGCACGGAGGAGGGTAAGATCCACCAGCGCCCCTTCGGAGGGCACACCTACCGCAGGCTCGCCCACATCGGCGACCGCACCGGGCTCGAGATGATCCGGACCCTGCAGGAGAAGCTCCTGACCACCGACGCCGAGGTCTACATGGAGACCACGGTGACCAAGCTGTTCAAGGACTCTCAGGGCAGGATCTCCGGAGCCCTCGCGTACACCCGCGAGTCGGGGAAGTTCATCTTCTTCAAGACCAAGGCGATAGTCATGGCGACCGGAGGATGGGGTCGCATCTACAAGGTAACCTCGAACTCGTGGGAAGGTACGGGGGACGGGCTCTTCCTTGCCTACGACACCGGCGCGGAGCTCGTGGACATGGAGATGGTGCAGTTCCATCCCACGGGGATGGTCTGGCCTCCCGGTGTGCGCGGTATCCTGGTGACCGAGGGCGTGCGCGGCGAGGGCGGAATCCTCAGGAACGCCAACGGCGAGCGCTTCATGGAGCGCTACGATCCCCAGCGGATGGAGCTCTCCACCCGCGACGTGGTGGCTCGGGCGAACTACACAGAGGTGCAGGAGGGACGGGGGACGCCGCACGGCGGCGTCTACCTGGACATCACGCACCTCGGGTACGACGAGATCATGAAGCGGCTGCCGACGATGCACGAGCAGTTCCTCAAGCTCGCCGACGTGGACATCGCGAAGGAGCCGATGGAGGTCTTCCCGACCGTCCACTACAACATGGGCGGGCTCAAGGTCGAACCCGAGAGCTGTGCGACAACGATCCCGGGACTGTTCGCCGCAGGGGAGGTCGCGGGCGGGCTGCACGGCGCGAACCGCCTCGGCGGGAACTCGCTCGGTGACCTGCTCGTCTTCGGCCGCCGGGCCGGAGAAGGAGCCGCTGAGTACGTCGAGCAGAGCACGCACGCCGCCGGAGCCCCCGACGAGGAGGTGCAGGCGGAGATACGGCGGGTGCTCGAGCCGCTCACGAAGAAGCCGAGCGACCGCGACGAGAGCCCGTACCTTCTGCAGGAGGAGCTGCAGGAGGCGATGATGCAGCATGCGAACCTCATGAGGGACGAGGACTCCCTCAAGGAGGGGCTCAGGAAGGTGCTCGCGATCAAGGAGCGCATCCCCCACGTCAGGGTCGGTGGCAGCAGGCTCTTCAACCCCGGCTGGCACGCCGCGCAGGACATCCGCTACATGGCGAACATCTCGGAGATCATCATCCGCTGCGCGCTCGAACGCAAGGAGAAGCGGGGAGCCCAGTGGCGGCTCGACTGCGACGAGCTGGTCGAGGAGTACGGGAAGATCAACTTCGTCGTTAAGAAGAACGAGAAGGGGGAGCCGGGCATCGAGCGGCGTGAGATCCCGCCGATGCCGGAGCATCTGGCCGCGCTGTTCAAGAAGGAGAAGACCAAGGTATGAGCGAGGGAGACGTCACGTCCCGGGCTCACGCGCCGGTTGGCGAGGAGGAGCTCGGCGGCACGGATCGGACGATAAAGCTGAACATCTTCCGCGGCGACGCCGAGGGCGGCGAGGAGGTCGAGTACGAGATCCCCTACGTGGAGGGGATGGTGGTGCTGGACGCCGTGCTCTACATCCAGGCCCACCAGGCGAACGACCTCGCTGTGCGCTGGAACTGCAAGGCAGCCCACTGCGGCTCGTGCAGTGCCGAGATAAACGGGATGCCGAAGCTGATGTGCAAGACGCGCATCGACGAGTACGAGGGCAAGGAGATACACGTGGGGCCGCTTCAGGCCTTCCCCCTGATAAAGGACCTCGTCACCGACGTCTCCTGGAACTACGAGGTGTCGAAGGGGATAACGCCTTTCACCACGAGCGAGAAGGCTCCCTTCACGCTCTACGAGGAGGACGTCGAGCGCCTCTACGAGCCGAAGAGCTGCATCGAGTGCTTCCTGTGCCAGGACGTCTGCCACGTGCTCCGCACCCACCACAAGCATCCGGAGTACGCCGGGCCGCGCTTCTTCGTGCGCAACCAGTGGCTCGAGATGCACCCGCTGGACGAGGCGAACCGTCTGCACGATCTCAAGGAAGAGAACGGCATCGGATACTGCAACATCACCAAGTGCTGCACCGAGGTCTGCCCGGTCGGAATCCACATCACGGACAACTCGATCATCCCGCTCAAGGAGCGGGTCGCGGGCGAGTACTACGACCCGGCCAAGTGGCTGATGCGCAAGATCCGGGGCCGCAGGAACGGAGATCGGGCCGCGGGTTAGCCTCGGAGCGGAAGCATTCACCGGAAGAGGCGGGGCAATACCCCGCCTCTTTTCTTGCGGCATAAAAAAGAGCGGACGACGGGCTTCGAACCCGCGACCTCCAGCTTGGGAAGCTGGCGCTCTACCAACTGAGCTACGTCCGCGACCGGGCGTATTTTATCATGACGGAGAGGCGATTCGCTGCCCCTCCCTGCATCGGGGACGTATAATCCCGGGCATCGCGATGATCAGGAAGCTCTTAAAGAACGTTTTCCTGCGCGAGCCGAGGGGCGGGGTGATCTACTTCGTCCTCCTCTCCGTGGGCGTGATGGACCTCTTCTACTCGCTATACCTCTACGCGCTGCGGGGCTCTTCCTTCGCCTCGGACCCGACGAGCGGGGTGGAGGCTATGGCCCTCTGCGGCCTCTTCCTGGTGCTTCTCGGTGGTGCGGAGCTCGTGCCTGGAAAGGCCGGGGCGCTGGCCGCGCTGCTCCGGGCGGGGAGCTTCCTGTGTCTGCTCGCCGCCGTAGTCCTGCTGGCGGCGGTGGTCATCTCTCCGGGCGGCTGAGATCAGATGACAGCGTCTTCGGGATGGCGTCCGGTTGGATTGGGACACTGGTTGGATCTGGCTTGCTCTCAGAAGCGCTCTGCTGCGAGCCGCAGGCCGCTAGTAAGAGCACCATCAGGACCACCAGACCGACCGCCGTCTTTCTCAATGCGCATCCACCACCCTGGAGACTTCCATGATCACCTCATTACAATTCGATCGCTATTGTACCTGCCAGGCCGATAAGGAAGAGCTGGCAGGCGGCAATAGTCTGTGCTGCCGGAAAACGCGCGATAAAGCGCTCCTGCCAGTCGTCTCCTAGCAGCCCGATGTTCAGACCCAGGATGATCGCCCAGACCGCTGCCCCTCTGGCCACGGAATAGGCCCCGTAGATATCGACACATGCCCCAGTAGTAGAGGGCAGCCTGAGCGCGGTTGCACGGTCCGAGCTTGCGGTACACACTCCGGAGGCGGTTCTTGACCGTCTGCTCCGAGAGACAGAGCTTGCGGCTTATGCGCCGGTTGTTCCACCCGTAAGCCGCGTAGCGCAGCACCACCCGCTCAGACCGGGTGAGCGCCGTCTTCGGTCCCGGGGTGAAGCTGTAGGTCTCGCCCCCGGATACCAGGCTCAACCCCCTCAGGAGGGCGTCGTCGAGGTCCTGCCTCAGGAAGAACTCGTCGGACAGCAGGGCCTCGGGGCGGAGCTCCCGGAGGTCCTCCAGGTACTCCGGACAGGTGTTCCACGTCACCACGACTACCTTGGAGTCTGACCGGTCCAGCTCTTCGAGGGCGCGCACGGCGTAGGCCCGCGGCAAGTCGAGCAACAGCTTCATGCGGGCTTCGGGTCTCACTCGGAAGCCCCTTGCCGCAAGCTCGCGCTCGAAGGCGGTGCGGACGGAGGATGCGCCGCACAGGACGGAGAGGACGAGCCTCTCTCGCTCGCTTCTCCGTTGGGGCGAGGCATCCCGATGCGAGATGATGTGTGGCGAGGCTTCTGTCACGACGTTTCCTCTTTATGCCTTTCCCTACCGCTCAACTCTCACCCTACCCTGAAGTGAGAAATATTGTAAGTTCTGTCCTGCACGGCTGAAGAAGGCTCGGCGCAACAGACCGCCCATTGTCCCCGGGTGTGGCGTGATACGCTTGGGCCATGGACCAGCTCGAATACAGGTTCTGCCCGAGGTGCGGGGGTGATTTGGAGAGCCGCGTCTTGAAGGAGGGGGAACCTGAGCGGCTGGTGTGCTCCGGGTGCGGGTTCGTCTTCTACCTGGGTCCGAAGCTGGTCGCGGGGGCGATCTTCGAGGTGGACGGAGGGATACTCCTGATAAAGCGGGGCATAGAGCCGGGCTACGGGAGGTGGACGTTCCCCGGCGGTTACGTCGAGCGCGGCGAGGTTGCCGAGGAGGCGGCCCGGCGGGAGGTCGCCGAGGAGACCGGGATCGAGGTGGAGGTGGGACCGATCCTCGGGCTCTACTCCTACGAGGGGCAGCTCCCCGCGATCGCCGTCTTCGAGGGCCGGGCCACGGGCGGCAGGGCTCATCCCGGGGACGAGGTGCTCTCGGTCGAGAGCTTCGCCCCGGCGGAGATCCCGTGGGAAGAGCTCGCGTTTCCGAGTACGAAGGAAGCGCTCAGGGATTACCTAGGCGAGTAGTTCGGGAGGTTCCCACCCTTCGCCGAGGGCGTGGTGGGCGATGAAGCCGAGCACGGTCCGGTACCAGAGGCGTACGTCGTTCGGCTTGAGGATCCAGTGGTTCTCGTCCGGGAAATACAGAAATGCTGCCGGAACGCCGTGACGTTTGAGATCGGTCCAGAGCGTGAGGGCCTCGCTCACCGGGACCCGATAGTCCCGCGCCCCGTGTATTACGAGCATCGGGGTAGTGATGCGCTTCACGTGGGCACGGGGGTTGTTCTCGCGGTAGCGGGAAGGGTCTTCGTAAGGGTCGCCGAACTCCCGCTCCCAGAAGGTTCCGAGGTCGGTCGTTCCGTGGAAGGACTCGAGATCCCAGACGCTCGCGTGGGTGACGATGGCCCGGAAGCGGTCGGTGTGCCCGGCGACCCAGTTGGCCATGTACCCACCGAAGGATCCACCGAGGAGGACCGCCCTCTCGCCGTCTATTCCCTCGCGCGAGGCGGCGTCCTCCACCGCGGCCATCACGTCCTCGTAGACGACGCTACCCCAGCGCCCCCAGCCGCGCTCTATGCTGGAGAGGCCGTACCCGACGCTCAGCGCGGGGTCTGGCAGGAGCACGGCCCACCCCTCCGAGGTGAAGACGTGCGGGTTCCACCTCCAGTGCCAGGTGTTCCATGAGTTGAGTGGACCACCGTGCACGAAGACGGCGAGCGGGGCCGGGCCGCCCTCGGGGGATCCTTCTGGTAGGACGAGCCACGATGGGATGCGCCGGCCGTCGCGCCGCACCTCGATCCGCTCCAGGCGCGAGGGGAGGCTCAGCTCCTCCAGCTCCGGGAAGCTCTTGAGCCTGCGTACCTCCCCGCTCTTCAGGTCCAGGGCGATCGGGTGCGGCGGCTCCAGGATACTCGAGCGCAGCGCGTAGAGGGTCTTGCCGTCCGGTGAGGGACAGAGGTCGCCGAAGGAGCCCTCATCGGTGAGACGCTCTACCTCGCCGGTTGACACCTCGACCCGGTAGGCCGGGAGCCTGCCGTCGTCGTCCGCGGTGAAGTAGACGAAGCGGGAGTCGGGCGACCACACGGGATCCTCCGGCCAGCGGTCGAATCCCGGGAGGAGGTCTCTGCCTTCGCCGGACTCCAGGTCGAAGAGGAAGAGCGTGTGGTCGCCGGGTGCATCGGGGGTCGAGCGGGCACTCCGGACGGCGACGACGTGTCGTCCGTCGGGGCTGCAGGCGGGTGATCCGTAGTCCGCGGCGTCATCGGCGAGGACGCGCTGCTTCCCGGAGCGGGTGTCCACGCAGACGAGCGTCATGTCACGCCGGAGCAACTCGTCGGTTTCGCGCCTGCGTCCCGTGACGAGCTTCGAGCCGTCCGGGGTGAGGTCGAAGGTCGCCAGATCGAGCGAGCGGCCCGGGGAGGGAACGAGGTCTTTTCCTTCGGATCTCTCCTTTTGGGGGTCTTCCAGCAGGCACAGGTGGCGTTCTCTCGGGCCGAGGTCGTGGTCCCAGAACCGGATCGGATAATCCGTGAAGAGTTGCGCCTCCACGCCCGCGTCCTTGCGGGCTTTCTCGCGGGCGGCGTCCTCCTCGAGGCCGGACGTGCCGGGGAACATCCCCGTGGCGAAGGCCACCGTTCCGCTCCCTCGCGCCACGGCGAAGCTCTCCACGCCGCCGGGTGGGCCGGTGACGAGCCGGGCCTCGCCGCCCTCTGCGGGAAGTGCCCAGAGGGCGTTCCTCTCGCCGCGGGGGTCGTCCTCGTCTGCTTCGGGATCCCTGCGAGGCGAGAGAAAGACGAGCGAGCCGTCCGGAGCAAACCGCGCGCCGGACTCTCCCTCCCGGGAGCGGGTGAGGCGACGCGGGGCGGATGCCCCCCGAGGGTCGAGCTCGTAGAGCGCGGAGAGCATCTTCTTTCCGTCGCGAGATGGGCGGGAGGCGGAGGTGACGAGACGCTCGCCGTCCGGCGAGAGCGTGAGCCCGGCGAGGCGGGGCAGCTTCAGGAGTTCTTCTACGGTGAATCCGTCGTGGTCTGGCATGACACGATCTTAGCCCGGAGCGCGTCCGGTGTCCGGTGCTCCGCTGAGCGCGGCCTTTACGGCGGCCACGATCTCCTGCTCCCCGGAGAGCCTTCCGACCCCCGGCTCCTCCTCCTCGGAGGCCATCCTCCCCTCCTCCGGACCGACGAAAGAATGCCCCCAGCCCGCGAGCGTCGCCACGTTGCGCCGGGTGGCGGGGCTCTTCCACATCTCCGGGTTCATCGCCGGGGCCCAGAGCACCTTCTGCGCACCGGCGAGGATGATGGCCGAGAGCAGGTCGTCACCGAGCCCGATCGCCGCCCGGGCGATGGCGTCTGCCGTGGCGGGGACGACGAGGACGAGATCTGCCCAGCGGGCGAGGCGCACGTGCTCTATCCCACCGGTCGCCTCCCACCAGCTCTCTTCGGTGTGGATCCTCCGCCCCGCCGCGACCGCGAGCGTCTCCTCCGGGACGAAGCGCAGCGCGCCCGGCGTGGCGACGACCTCGACCTCGAACCCCGCCTCGCGCAGCCGTCGGATCACGCCGGGGACCTTGTACGCCGCGATACCGCCGGTGACGCCGACGAGGATGCGTTTTCCGGCCCCTTCCACACGACCAGTATATACGGCTAATATACGTCTCGATGGAGATGAACCTGAGAGAGAAGGCCGCCATCGTCACCGGGGCTTCGAGCGGCATCGGGGAAGCGACCGCGCGGGAGTTCGCGGGGCGCGGAGCCCGCGTCGTGCTCTGCGCCCGCAACCGGGACCGGCTCAGGGCCATCGTGCGCGAGATCCTCTCCTCCGGAGGGGAGGCGGTCGCCGCTCCCTGCGACGTCACCGATGCCTCCTCGGTGCGGGAGGCCGTCGGTCTGGCGGTCGAGGAGTGGGGGAGGGTGGACGTATTGGTCAACAACGCCGGGGTCGGGCTCTCCGGGAGGGTCGCCGAGCTGCGCCCCGAAGATCTGCGCCGCGTGATGGACGTCAACGTGATCGGGGCGCTCAACTTCGTGCAGGCCGTCCTGCCCCACATGCCGGAAGGTGGGAGGATCATCAACGTCTCGTCGGTCATCGGCAGGAGGTCCATCCCCAACGTCGGGGGTTACTGCGCGAGCAAGGCCGCGCTCGGGGCGCTCTCCGACGCCCTGCGCGTCGAGGTGGCGAAGAGAAAGATAACCGTCACCACCGTCTACCCCGGCACCACGCGCACGTCGTTCAGGGAGAACTCGCTGCGCACCGGCGGGGAGAAGCGTGGCTGGCGTCCTCCCGGCGTCTCGCCTGGGCGGGTGGCGGAGAGGATAGTCCAGGCCGCGGAGAGGGGAGGAAGAGACGTGTACGTTACCCGGATGGATCGCATTTTCGTCCTCGGTACCGGGCTCGCACCCGGCCTCACCGACCGGGTGCTCGGGATGTGGGCGAGGTGAGGGGGGGATGAGCTTCGAGGACGTAGCCCTCTCGCGGTTGCGGGGTCAGCGCGAGGAGGCCGACCGGGCGCTCTCGCTCGTCCGCGAGACCGAGGAAGCGGCCCGCGGTTTCGCCGAGCGGCTCTTCGCCGGGCTCGAGTACACCGCGGAGCTCGGCCGAAAGGCCGGCTTCGACATCACCGCCGAGAGCGAGCGCGGCATCTTCACCATGCACGCGGAGGCCGCCCCGGGCTCGGAGGCCGAAGTGGCCTTCGCGCTGGTGCGTGGTGCGGCCGCCGAGACCGACGAGGATCTCATGCACGAGGAGCTCTCCCGCTACAGCCTCGACCCCTCCGGCTACTCCGGGCGCATCCTCGGCTGGTCCGAGCAGATAGGGGAGGAGGCCTGCCAGACCTTCGCGGTCTACCGCGACGGGCTGTGGAAGACCAAGGGTATCTTCGTCGCCCGCGCCCGGGGCCGCGCGGACGACCCGGACGAAGTGCTCAACGGCTTCTGCCTGCGAATCACCGGGCGCCTGATCGACCTGGCGGCGCTCACGGGCGGGGTGGGGCGCCGGTGGGCCGAGGACTCCTACACCCTGCTCGACCACCGACAGAGGAGCAAGCGACCCCCGACCGCGCTGCGGCTGCCCCGACACGTGGAGCGCGCTCAGCGGTAGGCTTCAGCTACCACGCTCCCGCACGGAGCGGATGCGGTATCCGCCGGGGACCGGCTCGAGGAGCCCCTCCTCGCTCAGCTCCCCGAGGGCCCGAAGTATCTCGCCGTCGCCTGCGCCTTTGAGCAGGTTGCGCAGATCCTGCCGGTTGATCTCGCCGTGGCCGGCGAACGAGCAGAGCCCGGCGTATAGGACCCGGGCGGGAGGGGAGAGGGGGGAGGACCAGATCTCCGGCTCGTACCAGAAATCTCCCGCCCCCGCCGCGTTCTCCGGCCGCTCTCCCCGGCCGTCCGCGAGCAGGATGACCTCCGGGAGTTCCTCTCCGCTCAAAGCACCGTACGCACCGTCTCCCCCACGGCCGGCGTGTGTATCTTGTGGTTCGGCGCCAGCCGGTAGGCCAGATCGCTTATCCGACGCCGGGAGCCGTGGATCAGGATGATCTGACGCGGGTTGAGCCGCTCGGTGATGCTGAGCAGCTCGTCCTGCGTGCAGTGGGCGGCGAAGCTCACCCGCTCGACCCGCCAGTTCTCCTTCTCTCCGGCCGCCCGGTGCGCGCCGTAGGACGAGGCCGCGTTGGACGGGAGGATGACGGCGTTCTTCGGGCTCTTCTGCAGCCTCCTGCGGTAGAAGGCCGAAGCCCCGCCCTGCATCGTCACCGGAGAGGCGATGATCGCGCAGGGGTTGGCCAGAATGCGTTCGCGCGCCCGGTCGTCGTTGTCCACGGCCCGGATGTTGTCCGAGAAGAACAGCTCCTTCGGGTCGGTCTGCTGCAGGTAGGGCTTCATGTAGCCCAGCTGCTCGGCGTAGAGCCGCTCGGAGGTCGTCACGACCGACCCGTCGACGTAGATGAACACGTCCCTGTCGAGCCCGTACTCCTCACCGTAACGCTTGAGGCCAAGGATTATCTCCTGCGCCTGGCCGAGCGCGTAGGTCGGGATCAGGACGATACCACCCCTTTCCTGGGTGGTCTCGTTGATCACGTGGACCATCTTCTTTATCGACTCGGAGAAGGGCTGGGGCTTCTGGTCTGCGAGCGTGGCTTCCATCACCAGCAGGTCTATGTCGTGCACCTGCGGGAGCCGGGCCGAAGGGATCGAGAAGTGATCCTCCATGCAGATGTCTCCCGTGTGGAAGACCGTGGCCGCTCCCGACCGTATGAGAACGCTCGCCGCCCCGAGGATGTGCCCGCTCTCGGTGAGGGTGATCTTGGCGCCCCCCACGTCGAACGGTTTTCCGAAGGGCACCGTGGTGAGCCGCTTCTTCACCTCGTGCAGCGGGGCCCCTCCGGGAAGCCCCCCGCCCATCGCCGCGTGGTCGTTGAGGGCGCTCAGGATGAGCCTTGCCGAGGGAGGAGTGCAGTAGATCGGCAGATCGGGCCTGTCGCGCACCAGCAGAGGCAGCGCCCCGCAGTGGTCGAGGTGGGCGTGGGTTATCACCGCGGCGCTCAGACCGTCGAGCCCGCTGAAGTCCGGAGCCACGGGGCCGTGCCCGTCGGGCTTTATCCCGGCGTCGATGAGTACTCTGCTGCGCCCGAAGTCGAGCAGGTGACTGCTCCCGCCGACCTCACCGGCTCCACCGAGCGCCCTGAAGGAGAGGGTGGGCCTCCCGTTGCCCACCACGACCTCGTGCGCGCTGCGACGTTCTTTCGATGGGGAAGGGTCCTGGTCGTTCTCCTCCGCGGGGGCTTCCGGGGTGTCTCCCTCCCCCGCGGATGCCTCTCGCAACTCGGTGTGCGCCTGCAATACCTTGCCCATGAACTCGAGCAACCGGGCCGTGCGGTCGGCGGACTCGAGCGATTCAGGCATCGCGCCGACCTCGTTCTTAACCGCCCGCACCAGCAACGCCCCGAACCCCGGGTCCGTGAAACGGGCGTTCTGCAGCGCGTCTTTCACGCGGTCTCTCTCTTCACGGGTCCTACCGAGCTCCTCGTAGAGCTCTTCCACCCGCCGGGCGGCCGTCGCGTACGCCGAGCGCTCGCTCTCCAGCGTGCGCTCGAGGTGTTCGTTGCGCCGGTGGAGCTCCGAAAGCCGCTCTTTCATCTTGCTGTGAGCCTCCAGCGCGGCAGCCGCACGCTCTTCCGCTCTCCTGACCTGGGTCGCGGCGCTCTCTCGCTCGGCGCGCAGTACCTCGACCTCCTGCCCGAGCGCCGTGGCCTGCTCCCGGGCGGTCCGGGAGATGAACTGCAGCCGCTCGTTCTCCTTCTTCAGCTCCTCGAGCCGCTGCTCCAGCTCCTTTACCCGGGCGTCCTTCGAGGCCTCCTCTTCGGCTTTCTCGTTCTCCTTCTGCCAGGCGGCGATGAGCTCCTGCACGAGCTCCGGATCGGGCTCCTTTTCGGAGCTCAGGGCGGCCAGGAGGAGTCCTTCGGTGGTGTGGGCCTGACGCAGCTCCGCCAGCCTCTCCCGGTCGAGGTTCTCTACCGCCTCCGAGGTCTCGGGCGGTATCTGCTCGGAGATCGCGGTGCGGAAGGCGTCCCAGGCAGCCTCGTCGTGCATGACCCTGCGTGCGATGCTGCGCAGCATCTGCGTGCTGCCCCCGGCCTTGCGCGTGAGGGCGTCGGCCTGTATGCCCCGGGGCAGCAGGATCTCGTCGAGCCCCGGCACGCTCTTGCAGAGGTTCGCCAGAGCCCGCCTGGTGTCGAGCCTGCCGAGCCGCCGTATGAGAAGCTCCTCGGGAAGCGCTTCCGGAGGAAGCTTCTTCTGCGACCGGTTCTCTGCATCTTCTTTCTCGGCAGGATCAATTCCTCCTCGCGACATGGAATCTGACATACCAACTCCCTCCGAATGTGCGATTTTTTCCTTCTTTACTCATGTTTAAAATTCTATCATGGCGGTTTTGAAGCCCTTCCCACGGCCTTTCAATCCGCCGTCGGTTTCCCTAAACTAAAAAACATGAGCTCTGAGAGCGTCGAGATAATGGCTTATTCCCCTGGAAGATTCCCCATCCTGGTCGCGCGCTTCCTCTCCGGGGAGCTGCGGACCCTTTACTTCGAGACCGGCTACGATCCCGGGCTCTCCAAGCGCGTGAGCGAGGAGTGGTTGATCGAGAACGCCATCGGGCGTCACAGCTTCGTGGGTCTCAACCCTCCGTACGAGGTCTCCATCTCCGGACTCGGAGGTTACGCGGAGCGACTCCGGGCTTCCTCCGAGGATACGGAGCGTTAGCGGAAGGCGTCGTCAGCCGTTGTTCTTGCCCTTGCCGGGGGGATTGCTGTTCTGCCCGCCGCCGGCCGGCCCCTTCTTCTTGATCACCCCTGATCCGGCGCCCGGCTTGGGGTTGGATCCGCCGGGGTGGGAGGAGGCGCTCCCGGAAGAGTTTTTCCCGTTCGACCCGCTGGCCGGGTTGGAGGACTGGGAGTTGGAACCGCCCGCCGATCCCGAGCTGTAGTCGAGCGTCACGTAGGTTCCTTCGGGAACCTTGCTGCCGGCCTTGGGGTCGGTGTCTACGACGGTGCCCGCCGGTTTGTTGCTCTCAACCTGTACCAGCTTGTATCCGAGCCCTGCGTGTATGAGCGCGCTCTCCGCCTCGCTCACGTTCTTGCCGACCACGTCGGGTACGGCGACCTTCTTCACCGGCTTCGGGCCCGCGCTCAAGGTTATGTTCACCGCGGTGCCGGGCTTCACCTGTGCGCCGGGCTTGGGATCCTGGTTTATGACGCCTCCCTTCCCGATCTGGTCGTTGTAGTGGGAGACGACGCTGCCCAGCTTCAGCCCGGCCTGCTCCAGCAGAGCCCGGGCCTGGTCTTCGGTGTAGCCGTATGGGATGTCGGGAACGGTGACGAGTTTGGGGCCGGTCCCCACCGTGATCTCGACGGTGGAGCCCTGCACGGCTTCGGATCCACCGCTCGGCGACTGGGAGATCACCTTTCCGGCCTGCTCCGGGGAGCTCTCCGTCTGCTTGACGGAGACCTTGAAGCCCGCGTTTTGCAGGGTGCTCTCCGCGTCGGACGCCGGGCGCCCCCTCACGTCAGGGACGCTCACGAGCTGGCTCCCTACGACCGTGAGCTTTATCTCGGAACCTTTCTTCGCCTTCCCTCCCGACGGATCCTGCCCGACGACGGTGTCGACGGGCTTTCGACTCCTGACCTTCCTGGCGACCACGGCCTTGAAGCCGCTGTCTTTCGCCCGGACCTTCGCCGCGGCGAGCTTCATCCCCGTGAGATCGGGGACGGCGGCCATCTGCGGCCCGCTCGCCTGCGGCGAGGTGCCGAACAGGCTGTACGCTATCCCTCCTATGAGGGCCGCGATCAGGAGCAGGACGCCGATCACGAGCGGAAGGGATCTTCTCCTCCTGCGGCGCTTCCGCTCGGCTCTGGCCGGATACACCAGCGTGTCGCCCTGGCGCGTTCTCCGCTGTGGGCTTTCCAGTACCTGGGTCGTGGCGTTCTCCGGCATCCTGTCGTCTATCACCCGACCCAGGTCTTCTATGAGCTCGGCGTCGCTCGCGTAGCGGTCTTTGGGATCCTTGGCGAGTAGCTTGACGACTATCGCGTTGATCCCTCCGGGTATCCTGGGATCGAGCTCGCGAGGGGGCCTGAGCGGGCCGTTCACGTGCTTCATGGCGATGCCGATCGGGGTGTCGGCGTCGTAGGGGAGCTCTCCGGTGAGCATCTCGTAGAAGACTACCCCGAGCGAGTAGAGATCGCTCTCCGGACCGACCGGTTCGCCCATCGCCTGCTCGGGCGAGATGTAGTGGGCGGTGCCCAGGATGAGCCCGGTCTTCGTCATCGTCGAGGAGGTCACGGCCCGCGCGATGCCGAAGTCGGTGACCTTGATGTCTCCATCGGCGGTGATCAGGATGTTGTGCGGCTTTATATCCCTGTGCACCACGCCCCGTTTGTGCGCCGCTTCGAGGGCCTGCGCTATCTGCAACGCGACCTTCGCCGCGGTCTTCGGAGGCAGCGGGCCTTTGTTCGCGATGCGGTCCTTGAGGGTTCCTCCGGGGAGGTACTCCATCGCGATGTAGTAGGTGCCGTCGTCGGTGGCTCCGCGATCGTAGATCGAGACGATGTTCGGGTGGGAGAGCGCCGCGGCGCTCTGGGCCTCGCGCCGGAAGCGCTCGACGAACTCCTCGTCCTTGGCGTAGCGCTCGTTCATTATCTTCAGCGCCACGTCGCGGTCGAGGACGTTGTCGTGGGCGAGGTAGACATCCGCCATACCACCGCTGCCCAGAAGCCTCTTTATCCTGTAGCGGTTGTCTACGAGCTGCTGCATACTCGGCACATTATACAGATAACGCGCGGAAGGCTTGCTACTAGAGGTTCTCTTTCAGAGCCTGCTGCATGACCTTCTGCGCCAGCGGTACGGCGTTCGTCTCGCTGTCCCCGCCGTTGTGGACGAGGACGGCGACGGCTATCTTCGGGTCGTTCGCCGGAGCGAAGGAGATGAACCAGGCGTCGGGGGCGCCGGAGGGGGTCTCGGCGGTCCCGGTCTTACCGGCGACCGTTACGCCGGGGATCTTGGCCGCGCCGGCGTCGCCCTGGGTGACCACCGACTGCATCATCTGGTTGAGGGTCTGGGCCGTACTTGCGTCGAGCACCCGGTGGTCTACGGAGGGATGTGTCTTCTCGAGGAGCACGCCCTCCGGGGAGCGCACCTCTTTTATGATCCTGGGCTTCATCATGATCCCATCGTTGGCGACGGTCGCCGCGACCATCGCCATCTCGAACGGTGTGGCCTGCACCTGCGCCTGCCCGAAGGCCGCGGTGGCGAGGTAGTTTTTGTCCCACTTCGATGGCGGAGGTCCGACGCTGCTCGGCGTGATCTGCAGCGGCAGGTCGTTGTAGGAGTCGCCGAAGCCGAAGTTCTTAGCCATGTCGTAGAGCGCCTTCGCGCCGACGTACTCCACGGCGACCTTGGCGAAGATCACGTTTATCGAGAGGTCGAGCGCCTTCTGGAAGGTGACGTTGCCGTAGGAGGCTCCTTTGTAGTTGGTTACGGCGTAACCGCTTCCCATCGGGTAATAGTAGCCGGGGTCGTTGAAGACGTCGGTCGGTTTGACGCCCTTCTTCAGGGCCGCGGCCGCCGTGATCACCTTCATCGTCGATCCCGGTGGGTAGAGCCCCTGGGTGGCGCGGTCGAGCAGGAGGTCGTTGGGGTTTTTCTGGATCTTCTTGAAGTTCTGGTCTATGTTGTTCGGGTCGTAGGAGGGGTAGGAGGCCAGGGCGAGGATCTCGCCGGTCTTCGGGTTTATGGCGACGATCGCGCCCTTGCCGCTGCTGCTGTTCTTTATCAGGTCATAGGAGAGCTTCTGCAGCCTGGGGTCGAGCGTGAGCTCGACGTTGTCGCCCGGCTGCGGACCACCGGAGAGCTGGTTCAGGAGCTCGTCGAGTGTCCTGGGCTCGGCGTTGCCGGAGAGGTTGGAGTTCTGGGTGAGCTCTATGCCGGTCGCCCCGTAGCGCTGGCTCCAGTAACCGACCACGTTCGAGTAGAGCGCCCCTTGAGGATAGACCCGCTTGTAGTCTTTGCCGCTCTTCACGCTCTTCGCGAGCACCGTCTGCCCGTCGCGCGCGAGGATGAGTCCCCTGGGGGCCTGCAGTTCCCGCTTGCTCTGCAGGCCGTTGTTGGGGTTGTCCGCGAGCCTCTGCTTGGCGTAGACCTGCCAGTAGGCCAGGACCCCGACCAGCGCCACGAACCCGCAGCAGAAGACGTAGAAGATGCGTCTGAAGTGCCTGTTCACCCGGCGTATTCCTCCCCCCCGGCGTAGTACTCATCCCGCGCTGCAGCGTGTTGCTTGCCGGCGTGTTCGGAGATCACGAGCAGAAGCCCCGTGAGTATGAAGTTGCCCACGATCGAAGACCCCCCGTATGAGACGAACGGGAGGGTGACGCCGGTGAGCGGGATGGCTTTGGTGACCCCGCCGACGATGATCAGGGTCTGCAGCGCGAACATCGCGGTGAGCCCGAAGGCCAGGAGCTTGGCCGCGGGATCGGTCGCGAGCATGGCTATCTTGATCCCGCGGTAGACGAACGCGAGGAAGACCAGAAGGAGGGCGCTCGCCCCGAGCAGCCCGAGCTCGCTCGCGACCGAGGCGAAGATGAAGTCGGTCTGTACGTCGGGGATGGTCTGGGCGAACCCTTCTCCGAGCCCGGTGCCCGTGATGCCTCCGTCGGCGATGTTGAAGAGGCTCTGGACCACCTGGTAGCAGCACTGGTCCTGGGCGTGGGGCCATGGGTTGAGCCAGGCGATCACCCGCAGCTGTACGTGCCCGAAGAGGTTGTAGGCCGCGTAAGCCCCGATGCCGAAGAGGATGCCCCCGAGGACGATGTACGCCATCCGGCCGGTCGCCACGTAGAGCATCAGGAGCGGGACGGCGAAGAAGAGCAGGCTGTCGCCGAGGTCGTTCTCGACGACGAGCAGGAGCAGCGAGGCCCCCCACACCACCGCCACCGGCCCGAAGTACTTGAGCGCCGGGATCTGCATCCCCAGGAAACTGCGGCTGGTCGCGGCCATCACCTCCCGCTTGTCCGCCAGGTACCCGGCGTAGAAGATGATGAGCGCTATCTTGGCGAACTCGGAGGGCTGGATGTTGACCGGACCCAGGTGCAGCCACAGCCGCGCACCGTTGACCTCGTAGCCTAACGGGGTGGCGACCGAGGCCATGAACAGTATGGCGACGATCCCGATCAGGTACTTGTACTCGAGCAACCGTTCGTAGTTGCGGAAGAGGAGGATCACCAGGAGCATCGCGGCGCTGCCGATCAGGATCCAGACCACCTGCGTGGTGGCGAGGTTCTCTATCCCCCGCACGTCGTAGGTGAGGCGGAAGATCATCACGAGCCCCACTCCGGTGAGCAGCGTCACTATCGGGAGCAGCAGGGCGTCCGCGTGGGGCAGCATGATCCGCACCAGGATGTAGAGTCCCAACAGCACCCCGGCGTAGGCCGCACCGTAGGCGAGCGGCGGGCTGGTTATCCCCTTGACGAAGATCAGGGTGAAGAAGCCCACGAAGGTGATCGCGAGCGCGAGGATCATGGGCAGCGTGGCGCGGCGAGCCATCCTCTAACTGCTCCTCAGGCCGTTCAGGATGCGCTGCACCTCGTGCCGGGAGTAGAGCCGATGCTCCCGGATCTGGGCCCTGTAGGGTTTTTTGATCTCGCTCTCTTTCAGGGTGGTCTTCCGGAAGACCCTGCTCAGCTTCACCCCGCCGACGCTGTACGGCAGCCCCTGGTAGACCACCACCCTCCCTCCATCGAAGCCCAGGTAGTAGCGGCTGCTGGCCCAGAGGTATCCCGGGGTGAGCAGCGCCGCGACGACGATGATCGCCGCCATCCCGCGCACGGCGGCGGAGATCGTGCGCCGCATCCTCCGGCGACGCCTCTTGCGCCTCCTGGCGCGTAAGGCTCTGGCTCGCTTTGCTTCGAGCGCCGCCGTCTCCGGATCGGTACGGTCCATCCTCCCGGCGGGAGCGACGAACCCGAGCTCGGTGGTGTCCGAGGAGCGGCCCTCCTCGGGACGCTCTTCCACGTCGGCGACTATGACCGTGACGTTGTCGAGCCCTCCGGCGTCGAGGGCCTCGGAGACGAGGTCTCGGGACGCCGTCTCCGGATCCCCCCTGGTGCCGGCCAGGACCTCGCGGATCTTCTCGTCGGGCACCATGTCCGAAAGGCCATCGGAGCACAGCAGCAGCCTGTCTCCATCCTGCACCGGCACGGTCCTCACGTCGGCCTCGACCTCCTCCTCGGCGCCGAGCGCCCGGGTGATCAGGTTCTTGTGCGGGTGTTCGGCCGCCTCGTCCTGGGTGAGGTCTCCGCTCTTCACGAGCTCGGCGACCAGCGAGTGGTCCTCGGTGAGCCGCACGAGCTCCGTGCCGCGCAGCAGATATGCCCTCGAGTCGCCGACGTGGGCCACCTCGACACCCGGGGCGTCGCCGCTCGAGATGCGCAGCGCGACGAGCGTGGTGCCCATGCCGGCCCGGCGGCTGTCCTCGCGTGCCTTGGTGAGGATGCGCCGGTTGGCCTCGTTTATCGCCTCGGTGAACGGCTTCCCGGGCTCGAGCTCCTTGAGGACGTCTATCGCGATGGAGCTGGCCACCTCGCCGGCCTCGAATCCGCCGATGCCGTCCGCGACCGCGAGCAACGTGGGGTCGCGGCCCTCGCCGTCGAGCAGGGAGTCCTCGTTGTTCTGCCGGACCCGGCCTGTGTCGGTGGCGCCGAAGTGTCGCAGAGACAACATGAGATAGCGGATAGCTTACTCCACGTACCGGAAGGTCGTCGAGCCTATCTGGATCGTATCACCCGAGCGCAGCGGCGTGGCGCCGACTATCTTGCGCCCGTTGACGAAGGTCCCGTTGGTCGAGCCGAGATCCTCCACGTAGAGCAGATCGGCGTGGTGCGTGATCCTGGCGTGCCGGGAGGAGACGTAATCGTCGCTCTTCAGCGCGATGTCGCTGGAGGAGGAACGCCCGATCGTCATCGTCCCGTCCCCGATCTGGAAGCGGGTGTCGCGCTCGAAGATGTCCGATCCCTCGACGACGAGCTCCGGGATGCCCTTCGAGATTATCCTGTGTCTGTCCGGGCGCTTCTTCATCGGGTTGGAGGAGCCGGGCACGAAGGTCTCGTCCTCCGGGACGGTCCTCAGGTCTCCTATCCCCCGCCTCACCACGGCGTACACGAAGGCGAAGAGGAGCAGGAGGATGAGGGCCTTCGCCGCCAGAAGCGGGATCTGTAGGTCCAAGCCTAGCGCCTCCCGCCGCTGCGCCCGAACGGGGTCGGAGAGCCTCCGGAGGTCTCGGTGCGTCGGACGAAACGCGCGGTGCTCTGCCCGAAGGTCAGCTCGTCTCCGTTGTCTATGCGTTCGCGGTCTATGGGCACCCCGTCGAGCAGCGTCCCGTTGGTCGAGCCCAGATCCTCGATCACGAACCCGTCCTCCAGGCGGGAGATGCGGGCGTGGTGGCGCGAGACGTTGGGGTCCGAGAGGACGACGTCGTTCTCCGCCGAGCGGCCCACGGTCCACGGCCCCTGCCCTTCGAGCGGGTAGGTCTTGCCGTCGAGGACGAGCTGGACGACTTCGCGCGAGAGACCGAAGCTCTTCGCCTCCTCGGCGGAGATGGCGGCGGTGTTCTGCCCGGGCTCTTCCTGACGGATGTTCTCGGTGCGGAAGATCCTGGTCTTCCCCGAGGTGTCCTGCGGCGCCCCCTTCTCGCGCGGCCGGTCGGTGGGACCGGTCAGCTTCGCCGTTATCCCGAACTCCCCGTAGATCAGCGAATCTTCGACGACGAAGCGCACCTTCGGCGGGGTCATCAGGTGATAGTCGTGATCGGCCGCGTGGGCGGAGACGTACTGGATGAGCTCCTCCCTGAGGGCGTCCTGGTAGGCTTCTATGGGCTCGGCGTCCTCCTTCGAGAGGTGGACGGTGAAATCGTTCGGGGCGTAGGTGCGCGAGACGGAGACCATCCTCCCCTCGTCCATCTGCTTGGTGAGACCCTTGGCGATCTCTATCGGCTGGATCTGCCGCCGGAACGCCTTGCCGAACACCCCCTCTACGAGGGACTCCATGCGCTTCTCTATTTCCTTAAGAAAACCCAAGAAAAGCTACCTTCCCGCGCGGACGCCGAGGTACCGTAACACAGCGTATATTATACCGGCGAGCCCCAGCGACGACATCGCCCTCGTGAGCGCCTCGGGACCGAAGGAGACGAGCAGGGCGTACCCCAGGACGCCGCCGGCGACCGCGACCACGAGCCCCGCTACCCACCACCCGAGACGCTCTGCCGCCGCCACGACCGCCGCCATGGCTCCCCACAGCGCCACCAGATAGAGGGGCTGGTGGTAGCTGCTCTGCAACACCGCCTGACCGTAGGCGACGGCCTGCTGCAGGCTGGCTCCGGAGGAGAGCTTCTGGAAGATGAGCCCTGTATAGGGGATGGCTCCGTCCCCCAGGGTGAGTTCGTAGCAGACGAGCACCGCTCCGGCCGCCGCCCCGGAGATCGCCGCCCCGACGGGGCGCATCAGCGCGCCGAGAAAGAGCGGGAGCCCGGCCCCGAGCCCGACCCAGGAGAGCGGGACGGAGAGAACCGGACCGAGCGGCAGCCATCCGAGGCTCCTGCTCCTGCCCCCGGCCGCCACCCACCCGAGCGCGGCGAGCGGAAGCACCCCCGCCAGCCCGGCCCCGATCTGCCCGCTCTTGAGCAGGGCGACGGCGAGCGCCACCATCGCTCCCAGCGCGGCGAGACGGGGCAGCAGATACCCCAGGACGGCGAACCCGGCGGCCATCCCCAGGCTCTGGGCTCCGTTGAAGAGCAGGCCAGCGGCGTAGTAGCCGAGCCACCCCGCCGCGGCCCCATTCGCCCCCCGCAACACGTGCTCGGCGTACCTCTTGGGGATCTTCGCCTGACGGGTGCCTCCGAGGACCTTCTCCAAGAGTGGGGGGATCCTCTCGCCCCTCAGCAACACGAGCGCCTCGCGGGCGCTCTGGGGCCGGTGGGCCGGGTTGGGAGAGGTGGTGCGGCTTATGAACTCCGAGAGGCGTTCCGGGGGTTCGTAAGGCTGGCGGGCGAGGAGGGTGCGGGCGGTCGCCCCGACGGCGTAGATGTCGGTGAGCACGCTCGGGTCCGCATCGCCGTTCATGATCTCGGGGGCCATGTACCCCGGCGTGCCGACCGCGTATCCGACCCGCGTGAGGCGGGTGTCCCCGGCCCGGTAGGCGATGCCGAAGTCGGTGAGCTTGACCGTGCCGCGCCGGTCGACGAGCGCGTTCTGCGGCTTTATGTCCCGGTGGACGATGCCCTGGGCGTGGGCGTAGGAGAGGGCTTCGAGTATCTGTGAGAGGGCGTCCTCTATCTCCTCCGGGGTGTAGCTCCTCGCCGCCTCGTCCAGCGGAAGTCCCTCGACGAACTCGGTGACCAGATAGACCTCGGTATCACCCGGGATGACCTCTATGGTCTCGACTATGTTGCGGTGGCGCAGCCCCTCGGCGATCTGCCCCTCCCTGAGTGCCCTGGATCGCTCCTGAGCGCTGTAGATGGGGATGACCTTTATCGCCACCACCTCGCCCGTGCGCGCCCGGGCGCGCCAGACGGTGGCGAAGCCGCCGCGTCCCACGATCTCGTCGAGTACGTAGCGGCCCTGACCCTCGATGACCCGTGCCTCGGCCATTGGAACAGTATTGTATAGCCTTTGCGAACCGGGGTTTCATGGGCCGTGGTCTTCCGGCGCGGCTCCTGATAAAATCAGCACGCCCCGTCGTCGGGGCGTCAGGCAGCGCGGGCGAGTGGCGGAATTGGTAGACGCGCTAGGTTCAGGGTCTAGTGTCCGAGAGGACGTGGGGGTTCGAGTCCCCCCTCGCCCACAGTCCGATCCGGGAGGGCAGCGTAGAGCGGGAGGCCTACAGGAGCCCCGTCCGACGCGGGAGGAAGAGGGGGCGCCGGTCTTTGCCCCCCTCGCTCTCGGTTCTTGTATCCGCCCTCCTGTTGATCTTCGCCGCGGGCATGATCCTGTTCGTGGTGCGCGGCTGCGTCGCGACACAGCATGCGACCGGGATCAGGAAATACGTCGCGACCTCTGACTCCATCCTGACCGAGTCACGACGCCTCGGCAGCGGCCGTCTGCAGCGGGCGTTGAAGGATGCCGCCGCGGGACGTCTCTCGTCCCGGGACCGCGCTGACCTGCGGGAGGCGGCCGCCCGCTCGCGGGAGCTCTACGAGAGGACGCTCCTGTCCCAGGATGTCCCCCGGCGCTTCGTCCGGGCCCACCACTACCTGCAGAGTGCCCTGGGTATGAGGGCCCGGGAGACCGAGAGGCTCGCCAGCGCCGCTTCGGAGGGGAAGGCGCGTCTCCGCCGTGTCCTTTCGAACAGCGTGGCGGGCTACAGGATGAGCGATGCCGTGATCTCCGACTACTACATGCCCGCGGTCAAGGACGTGCTGCGCGAGGAGGGTCAGATCAACGAGGACGCCGCGATCATCTACCGCCCCGAACCTTTCGTGGACTACGGGGCCTTGGGCTTCGGGGGAGGTGGTGGCTCTTCTCACGGGGTCGCGATCTCCGGGGTGAGGGTCGGCGGGCGGCCGCTCTATGCGGGAGGGACGGTCGTCCTGAAGGGCGCCGACCGGCCGGTTTTCGCGGTCGGGGTCGCGAACGAGGGACGGGCGGCCGAGACCGGCGTACCGGTCGAGGTCGTCCTCGAGGGCGAGACCGGGCGTCAGATCCGCACGGCCCGCGTCCGGCGGATCCCGCCCGGAGGTTCGGTCACCGTCACGATCGACGGGTTCAGGCCCGGCCTGGTGAACGAGACGGACGACGTCAGGGTGGAGGCGGGACCTGTGAGAGGAGAGCGGTACACCGAAAACAACACGCTCGCAGGGAAGTTGACCTTCGGAATCTAGGAGGAGAGTTGGTAACAGCTGTTGTGCTCGTCACGACCGAGGGGGAGAGGGTGCAGGAGGCCGCCCAGGCGATGCTGGAGATCGAAGGGGTCACCGAAGCCTACTCGGTGACCGGACCGTACGACATCGTGGTCATGGTGCGCATCCCCGACTTCGAGCGGCTGGCCGAGATCGTGCCGGAGAAGATAGCCCAGGTGCCGGGGGTCGCCCGCACCGAGACGATGGTCGCTTTCCGGACCTACTCCAACTACGATCTCGACCGGATGTGGTCGCTGGGGTTCGAGGAGCGCTAGGCGCGGCGGTCGCTCATTCGGGGGACACGCCGCTGCGAGGGAGGGTCCGCCCGTCCGGGCTTTCCTCGCGCTCTGGAGTAGCCTGGGTGGAAGGCGCGTCGGTCTCGTACCCGGCGAGGCGCCTGGAGAGCCGTTTTTCACGGTGCCGCTTCCAGCTCTTGAGCGAGAATCGCAAGATAAAGAAGACCGAGATGGCCACGAGCGCCCATATCCCCATCGCGCTCAACAGGTGTGCCACTGGCTTCCCGAAGAAGTAGGCCAGCACGCCCATGGTCGAGGCCCAGGTGATCGAACCGGTTACGTTGGCGAGCAGGAATCTTCTGTAGGGCATTCTGGAAGCCCCGGCCAGCGGCCCCGCGAGGACCCGGAGGACGGCTATGAACCGGCCGAAGAAAACGGTCTTGGCCCCGTGCCGCTCGAAGTAACGGTCGGCTTTGCCCAGCTTCTCGGGGGTGATGCCCACCCACCTGCCGTATCGTTCGAGGAGCTTCCTCCCGCCTTTGTACCCGATCAGGTACCCTAAAGAGTCGCCCAGGATGGCACCCAGGGCCGCCGACCCGATCACGAGCGGCAGGGAGAACCGCCCGGTCGAGGTGAGGTAACTGGCGCCGAGGAGGGTCGTCTCCCCCGGAAGGGGCAGGCCGGTGCTCTCGAGCCCTACGATGATGGCTATCCCCGGGTAGCCCATCGTCTGGATGACCCCGAGGACCCAGCTTACCACCGCCGTCAGCATGCCGATCAAATCGAGCTACCGCCCTTTCTCCCCGAACGAGGCCCGGGCGTCCGCGATCGACGTCCGCCACGCGCTCCCGGATTTCCGGATGGTCTTCCTTCTTTTCTTCGCACTCGTCATCCAATCTCTTCCGCCAGGTTGTCCGGGATTATCCGTTGCGGGGATGAGAGGGGGATGAGGCGATGGTGAGAGACGTATGAATCCCGCGTGAGAATCCGATGAGCGCCCAGGGGCGCCTCTTTAGTCCTCCCGGCAGACCGGATCAGCCGGGTTCCCCGGCCAGGGCCGGGCGGGTGCACTCTATGAGGAAGGCGACCACGTCGAGGAAGTCCCCGCTCTCCGCGTAGATCCGTCGCTGGTGCTGGCTGCCGGTCCCGTTCTCGACGATCCAGAGTACGTCCAGAAGCTCCTCCTCGCATCCGAGGGAGGCGGAGTAAGGCCTCAGTTCCTCCACGAGCGATAGGGCCATCTTGCGCGCCGGGATGGGGCTCTTGCCCACCGGGTCGTAGAAGGTGGCGTCCATCCCGTGCCGCGAGGCGCGCCACTTGTTCTCGAGCGTGATCTCCCGGTCGTAAGGGCCCCTCGGCGCCCCGTCGAGAGCGCGGGCGACGAGGCACTGGGTGAGGGCCGTCAGGGCCGTGGCCGCCCTGAGGCTGGTCTGCGCGTCGAGGATGCGCAGCTCTATCGTCCCGAACTTCGGGTGGGGGCGCACGTCCCACCAGCAGAAGGTGTAGTCCTCGATCGCTCCGGAGTCCACCATCCGCTCCACGTACTCCTCGAACGCCGCGTAATCCTCGAACGCCGGCGGCAGCCCGGAGCGGGGGAAGGACTCGAAGATCTTGATCCTGGTGGACTCGAACCCGGTGTCCATGCCCTGCCAGAACGGGGAGTTGGCCGAGAGGGCCAGAAGGAGCGGGGCCTCCTCGGAGAGCCGGTTGTGCGCCTCTATCGCCTCTTCGGGGCCCGGGACCGCCACGTGGACGTGCTGGCCGAAGATCACCTCTCTCTCGGCTATCCAGCGCAGCCGCTCGAGCACCTCCCGGTAGCGCTCCTGGTCGGTGATCTTCTGGTCCTTGTAGCGGCTGAAGGGATGGGTGCCGGCCGAGGCGATCGAAGCCCCGCAGGCGGCCGCCCACGACCCCACCCGGCCTCGCAGCTCCCGCAGCTTCTGGCGGATCTCCGGGGCGGAAGGGCACACGGGCGTCTTTATCTCCAGCACCGACTGGAAGAGCTCGTAGGAGACGTACTCCGAGAGTTCCTCGGGGAGGCGGCGCATGATCTCCTCCACCTTGGGAACCAGCTCTCCGGTCGAGCCGTCCACGATGTGCAGCTCCTCTTCTACGCCCAGCGTGTACTCTCTCTCGCCGGTGCTGTTGAACTCGAGGGGCATGGTCTCTCCTCCCATCCGGTGTCTAGGGCCGGGGTGAGGGCGAAACGTGCCGCGGGGTGCGTGGCGACCCTCCGGCCCGGAGCCATGGGATACATGCGGGACAACGGGAAACATGCAGCCGCCGGGCGTTCCGGCGACCCTCCGCCCGATGCGGAGTTGCGGACATTCTCTACCGGACCTCTTCTGCAGTCAGCGTAACCAGCTTGGAAGACATATTACCCGTTCTTGGGGAAAATGGCTACAGGGAAGGCCGCACGCTGCTCGCTTCCGGCTTGGAAGAGGTGCGGCTAGTGGCGGTCGAGCTTGCGGGCTATCTCCTGTGTTCCGATCCGGAAGCATATGGAGCGACCGTGCGGACAGGTCGCGGGAAGCCGGCTCGTGAGCCAGTCTTCGATCAGGCCCTCCATCTCTCGCTGGGAGAGCCTGTCGCCGAGCCTCACGGCCGCGTGGCAGGCCATGGTCGCCAGGATGCGGTCCTCGCGCCGGTGTCCGGGTTCGGTGCCGCTTATCGCGGCCAGGGCGTCGGAGAGCGCGCCGGCTATGTCTTTACCGGCGAGGATGGACGGAGCCGAAGTCACGCGCACCGAGCGGGGCCCGAAGGGCTCGGCCTCGAACCCGTAGAGTGCGAGCTCTTCCAGGCTCTCTGCCGCACGCTCGGCTTCGGAGGGTGAGAGCTCCACGACCTCCGGCACCAGCAGATCCTGCACCTGGGGCGGCCCGTCCGATCCGGTGAGGCGGTCCAGTATCGCCCTCTCGTGGGCTACGTGCTGGTCGACGACCCACAGGCTCGACGGATCTTCGAGCAGGATGTAACAGGCGGCGAGCTGGCCGATCACCCGCACCTCTTCCAGTGATGGCAGCGCACCCCGCTCGGGCGCTTCCGGGGGGGCGTACTCTTCCGGCCCGCGCGCCGCCTCTGAGGCCCTGCGCTGCGCCTCCTTCAGGTCGACCTCCGGGTAGCTCCTCCGCTCCTCCGCGATCTGCAGGGGGATCTGGCGCGTGGAAGGGGATGCCTCCCGGCGCGGTGCGGACGCGAGGGGTTGCTGGACGGTGGGGCGGAGCGGACGTTCGGGCGCTGCCGTCGGCGGGCGCGGGCGCCACTCTATGGCGAGCCTCACCGCGGAGGCCACCGCCTCGCGCGCCGCCCGCTCTTCCGAGAAGCGCACGACCTGTTTGGCGGGGTGGACGTTGACGTCCACCCTCCTCGGGTCCACCTCGACGTGCAGCGCCACCGGGGGATACCTGCCCGCCGGCACCGTCGCCCGATAGGCGTCGTCGAGGCCCCGGTTGAGGTTCTCGGAGCGCACCCAGCGGCCGTTCACCGAGATCGTCTGGCACGAGTTGCGGTTGCTCTGCGTGACGCTCGGCAGTGCGGCGTACCCTGCGATCCTGAAAGCCCCGGACTCGTAGGAGACCTCCCTGAAGGCCCGCGCCCGGGCCACGCCGTGGATCTGGGCGAGCCGTTCCAGGAGGTCTTTCGCCGCAGGGAGCGAGAGGTGCTCTCGCCCCCCCTCCGAGAGCCTGAAAGCGACCTGCGGGTGGGAGACCGCCAGGTGCGTCACCACGTCCATTATGGTTGCCCGCTCGGATCGGATGCCCCGCAGAAAGGCCCGCCGCGCCGGAACGTTGTAGAAGAGCCGCTCGACGATCACCGTAGTCCCCCTCGGGTGCGGGGCTGCCGAGACTTCTGCCTCGGAGCCCCCCTCCACGCGGACCCGGGTGCCGCTTCCTGAGGAACCATCGGAGGTGGTGAGCTCGAACGAGGAGACGCTCGCGATCGAGGGCAGCGCCTCGCCCCTGAAGCCCAGGGTGCTCACCGCCTCCAGCTCGGAGACGGAGCTTATCTTCGAGGTCGCGTGACGCAGCACCGAGAGCCTGGCGTCCTCCTCGGACATGCCCTCGCCGTCGTCTCGTACCAGGATGCGGGAGGTGCCGCCGTCTTCTATCTCCACCTCTATCCGGGAGGCGTGGGCGTCGAGCGAGTTCTCGATGAGCTCCTTGACGACCGAGGCGGGTCTCTCGATGACCTCCCCCGCGGCGACCTGCTGGGCTACGAGCGGGTCGAGTATCCGGATCGTCTTTCGCGCTGCCATGGCCTTCGGGCATTGTACAACCGGGGGCAGGTTTTCCAAACGCAGGGAGTGTAGAATCGCGGGTCATGCAGGAGAGAAGAGAGAAGATCGAGGCTGAAGGTGCCGGACGGCAGATGCTGCCCCACGAGGATCTTCGCCGGCTCGTGGAGCTGTTGCGGGAGAGCGGGATCGGAGAGATAAGCGTCCGCCAGGGAGATCTGGAGGTGACCGTCAAGGCCAGGAGCGAGGGGCTTCCGGTCCAGGCGGCCCCGCCGTCCCTACCGGACGAACCCGAGAGGGCGAAGCCCCCCGCCCCCGAGGAGCCTCCGGCGGTGGAGGGCAACGGGCTGCACGCCGTGCGCTCGCCGGTCGTCGGCACTTTCTACCGGTCTCCGTCCCCCGACGATCCTCCGTACGTGGAGGTGGGGGACCGGGTCGAGGCCGGACAGACCCTCTGTATCATCGAGGCGATGAAGCTGATGAACGAGATCCCGGCCGACGTTTCGGGTGAGGTGGTCGAGGTGCTGGTCGAGAACGCCTCCGGGGTCGAGTACGACCAGCCGCTCTTCTACCTCCGACCGGAGGGGTAGTGATGATCGGCAAGGTCCTCATAGCCAACCGGGGCGAGATAGCGCTGCGGGTCATACGGGCCTGCAGGGAGCTGGGCGTCCGGAGCGTCGCAGTCTACTCGACCGCCGACGCCGATTCGCTGCACCGGATCCTGGCGGACGAGTCCGTCTGCATAGGTCCTCCGCCGGCTTCCGAGAGCTACCTGAACATCCCGGCGATAATCTCCGCAGCGGAAGTCTCCGGGGCGCAGGCCATCCACCCCGGCTACGGCTTCCTCTCGGAGAACGCGCGCTTCGCCGAGATCTGCGAGCGCAGCGGCGTCAGGTTCATCGGTCCTTCCTCGAAGGCGATAGCGCGCATGGGAGACAAGTCGGCCGCGCGTGAGACGGCGGCTCGGGCCGGGGTCCCGGTGGTTCCGGGCAGCGAAGGTGTCTGTTCCAGCGCGGAGGAGGTCATGCGGGTCGGGGCGGAGGTCGGGTATCCGCTGCTGATAAAGGCCGCCGCGGGCGGCGGGGGGAAGGGGATGCGCGTCGTGGAGAACGAGCGGGAGGCCAAGGCGGCCTTCGTGGCGGCGAGCCGGGAGGCGAAGGCGGCTTTCGGGGACGGCTCGGTCTACGTCGAGCGTTACCTGGAGCGGCTGCGGCACGTCGAGATACAGGTGCTCGCCGACGGCCGGGGGCGGGTGGCGGCCTTCCCGGAACGGGACTGCTCGATCCAGCGCCGCCACCAGAAGCTCCTGGAGGAGTCTCCGGCCCCGGATTTCCCCGACGAGGTGCGCACCAGGATGATGGACGCGGCGGCCTCACTCGCTCTCTCGCTAGAGTACGAGGGGGCGGGGACGGTGGAATTCGTCTATTCGGGGGGCGAGTTCTACTTCATAGAGATGAACACCCGCCTGCAGGTGGAGCACCCGGTGACCGAGATGGTGGCCGGGGTGGACCTGGTCTCTGAGCAGATCCGGATAGCCTCCGGTGAGGGTATGAGCGTCCCCGAGAGGCCCACCGCCTCGGGCCACGCGATGGAGTTCAGGATCAACGCCGAAGATCCCCGGAAGAACTTCATCCCCCAGACGGGACAGGTCGAGTTCTACAACCCGCCCGGAGGCCCCGGCGTGCGGGTCGATTCGCACCTCTACCCCGGATACCGCGTCCCGCCGCACTACGATTCGCTGCTGGCGAAGCTCATCGTGCACGCGAACGACCGACACGGAGCGGTCCGGCGCGGGGTGCGCGCGCTGGACGAGTTCGCCATAGCCGGGCTGGAGACGACCCTGCCGCTGCACCTGGCCGTGCTGGAGGACGAGGGGTTCGTGAAGGGCGACGTCTACACGGGCTTCCTGGCCGAACGACGGCTGGCCAGCGAGGACGGCGTTCTCAAGCTCTCCACCCTCACCGCGTAGCCACCCCCGTTGGGCGGTGCTAACCTTTTGGGTGTCGTATGGCTCGGAAGGAGAACGGCGTGGCTGAGACGTCCACCGCGGGAAAGGCCGGCAGCGACTCTCTGCTCCTCGGCGGGATGGCCCGCTGGGACGGGCTCGACCTCTTCGGCCCCCACTACATGAGCACGGCGTACCGCAAGAAGAGCGGCGAGATCTTCATCCGCATAGACCCGGTGAAAGTCTGGAAGCCCCAGAACCCCCTGCTCCGGCGCGTCTCGGGTTGGCCGATAATCCGCTCTTTCTTCTTCTGGGGACAGCTCCTGGTGCAGGTCGGAGGATCGGTGTGGACGCTCGCCTACTTCGTCGGCTCGATAGCCGCGCTCTGGCTCCTGGTGCGTGCGCTGGAGCTGGGCAGCGGCCTGGGATCTCTCGGCGGGTTCCTGGGTTTCCTCGCCGATTTCCCGATGCTGCCGCTCTTGGTGCTGTTCTTCGCGGCGATGAAGCTCACCTCCATAGGCCGCTACCACGGCGCCGAACACAAGGCGGTCGCAGCGTACGAGAAGTACGGCGAGGTGACCATGGAGAAGGCCCGGGTCAGCAGCCGCATCCATCCCCGCTGCGGTACGAACATCCTCATCTACATCATGATCGCCGCCGCCCTCCAACCATTCATTCCCTGGTGGTGGTACTCGATCGCCCAGTTCATCCTCATCTCCGAACTGTGGTTCGCCTTCGGCCAGAGCCGACCCTCCATAGCCATGGGTAACTTCCTGCAGCGCTACTTCACCACCTCGGAGCCCACCCGCCGGGAGCTCGAGGTCGCCGTCGCCTCGATAAACCGCCTGCTCGAAGCAGAGGGCGGGAGCCCGGATACCCGGATAGGAACCCGCATGAGGATGCCGGCCCGCTACTAGCCTTGAGCCCCACCCCCATCCGGATATAATCTTTATGTTCTTATATTGCTATATGGTGAATTGGTGGAGGTGAATGATTTGGCGTCTTCGATATCGCCGGGGGAGTTGAGGCGCAAGCTGAACAAGAGCGGGACCATCATCGTCGACGTGAGGCAGCCTTCGGAGTTTCGGGAGGGGCACATCCCCAAGGCGAAGTTGATCCCTTCGTCCTCGCTTCCGCGGAGGGCCGGGGATCTGCGGCGGTTCAAGGAGATAGTGGTCGTGTGTCGAAGTGGAAGCCGCAGCAGCCGGGCGGCGAAGCAGCTGGCGGAGATGGGGTTCGGGAACGTGCGCAACCTGACCGGGGGCATGAACGCCTGGGAGAGGGCCGGGTTTCCGGTCGAGAAGAAGTAAGCCGGGGAGATGAAGGGGGGCCGCGATGCCCCCCTTTTTCGGGCGTCTAGTTAGCCTGGCGGGTCGGGCGGATCAGGACCTCGTTCACGCTCACCCGGGATGGCTGGGTGGCGGCGTAGACTATGGCCGCGGCTATGTCCTCCGCCTGCAGGGGCTCTATGGTCCCGAACCTGCGGCGCTGCTCGGCCAGCGCGTCCTCGTCGGTTATGTGGCTCGCGAGCTCGGTCTCCACGGCGCCCGGCTCTATCACGGTGATGCGGATGTCATCCTCCAGGAGCTCCTGCCGCAGGCCTTCGGAGATGGCGTTGACCGCCCACTTGGTGCCGGAGTAGATCGCGCCCGTCGGGCGCACCTTGCGCCCGGCGACGCTGGAGATGTTTATGATGTGTCCAGAGCCCTGCTCTTTCATTATCGGGAGGGCGGCGTTCGTGGCGTAGAGCAGCCCCATCACGTTCACCTCGAACATCTGGCGCCACTGATCGGTGAGGCCCTTGTCCACGCGGGAGAGGAGCATCACCCCGGCGTTGTTGACGAGGATGTCGACCCTTCCGAACTCCTCCTTCGCGCGCAGGATCATCTTTTGCGCCTGCTCCTCGTCGGTGACGTCGCAGGGGACGGCGATCGCTCTTCCTCCCGCCTTCTCTATACGCTCGATCAGAGAGGAGAGCCGCTCCTTGCGGCGGGCTGCGGCGACGACGGCCGCTCCCTCACGCGAGAGCGCCTCCGCGGTCGCTTCGCCGATACCGCTGGAGGCTCCTGTCACTACGGCCACCTTTCCCTCGAGACGGGACATAGCTGCGAGCTCCTTTCCCTCCTTCAGCCTTCCAGTACCCAGGTGTCCTTCATCCTGCCGCCGCTGGAGATGTTGACCAGGTGTCTGCCCGGCGCCGCCACGCGGGTGAGCGAGCCGGGGACCACCTCGACCGTCTCCGGGTCGGGTGCGAGCGCGATGACGCGGTAGTCCGCGTAGGAGTCGCGCAGCAGGAGTCCATCCTCGTCCGTCTCGCAGACGAGGTGTGTCGAGAAGTCTATGATCTCCTGGGCGATGTACTCGACCGGGTTCGCCTCGACCTTCCGGCGAAAGCTCTCCACCTTCTCCTTGCTCTCCTCCGGCCCGATCATGACCTCCTTGCCGCCGTAGCCGCCACGGCTCTTGATGACGAGCTCGCCGAAGTGTTCCATCACGTATCGGTAATCCGCTTCGACGGCGAGCGAGAGGGTCGGAGGGTTGTCGATCAGTGGCTCCTCGCCCAGGTAGCGCCGGATCATCTCCGGCACGAAGACGTAGACGCCCTTGTCGTCTATGACCTCGGAGTTGGGGGCGAAGAGGACGTGCACCCTGCCCTGCAGGTGGCACTCCAGCAACCCCGGAACCTCCGCGTAGAGCCTGTCCTCGTCCACCCGCTCGTAGACGACGTCTATCCTGCGGCCGGAGGAGCGGTGTACCAGGCACCCCTCTCCGTCCACCACGAGGTCCTTCGGTTCGGCGAGGATTGCGCCCATCGCTCTGGCGTAGATGTGGTGGTCGAGGTAGAACTGGTCGGCCGGGCCTCCCGAGACGACCGCGAGCGTCGCCTCGTCGCCCTTCGGGGAAGCCGCGCGCAGAGAATGCCCAAGTCGCTCCAGACAGCCCTCGAGCGTCCGCACCCCGAGCGATTTGTAGGATTCGGGGAAGATCACCTCGGAGGTCATCCTGCGCCGGCGGGTCATCGGGGCGAGCCCGACGGGCATCTTGGCGTTCTCCTCTATCACGAGGAACTCGGGGTCTTCGGGGTCTCCCGTCGCTACTACGTCGAAGGCGATCTGACGCACCGGCACCGGGCCGAAGCGGTTCGGGGTGGAGACATCGTAGAGGATGCTCGTCCTCAGCACCTCTTCGGGGACGACTTCCTCTTTTCCTTGCTCGAGGCGCCTGAGGAACTCGTTTATCGCCCTGAGGCGCTGGGTCAGGCCTCGCTCGAGCTTCTCCCAGTTTCCGGGCGTGACGATCCGGGGGACCCACTCGGTCGGATGGGTCTTGTCTTCACCCTTCACGCCGAAGGAGCGCTGCTCCTCGAGCAAGAGTTCGTGCGCCAGCCGGCAGCGCTCGGCCCAGAGGTCGGGCCCCACCTTCTCCAGTTCCTCGATCAGCGGGCGGTAGATCGGTCTCGGGGTGCCGTCGGGCAGGAAGACCTCGTTGGGACCGGCCAGAGAGCGTACGAATCTCACAGAAGAGGGATTATAGCGGCTTGCTCGCCCGGGCGTACTACGGCGAGAGACCGGGGGAGGATCCTCCCCCGGTCTCTCGGGATGGGCCGTCCTGCCGGGCTCAGCCGGCCCCGGCGGTGAAGTAGACCCTGTCCGGGGATCCCACGCCGGTCACGTCGTCCCAGCCCTTCTTCGTCTTGAGGCTCGAGTCGTCGTCGAAGGTCCGGACGCTGTAGACGATGCCGCCCTGCGCATCCACGCCGTTGGCGTAGTCCGGCCGGACGTTTGCAGCACCGTCGTGGGCCGGGGTTACATCACGAAACGCCTTGCTGTTGGACCGGGCGAGGTCGTAGATCCTGGGGTTCGCGAAGCCGAGCCTGCCGCCCTGGGCCTGGCTGGCGAGCGCCTCCATCCCGGCCATGAGCGGCGAGGCGAGGCTGGTCCCGCCTATGCGGTACTCATCGTAGTAGACCCCGTCCGGGAACTTCTGGGTCTCGCCCACGAGCATGCCCGTCGTGGGGTCGGCGTCCAGCGCCACGTCCGGCACCGCCCGGCCGGCCGGGGATCCCGCGGGCACCACGCCCTGCTGGTAGTCCGGTCGGTTGAACAGCGAGCTGAACCCGCCGCCCGCTCCGTAGATGAACCCCTGGGGGACCCAGGATTTTCCGGAGTCGGAGAGGACGTACTTGTCCGTCCCCCAGCCGGCCTCCCAGCGGTAGTTGTTGCCGGCCCCGACGGCGAGCGAGGTACCCCCGACGGCGGTCACGTACGGGTCGGAGGCCGGGTAGTCGGTCTGCAGCAGGCCGCTGGCCGCCACGTCGTCCCCATCGTCACCGGAGGAGAAGAAGAAACCTATCCCCTGGGCGGCCGCCTGCTCGAAGATGGTCTCGTAGGCGCGTATCGCGCCGGAGGTCTCGTTGGAGGAGAAATCGCCCCAGGAGTTCGACACGATGGAGGCCTTGTTGTCATCTACCACCCGGGCCAGCGTGTCAAGGAAGTCGGTGTCGGTGCAGCTCCTGGAGGCGTAGTAGAGCACCTTCGACCCCGTGGCCATGCCGTGCACCGCCTCCACGTCGAGGGTCTCCTCCCCGTACCACCCGGAAGGATCGCACAGCTTCTGGTTGCGGAAACCCTGCCCGGGGAGAACCTGCCTGAACTGCCCCTGCGAGAACCGGCCGTCCCCGTGTCTCGTCGCGTAGCGGTTCGCATCCTGCAGGATCGTCGGCGCGGCATAGGCGTCGGTGATGGCTACGGTCGCGCCCGCTCCGGTGAGCCCGCTGGCCGTCACCCCGTAGGCCCCGCGCAGCTGGGAGGGGACGTAGCCGCAGACTGCGTACGGCCGGTAGCTACCCTCGAACTTCGGTAGCGGGCTCTTGTAGTCGGCCTGGTAACGCGCCGTGAGCTGACCGTAGTAGAGCGAGCACGGACGGGCGTTGCGGAAGCCCGCCGGCGGCTGTGCCCGGCCGCTCTGCAGCGGTTTTACGGTGTGCGGCGGGGACTGCAGCCCGACCACGCCGAGGACCTTCTCCGAGAGCCCCGCAGGTACGGAGAGGTTGCCCGCCGGGGCGAGCACCGTGCGCCCGCCGCGGCGGAAGAGCCCCATCCTCACGCCGAAAGCCCTCTCGGCCTGCGCCACGGTGCCGCGCACCGCCACGTAGCGGTTGCCCGCGCCGACCCCGCTGACACGCAGCCCGGCTCCCGAGAGCCAGCGACGGACCGCCCGCACGTCGGACGCCGTCGGCGCGAAACGGGCCCGGTACCGGGCAGGGGTTATGAAGTGCCGGTAGCTGCCGCTCGTGGGATTCGAGACCGCGCGTACCAGCGCGTCGAGGTCCGCCTTGTGACGCGGCCGCAGGTAGACCCGGGCGCTCACGTGGCGGGACGCCGGGGCGGGGCGTACGGCTGCGGAGGGCTTGGCCCACGCGGGGGAACTGCCCCTGAGCGTCACCCGGTCTCTGTTCTGGGCCAGGGCCTGACCCGCCAGGACCATGCCGGCAAGCACGAAGGCGAGGGCGGTGGCCAGAAGGCCCCGCCTCCCGTAGTTTCTCATCGCATTGTTCTCCTTTCCCTCAAAAGGACGCATGCCTTTCCCCGATGATGGATGCAAGAGGACGGCCCTGCCCGCTACTCTCCGAGTGAGGCACCCATCATCCAGCCGGGCATTATACAGGCCGCCGCACCCCCGTGCCTTTCTCTGGTTTTCGTGGCCGCTGGTCGCTTTCGGGGGTGTGGTTCGATCGCCGGGGCCGGTATACTGAACGGGCGTGGAGAGGATCCGGCTCACACCACCGGGAGAGAGGAGGGCCCGCGGAGAGCGTGCCCGGCTCTACGTGCGCTGGATGCCCCACCTCGGGGCCGAGGCGGTTGCCCTCTACGAGCTTTTGCGCATCCTGCCGGACGTGGGTGTGGACGAGCCCGATCTCGGAGAGCTCGCGGAGCTTCTCGCCACGACGCCCGAGAGTACGAAAGATGCTCTCGGGAGGCTCGTAAAGGCGGGCTTCGTGACGGAACGTGACGGATGGCTGGAGGTGGCGGAACACCCCCCCTCCAGCCGCCCCGAGCCGGATGCGGAGGGTGGTGTAGAGGTCGTGCGCGCGGAGCCGGAGGGGATAACGCCGGACGACTACTTCCGGTACATGGGCACCCTGCCCGCCCCGCACATCCTGGAGTTCCTCAACGGCTACTGCGAGCGGGACGGGCTCGAGCCGGACGCCGTGCGCGAGGCGCTCAGGATCGCCAGCGAGCGGGACGCCCGCCGCGTCGGCTATGTGAGAAGCATCCTGGAGCGGTGGGTCGAGCGTGGGGTGAAGACCCTTGAAGACGTCAGACGCTTCGAGCAGGACCGCAGGCTCAGGCTCGTCGGAGAGGGGGTGAGCGGTGGAGCGGATCGACAGGCTGCTGCCCGACGCCGGGAGGGCTATGAGTGGCTCTTCGGCGAAGAGGGGTAGGGAGAGGAAAGCCCTCAGGCTCGACGACAACGTCTGCCCCCACTGCGGGAGAGAGCTCGAGGTGGAGTGGGTCGAGTTCCCACCGGCCCTGAAACGCAAGTACGGCAAAGACGGAGAGTGGTACTACCATCCCTGCACCCCCGAGTGCGAGGCCAAGAACGAGCGGCGCGAGTGGGAGATGATGCGGCGCGAGGCGCGCATCGAGGCGCTGAAGGAGCGCAGCGGGCTCTCTAAGCGGATGCGGGGCTACACCTTCGCGAGCTTCAAGCCTTACGTCAGCCCCAGTGCGACGCGGGCGGCGGAGAAGGTGGAGGGTTACCTCAAGAACTGGGAGGAGAACCGCGAGGCCGGGCGGGGGCTGTACTTCTGCGGTGGGGTTGGGACCGGCAAGACCCATCTGGCGGTGGCGGTGATGAACGAGCTGATGGAGCGGCGCAGGGTGCCCTCGCTCTTCGTCACGGTCCCGGAGCTGCTCGACAATTTGCGCGGCGCCTACAACGAGCCGGGGCGCAACCTCGACGAATGGATGGAATCGGTGAAGAACGCAGAACTTCTCGTGCTCGACGACCTGGGTTCCGAGCGTCCCACCGAGTGGGTACAGGAGCGGATCTTCGTGGTCGTCAACCACCGCTACCGGGAGGTCCTGCCGACGATCTTCACCTCCAACATCGGACCCAAGGATCTCGCCGCGCAGCTCGGAGAGAGGACGGCGAGTCGGATCATCGCGATGTGCGAGTGGATCTCGCTCGAAGGAGAAGACTACAGGGAGCTGGAGGCCCGCAGGAGGCTATGAGGGAAGAGTTCATGATCACGAGGGGCGGCAGGCAGTACGTGCTGTTCGCCGGGCTTCTGGACGAGGCCCACTCGCGGGGCCTCAAGAGCATCGACACCGAGCTTCTGCAGGTGCCGGACGAGAGCAACGGGCACGTCGCGGTGGTCAAGGCCACGGTCGAGATGGAGGACGGGCGCACCTTCAGCGGGCTCGGCGACGCCTCGCCCGAGAACGTCTCGCGCAACATCGCCTCGCACCTGATCCGAATGGCCGAGACCCGCGCGAAGGCCCGTGCCCTGCGTGATGCGGTGAACGTGGGGGCCACGGCCCTCGAGGAGCTCACCGACGGGGACGATGCTCCCCCGGTGCCGGCGCGGCAGGAAGAGCGGCGCCCGCGCCCCTCCAGGGCGCATCTCAGGGACGCCACCGCGTCCCAGCGGTCCCGGGAGAACGGGGAACACCCGGCGCGTGACTCCTCCCAGAAGGCGCGGCCGAGCCAGGTGAACCTGCTCAGGACGCTCGCCGAGGAACTGCGGGGGGAGAACGGGGTGGCGAGGCTGGAGAGCAGGATCGGCAAGCCCCTGACAGAGCTCACCCGCGCCGAGGCGGACGAGTGGATCGACCGGCTCACCCCTCCGGAGGAGCGGGGTTAAAGCCTTCTTCCCGCCTCTCCGATAACCATCTGAAGGATGGATGGTGTGCGTGAGGCGTGGGGGGAGAGGCATGCCGGGGCGCCGCCCGGACGGATCATGCCTCTTGTATGCGGGGTGCTCCTCGCGCTGGCCCTCTGCTCCGGCTGCACCGCGCCGCGGGCGGCTCTCGGGGAGCATCCACCTCCCGCGGGGGCGCTCGTGGTGAGCTTCATAGACGTCGGGCAGGGGGATGCCATCCTGGTGCAGTCCGGCGGCAGGAACTACCTCGTCGACGGCGGGAGGCCCGAGGCGGGTCCGGAGGTGGTCGATTTTCTGCGGAAGAGCGGCGTGAAGAGGCTCGACGGGCTCGTCGCCACCCATCCTGACGCCGACCACGTCGGCGGGCTTCCTCAGGTCCTCGACGCCTTCGACGTCTCCACCGTCTACCTCTCCGGGGATACCAGCGCGACGACCACCTTCACCACCTTCCTGCGCGGGGTTAAGGAAGAAGGAGCGAGGGTCGTCGAGAGCCGGGCCGGGATGCACTTCGACTGGGGCGGCACCCCGGTCACCGTCGTGGGCCCGCCACCCGACTCCGAGGGCGGTCTCTTCCCCGAGAAGAACGACAACTCCGTCGCGCTGCTCATCAGTCGGGGTGCCGCACGCATCCTGCTCGCCGGGGACGCCGGGGCCGAGGAGGAGCGCTACATGAGCCTCGGGCCCTACGCCGGGCCGCTCACGATCCTCAAGGTCGACCACCACGGCTCGAGCTACAGCACCACCCCGCTCTTCCTCAGCCGCTTCCGTCCCAGGGTGGCGGTCATCTCCGTCGGGGCGGACAACCCCTACGGGCATCCCACCCGACAGACCCTGCGTCGCCTGAAGGTCGCGGGAGCGAAGATCTTCCGCACCGACGAGGATGGGGACGTAGTCGCCACGATAAAAGACGACGAGCTGGAGGTGGCCGTGAGTAGACCTTGAGAAGCGGGAGCTGTCCTTTAGACTAGAGACAGAGGTAGCGAAACGAGAAAGGATGCGAAGTTGGTCAGCTTCAACAGGGTGATACTCGCCGGAAACCTCACCCGCGACCCGGAGCTCAGGTTCACCCAGTCCGGGGTGCCCGTCTGTGGTTTCGGCCTCGCCGTGAACCGCGTCTACTCCAAGAACGAGGAGGTCGACTTCTTCGACGTCTCCGCCTGGCGCGACCTCGGCGAGCGGGTGGCGAACTACGTGAAGAAGGGCGACCCGGTCCTGGTCGAGGGGCGGCTGCAGTACCGCACCTGGGAGGCCCAGGACGGGACCAAGAGGAGCAAGGTCGACGTGGTCGCCGACAACGTCCAGTTCCTCGGCCGCGGCGGAGGCGACTCGGGCGGCGAGCGGGGAGGCCGCACGGCGGACGACGTGCCCGAGATGAGCGAGGAAGACCTCGACGACATCCCGTTCTGAGTCCTCTGGAACCTGGCGGAGGCGATCTGAGGGGAGACTTTCGCGTCTCCCCTCTCCTGTCGGGTTGTGAGATGCTTTCCAGAAGCTCTTTTGCCGGGCTCCCTACAGGGGTATAAAGTCTCATGAGGGTCCGGAATGGATCTAGGAGCGGATTCGAGCGTTTTCGGAGGTTTTTCGAGGGTATGAACGAGCGGCTTGACAGGATGCGGAAGATCGGGCAGGCCCCCTGGGTGGATGAGATCTCGCGCGAGGACACCCAAAGAGGAGGGCTTAAAAAGCTCGTCGAACAGGGAATAGTAGGGGTGACCTCCAACCCCACCATCTTCCAGCAGGCGATCTCGAACTCCGAGCTCTACGACGAGCAGCTCGCCGAGCTCGCCAGAGAGCTCGACGACCCGAAGGAGATCTTCTTCCGGGTCGCCCAGCGGGACATCCAGGACGCCTGCGACATCCTCGCCCCGGTCTACGAGGAGACGAACCACCTCGACGGCTTCGTCTCTCTGGAGGTCTCTCCCGACCTCGCCTACGACACCGAAGGGACCATCGAGGAGGCCCAGAGGCTGCACGACATGGTCGACCGGCCCAACCTGTTCATCAAGATCCCCGCGACCAGGGAGGGCCTTCCGGCGATAGAGGAGATGATCTCGCGCGGCGTCCCGATAAACGTCACCCTGATCTTCTCGATCGAGCGCTACCGGGAGGTGACCCGCGCCTACATCGACGGCCTGAAGAGGTTCGTCGAGGGTGGCGGCGACCCCTCGACGGTCGCTTCCGTCGCGAGCTTCTTCGTCTCCCGGGTGGACACCGAGACCGACAGGAGGCTCGATGAGGTCGGGCGTCCGGACCTCAAGGGCCGGCTCGCGGTGGATAATGCCAGGCTCGTCTACCAGGAGTTCAAGGAGATCTTCGGGTCGGACGAGTGGAGGGAGCTCGAGGCGCGAGGAGCGAGGAAGCAGCGGCCGCTTTGGGCTTCGACCTCGACCAAGAACCCCGAGTACTCCGACGTCAAGTACGTCGAGGAGCTCGTCGGCCCCGACACCGTGAACACCATGCCGAAGAAGACCATCGAGGCCGTCATGGACCACGCCGAGATCCGGCCGACCATCGAGGAAGGCGTCGAGGAGGCGCGCGCCCTCTTCACCGAGCTCGAGAAGGCCGGGGTGGACTACGACGACGTGACGGCCACGCTCGAGAGAGAGGGCGTCCAGAAGTTCTCGGACTCCTTCGAGGAGCTCATCGAGGTCATAGAGCAGAAGAGCGGGGAGCTCGCGCGCCGGTAGCGCGGGGTTCGGTCCGGGACACCAAAAAGAGAGGAGAGCACAGGGGACATGGAGCTGGGGATCTACGGGCTCGGGAGGATGGGCGCCAACATGGTGCGGCGCCTCATCGACAAGGGAGATCATCGGGTGGTGGCCGGGAACCGTTCGCCCGGCAAGGTCGACGAGGCCGTCGAGCACGGGGCCGAGGGGGCGTACTCGGTCGAGGAGTTCGTGCAGAAGCTCTCGCCGCCGCGGGTGCTGTGGTCGATGCTCCCGGCCGGGGATGTGACCGAAGAGATGCTCCACCGCTTCGCCGAGCTCGCCGACGAGGGCGACATCATCGTCGATGGGGCCAACTCCTACTTCCGAGATTCGGTGAGGCGGGCGAAGGAGATCGAGGCGAAGGGCCTGCGTTTCCTCGACGCCGGCATCTCCGGCGGCATCTGGGGGTACGAGGTCGGCTACTGCACGATGGTCGGCGGCGATCGGAGCGCCTTCGAGCACGTCGAGCCCGCGCTCAAGACGCTCGCCCCGCCCGACGGCTACGCCTACCTCGGGGAGGCCGGCGCCGGGCACTTCGCCAAGATGGTCCACAACGGGGTCGAGTACGGCATGATGCAGGCCTACGCCGAGGGGTTCGAGATCCTCAAGAGCAGCCGCTACGACTACGACCTGAGGGCCATCTCGCACCTGTGGAACCAGGGGAGCGTCGTGCGCAGCTGGCTCCTGGAGCTGGCGGAGGACGCCTTCTCCAAGGACGCGGATCTCGAGAAGATAGCCGGTTACGTCGAGGACTCCGGTGAGGGGCGCTGGACGGTCTTCGAGGCGATACACGAGGACGTGCCCGCCCCGATCATCACCGGCGCGCTCTTCGCCCGGTTCGCCTCGCGGCAGGACGACTCCTTCGCCGCGAAGGTGCTCGCGGCCCTGCGCAACGAGTTCGGCGGGCACGCGGTGAAGGAGGCCGGGACCCGCGGCGGGGAAGGGTAGGAGCAGGAGGATGGCCCTGACGACCCGCGAGAGCCGGCCTCAGGAAGTCCTGAGGGACGAGACGCGCCTGCCGCAGACCCCTGAGCCCGGCGTGATCGTCATCTTCGGCGCCTCGGGGGACCTCACCTCGCGCAAGCTCGTCCCCGCCCTCTACGACCTCGCCGCGGCCAGGCGGCTCCCGATGGAGTTCGCGGTGGTCGGCATCTCCCGCACGACGATGAGCCACGAGGAGTTCCGCGAGCGGCTGCGCAGGGCGCTCGAAGAGCAACGGCCCGGCCGGGTGAGCGAGGAGGTGTGGGAGTCCTTCTCCGAGGGGATCTTCTACCTGCCCGGAGACTCGAAGAAGCCCGAGACCTACCGGGAGCTAAAGGACTTCCTCAAAAAGCTCGACCGCGAGCGGGGGACGGGAGGCAACCGGGCGTACTACATGGCATCCTCTCCTTCGCTCTTCCCCGCGATAGTCGAGCACCTCGGGGAGGCCGGGATGAGCCGGGAGGAGGACGGCGGCTACGCCCGCCTCGTCGTCGAGAAGCCCTTCGGGAGGGACCTCGAGAGCGCCCGGGCACTCAACGCGGACATCCAGCGCTACTTCAGGGAAGATCAGATCTACCGCATAGACCACTACCTGGGCAAGGAGACGGTCCAGAACATCCTGGCGTTGCGCTTCGCCAACGGCATCTTCGAGCCGGTCTGGAACCAGCACTACGTCGATCATATCCAGATCACCGTCGCCGAGGACATCGGCATCGAAGGCAGGGGGGCCTTCTACGAGGAGGCGGGTGCTCTCCGGGACATCGTGCAGAACCACCTGATGCAGGTTCTTTGCCTGACGGCGATGGAGCCGCCGGTGGCCTTCGATGCCACCCCGGTGCGCGAGGAGAAGGTGAAGGTCTTGAAGGCCGTGAGGCCGATCCGCCGCGAGGAGGTCGGGGAGGTCGCCGTCCGGGGGCAGTACGATCGCGGCTGGATCTTCGGTGAGGAGGTGCCGGGCTACCGCGAGGAGGAGGGGGTCGCACCGGATTCGGAGACCGAGACCTACGTCGCGCTCAAGCTCTTCATAGACAACTGGCGGTGGGCCGGGGTGCCGTTCTACGTGCGGGCCGGGAAACGACTGCCGAAGAAGGTGACGGAGATAGCGATCCAGTTCCACAGGACCCCGCACACCCCGTTCTCCGGCAGCGACACCCGCCAGCTCGAGCCGAACCTCCTGGTCATCCGCATCCAGCCCGAGGAGGGCGTCTCGCTCAAGATCGGGGCGAAGGTCCCCGGGACGGGCTTCGAGGTACGCTCGGTGAACATGGACCTGCTCTACGGGACCGCGTTCATGACCGAGGTGCCCGACGCATACCAGCGACTGCTCCTGGATTTGATGCTCGGCGACCCGACGCTCTTCATCCGGGCCGACGAGGCCGAGGGGGCCTGGAGCATCCTGCAACCGGTTTTGGAAGCCTGGTCGGAGGGCGAAGTCTCCCGTTATCCGGCCGGGAGCTGGGGGCCCAAAGAGGCCGAAGAGCTCCTGGCCCGCGACGGGCGGCGCTGGAGGCGGCCGTGACCGAGACGCGCGCCTCGGACGCCTCCGGCCGGATGAGCGTCGGCGCCATAGAGCACGAGCTCGCCCGGCTCAGGATGAACGACGACGGGACCATCGGCCTGAGGGCGAGCGTGCTGAACCTCGTCGTGGTGACCTCGGAGGAGGCGGCCCCCGCGGTGACGGAGCTCGTCTCCGGGCTCTCGGGGCGTTTCCCGTGCCGGGCGATAGTCTTCATCTCCGAGCCGGAGGCGCCCCACGACGACTTCGACGTGGGGCTGGCGGCCTTCTGCAGCACGCGCGGGGGCGGGCAGGTGTGCGCCGAGCAGATCACGATCCACGCCTGTGGGGCCCCGGCGCGGCACCTGGAGAGCCTCGCCGAGCCGCTCCTCATCCCGGACCTTCCGGTCTTCCTCTTCTATCCGGATGAATTCGACCCGGACGCCGGGGAGTTCGAGAGCATGGTCTCGCTCGCGGACCGGCTCATCGTCGACTCCGGGCGGGCGTCCGACCCGGAGGGTTTCCTGCGCCGGCTTTCGCTGTTAGCGGAGGATCCCGGCGTTCCCGACCTCGGGGATCTCGAATGGGTGGCGCTCTCGCCCTGGCGGGCTCTTCTCGCGGACATGTTCTCGCCTCCCGAGAGGGCCGGGATGCTGGAGGGGATAGAGCGTGTCCGGATGGTCCACGACGGCGGGGGCGAGGGCAGGGCGCGTGCGCTGCTCTTCGCCGGTTGGCTCGCCGCCTCGCTCGGGTGGGAGCCTGAGGAGGGAGGCTCTTTCTCCGGGCCCGGGGGCGGGATCGAAGTCCTCTTCGAGGAGGGGGATGGAGCGCCGCTGCGCCGGGTCGAAGTCTCCGTCCGGGATCTCGTCTTCCGGGTCAGCCGGTGCCGGGATGCGGCGGAGTTCCGGGCCGAGGTCGAACGCGGGGGAGAGATAATGGCCGGGCGGACGGTGCATCTGGGCTACTCCAGCGTGGAGGAGATCCTCGGCGAGGAGCTCCAGCACCGGGGCGACGACCGCAACCTGCTGGACGCCCTCAAGGTCGTGGGGAGGATGGTGGAGCGGTGAAGGTCTCTGTCTTCGAGGACCCGCACCGGCTCGCCGGGGCCGCGGCCGAGGAGTTCGCCCGCCGGGCGCGGGAGGCCGTGGAGCGGACGGGCTCTTTCACGGTGGCTCTCGCCGGTGGCTCGACCCCGCGGGAGACCTACCGCCGGCTCGCGGAGGAGTACGCCACGATGGTCGAGTGGAGCCGGGTGCACTTCTTCTTCGGCGACGAGCGCGGCGTTCCCCCGGGCAGCGAAGATTCCAACTACCGCATGGCGAGCGAGGCGCTGCTCTCGCGGGTTCCGGCCGGGGGCGTGCACCGCATCCGCGGGGAGCGGCCGCCCGAGGAGGCCGCCGCCCTGTACGAGGCCGAGCTGCACCGCTTCTTCGGGGTGAGAAGGAGGCCGCCCGAGATGGATCTCATCCTGCTCGGCCTCGGGGACGATGGACACACGGCGAGCCTCTTCCCGAAGACGCCCGCGCTGCGGGAGCGCCGCAGGTGGGTGGTGGCCAACCCGGTGGAGAAGCTCTCTACCACCAGGATCACGCTGACCCTCCCCGTCATAAACGCCGCCCGGGCTGTGATGTTCCTCGTCGCCGGGGAGGGCAAGGCGAAGGCGCTGAAGATGGTGCTCGAGGAGAACGCCGATCCGGCGGAGTATCCGGCCAGGCTGGTGAGACCCGCCGGGGAGCTCATCTGGATGGTAGATCGGGCTGCAGCCTCACTGCTCGAAAGAACGGCGTCGTAGAGCCGCTACCCGGAGCGCCTGCTGAAGGGGATCGTCCCGTGCGGCTTGTCCGAGATCCAATCGACGAAACGCCGCACCTGCGGGTGGACGGCGAGCGCCTCGACGGTGTTGTAATCGCTCTCGAGCTCTTTCTCCGAGAAGACGGTGTGCACGTGACGGTGGCAGGGACCGCACAGCGGGACGGTGCGCTCCAGTTCCTCCCTGCGGTACGCCCTGCCGCCGCGCTTCCTCTTGCGCAACCTCCTGTGCCGGGAGCGCGGGATCAGGTGATGTCGCGTTATCCTCTCTACCTCCCGCCCGCAGAGGGCGCAGCTTCCTCCGCGCGTATCAGGAGACGGCGTCCGGGTCATCCTGGGTGGATGGAGGAGGTTGCAGGGTGCCTTTCCTCACCAGCTCCACGGCGACCTCCTGGGGGTAGAGGCGACCGCTCTTTGGGTTTCTCCAGACGATGGGGCCCTCGCCGTCTTCGACCGGCTCCCAGCCGGCCTCCTCGAGCTGTCGGCGCTGTATGGCGCTCTCGGTCTCCAAGTGGTTTGCCTCGCCTCCTTCCGGGCTATTCGTGCTCCCGAGTGAGGGAGTATCGCACCCTCCTCGCGGATTGTCGGTGAGCGGGGCGACAGGCTCCGGCGTGATCACCGCAGCCCGAGTATCTTGCGGTACCGCTCGACCATGAGATCCCGCCCTTTCAGAAGCCTGGTGGTGCGCCTCCCCACGACGAGACCACCCGCGACCGGGAATTGCGTCACGCCGTCGTCGGGTCCGACGGGCACCACCACGGGAGGGTTCGGGTTGGGGGCGTAGGCTTTTAGGGCCCTCTTGCGCCCGTTTTCGGTGGCCCGGATGTTCCTGGAGACGACCTCGGCGTGTTTCTGCGCCAGGTAGGCGGTTTTGGGTTCCTCGACGTCCGTTATGTCTCCGATCGCGAATGCGTTGTCGTACCCCGTCACCCTGAGGTAGCGGTCTACTCGTACGCGACCGGCCTCGTCGAGCGGGAACCTCCCGCGCAGAAACGATGTGTTGGGCCTCACACCGAAGCAGATGAACCCCATCACCCCGGAGAGCGGGTGCGGGCGGAGGAGAGAGGCCTCTATTGTGGTGCCCTTGTCTGTTACGAAGGTCGTCTCGGGGTCGTTCTCATCCTCGGGCAGTACGGCTTCCTCGAAGATGACCCGGACCCCTTTGGCCTCGAGTTTCTCGAGCAGCTTCCCGCCGAGCGAAGGGTTGAACCAGCCTCCCATGAGCGCTTTGTGGCTGTGTACGAGCGCGACGCCCTTCTCCGGGTAGCGGCTCTTTATCTCCCCGGCGAGCTCTATGCCGACGGGCCCGCCGCCGAAGAGCAGGGCTCCGTCGGCCTCCTCGAGCTGACTGCCGGCCCACCTTATCGCCGCGATGGAGGGTGCTTTCTCGTCGAAGGGCGTCTTGGCGGGGAAGGGGTAGCTCGATCCGCTGGCCAGAACGAGGTAGTCGTAGGCGATCCTGCGCCCGTCTCCCAGCACGACCGTGCCTGGCTCGACGTCCTGTGCCTCCCCGCGCACCACGCTGCCGCGTGAGAGCAGGTTGTCGTAGGGCATGAAGAGCTCTTCGAGGAACCCGTGGTCGACCAACCCCCGCAGGGCGCCGATGTTGTGGAAGAAGGTGTCCTTCTTCTCCACGAGGACGACCTCGAAGTCTCTGTCGAGCAGCTTGGCGGCGGTTACGCCGCCGTAACCGCCGCCGACTATCACGACCCGCGAAGGGCTCACCGGGAACGCTCCTCCCCCTGGCTATTGTCAGCTACGTTCCGTCTGCTCTCCTCCGTCCTCACCACCTGCCTCGACCCGGGCCTGCGCCGCCTGCGCCGCGTCGCGCAGCGCGAAGGAGCCGTGCAGGATCAGGGTGAGACCGGAGAAGAAGACCAGTCCGGCTCCGATCCACATGCTGTTGGTCGTCGCCTCGGTCCAGTGGGCGCCGATCTTCTGGTAGCCGATCGCGAACGGGGCGAAGAACAGCCACAGGCCTACGAAGAAGGTGAGCAGCGTGGTGGCCCGGGCTATCAGCAGACTCCTCGTGCTGCGGTCCCTCATGCGTTATCAGAGCTCCTTCCGTATTGCTCCTGCTGGTGGTAGGGAGTGTCGTTGTTGGGCCTGTTTTCGCGCTCCTCCTGCTGGTGCTGGCGCTGCATGTCCTTGAGCATCTCGTTCAGGAGGGGGACTATCGCCTGCTCGATGGAGGCGTTGCCGGCGTAGGCGGCCTGTTCCTGCGGCTGAGGCTCCGGGGCGGCCTCCTCCTTGCGCTCGCGCCGCTCGAGGATGCCGCGCGCGATCATCTCCTCCCTCAGGCTGAGGGCGTAGGCGGCGAATCCGATCAATGAGACCAGCGCCAGGCCTATCCCGACCCAGAAGTCGTTCACCGTAGCGTCGGCCCAGGAGGCCCCGGAGGGCTGATAACCCTGGGCGAAGGGGGCCAGGATCAGCCAGAGCCCGCCCAGAAATCCCAGTACGGCCCCGACCATTCCCACGACGTGTTTGGTCATACTTTCTTCCTCCTGTCGTTTTCGTAAGCTTCCGGAAAAGACCCTCTGCCGCGCTGCGGCCGGACGATAGTGCTCCCTAGCCGCCCTTCTCTTCGCCTTTCCTTGCGGCCAGGGCGCTCACGAGCAGGGTTCTGGCGAGGGGTTTGAGCACCTCCTCGTTGGCCTTGGCCGCCCGCTCGTGCTCGCTCAGGGCCCCGTTCGAACGTACCAGGCGCGCCGCGGCGCGGGAGAGGGCCGGGAAGTCTCCGTCGGCGCTCTCCAGGCGCTTGCTGATGAGGTAGAGCGCCATCCCGTAGAGCAGGAGCCTGCCGCGTTCGTCGTCGGGCCGCGTGAGCCCGGGTTGCTGTCCGCCGTTCTTGTCCATATCGGCGAAGGCGATCGTGCGCAGCGGCAGCTCTTTCACGAAGAGCGCAGCCAGGAGCGCCACCCCGATTATCGGCAGGCCGGTAACGAAGACCGGATGCAGCGAGGCCGCCATCCCCTGCTGAATGCCGTGGACGATCGGGGCGGGCAGCCTCGAGAGCGCATTACCCCCGAGCACGTCACCAAGCGCCGAGCTGCCGTTCGTGAGCTTGGAGGCACCGGGCCCATGCAGTGCCTGCGGCGGCAGGTGCTTGGGGATCTCGGTCTTCATCCGGCTGGTCATGATCGTGCCCATGATCGCGATGCCGATCGTGGCGCCGACCGAACGGGTGAACTGGGAGGCTGCGGTGGCCACCCCGAGATCCTCGCGGGTCACGGCGTTCTGGACGATGAGGGTGAAGGTCTGCATCACAGCGCCGAGCCCGAGACCGACGACCACCATCGCCAGGCGCATGTCGTTCTGGGTCGAGTCGTAACCGAGGTTGGAGAGGAGCAGGTACCCGATCCCCATCACGATTATCCCGGCGATGACGAAGATCTTGTAGCGTCCGGTCCGGGTGATGAGCCGCCCGACGACGACGCTCACCGGTATCGCGGCGATCATGAGCGGGATCGTAATCGTGCCGGAGTTGGTCGCATCCACCCCGAGGACGCCCTGGGCGAAGACGGGGATGTAGTAGATCGCCCCGAACATTCCCATCGCGATCGCGATGTTGGAGATGTTCGAGAGGGTGAAGACGGAGTTCTTCCAGAGCCTGAGCGGTAGCACCGGCTCCTTCGCCCGCGTCTCGTTGAAGATGAAGATCGCCAGCAGTACCGCGCCCACGGCGTAGGTGCCGATGATGTGCGCCGAACCCCACGGATACTGGGTCCCGCCCTGCGTGGTGGCGAGCAGTACGGCGGTGAGCCCTGCTGCGAGCGTCACGAAGCCCACGTAGTCCACGTCGTGCTTCTTCGCGGTGTGCGGGAAGTGGAAGAAGCGGATGATGAAGGCGAGCGCGACGATGCCGATCGGCAGGTTGATGTAGAAGAGCCACCGCCAGGAGAAGTGGTCGGTGATCCACCCGCCCGCCAGCGGGCCGAGGATCGAGGCAGCGCCGAAGACGGCGCCGAGATAGCCGATGTACTTGCCCCTCTCCCGGGGGCTTATGATGTCCCCGATTATCGTCTGCGAGAGCGGCAGGAGCATCCCCATCCCGAGCCCCTGCACGGCCCGCGATCCTACGAGCCACCAGAAGTCCTGCGAGGCGCCCGCGGCGCTCGAGCCGAGCATGAAGATCACGAGCCCGGCGATGTAGAAGCCGCGCCGGCCGTACATGTCCGAGAGCTTGCCGACTATCGGCACCGTTACCGCCGAAGCCAGCAGCGCCGAAGTCGCAACCCAGCTGTAGTGGGCCGTCCCGCCGAGATCGGAGACTATGATCGGCAGCGCCGGAGAGACTATCGTCTGCGCCGCGGCCGCGGCGAGCATGCCGAGCGCCACCCCGATGAAGATTATGTTCTTGTGGCTCACCCCGCCGCGGGAGTTATTCACCCTGCGCGTCATCGCCGCCAACTTATCCTACCTCCGTCCTTCATCGCACCAACCCCTTTACTTCTTCCACTCTTTCTCAGTCTTTGAAACCTTCGGCGAGCGCGTAGAGCGAATCCCTCAGATGCTCGAGGGCCCCCTCCTCTAGAACCTCGCTGACGCGCCGCTCGAACCTCTCGCGCTGCTCGGGGAGCGACCCGAGCAACTCCCGCCCCTTCCCGGTGAGGTAGACCCTGACGACCCGGTTGTCCTCCGGGTCGCGCTCGCGCCTGACGAGCCCTTCCTCCTCCATGGCTTTGGCCAGACGGCTGATGCGCGAGGGATCGAGGTGGAAGGGCTTGCACAGCTCGCCCTGGCTCATCCCGTCCTCGCGGTTCAGGATGGCCAGGAGGAACCACCTCGAGGCTGCAACACCCGTCTCCCGCTCGATCGAGGCCATGATCCGCTTGGATGCCAGCGCGAGCGGCGCCAGAATGGGGTTTACCTCCTCTACAGCCTCGATGATGTGCTCTTTTTGCGTGCCGCTTTCTGTCTCCATTTGTTGCTCCATCAAACTTTGCTAGCAGCACGTATTCTGCCACGGATATGTGCGCCGTCAACTAACGAGCGTGAGCGGGTTCACGCGGCGGGCTTTTGCAGGGTGAGCCGGAAGGCGGGGCGGCCTCTGCTCATCCACAGCCGCTCGAAGCGCGAGACGGGGCGTTCTTCGTCGGGGGAGGGGTTTTTCACCCCGTGGGAGGTGAGCCATCGGCCGTCTCTCCTGGCGAGCGCGAGCATCTCTTCGAAGTACTCCTGGTGGTCCGTTACGACGAGTAGTCTGCCGGATGGCTGGAGGGAGCGGAAAGATTCGTCGAGGAAGCGGCGGTCGAAGAGGCGTTTCTTGCGCTCGCGGGGTTTCATGCCCGGGTCCGGGAAGCGGAGGTGGATGGCGCGTAGCGAGGAGTCCGGCAGGAGGGGGTAGACGAGGCGGAAGTCCGCGCTCACGAAGAGGATGTTTGGCAGGTCCTCTGAGGCGGCGTTTCGCACCGCTTTGTAGAGGGATTTCTGGTGGATGTCGAAGCCCACGAAGTTGGCGTCGGGGTTTTGGGAGGCGAGGTGGCAGAGGAACTCCCCGGTGCCGCAGCCCACCTCTATCTCCAGCGGCCGCTGATCGCCGAAGAGTGAGGGGGAGGAGATCTGCGGGAAGGAGCCGGGGTTCTCGTAGAGCCTCTTGCCGGGCATCCAGCGCAGGTATCTCCGGGCGGTCTGCTCGTCCGGAGGGGAGACGCGCATCCTGCCGAGCTTTCTGCGCGGCATCTCTTCTAGGACGGACGGGGTGGAGGAGCGGGCCGTGGGCCCTTCGGGGCGGCGGTATGAAGTAGTGAGAGCAGATGGTTTGAAGAAAACGGTTCTGCCATGTTCCGGTCCGCTCCTCTCACCCGGTTATTACGCAGTCGGGGGATATCCCGGATCACTGCCGGCTAGAAAACCTTCTTCAGGAGCGCGATCGCGCCCTGGCTCCAGGGCACGCGGTGCGAGACCCCCGAGGAGTTCTCGAAGCGCGGGCGGTTCTCGACGTACCAGGCGTAGTTTCTGAGTAGCGCGTCCTTGTTCGAGTACTTAGGGGAGAAGCCCAGCTGTCGTTCGGCCTTCTCGATCGAGACGAAAGAGTCTTTGCCCGCCGTCTCGTAGACCCACTTGTAGAGCGGGGAGAGGCCCAGGGCGTCGAGCGCCCGCAGGGCCCAGATGGCCGGAGCCTCGACCGGGAAGCCTATGACGCGCTTTCCGTGGCCCGCCGCGTCGAGTACGGCCTGGAAGTCCTCCTTCATCGTGGTGAACTCCTTCGCGCCGATGTTGAAGGTGTCGTTGACCCTCTCCTCCGGGAGCGTCAGGCACAGCTCTATCGCGTCGCAGAGGTCTTCGACGTCCAGGAGCTGGTAGCGGTTGTTCCCGCTGCCGATCATCGGGAAGTTGTGCCCGGTGTAGGCCCAGTCGTAGAGCAGGTCGAAGACCCCCAGGCGCTCGGGGCCGACGAACGACTTCGGGCGGATTATCGGGACGACGAGACCCTTCGCGCGGTACTCCAGGCAGATCATCTCGGCCTGTATCTTGGCCTGACCGTAGGGACCGACGCCCTCGAGGCGGTCGTCTTCGTGGATCGGATGATGGTCCGGGATGCCGTAGACCGCCGTCGAGGAGATGTGGACGAAGCGCTCGACGCCGTGCTCGTGGGCCGCGGCGAGCAGGGTGCGCGTGCCCACCACGTCGGTGGTGTAGATGTCGCGGGGAGAGTAGAGTGGGAGCGCGGCCGCGGTGTGAACGACGAAGTCCACCCCCTCCATCACCCTCTCCACGAGCGCCCGGTTGCGGATGTCCCCCTTTATGACCTCGACCCGGTCTCTCTCGGGGTAATCGAACTCCGCGATGTCCAGCGAGGCCACCGCGTAACCACCTTTCAGGAGGTGGCGGATCAGGTTGATCCCCAGGAAGCCCGCCCCGCCGGTGACGAGCACCTTCTTCGCATCTTCCGTCATCTACGCCTCCCGTGATCTTGACAGGATCGCCGCTCGTGCAGAACGAAAATCCTAGCACAGGGTCGCCTGGGGACGGGGAAGTCGTCACCGGACGGCGCGCCGGGACGCCGGGGGACTTAGAATAGGGTCAGGAGGAGCGAGAGCTGGAGAGGTCTGGAGAGAACTCTGCGAAAAGGGATCATCAAGGTCGCCGGGGCCAGGCTGAGGTTCGGCCGCAGGATGGCGCAGCGTAGGGAACGGGTCTCTATAACCCCCATACCGGTCTCGCGGCGGGTTATGTTCGCCATCGTGGCGATGGTCCTCGTCGCGCTCGCCTGGATCGTCTACAGGGCGCCGACCGTCGCCGTGGTGGCGATAGGCGGCGCGGCCGTCGCGGTGATCCTCTCCTACCCGGTCAGGCTGCTCTCGCGGCTGATGCCTCGCAAACTGGCCATCCTGGCTACCTTCCTGATCCTGATAGGCGCCGTCTCGCTCGGGATCTTCTTCCTCATCCCGCTGGTCGTCGAGCAGGTCGGCCAGCTCGCCAAGGTCGCCCCGGAGATCGTCTTCAACGCCCGGCATTTCTTCAACGATCGCCTGCAGCCGCTCTACCGCAACAGCCCCCTGAGCCAGATGTTGCCCAAGAACCTCTCCTCCGGGATCACTTCGAACCTCGTGGGAAGGATACAGGGAATCGCCGAGGGCTTGCTCGGCAGCATAACCGGCTTCGCCTCTGGTCTCTTCAGCGCGGCCGTCACCCTCTTCGGCATCCTCTTCGTCGCCGTCTACCTGCTGATAGACGTGCGCAAGGTGAAAGCCGTCTACCTGAAGCTCGTGCCCAGGGGCTACCGCAGGGACGCCCGGGAGCTGTGGGAGGCGTTCGGGGTCTCGCTCTCGCGGTACCTCGGCGGTCTGCTCTTCACGGTGGCCATAGAGGGCTTCCTGGCCGGCATCGCCATGTGGATGATCGGCATACCGTACCCGGTGGCGCTCGGGGTCTGGATCTCGATAACCGCGATAATCCCCTACGTCGGCGCGGTGATCGGCGCCATCCCGGCCGTCGTCCTGGCCTTCCTGCAGTCGCCGACCAAGTTCTTTCTGGTCTGCCTCTCCTACGCGATAATCCAGCAGCTCGACAGCCACATCCTCACCCCCCGCATCCAGGGGCAGGCTTTGCGGGTGCACCCGATCATAGTCCTGCTCGCGGTGCTCGCCGGGGCGGAGATCGGCGGGTTTTTGGGGGTGATCTTCACCGTGCCTATCCTCGCCGTTTTGCGGGTCCTCTTCGACTTCTTCTGGCTGCGCCTCAAGCTCGACGAGGAAGAGGTCGAGGAGACGGAGGAGCGGGTGAAGCCCTGAGGGAGCCGGTGCTTCACCCTCCTCGTCGGGCCAGGCGGCGGCCGATCTCTCTGGCGACCTCCGGCACGCGCGCGACCTCTTCGGGCGTCGTGCGGAAGTTGACGAAGCAGACCCGCAGACAGACCTTGCCGCCGAGACTCGCGGGAGCGAGGTAGACCCTGCCGTCGCGCTGCATCTCGCGGGCGAGGTCGAGGTTGTGGGCATCGAGGTCATCGACCTCTGCTGGGGTGTGCCGGAAGCACACCACGGAGAGCATCGGCTCGTGCAGCAGCTCGAACTCGGGGTCCTCCCGTAGCAGATCCGCCAGACGCCGGGCGTTTTCCAGCGTCTTACCGATCCAGACCCTGTACTGCGCGGCCCCGTGCACCCGGAAGGCCATCCACAGCCTGAGCGAGCGCAGCGGGCGCGAGTACTCGAGCGTCCGGTCCACCGGGTGGGCCACGTCGCCCGCGTGCGGCATGTAGCTCTCCTCGTGGCCGAATGCTGCCCGCAGCCTTCCGGCCTCCCGCAAAAGGACCGCGCTGCAGCTCTTCTGTACCCCGAGCCACTTGTGGGCGTCCACGGTGGCGGAATCCGCCAGCTCCACCCCCGAAAAGAGCGGGGCCGTCTCCGGTGCCGCCGCGGCCGGAAGGCCGTACGCCCCATCCACGTGCAGCCATACCCCGTAACGACCGCAGGCTTCGGCGATCTCTGCGATGGGGTCGACGGCGCCGGTGAGCGTGGTGCCGGCGGTCGCGACCACCGCGACTGGCACGACCCCGGAGGAGATGTCCCTCGAGAGCGCCTCCTCGAGCGCCCCGGTCTCCATCCTGTGCCGCCCGTCCACGGGGATGCGCCGGACGGCGCCGCTCCCGAGGCCACAGACCTCCACCGCCCGCACGACCGAGTGATGAGCCTCCTCGGAGCAGTAGACCGCCGCCCGGTGCCCCCCGACGCCCTCGACGCGCGAGCCGGGAAGCGCCCGCTCGCGCGCGGCGAGCATCGCCGTCAGGTTCGAGGCCATGCCCCCGCTCGTGAACGCCCCTTCCGCGAGCGGGAACCCCACGAACTGCGCGAGCCAGCGCAGGGCCTGCTCCTCTACCAGATCCGCCCCCCCGGCGGCGGTGGCCAGGTTGACGTCGTAGGTGGCCGAAAGCGCAGAGGCGAGAACCCCCATCTCGAGCCCCGTGGAGCCTATGTACCCGAGAAAGAGCGGCCGCGACGGCGAGACGCTGGCGTCCAGCACGCGCGCGGCGTCCGCGAGCGCGCTCTCGGCATCCCCGGCACCCTCGGGAAGCGGCTCCCCGAGCCGCCGCACGAGCTCCTCGTCGAGCTCGGGCTCCCGCGGCCGCGGCGCATCGAAAGATGCCCAGGCTTCGGCGACGACGCGACCGAGGTCGGAGAGCACCCCCGCGCGGTTGGCCAGCGCCGGAAGATCGACCTGCTCGTGCTGCGGGGCAGACCCCATCCGCCCCGCCTCTCGTCCTTCGTTCATGATCTCATCACCAGAGAATACCCCACTGGCCTCCGCCGAACGCACCCCCTCAGACGACAATGAATAATGTATCCAGAATATTGGGGGGCGTCAAGGATGGTGGGGTTCGAGGGGGGTATTCTGGCTGCGGGGCGGGAGGTTCGCGGCGGTCCGCAGGAGGTGGGCAGCCTCCGTTCGGTTTCGCACGCCGAGGATCTTGTAGGCGCCTCTGAGGTGTTGTTTCACGGTGGATTCCGAGAGGTAGAGGTGGGAGGCTATCTGGGCGTTGGAGAGCCCCTCGCAGGCGAGGGTGAGCACCTCTCGCTGGCGGGGGGAGAGGGCCTTGAGGTCGGGGGCGCTCTCTCCCCCTATGAGGTATTCGAGCAGCGCCCTCGGGGCTGCGAGCTCGCCATCCAGGACGACTTTGATGGCGCGCACCACCCGGGCGGGTGGCATACCGGCGTGGACGAAGCCCCTGGCTCCGGCTCTGAGGGCCCGTTCTGCGAGGGCGAGGTCTTCGCCGGGTGCGAAGACGACCACCGGTGAGCCGCCGAACTTCCTCCGCGCCTCGGCGACCCTCCTTTCGGATTCTGCAGCGTCACCCGTGATGCACAGGACCACGCAGTCAGCGTCCGGCTCGCCGGCAGTGAGCAGCCGGAAGTGGTCCTCCAGGGCCCTCTCCAGCCCGAGCTCCAGCACCGAGTCGCCGCAGGAGATCCTGACTTTCGGGCGTTCGTCCATGGCTAGCCTTTGATCGCGCCGCTCGTGAGCGCGCTCACGATGTAGCGCTGCAGCAGGACGAAGATGAAGATCACCGGGGCTATCGCGACGATGCTCGCCGCCGAGAGGTAGTGCAGCGTTATGCTCTCGGTGTTCGACTGCAGGTTGACGAGGCCCTCGGAGACCGGGAACATCCCCGGGCTGTCGATCAGGATGAACGGGATCACGAACTGCGACCAGGAGAGGACCGCCGCCAGGATCGCCGCCGTAGCTATCCCCGGGGCGCTCACCGGCAGGATTATCCTGGTCAAAACCTGCCAGCGGGTCGCACCGTCGACGATCGCCGCCTCGTCCACCTCGTAGGGGATCGTGTCGAAGTATCCCTTGAGGAACCAGGTTATGAACGGGAGCACCACCGCCACGTAGACCAGAACCAGCGAGGCGTAGTTGTTGAGCAGGTGCAGCGCGGCGAAGGTCCGGTAGAGCGGGATCGCGATCACGACCGGCGAGATCATCTGGAAGGCCAGGACCGCGAGCAGCGAGGGCCGCTTGTAGCGGAAGGTGAACCGCGAGAAGCCGTAGGCCGCGAGCGTCGCGATGAGCAGCGCGAAGAAGACCGTCGCCGCAACTATCACCGCCGAGTTGAACAGGTAGCGCAAAATCGGGGTGTTCTCGAAGACGTAGGAGTAATTCGAGAACTGCGGCGGGATCGGGAACCACACCGGGGGTGTGGCGAAGAGCTGCGGCACGGTCTTCAGCGACATCGAGAGCACCCAGTAGATCGGGAAGAGGAAGAAGACGATTATCGCGGTGTAGGCCGCGTAGAGCCAGAGGCGCGTCAGGCGCTCGGTCCGACGCCGGCTCGCGCGGGGTTTGTACGGGGTACTCACGAGAGCTCCTCCGGGCGCTCGAGCCTCAGGTAGACGAAGGTCATGATCGCGTTTATCGCCAGCAGCACGACGGCGGTAGCAGCGCCGGGCCCGAGGTCGAACTGCTGGAAGATCTGGTCGTAGATGCTCAGCGCGATCACCTCGGTCGCCCGTCCCGGTCCTCCGCCGGTGAGCGCGAGCACCATGTCGAAGGTGTTGAAGGTGTCTATCGAGACTATGACCAGCGTGACGAGCAGTATAGGGGCCAGAAGCGGCACGACTACCCGCGTGAGGCGCTGCCAGGCGTTCGCCCCGTCCACCCTCGCCGCCTCGAGCACGTCGGCCGGGAGCGTCTGGATGCCGGCGTAGAGCAGGATCATCGAGAAGGCCGTCCCGCGCCAGATGTTCGCCACCGTCACCGAGGCGAGCGCCGCCCTGGGGCTGGAGAGGAACGGTATCTGCCCGAAGCCCAGGAGCTGCGCCAGGTAGTTGAGCACCCCCGCCCCGGACTCCTGGTAGAGGATGCCCCAGATGATCCCGATGATCACCCCCGGTATCGCCCACGCCGAGAGCACTGCGGTGCGGGTGACGATCGAGGCCCGCATCCCCCTCCTCGCTCCCTGGTCCACGGCGAGCGCGATCAGAAACCCGAGCAGGATCTGGAAGACGACGCTGAAGAACACGAAGATCACGGTGACCCGCACCATGCTCGCGAAGTACGGCGAGCCGAAGAGCCTCGCGTAGGAGCCAAGGGTGTACGAGTAGTTCCCTCCCGTAAGGGAGGCGTTGGTGAAGCTCAGGCGGATTATCTCGACGATCGGGTAGAGAAAAGTGATCGCCAGGACGAGCCCGAGCGGAGCCAGCCAGGGGGCGGGCGAGGCGGCGAGCCTCTCGGCCCACGACCGGCCCCGCACCGCTCTGACCTGGCTCGCCATCGTCCTCTCTCTAGGAGACGGTCTGCACCGCGGTCGCGAGCGCCTGCTCGGGGGTCTTCTGGCCCGAGACCACCTGGGTCACCGCCACCTGCAGCGCGGTGGAGATGTTCTGGTAGGAGTCCACGCCGGGGCGGTTGCGGGCGTACTTCTGCAGGTACTCGCGGAAGGTGCCGGTGTACTTGTTGCCCTTGTACGTCTTGACGTCGTAGACGGACTTGCGCACCGGCAGGTACCCCCCGACGTTGCACCACTTCGCCATCCCCTCGTTTCCGACGAAGACCGCCTTGAGGAAGTCCACCGCCGCCTTCTGCTTCTTCTTGTCCTTGGTGAACACGCCCCACATCTGGCCCCCGGCCGAGGTGACGAAGTTCGTGCCGCTCTTGGAAGGGATGATCGAGACCTCCCACTGCGAGGTGAACTTGTCGCCCATTATCTGCTGCAGCAGGGGAACCTGGAAGTTGGCCCCCTGGAACATCGCCACGTCCCCCGAGGCCACGTCCCCGTCCAGATCGGTCTCGAGCCCGTACTGGGAGACCTTCTTCGGGGTTATCCCGCTCTTCACGCACCGGTCTATGAAGGAGAGCGCGTTCAGCATCGCCTGACGGTTCTTGCCCTGCCCGAAGGTCGGGTTGCCCTTCGCATCGGTGAGCTCCCCGCCCTGCGACCAGAAGTACGGCAGAAGCGTCGTCGTCATCGTCCCCTCGTCGCGACCGGCCGGGAAGAGGAACGGGCTCTTGACCCTGCCCTTGAGCTTCTGGCCGGTCGAGAGCACCTCGTCCCAGGACTTCGGCGGTGTCGGGACGAGGTCCTTGCGGTAGAAGAGCACCCGCACGTCGGTCGTGAACTGAAGCCCTTTTACCTTGCCCCCGCTCACCATGTGCGCCCTGGCGAACGGGAACCAGTCGTCGAGCGAGAGGTTGCCCAGATAATCGTCGAGCGGCTGGGCGTACTGGAAGAAGCGGGGGAAGATGTAGGAGTCGACCTGCGAGATGTCCGGCGCCCGGCCCTGCTGCGCCTGCTGCAGGAGCTTCGCGTTAGCCGCGGTTATGTCCGAGGAGCTCACGAGCGGCTTCACGCTCCAGCCGCTCTTCTTCTCCCAGCCGGAGATTGCCCCCTTGAGGTAGTCGACCCGCTTCTGGTCGGTGTTCTGCTCGGTCGAGTAGGTCGGGATGGCCTGCCACTGGAGCGTGCCCTTCGACCCCTGGCCCTGCTGGTTGCCGCCGCCGCAGCCGGCGACGCCGAAGAGCGCGGCCCCCGCGAGCGTCGTCCCCCCGAGCTTTAGAAAGTCCTTGCGGCTCACGTTCCCGGACATCTCTACTCCTCCCTCCATCTCCAGCGGGAAGCTCTCCTCACCTTCTCCGCCCACCTGTCGGGACGGTCGAGCTTGACCATCAGCGTCTGTATCTTGCCCGCCCCGAGCGTCACGTTCAACCTATCGCCGCGGGGTGCTATCTGCTCCTCCACCTCCTCGGCGAGGTTCGTCCGGTAGGCGGAGGCTATGGGAAAGCCGAACCGGACGGTGGCCTCGGAGGGCTCGTCGGAGGCGTTGAAGAGCCGCAGGATCAGGGCTTCCTTGTCTATGGCCTTCTTGAGCGCCGAGAGCACGATGCCCCTGCCGCCGACCTTCAGGAAGGAGCCTGGAGCCCCGCCGGTTGACTCTTCCTCGCGGCCCTCCCGCTGCTGCGCGGCCCGTGCCTCCAGCGGGAGCCAGTATTCCTCTGCCTCCCGGAAGATCTCCGCGTCGAGCCAGCTTTCGGTGTATGGAACTATGGCATACTCGAAGACGTGGCGACCCTGGCACTGGGCCTCGGGGGTGGGGAGGGCCGGCCCCGCGTGCCCCCGGCGGGTCGCGAGGTCGTTCCTGGAGAGCCAGCCGACCGAGCGCAGGAGCGTCAGCCTTATCTCACCCTCCGGCGTCACCTCGTACTCGGGCAGCCCCTTGTTGAGGATCGCGAGCCCACCCTGTCCGTCCTCGACGCACACGAAGCGTCGCTGGGCGAAGGTGGTGCTCTCCAGCTCGCGCCAGTCGTGGTGTTGCTCGACCCGCGTGGGGCGGCGCACGACGCCGAAGGCGCTCTCGGCTATGGACTCCTCCGCCTCCATCCCGCTCGGGAAGCAGGCCCGGAGCCGGTGGTCCTTGACCCGGTTGTAAAACTCGGTCTTCACCTCTACCCTGCGGGAGCCGGGGTCGAGGCGGACGTGCACGTTGACCGGGCAGCGCACCAGCTCCTCCGAGCGGGAGGCGCGCCCGGCCGAGAGGCCCCGGGGAAGCCTCAGGGCTCCACGCAGGACCAGGCTCTGCTGGTCCTCTCCGCGTTCGATCTCCCAGTCGGTCTCCGAGGAGTAGAAGGTCTCCTGCTCCCTCGGCGGCGAGAAGTTGTACTCGTCACCCGCATCCCCCTCGTCCATGAGCAGGTTCATGCCCCTGTAGAACCGGCCGGACCGTTTGTCCAGCACGCCCAGCGTGAAGTCGCCCTCGACCGTGACCTTGAGGTTCTCGTTCTCCAGCTCGACCTCCCACGGGGGCTCGGCTGGCTCCTCCACGCTCTCCTGGCCGACCCCGGACCTGAGGTGGTAGACCTTGTACCCGAGTGGTGGGATGCCCGAGGCATGAAACTCTATCGTCGCCCTCCTGACGGCCTTGCGCCGGTAGAGGGCGTCTTCGATGTGCAGCGTCTCGCCCCTGGTCGTGAACGGGATCCTCTTCCCCCCACCGTCCACGAGCACGGAATGCCTGAGATCGAGGCGCTTCTCGCCGATCCAGTCGAAGATCCTGCGCCGGAAGGGTACGTCTATGTCGAGGGAGACCTCGACCGCGACCCGCCCGCTCCTCTCCCACGGGCTCGGGTTGAAGACGGCTATCGGGATCGAACCCTCATCGGAGGGCGGGGCGACCCTGGCGGCCAGATAGTCGAGCGACTCCTCGACGATCTTCTGCCCGACGCGGGTCGCGGTGTCGAAGCGCCCGAACATCTGCCGGTGGACGGCGTCCGCCGAGCACCCCCCGATCGAATCGTGGGCGTGGTTGGCGATGAGCGTCCTCCAGGCGTACTTGAGAAACGGCGAGTAGTCCCTTCCACCCATCGAGTAGACCACCGCGGCGGCCCGCTCGGCGAGCCCCTCCAGGAGCTGCTGGTTGCGCTCGTTCTCCTGCTTTATCGGTATCCTGGAGGAGTAGGTCCCCTTGAGCACCGGCTGGTAGCGGGGCTGGCGCAGCTCTCCCCGGTAGACCTTGAGCTCCGGGCGGCTGCGCAGCACGCTGCGGGCGAAGTCCGCGAGGCTGCCGTTGAAGACGCGGTCCCGCATCGCCCGGTTCAGCTCGAAGACGTACCGGGAGAAGCGGGGCTGGACGGTGACGTGGTCGCTGCCGTTCAGCAGGAGTATCGCCCTTCCCGCCGCCCGCGAGGCGAGCCGGTCCCTGAGCTCGTAGAGCGAGTCGTAGCTCACGAAGTAGCTCGACGGCTCCGAGATGCGGTCGTGGCGGAACGAGATCCTCGCCGGATCCGGGCCCAGAACGGCGGCGTTGGAGTAGGTCTCGGAGAGGAAGTGGGCCAGGACGCGCGAGCCGTCCGGCGCCTCCCAGAGAAACTCCGAGCGCAGCTCCTCCACGTCCTCCCCGAGCCCGCGCATGAAGTAGAAGGTCTCGATCCCAAAACCCCGCAGGATCTGCGGCAGCTGCTGGACGTGGCCGAAGGTGTCCGGCACGTACCCCTGTTTCATCACCGGCCCGAACTCCCGGCCCCGCCGGTCGCCGAGCAGCAAATTCCGGACCAGGGCCTCCCCGGAGACGAGGAACTCGTCGGGCTGGACGTACCACGGTCCGATCTCGAGCCGCCCCTCCCGCACCAGCTTCCTCAGCTCCTCCCGTTTCTCGGGCCTGACCTCCAGGTAGTCGTCGAGCAGCGAGACCTGCCCGTCGAGCAGGAACGTCCTGAAGCCCTCGTCCTCGTCAAGGAGCTCCAGCAGCTCGTCCATGAACTCGACCAGGTAGAAGCGGAACTCCTCGAAGGTCGCGTACCACTCCCTGTCCCAGTGGGAGTGGGGGATGACGACGATGTCCAGAGGTTCTCTGGCTTCCTCGCTGCGCTCGGCGATCTCCCTGGCGGTGCTCATGACTCCCCGTTCTTAGATCGGAACGCTTCCCCTATCTGATTCGCCAGCGTTGAATTTATCCTAGCACGGGTGGTTCGCCGTGGAGGATCGCGCGTCTTCGAGGAGGAAGATCCTTATCTCCCTCCCGCAGCGCCGCTGGTAGGCGGCGTAGGCGGGCCAGAGCTCGATGAAACGCGGCCAGAGCTTCTCGCGCTCTTCGGATGTAGCGAGGCGTGCCCGGCGCTCTTCCAGCGCGGCGCCAAGCCGGACGAGCGCCCGCGGGTTCGCCAGAAGGTTCTCGGACCACTCTGGATGGCGCCCCCGCCCCCAGTTGCTCGCGGCGACCGCCAGACGCTCCCCGTCCCGCACGTACATCAGCGGGACGGTCCGCTGCCGGCCGGTCCTCCTGCCGAACGTGGTGAGCAGCAGGGTCGGGGGGCCGGCGCCGAGCGTCCTGCCCCCGAGCCACCGGTAGAGCGCCCGATCCGCCGGCGGCGCCACCTTCGAGGCGACGGCGGCGAAGAGGCGGCTGCCCCCGATCTTCTCGGCCAGGTCCTTTGCAAACACGATTCCTCACCCCTTCCGGGAAGCATTGTACCTTGACCCGGCCTGCCGCATGGCCTAGCCTGTTCTTGCAACCGGCGGGGAGCTCCGTCTTCGGGAGGCTGCGGCTTTGTTGCACGGCAGGAATGCCTTTTCGATGCCGGTGTATGGCCGGGCGCTGGTCGCACTCGCCCTGTGGAGTGCGGCGGTCGCCGGCGTGCTGGCCGGGACGAGGGGCGGGTTTGCCGGGTGGGATCTGCCGCTGGCGGTTCTGTATCTTCCTGTCGTACTCCTGGTTGCCTTCTCGCTTGCCGGGGCCTGTGCGGGGTCCCGGGGGAGCGGGAGGCTTTTCTGGGGAGCGATGTACGCCGGGTTTCTCCTCTACCTCGTGGGCAATCCCCTGTGGAGTCCGGCCCGCGAGCACGGCCTGCCCTTCTCGACGGTGTGCCACGCGGCCGGGGTCCTGATGCTGTTCGGGGCGCTGCTGCTGGGCATCTTCGCGGTCAGCAGGAGGGCGGGGTACGTGGCCTGGGCCGACGCGCTCGCCGTCGGGCTCTCGCTGGGGGTGCTCTTCTCGGTATTCGTGGCCTCTCCGGCGGAGCTCGCGGCCGATTACGGCTGGCCGGAGGCGCTCGCCGACTTCTGCGGGCCCGTGGCGGGGGCCGCGCTGCTCTACCTGGGGCTCGTGCTCGTCGGGGTGGACGGGGGCCCGCCGTTCGCGCGGCCGCTGGCTCTGGGGTTGCTGGCGCTCTTCGCCGCCGGGTGCGCATATCTGCTGGGGATGGGCTCCTCCGGCGGTCCGCCGGCCCTGTGGCAGCATCTCCTCTGGCTCTGCGGTCCCGTCCTCGTCTCTCTCGCCGCCCGGCGCTCCTCGGCGCTCGAGGGCTCACCGCTGGAGCTGGGCGTCCACCCCTGGCGCCAGGCGGCCTTCTGGTTCGGGCCGCTCTCCCCGGCCGTGCAGTTCGCTGTGGTCTTTCTCTGGACCTCCCTGCATCCCCCGGTGCCCCGATTCGTCGCGTTCGCCGGGGCCGTGCTGGCGCTCTACCTGGCCGTGAGGATCTCCGTCTTCGCCTACGCTGTCCATCGCCTGCGCCGCCAGCGCGACGGGGCCATAGGCCGGTTGGAGCAGGCCCGGATCTCGGAGGAGCTGCACGACACCGTCAAGCAGAACGTGCACGCCGCGGCGCTGCTCATCGGCTCCTACAGGGAGGTGCGCGAGAAGGAGGGCGAGGAGGCCGCCGAGAGGATCCTCGACGAGGCCGTGGCCGCCTCCAGGGAGGCCAGCCACAAGGTCGGGCGCTCGATCGAAGAGATCCAGGCCCGCTGCGGGGAGGGCGGCGAGCTGGACGTCGTCGGCATGCTCCGGGAGAGGCTCTGTGAGACCAGGGAGCACTTCGCGATCGCAACCCGCGAGGATCTGCGGGCCGATCTCTCGGAGCTCGGTCCGGAGGAGCGGGCCGCGGCCTACCGGGTGGCCAGCGAAGCCCTGTGGAACGCCGCCAGGCACTCCGGAGCGAGGAACGTCTGGCTGGAGTCCCGGCGCGTGGGACCCACCTTCATCCTGCGGATCAGGGACGACGGCCGGGGGCTTCTGGAGGACGCGGTGCGGCGGGGAACGGGCTTCGCCATCATGCGCAAGAGGGCCCGGAGGGCCGGGGGAGAGCTGGAGGTGATCTCCTCCCCGGGCAGAGGGACCACCGTGCAGTTGAGGTTCGAGGAGGGATGAAAAGAGCGCGGATTCTGCTGGTGGAGGACCACCCGGCCATGCGGCTGGGCATCAGGACGGCGCTCGGGCTGGAGGGGGGCGTCGAGATCGTCGGAGAGGCCCCGGACGCCGCCGGAGCGCTGCGGCTCGCCTCCGAGTTGCGTCCCGACCTGGTGCTCCTGGACCTCCGCCTGAGGGGAGGCGACGGCCTCCCGCTGTGCCGCAGCCTGAAATGTCTTGCCGATCCGCCGTACGTCCTCGTATACACCGCGTACAACGCCCCGGCAGAAGTTCGGGAGGCCATGCTCTGCGGGGCCGACTCCTTCGTGCACAAGGGTGAGGATCCGGCCAGGCTCCGGGAGGCCGTCCGGGAGACCTGCGCCGGCAAGAGGGTGTGGTTGCTCGGGGAGCAGCGTGGCGAGGAGGGCCCCGCCGCGCTAACGCAGCGGGAGCGGGAGGTCTACGAGCAGCTGCTGCTCGGCCACCCCAACCGCCAGATAGCAGAAGAGCTCGGCGTGAGTCTCCCTACCGTAAAGACCCACGTCACGAGCATCCTCAAGAAGCTTGGGGCTTCGAGCAGAAGGGATCTCCTTCCGGGAGACGGAGAAGAGCAGCTCTAGAGTGTGGTATGAGAAAAATTCATACCGAAATTCATACCAAAAGGATGATGTGCCCGTGAAGCTCCTGCTCTAAGGTGTTTCCTGCAGGGAGTAGAGAGCAAAGGGGGAGAGAGCATGAGAGGCAGGCGTCTCGTTCTGGGCTACGACGGGGGGTGTGCGGCGTGTAGCGCTCTGGCGCAGAGGATCGAGGAGGCGGTCGGCGACAAGCTGGAAGTCCGCAGCCTCCACGAGCCGCAGGTCGAGCACTGGCGCGAGCAGGCGCTGGGTAGCGATGCGCCGTGGGCTCCGACGCTGATCGAAGTGGAAGGTGAGAGAGTGCGGGCGTGGGTTGGTGTGAGGATGGGAGCGGTCCTTGCCCGGCGGCTCGGGCCGGCTGCCACTTGGCGTGTCATGCAGGCGCTGGGGGAGGCCGGAACGCCCTCGACCGGGGTGGCTTCCATGGAGGAGTCCGGTGGGATCAGCCGCGGGCAGTTTCTCAAAGGTTTGACCGGAGGATTGGTCGCCCTCTCCGTGTTGCCGGCTGGGCAAGCTCTGGCCTCTGGCAAGGAAGCCGTCAACGCTTCCGGAGTCACCAGGGTTTCGTCCCGATCAGCTGCCGTCGCCCGGCTAAAGCGTTCCCGAGCCGTGAACACTGCCGCCGATAAGTTCGGTAGCCCGGACTGGAGCGGCGTCACAAGGGCCAAATACAAAGACAAGGACGGAGTAGAAAGAGCGTTCTACACGGTCCCCTACCGGCCGGCGGAGGCGACGGCCGCGGGAGCCACTGCGGGGGTCACGTTGCTCTTCACGGAAGACGAAGGTAGCGTAGAAGACGCGCAGAGCATCGCCCTGCGAGTGCGTCAGATAGGTGAGGGGCGGGCCACGCTTGACTATTACCTGCCGGACGGGACCCCCGTAGCCACGGTCGAGGAGCAGGACGGCAAGATCAAGGCGCGACCGGCGGAACGGTCGTCGCAAGACTCCGTGCAGCCGCGGGGCGTAAGAGAGTTCGTCGGCTGCTTCGTGGGCTGCCTCGGGTCCAGCGTCGGTGTCAGCTGCGCCGTAGCTTGTGCAAACTGCGTCATACCTCCTCCCGAACCTCCGCCTTGCATCCAATGCGCGGCTTGCGCTGGTTCGGCGGGATTGAGGTGCGCTCGGCTGTGCAGGCCACTCCTGTAAGCTAAGGTCCCGGAGGCGTGCGAGGTGAGATTGGGGAGGAGCCGGGCTCCATCCGGAGGTTCACGAGTCAGAGTGTGCGCCAAGATGGGGTCTCGGTCTCCTTCTCCTCGCCAAAGCTGCGCGACACTAAGCTGCGCGACACTAGTCTGAGCGTCCGGGAGGTTTGATGAGCGCAAGAAAGTCGGGTTTCGCGGAGGTGGACGGAGCGAAAATCTACTATGAAGTGGAAGGATCGGGAGACCCGGTCGTGCTGATCCATCAGCGAGGTGTTGATCTGAGGGTGTGGGACGACCAAAGTCCGGCGTTTTCCAGGCGCTATACGGTCGTTCGCTACGACCGCCGGCACTGGGGGAAATCGCAAGTCGAAAGCCGTGGCTACCCTACTGCTCCCTCTGACCTGGAGGGTCTGAAGCAGTGGCTCGAAGATCAGCCTCTTTCTCCTGCCCCTTACGAGGACCTGTGGGAGCTGCTCGACCACCTCGGGATCGGGCGAGCCCATCTGCTCGGCCTGCACGACGGCGGGGAGGTGGCCCTGGAGTTCGCTCTGGAATACCCACAGAGGGTAGGCGGTCTCGTCTTGGTGGACACGGTAGTCTCCTCGGTGGGGAGCGCTCAGCAGTTTGAGAACCTGGCCGAGCGAGGCCTGCGCAAGGCGGCGGAGCTGCAAGAGGACGTGCTGGAAGAGGCTCTTGGAAAGGTCGATGTTACGGGGATCGTCGAGTGGGTGCTCGACGATCCCTCGTACGCGGCCTCCACGGAGACCGCGCTCCAGAGGTTGCGGCAAATCTACACTGACAACGCCTCTGCCAACCTCATGCCCGGGGACCACAACGTCCGGAGGATGTCTCCCCCAGCCGGAGAGAGGCTCGAAGACGTCAAAGCACCGACCCTCCTCATCTTGACCGGGGAGCGTCCGCCCTACGTAAGCGAACTTGACCGAGCCCTGGCAGAGGGCATAGGAGCTCCGACAACGGTGGTGACGATGCCAGACGCTTCCCCGACCGTAAATATGGACCGTCCGGAAGAGTTCAACCGCACCGTCATGAACTTCTTGGACGATCTGTAGCGGGCCTCGATTTTGCGCAGCCGGGAGTCCGTTGCTCCGACGACCCACCTTCGCTCTAGCCTACCTCACGCAGTATCGTCTGAAGTACGGTATCTGACTTGGCTGGCAAAACGTGGAGCGCTAGAGGGCCGTTTATGCAGAGTAGTGAGTAGATGCTGAGGCTCTGGCGTCATCGAGAGCTTACCGCGCCGGAATCTACGTGCTTCTCCGCGGGCCAAAGCGAGGTCAGAGATGAGCGCTTTTGTCCGCTATTACGTGGGGCTGTATCTGCGTGACACGGGCGACACGGACCGTTACATCGACCACATGAGCTCCTGATGCACTCTAGAGAATGGTATGAGAAAAATTCATACCGAAATTCATACCTCGAGGATGATGTGCCCGTGAAGCTCTTGCTCTAAGGTGTTTCCTGCAGGGAGCAGAGAGCAAAGGGGGAGAGAGCATGAGGGGCAGGCGGCTCGTTCTGGGCTACGACGGGGGGTGTGCGGCGTGTAGCGCTCTGGCGCAGAGGATCGAGGAGGCGGTCGGAGAGAGGCTTGAGGTCAGAAGCCTTTACGACCCGCAAGTCGATCACTGGCGCGAGCAGGTTTTGGGTAAGGATGCACCATGGGCGCCGACGCTGGTAAAGGCAGGCAACAACGGTGAGGTTAGGGGCTGGACCGGCTTGCGGATGGTGATTATGCTGAGCCGTTCTCTGGGTCTTTCCGACACTTGGAAGATTATGAGGATCTTGGGCGACATGGGCGCTGCCTGTGAAGGTTCGGACCTATCGACTGGCAGGGGCGTGGATGGGATGAGTCGCGGGCAGTTCTTGAGAGGCTTGGGTGGAGCTGCTTTGGTATTCGGTGTTCTTGGAATGGCCTCCCCAGCCTATGCTGCGCGAAGCGAGATAGATCAGCAAGCACTCGTTGACACTTTTTCTGCAGTTGAGGATCTTCCGGACTCGGTAGTAGTGCAGGGAGAAAAAGCAACCAGGGAATGGTTGAGTAATAGACTCGGAGTTGACGCGGAGCTGGCTGGAATCTACCAGCCACAAGGTATCTTTGGATGTGCATCTGCTATAGGTGTTGCCCTTGTCTCTAACGCTATAGGGATAGCTAAGATCTTGAAGATCAGAGCTGCTATCAGGGCTGTTGGTGGGGCATATAGATTTGCGCGGATAATTGTGAACGCTTACCGAGTAGCTCGAGGCAGAGGCCTTGGGAGGCTGGCTGCCATCAGGTACGCGGCGAGAAGAGCAGCCATAGTATCCGGGGAGGATGTGTATGGTCCGCTTCTCGCGTTGTTCAGCCTTGGTAGTGTGGTTGACGCCTGTTTCTAAGTATGAGGTACGCTGTCGCGAAGACTCCACCGTTTGTTGGTATATGCGTAGTCGCAACTAGAGATACACCGGGGCGGCTATAGCCTTGGTATATTGGCGATGAATCCTCCAAAACAACTGTATGGACCGCAGATATCTACGATAAATCTCAGGAATGCAGGTGTGCGGAAAGGGGTTCTTTTTGAGACTGGTGCCAAAGACCCATAGAGGCAGGAGACTTCTCGCCCTAGCGCTTCTCATTCTGCTGAACTTCGTAGCTGAGCGGCTGAATGCTCCAGATTGGGTGTTTGTCTTACTGATCGCAGCACTTGTGACGCTGGTAGTTTGGACTCTGGTCAGGATGAAATTCGAAGGGGCTGACAGAGAGCGGTGAAATGGTTTAGCGAGGGAGGCAAAGCGTCATCGTTCCGGTAGAAAATATATTGAAGATCTGCATCGCAGCGCTTATAGTTTTCGGATTTTTCTGGATCGCACCGGTGCTGTTAGTAACCACGGCTGGCATCTTTGTGATGTTGGTAACGGCTTTCATTGCTACAACTGCCATCACCTCGGTGGTGGCGCTGCTGGCGATAGACTTCCTGTACCCGCAGACGGTAATCAGCGCCGGGCTATCTGATCTGCTGTGGCTGGTGGTGATGGCCTCCACGGCATCCGTACTCCTCTTTGATTTCCTGATCGACGGATTCTTGCTTTGGGCTTTGAGGTACCTGGTATCCAGCAAATTATGGGTCGGCATGGGGGAGGCTTTCGCCGGGGGAATAGTCACTGCCCTGATGCTGGCTTTGGGCGCACGCCTCATGCCCGGTGGTGTTGAGCTCTCAGCCGGTGCAGCGCTGGCGGCAGCCCAGATAAGCGCTTTTGTCCGCTACTACATGGGGCTGTACCTGGGTGACACGAGCGACAAGGACCGTTACATCGAGCACATGAGCTCCTGATGCACTCCAGAGAGTGGTATGAGAAAAATTCATACCGAAAATCATACCTCAAGGATGATGTGCCCATGAGGTTCCTGCTCTAAGGTGCCCTCTGTATTGCTGTGATGGGCGTGGGTGTATCTATGTCTGCAGCACGACGACTTAACATGATGTGCTTTAAATAAAATAGATGTGTAAGGAGGTAGAGCGATGGACCACAGAGAGAGGAGCCGACCGATGAAACCGTATCGGTCGGCTCTGGTTGCCCTGGTCTTCTTGGCCGCGATAGTTGCCATTATCTCCCTGGTATTTCTCAACTGGAATGAGACCAGCTCCGCGGTTGGTTTGATACAGATTAGACTCTTCTTGGCCGGCTGGGCAGCGGCCGCTTTGGCCCTTGTGATTGCAGGTCTCTTATTACGCAGTGGACGAGCCTCTTTACTGAGACCGCCGCTGGAGACCTTTTATCATCTGCTAATGGGGCTGGAGCTGGGTCTCATGGTGGGAACCACGCCCTGGGAGGAAGGAGTGCGTCTGGCCGGCTGGACTCAGTTCTGGCTGACGATCCCAATCTTCACGGGCTATGTGTTCACCTTGTTCGATCTCTGGCAGGAGCGTCGGACATCGGCGTAAGAATTACTACTCTAGAGGATGCACCCAGAGCAGGGAAGGGCGGGTAAACTCCTAATTAATGCCTGCATGACCGATCTTGCGACCAACCTCGGCATCAGCTACTACGCGGCCAAAAAGGCCATCGATATAATCGTGACCTTCTCCAATATAGCGTTGATACTCTCGCTTTTGGCTTCGGTTGTCGAAGCGGGCATCTTTACTGCCGGCATCGTCGCCATTGCCAAGAGGCTGGCGCTGCGTTACGGCGAGAGGTACGCGGCAGCCTGGTAGGGGGTATCCGGGGTCGCCGATTGCGTACACAGCAGATCGGGGCTCGGCCGGCTCGGTCGTAGCCCCGATCTGCAGCGCAGAGAAGAGAGATTGGCCCGTGAGTCCCAAACCAAGGATCGAGCTTCGGAGTATTGAGCGAGTTCTCCGGAAGGGTTCGCCCGCTGAGCGAATCGCGGGACGGGGCCCGGCTGGTGGTGCTCACCGTTTCGGCGGGGACGGTGCCTGGAGGGCGGCGCTCGCGCTGTCGCTCGTGGATTTCCATAGAGCGTACAATCGACTGCTCGAAGCCCTTCCCGGGACCCTGGAATCGTCGCTCAGGGAACGTTCGTTCCGGACTCGACCTCTCGGGTGGTTCATCGTCGGGCTGGCCGTGGCCGCGCTCATCGCGACGGTTGCGTTCGCGCTCTTCGACGCCGTTTTCGAGGCCATCGAAATCGCGGTGGGGGCGGGAATGGCGGACCTGAAGGAGATAGGTGCCATCGCCGTGGTCACGGTGTTGCTGGGAGAGACCAGAGGTGCTGTCAAGGGTCTGGAGCGGGCGGCTCATCCGGAGGACTACGAGCTTCTCTACCGGAGCCCTGTACCAGCGAGCGCCTTCGTGCTGTGCCGCTTCTTGCTCGCCGCTGCCGTGCGTTCGACCTCGATATGGCTCTTCGTGGTCGGCCCCGCTGTAGCCGCTTCTATCTGGATCCTCGGAAACTCCCCGCTCGCATTTCTGGCCTGGGCGGCCCTGTACGCACCCTTCTTGGCGGCTGTGGTCACCCTTCGGAGCGCATGGGGGGTGGTCGGGTACAGGATCAAAAGCTCCACGCACGCGGCTTTCGGGTCCTCTGCAGCCGGCATCGCGCTGGGTTGCGGGGTCGCCGCGGGGCTTGCAGGCGTCCTTGCGTTACTCGTTACGCGTCTGTTGGGAGGGGCGCAGGAGGTTGTGGCTTCGGGAGGGGCGCAGGAGGTTGTGGCTTCGATCAGAACCTTTCTAGCGAGCCGCAGCGTGGAAACCTTCGCCGAACGGGCCTGGCTTCCTTCTAACTGGTTCGTCTTCTCGCTGGCGGACGCGGCTTCCGGACGGGCCGTGTCGGCTTTCTGGTGGACTGTCCTCGCGTACGTGGTTGTCGTTCCCGTCGCCATCATTGTCATGTGGGCGACTGCGCGCCTCATACCGATGGGCTCCCAGTGGGGCTACGAGCGATCCATGCGGGAGGGCGGGGTTACCCGGTTTGTCGCCTCTGGCGTGTCCGCCGTGGCTGGCAGGTTTGGTCCCATCCTTGCCAAAGACCTTCGCGCTCTCTCCCGGGCAACTCCGGTGGTGCGTCGACGGTTTTCGACGATGTTGTTCCTGATGGCTACCTTAATCGGCTTCGTGGTCGGGCTCGGTGTCGGAGGCGCCTACCAGGCTCACTCGTGGCAGGCTGTTTTTCCTCTTCTGATCTTCTCTTATACGCTGTGTTCTTTCGCCGGGGAGGCCCTGCTTCCCGTGACGGCGATCGACGCGGAGGGTGAAGCCATAGATCTGTTGCGTCGGGCGTCGGTGCCGCTGATGCGCATCTTCGCGGCTAAGGCGACCCTTCAGGTCGTGCTCCTTACGGTGTTCTGCTCAACCTTGTTGGTTTCCTCTCACGCCTTCTTGCGGTATCCGTCAGCGTTGTTCGGTGCCGCGCTGTGCATCGGAATCGCGTCCGCGCTGGCGTGTGGGGTGAGTCAGGTGGGGAGCAGCGCGGTCTATCCCAGGTTCGACTGGGAGCACCACCGGGAGATCGGCAACTCTCCGCGCGCCTCGACGCTCTCCAGCATAGCTTCGGGCCTCTACCTGACGCTGGCGCTGGAGGCCGCGGCGATATGCGGCATCCTGCACTACTTCGGTTACCTGGAAGAGGACACGATGCTCCTTGCCACCGGAGCAGGTGTGCTCCTGTCGGCCGCGTTGGTTACTTTTGGATTGGTACTGTTGGTCCGGCAGCGCGGGCACCGGCATTGGGGAGGAGCCTGATCCGTGTTTCCGATAGAGCTAGACGGGGTCACCAAGTCTTACGGCGAGGTGCGGGCATTGGATGGAGTGTCGCTCCGGGTGCGGGCAGGGGAGATCCACGGCCTGCTGGGCCCCAACGGTGCCGGCAAGACCACCCTCATGCGCATCATCGCCGGGCTGGTCCCGCAGGACTCCGGAGAGGTGTTCATCGCGGGTCTGAACGTGCGAGACGCTCCACGGCGAACACGCAGGGCCGTGGGCTTCGTACCGGATTCGCCCTTCCTCTACAGGTACCTGACCGGGCGGCAGTATCTGGAGTTCGCCGCCGATCTCTGGGGTCTTCCGGAGGATGAGAAGATAAAGGCCGTCGAGGATGGTTTGAAGCGGTTTGGCCTCGCAGATCGCGCGCAACACGTGATCGGCTCGTACTCGTTCGGTATGCGCCAGAAGCTGGCCGTGGCCGGAGCACTTCTGCAGGGGCCGACCGTGCTCGTTCTGGACGAACCTCTGACCGGGTTCGACCCGCCAAGCTCCCGGTTCATGAAAGACTTTCTGCGCTCCTTCGCAGACGCTGGGAGAGCTGTTTTCCTGTCGACCCACATCCTAGAGCTTGCCCACGGCCTCTGCGACCGCGTGAGCATAATATCCGACGGGAGGATAATCCTTGAGCG
>Ga0207747_1000196_pt1 | contig 75540 bp, 61 predicted proteins | sample HigsolmetaGSP11D_FD_184839 | JGI IMG/M metagenome (GOLD analysis project Ga0207747, IMG submission 184839) | High solid enriched microbial communities from the Joint BioEnergy Institute, USA - SP1-1-D (SPAdes) | ecosystem: Engineered > Bioreactor > SSF (Solid state fermentation) > Aerobic >...
CCGATGATCGCCACCACGATCATCAGCTCAATCAGCGTGAAACCCTGTTGAGTCTTTTTCATTAGTGTTCTCCGAAAGTGCCCTTCTTGCGTGTTCGGTCGCGACTTCGGTCTGCTGATGACTGTCTCCGGTCAGCAACATTCCTCAGTGCGCCTGCTGAATCCTAGCAGGAAGCGTGCCGACAATCGTGAGCCTGTTCTCATATTAGCGATGACGCGGGTTTCGCGGCGGTGCCGGGGGTTGACAGGTGTCAATAAATGTCAACTTGGGACGCGAAGGTGACAAATTTTGTCACTCGATCTCCAGTTTCTTCAGCTTGTAGCGCAGGGCGCGGAAGCTGATGCCGAGCAGCTTGGCGGCGGCGGTCTTGTTGTAGCGGGTCTGCTCGAGCGCCTTGAGGATCATCACTCGCTCCAGGTCCCCCAGGTAGTCGTCCAGCACGAACTCGCCGCTCTGGGCGGGAACCGGCAAGGGCAGGGGGGCTACCGGCGTCGCTTGCTCGCTGGCGTCGGGCAGCTGCAGGTCGGCGGCGGTGATCAGATTGCCTTCGCAGAGGGTCAAGGCGCGTTCGAGGATGTTCTCCAGCTCGCGCACGTTGCCTGGGAAGGAATACTGCTGCAGCGCCGCCCAGGCGTCCGGCGCGAGGTCGACCGCGTCGCCGTCGTCGTTGATCCGCTCCAGGAAATGGCGCACCAGGATCTCGATGTCGTCGCGGCGCTCGCGCAGCGGCGGCACCCGCAGCTGGATGACGTTGATGCGGTAGTAGAGATCCTGGCGGAACTTGCCTTGCTCGACCAGCTCGGCGAGGTTCTTGTGGGTGGCGCTGAGGATGCGCACGTCGACCGGCGTTTCGCCGTGGCTGCCCACCGGTCGCACCGCTTTCTCCTGGATGGCGCGCAGCAGTTTCACCTGCATGTGCAGCGGCAGCTCGGCCACTTCGTCCAGGAACAGGGTGCCGCCGTCGGCGGCCTGGAACAGGCCCTGCTTGTCGCTGTGGGCGCCGGTGAAGCTGCCTTTCTTGTGGCCGAAGAACTCGCTTTCCATCAGCTCGGACGGAATCGCGCCGCAGTTGACCGGCACGAACGGCTTGTCGCGGCGCGGTCCTTTCTCGTGGATCAGCCGCGCCACCATCTCCTTGCCGGTGCCGGATTCGCCGCTGATGTACACCGGCGCCTGGCTGCGGGCGAGCTTGACGATCATCGAGCGGATGCGCTGCATGGGCTCGGAGTCGCCGAGCAGCACCCGGCGCGAGCGGCGGTCCTCCACCGGGTTCAGGTTCAGCTTGAGGGCGCTGTCCACCAGCTTGCGCAGTACGCTCAGGTCGACCGGCTTGGCCACGAAATCGAAGGCGCCGGCCTTGAGGGCGCGAATGGCGCTGTCCATGCTGCCGTGCGCGGTGATCACGGCCACCGGGATTTCCGGATAGCGCTCGCGCATGTGCTCGACCAGATCGATGCCGTTGCCGTCCGGCAGGCTCATGTCGGTGAGGCACAGCGCGAACGGATGGCGGTCGAGCTGGGCCTTGGCTTCCGAGACGTTGGCCGCGGTGACCGAGTCGACGTTCATGCGCTCCAGGGTGAGCTGGACCAATTCGCGGATGTCGGGTTCGTCGTCCACGACCAGGGCAAGCGGACGATTCATGCGGGGGTGACCTCCTTGGTCACGGCGTTCATCGAAATACGGAAACGCGCGCCGTACTTGCTAGGCGCCAGCTCCAGGCGCGCGCGGTTGCTCTCGCACAGTTCCTTGCACAGGTACAGCCCCAGCCCGGTGCCGCTGGAGGAGGTGGTGAAGAACGGCTCGAACAGCTTTTGCGCCGCCTCGGGCGGAATGCCCTTGCCGTCGTCGGCCACCTCCAGCCATACCCGGCCGTGGTAGTTGTGAGCGCTGATGTGCAGGCAGACGCCGTTCTTGCCGCCGTGGTCCACGGCGTTGCGGCATAGGTTGGACAGCACTTGGTGCAAGTGATCGGGATCGAACTCGATGGCCAGATCCGGCGGCGAGACCGCCGCCGTCAGGGTGCGCGGCTGCGCCTGCGGGAACTGGGCGCGGAAATCCTCGATGAAGCCGTCCAGCCAATCCTTGAGCTGGAGCCGGACCGGCTTCGCCGCCTGGCGCCGGGACAGCGTCAGCACGCTGTCCACCGTCCGGTTCAGGCGCGCGCCCTGCTTGAGGATGATCTCGATTAGCCGCCGGTCGGCGCTGGACAGCGCCTCGCTTTCCTGCAGCAGCTGGGCGGCATGCAGCATGGCGCCCAGCGGGTTGCGGATTTCGTGGGCGACGCTAGCGCTCAGCCGGCCGAGCGCCGCCAGCTTGCCCTGCTGCACTTGGGCGCGCAGCGCGGCCTGGTCGTCCAGGAAGATCAGGAGATCATCGTCATTGTCCACGCCGAGGCGGCGAATGCGCACGCTCAGCTCGCGGCTGTCGAGCACGACGCTGTCGGGGGCCGTGGCCGGGCTCGCGCGCCACGCCGCCAGCACTTCCGCCAGCGCGGGCGCGAACGTGCCGACCTGGCGGTCGCGGTATTCCGTCGGACGGCCGGTCAGCTCCCAGCCGGCGGCGTTCATCAGGAGCACCCGGTCGTCGCCGTCGACCGCCAGCACGCCGGACTGCAGGCGCTGCACGATGTGCCCGTTCAGCGCCTCCAGGCGCTGAACGTCGGCGGCGCGGCTATCGGCGAGCGCCTGGCTGGCGCGGGCGCGCTTGGCCAGCAGGCTGCAGAGCAGCGCGGTGAGAAAGATGGTGATGCCGAGGAAGCCGGCCTGGCTGTAGCCGATCTGCAGCGTTTCGCCGCGCAGGTCGGCCAGGACCTGGGTGGCGAGCAGCAGCAGCGACGCCAGCGCCGCGAACAGTGCCGCCATGCGCACCGGCATCAGGATGCTGCCGCCGGCGATCGCGACCACCAACAGCGCGCCCATGCCGTCGCCCAGGGTGCCGCTGGTAAGGATCAGTGCGCCGATGGCGACGATGTCCAGGCTGATCTGGCTGTAGACCTGGATCGTGAAGCCCGGCTGGCGGATGCGCACCAACAGGTAGAGGATCACGCTGAGCGCCAGGTAGACCACCGCGGTGGTCAGGAACAGCATCGGCCGCGCCGTCGCCATGAACGGCGTGCCGCGGGTGCCGAAGAACAGCGCGACTATCGAGGCGACGATCACCATCCGGTAGATGCTCAGGATGGCGAGCGGCCGCCAGGTGTAGGCATCCGTGCGCGTCATCTGCTCGGGTTGCGGTAGGGCGGTGCTCATGTGCGGGCGCCGTCAGACGTGCCGTTGACAGATGCGGTGCTCGCCGTCGCGGCGCGTTTCCGACTCCGGCACGAACACGCCGCAGGCATCGCAGCGCACCATGGTCGTCTCGCGGCCACTGGCGGGCCGTCGCGAGGCCGGTCGTTGCGCCGGGGAGCTCTGGGTATGGCGCCGATACAGCCAGATGGCCGCACCGATCACGAGCATTATCAATATTAGTTTGCTCATAACCGACTAGTTTCCCGGCTCTTCTTCCATCAGACAAGCAAGTGGAGCACACTTGCGCGCCTGTGTTTTTGCCTTGCAGCAGCGTTTGATACAGAATTGCCACTCTCTTCACCAGGGGTACGGAGCCGCGTCCCATGAATCTCCACGAGTACCAGTCGAAACAACTCTTCTCTCAGTACGGCATTCCCGTCCCGCGCGGCGTGGTCGCCCGTTCGGCGGAAGAAGCCGCCGCTGCGGCCGATCAGCTCGGCGGCAGCGTGTGGGTGGTCAAGGCGCAGGTGCATGCCGGCGGCCGCGGTAAGGCCGGCGGCGTGAAGGTGGTCAAGAGCAAGGAGGAGGTGATTCAGGTCACCCAGTCCCTGCTGGGCCGCAACCTGGTCACCCACCAGACCGACGCCAAGGGTGTGCCGATCAACGCGGTCATGGTGGAGCAGGGCCTCAACATCGCCCGTGAGCTCTACCTGAGCGCCCTGGTGGATCGTGCTTCCAAGCGAGTGGTGTTCATGGGTTCCGCCGCCGGCGGCATGGACATCGAGGAAGTGGCCGCCACCACCCCCGAGAAGATCATCACCATCCGGGTCAACCCGGTCGCCGGGCTGCAGCCTTACCAGGGCCGGCAGATGGCGTTCGCCCTGGGCCTGGAAGGCAAGCAGGTCGGGCAGATGGTCAAGCTGATGCAGGCGCTGTACCAGCTGTTCTTGGACAAGGACCTGTCGCTGGTCGAGATCAACCCGCTGATCGTCACCGGCGACGGCGACCTGCTGGCGCTGGACGCCAAGATCAACGTCGACGACAACGCCCTCGGCGTGGGCCGTCAGCCTGAGATCGCCGCCATGCGCGACATCACTCAGGAGGACGAGACCGAGGTCAAGGCCGCCGAGCACAACCTCAACTACATCACCCTCGACGGCAACATCGGCTGCATGGTCAACGGTGCCGGCCTGGCCATGGCCACCATGGACGTGATCAAGCTGCACGGCGGCGATCCGGCCAACTTCCTGGACGTCGGCGGCGGCGCCACCAAGGAGCGCGTGACCGAGGCGTTCAAGCTGATTCTCTCCAGCCCCAAGGTCGAGGGCATTCTGGTCAACATCTTCGGCGGCATCGTGCGCTGCGACATGATCGCCGAGGGCATCATCGCCGCCGTGAAGGAAGTGGGCGTGAAGGTGCCGGTGGTGGTGCGCCTGGAGGGCACCAACGTGGAGCGGGGCAAGGCGCTGCTTGCTGAGAGCGGCCTGAACCTGATCCCGGCGGATAACCTGACCGACGCGGCCCAGAAAGTGGTCGCCGCCGTCTCCAAGTAAGCGCCCAGCGAGGATTCGACACATGAGCATTCTGGTCGACAAGAACACCAAGGTGATCTGCCAAGGCTTCACCGGCAAGCAGGGCACCTTCCATTCTGAGCAGGCGCTGGCCTACGGCACCAAGCTGGTCGGCGGCGTCACCCCGGGCCGCGGCGGCGATCAGCACCTGGGGCTGCCGGTCTTCGATACCTGCCATGACGCGGTCAAGGCCACCGGCGCCACGGCGTCCATGATCTACGTGCCGGCCGCCTACGCCGCCGACGCGATCCTCGAAGCCGCCGACGCCGGCATCAAGATCATCGCCTGCATCACCGAGGGCATTCCGGTGCTGGACATGCTCAAGGTCAAGGCGGCGCTGCAGGGCACCGGCGTGCGTCTGATCGGGCCCAACTGCCCGGGCATCATCACCCCCGGCGAGTGCAAGATCGGCATCATGCCCGGCCACATCCACAAGCCCGGCTCGATCGGCATCGTGTCGCGCTCCGGCACCCTGACCTATGAGGCGGTCAAGCAGACCACCGACATCGGTCTGGGTCAGAGCACCTGCGTCGGCATCGGCGGTGACCCGATCCACGGCATGTCCTTCATCGACTGCCTGGAGCTGTTCGAGGCCGATCGTCAGACCAAGGCTATCGTCATGGTCGGTGAGATCGGCGGTACCGCCGAGGAAGAGGCCGCCGAGTACATCAAGGCGCACGTGCGCAAGCCGGTGGTCGGCTACATCGCCGGCGTCACCGCGCCTCCCGGCAAGCGCATGGGCCATGCCGGCGCCATCATCAGCGGCGGCAAGGGCACGGCCAAGGACAAGTTCGCGGCGCTCGAGGCCGCCGGCGTCGTCACTGTGCGTTCGCCGGCCGAGATCGGCGCGCGGATGAAGGAAATCTTCGCCGGCTGATCCGCCTGGGCTGGCCTTGCCCGGTCGCGAGAGAGGCTGCTCCTCGCCCGCGCCCGGTTCCGGGCGCGAGGGCACGAAAAAGGGGGCGTTCCGCCCCCTTTGGTTATCCACCTCTTGAGCCTACTCCACCCAGCCGCCGGCGGCGCGAACGGCGTCGGCGAACACGTCCCTGAGCGTCCAGACGAACCGGCTCGATAGATGCGCCGCATCGCGGTAGACCACGATGTCGTCGACGCGAGCTCGGCAGACGCCGTCGCGGCATATCGCTGCATTGAGGTCGAGCACCGCGACGTTCGCGAATCGGGACGCGGCCTGGCGCAGCCACTGATTCACCTGTTGCGCCCGTTCGTCGCTACCGTTCTTCGCACAGGGCGGTGGCTGCGGCAGCATGGGCGAGCGCCACGCATGCCGTGCCAGGCAAATCGGGCCGTCCGTGTCGAGCGTCCCGGTCGCTTGGATCAGGTACACCCGTTTCGCATGCGGGGCGATGCGTTCCAGGACGCGGACGCTGCCTTCCGTCCACTGCCGTCCGTCGAACGGGTAGGACTTCGCCGACCCCATGAAGACTACGTCCGCCTTCAAGCGGGCCACTTCGTCGAGGGCCGCGGTGCGCCAGGAATCGCAGACCGTGTAGGGCTTGCGGATGCGTTCGAGGAAAAACGGCTGCTCGACCATCGGGCAGGCGGATTTGGTCAGGACGACCAGCCGCCAGCCGGGGTCGCTCACCAGCGAGGCGACCGCCGGAAACCACTGCACGCCGATGCTGTCGCCGATCAGCACCGCCGTTTTCTCGGCGCGCTCGGAGCCGAATAGGCACGGTTTGACCTCGGCGCTGTGAAACCAGCCGTCGCACCCGAGCGGGTAGATCTCCGGGAGATCACGGCGCGCGGCTTCGAACGGCCGCTGCTCGGGCATCTGCGCCCAGGCCTTGGCGGCGGTCCGCCAGCCGAACGAAACGGCCACCAAGGCGGCCATCGCCGTCGCGGCGGCCGGATAGAGATAGCGTGACAGGCGCAGCGGCCCGGTGGTGAAGCGGATCGGCGCTTCCACCAGGTGGTAAGTCGCGTAGGCGAGAGCGAGCGCGATACCGGCCAGGAGCAGCGGATGCGGTGGCGCGTCGCCGACCGTGACGGTCGCGCCCAGCAGCAGCACCGGCCAGTGCCACAGGTACCACGAGTACGAGAGCCTGCCGAGCGTCTGCAACGGTGGCAGGGCGAGCACCCGCGAGACGCTCCAGGGCGACGCTGCGGCGCCGGACAGTATGACGAGCGCCGCGCCGGCGGTGGGCAGCCAAGACGCCACGCCGGGGTAGGGGGCGGTGGGGTCGAGCAGGAGAGCCGCGGTCGCTATCAAGGCGATGCCGGCATAGCCGCCGACGACCAGCAGCCACCGGCGGCCGGGCGCCAGGTCGGCGGTCGGCTTGTCCGCGTCCGCGGGCAGGAGCGATAGCGCGAGCAGCGCGCCGATGCCGAACTGCCATGCCCGCGCCGGCATGAGGTAAAAGCCCCAGGTCGGTTTGACCTGGTGCGCGGCAAGCCTCGGCCTTCAGGCCGGGGAAGGATAGCGCGGGCGCCGTAGGCGCCCTTTGGGCGATCAGTGCGGCGTCTGCTGCTGTTCGATGTACTGGCGGATGATCTCGATGGGGGCACCGCCGCAACTGCTGGCGAAGTAGGACGGCGACCACAGGGCGCCTTTCCAGTAGCGCTTCTCGATGTCCGGACGCTCTTTTCGCAGCAAGCGGCTGGACACGCCCTTGAGGCTGTTCACGAGGTTCGAGACGGCGACCTTGGGCGGATACTCGACCAGCAGATGGACGTGATCGTCCTCACCGTCGAACTCCACCAGTTCAGCCTCGAAGTCGGCGCAGACCTTGGCGAAGATGGTTCGCAGCCGGTTGATAGCGTCGCCGTCTAACACCTCGCGCCGATACTTGGTCACGAAGACCAAATGCACGTGCATCTTGAAAACGCAGTGCCGGCCGCGCCGAATGTCGTTGTCAGTGCTCATAGACCAAGAGTATACTTCGGGACATGCAGCGCTTCCAGGCTTTCAAGTACGAACTGATGCCGACCGGCGAACAGCAGCGCCAGATGCGCCGCTTTGCCGGGTCGTGCCGCTTCGTCTTCAACAAGGCGCTGGCGTTGCAGAAGGAACGCTACGAGCAAGGCGAGAAGAAGCTCGGTTTCGTCGGCCTGTGCAAGCTGCTCACCGAGTGGCGCAACGGGCCTGAAACGCCGTGGCTGGCCGATGCGCCTGTGCATCCGCTGCAACAAACGCTCAAGGATCTGGAGCGCGCTTACGCCAACTTCTTCGCCAAACGCGCCGGCTTCCCGCGCTTCAAGAAGAAGGGTCAGTCGGACAGCTTCCGCTACCCCGATCCGAAGCAGATCAAGCTCGATCAGGGCAACAGCCGTATCTTCCTGCCCAAGCTCGGCTGGCTGCGTTACCGCAACAGCCGGAAGGTGCTGGGCGAGGTGAAGAACGTCACCGTGTCGGCCAGCGGCGGCAAATGGTTCGTGAGCATCCAGACCGAGCGCGAAGTTGAACAGCCCGTGCCCAAGGCCACCAGTGCCGTGGGCATCGACCTGGGGGTGGCTCGGTTCGCCACGCTCTCGGACGGTACGTTCTACGCGCCGCTCAACAGTTTCAAGCGGCACGAAGACCGCTTGCGCAAGGCGCAGCAGGCGATGAGCCGCAAAACGAAGTTCAGCAACAACTGGAGGAAAGCGAAAGCCAGAGTTCAGCGTATCCACGCCCGTATCGGCAACGCTCGCCGCGACTTCCTGCACAAGATCTCGACCACGATCAGCAAAAACCACGCGATGGTGTGTATCGAGGACTTGCAGGTGCGGAACATGTCCAGGTCAGCGGCAGGCACCACCGAGAATCCGGGCAAGAATGTTTGGGCCAAGTCCGGTCTGAACAAAGCCATCCTCGACCAAGGCTGGTTCGAGTTCCGCCGACAACTGGACTACAAGCTGGCATGGGCCGGCGGGCATCTCATCGTCGTGCCGCCGCAGAACACGTCGCGGACGTGCCCGGCCTGCGGCCATGTGTCGGCGGACAACCGCCAGACGCAGGCCCGGTTCCTGTGCGTCGAATGCGGTTTCGAGGAAAACGCCGATCTGGTCGGCGCGATCAACATTCTCAGGGCGGGACACGCCCGTTGCGCCTGTGAAGTGAGCGGTGCAGTAATGCCGCCAGCAGCAGGAACCCACCGAAGCGACTCATTCCGGCTCGATGCCGGGGTGAGCGCCGTAGGAATCCCCCGACTTCAGGCGGGGGAGGATGTCAAGACGACGATCGCGATCAGCCCGGCGGCGAGCCGCCCGCGCTTGAGCGGGCCTCCCCGCCGTCGCCGCCAGGCGCCGAGCAGGAACATGAACAGCAGCGGCCAGATCAGATAGAACTGCTCTTCGACGCCGAGCGACCAGGTGTGGGTGAACAGGTTCGTTTCCGCGGTCGGGCCGAAGTAATCCAGATTGGCGAACGCGAACACCAGGTTGCTTGCCCAGAGCGCGGCGGCGGCGGCCGAGCGGATCTGCCCGACCTGCTCCATCGGCGCCAGCAGCAGCGCCGCGGCGGCGATCGTGGCCAGGATCACGACCGCGAGGGCGGGCAACAGGCGGCGCAGGCGGCGGGCGTAGAATTGCGTGAGATCGATCGTGCCGGTCGCTTCCGCCTCACGCAGCAGCAGGCCGGTGATGAGGAAGCCGGAAAGCACGAAGAAGATGTCCACGCCGATGAAGCCTCCCGCCAAGCCGGGCAGCTTGGCGTGGGCGGCCACCACCAGCAGGATGGCGATCGCTCTCAGCCCTTCGATGTCGGGGCGGAACGCAAGCCGCGGGACGTGATCCGGTTGGGCGGGCGACTGCGTGGCGGGGCACGGTATGACGCGCGTCCTTGTCATTCTTTCTTGCATCGTCCTAATGCAGTAAGGCAGCTGTGCGCGCACAGCATACGACGCGAAGGCGCGGCTGGTCTACGGCGGAGCCGAACGCGCGCCTTGAGGCGGTTGCGAGGCGTCGCTAAGCTAGCCAGCTCCGCCTTTCGGTTCGGCATCGATCCTATGCGGACAGTGTGGAGGCGTGCCGCCGACGGCATTTCGCCAGGTGCGCACGTCGCGCACCTTGTTTACCGCTTAGCGGAAAAAGGGTATCCATGGCGCTCCCTCCGCGCCATGGGCGTCGAGGCATGGGCGCGGAATCATGCTGCGCTGGCTCGGCGCGGCGCGTATTGATGAGGATCACGAGATGAAGAAGGTCGAAGCCATCATCAAACCGTTCAAGCTCGACGACGTGCGCGAGGCGTTGTCGGAGATCGGCATCACCGGCATGACCGTCACCGAGGTCAAAGGCTTCGGCCGGCAGAAGGGGCACACCGAGCTGTACCGCGGCGCCGAGTACGTGGTGGATTTCCTGCCGAAGATGAAACTCGAAGTGGTGGTGACCGACGACATCGTCGACCGCTGCGTGGAGGCCATCATCAGTGCCGCCCGCACCGGCAAGATCGGCGACGGCAAGATCTTCGTCACCCCGGTCGAGAAGGTCATCCGCATCCGCACCGGCGAGCTCGACCAGGACGCGATCTGACCGGCTGGCGGCGCATCGGCGCCAGGAATGCCGGCTACTGCGCCGCGGCTTTCTTGGCCAGCGGGTGGTCGGGGTAATTGAGAGCGATCACCCGCACGATGTCCTGCTGGAGATCGGGCAGGTTCAACTTGCCGTACGCCTCGGCCAGGATTTCCAGCGCTCTCATGACCGCCGGCGTTTCCTGGTAGTTCTCGACCACGCTCTTGGCGCGGTTGGCGGCGGCGACGTAGGCCGAGCGGCTGAGGTAGTACTCCGCCACCGCCAGTTCGTGCTTGGCCAGCTGGTTGCGCAGCACCAGCATGCGGTAGCGGGCGTCCTCGGCGTAGGGGCTGGCCGGGTAGTCGGTAACCAGCCGCTTGAAGTCGGCGAAAGCCTGGCGCAGCGGCTGCGGGTCGCGCAGGGCGCGATCGGTCTTGAACACTCGGCCGAGCAGGTCGGTGCCGCGGTTCATGCCGGCGCTGGCGCGCATGTACAGCGCATAGTCCACCCGCTCATGGGTCGGGTTGAGGCGGATGAAGCGGTCGGCGGCGGAAACCGCGGAGTCCCATTCCTCGGCGCCGTAATAGGCGTAGATGATGTCCAGCTCGGCCTGCTTGGCCTCGGCGCCGAAGGGATAGCGCGCCTGCAGGGTTTCCAGCCGCTCGATGGCGGTCTGGTAGTTGCCGTTGTCCAGAGCCCGTTTGGCTTCCCGATAGAACTCGGCGGCGGTTTTGTCCGGATCGACGATGCCAGTGTCGTCGGGCGTCGACGCGCAGCCGGCGAGCGCCAGCAGCAGGGAGGCAACGGCTATGGCGTGGACAAGCTTCATCTCGACCTTCCGGCTATAGTAAGCGCCGCATTGTAAAGCTTTACCTTACCGCAGGGCACCGCAGCATACATGGCCGAGTCGATTCAGCGCACCGTCACCGTTCCGCCCGAGGCCGCCGGTAGTCGGCTCGATCAGGTGCTGGCGCAGCTTTTTCCGGAATTCTCCCGCAGCCGTTTGCAGCAATGGATCAAGCAGGGCGACGTGCGGGTGGACGACAAGCCGCTGCGCGCCAAGGACAAGGTGTTCGGCGGCGAGACCATCCGCCTCGACGTCGTGGTGGAGCAGGCCGGCGAGGTGCAGCCCCAGGCCATCGGCCTGGAGATCGTGTACGAAGACGACGCGCTGCTGGTGCTCAACAAGCCGGCGGGCTTGGTGGTGCATCCCGGTGCCGGCAATCCGGAGGGCACGCTGCAGAACGCCCTGCTGCACCACGCGCCGGCGCTGGCCGGCGTGCCGCGCTCGGGCATCGTCCATCGGTTGGACAAGGACACCAGCGGCCTCATGGTGGTAGCCAAGACCTTGAGCGCCCACAAGGCGCTGGTCGAGCAACTGCAGGTCAGAACGGTGCGACGCGAATACCTGGCGCTGGTGAACGGTACGTTCACCGCCGGCGGCACGGTCGATGCCCCCATCGCCCGCCACCCGCGCGACCGTCTCCGCATGGCGGTGGTCGACGGCGGCCGTCCGGCGGTGACCCATTACCGCGTGGCCGAGCGCTTCCGCGCCCATACGCTATTGCGCGTCAGCCTGGAAACCGGCCGCACCCATCAGATTCGCGTGCACCTGACCCACATCGGCCATCCGCTGGTGGGCGACCCTCTGTACGGTGGCCGGCTGCTGCTGCCGAAAGGGGCCACCGAGCGCGTGCGCCAGGCCCTGCAAGGATTCCGCCGCCAAGCCTTGCACGCGACCGCGCTGGGCTTGTCGCACCCGTCGTCGGGCGAAGACATGCGCTGGGAAGTGCCGCCGCCGGCCGATATGGCGGAATTGCTGGCGGTGATGCGGTGCGAGTGCCCGGCGGACGGTGGTGACGATGTCTGAGCCGCTTCTGGCGCCGATCGTGCCGGACTGGCCGGCGCCGGCCGGCGTGCGCGCCGCCGTCACCACCCGCGCCGGCGGTGTCAGCCTGCCGCCCTACGACAGCCTCAACCTGGGTACCAATACCGACGACTCGCCTGAAGCGGTGGCCGAGAACCGCCGCCTGCTACGCCATGCCCTGGCACTGCCGGCCGAGCCGGCTTGGCTGTGGCAGGTGCATGGCGTCACCGTGGTGCGCGCCGAACGGGCACCGGCGGAAGCCGACGCCAGCTGGACCGATCGACCGGGCGTGGTCTGCGCGGTGCTGACCGCCGACTGTCTGCCGGTGCTGTTCTGCGACCGCGCCGGTGAAGCGGTGGCCGCCGCCCACGCCGGTTGGCGCGGCTTGGCCGACGGCGTGCTGGAGGCCACGGTCGCCGCCATGGGGTGCCCGCCGGCGGAACTGATGGCCTGGCTGGGGCCGGCCATCGGGCCGGACGCGTTCGAGGTGGGCGACGAGGTGCGGGCGCGGTTTCTGGCGCAAGACGCCGCCTGCGGCGACTGCTTCCGGCCGTCGCCGCAAGGACGCTGGCTGGCCGACCTCTACGCCCTGGCGCGCCGCCGCCTGCGGACGCTGGGCCTGGAACGGGTATACGGCGGCGGCTTCTGCACTTTCCACGACCGCGAGCGCTTCTTCTCCTACCGCCGCGACGGCCGCACCGGCCGCATGGCCAGCCTGATCTGGCGGGCGTTCTAGGGCGCTGGCCGCTTTCCCCGCGCCAGGGCTGGTGCCTCGGGCCAAGAATGTCCGTGTCCAGCAGGCTTCGCCCCCCACTCGCTTCGCTCTCCTCAGAGCCGGGAAGTGGGTCGCTAAGGGGCGCGAGCGGCTACCAAGCTGCCACGTGGCGTCGCTTGGTAGTGGCACGGCGCGGCCTACTTGGCACAGCGCCGGCTTAGAACATTCCCTCCCCCCTTTGTGGGGGAGGGAATGTATGGGGCGATCGTCCTGCTTAGCTCTGGCTGCGGCACATCGGCTCAGCATCCGCCGCTAACCGGTCACGCTCGGGCGACGTTGCGCACGCACTAGCCCGGAACTGGGGCGGGATAGGGCGCTGGCATGTCGGCGTACGGCAGCGCGCCGCAACCGCCTTGGAGGCTCGTGCCGAGCCTTGCCGTCCCGCCCCCGCAGGCCCCACTTCCCACCGCTCACGCCGCGCAGCGGATTTTTGGCGTTCGGCGACGGTTGACCGGGATCAATTCCACAAATTTGTGGTCTCTGGTACTAGTTAGCAGTCAAAGGGGTCGAGTGCTAATCCGTGACCCCGTACCAAGAGGATTCGAAATCAATGCGCATGGACAAACTCACCACCAAGTTCCAGCTGGCACTGGCCGACGCCCAGAGCCTGGCGGTGGGGCGGGATCATCAGTTCATCGAGCCCGTCCATCTGATGACCGCGTTGCTGGATCAGGACGGCGGCACTACCCGGCCATTGCTGAACCGCGCTGGGGTCAACGTCAACTTCCTGCGCTCGCAGTTGGGCAACGCGCTGGAGCGTCTGCCGACCGTCACCGGCACCCAGGGCGAGGTGCATATCTCCAATGATCTGGGCCGCCTGCTCAACCAGACCGACAAGCTGGCGCAGCAGCGCAAGGACCAGTACATCTCCACCGAGCTGTTCGTGCTCGCGGCGGTGGACGATCGGGGGACGCTCGGCGAGCTGCTGCGCCGGGCCGGCGCCATCAAGGAGGCGATCGGCAAGGCCATCGACGACATCCGCGGCGGCCAGAACGTGCAGGACCCGAACGCCGAGGATCAGCGCCAGGCGCTGGAGAAGTACACCATCGACCTCACCCAGCGCGCCGAGCAGGGCAAGCTCGATCCGGTGATCGGTCGTGACGACGAGATCCGCCGCACCATCCAGGTCCTGCAGCGCCGCACCAAGAACAACCCGGTGCTGATCGGCGAGCCGGGTGTGGGCAAGACCGCCATCGTCGAGGGGCTGGCGCAGCGCATCGTCAACGGCGAGGTGCCGGAGCAGCTCAAGGGCAAGCGCCTGCTCTCGCTCGACATGGGCGCTCTGATCGCCGGCGCCAAGTTCCGCGGCGAGTTCGAGGAGCGGCTCAAGGCGGTGCTCAACGATCTGGCCAAGCAGGAGGGCCAGATCATCCTGTTCATCGACGAGATCCACACCATCGTCGGCGCCGGCAAGGCCGAAGGCTCGATGGACGCCGGCAACATGCTCAAGCCGGCGCTGGCGCGCGGCGAACTGCACTGCATCGGCGCCACCACCCTGGATGAGTACCGCAAGTACATCGAGAAGGACGCGGCGCTGGAGCGGCGCTTCCAGAAGGTGCTGGTGGACGAGCCCTCGGTGGAGGACACCATCGCCATCCTGCGCGGCTTGAAGGAGCGCTACGAGGTGCACCACGGCGTGGAGATCACCGACCCGGCGATCGTCGCCGCGGCCACGTTGTCGCACCGCTACATCACCGATCGCCAGCTGCCGGATAAGGCCATCGACCTGGTCGACGAGGCCGCGTCGCGCATCCGCATGGAAATCGACTCCAAGCCCGAGGAAATGGACCGCCTCGAGCGGCGGCTCATTCAGCTCAAGATCGAGCGCGAGGCGCTGAGCAAGGAAACCGACGACGCCTCGAAGAAGCGGCTGGAGGCGCTGCAGGAGGAAATCCAGAAGCTGGAGAAGGAATACGCCGAGCTGGAGGAGATCTGGAACGCCGAGAAGGCCGCCGTGCAGGGCGCGTCCAGCATCAAGGAGGCGCTGGAGCGGGCGCGGCTGGAGCTGGAGACGGCGCGCCGCGCCGGCGATCTGGCGCGCATGTCCGAGCTGCAGTACGGCCGCATCCCCGAGCTGGAGCGTCAGTTGGACATGGCCACCCAGGCCGAGATGCACGAGATGCGGCTGCTGCGCAATCGCGTCACCGACGAGGAGATCGCCGAGGTGGTCTCCAAGTGGACCGGCATCCCGGTGAGCAAGATGCTGGAGGGCGAGAAGGAGAAGCTGCTGCGCATGGAGGATGAGCTGCGCAAGCGCGTGGTGGGCCAGGACGAGGCGGTCTCGGCGGTGGCCAACGCCATCCGTCGCGCTCGCGCCGGCCTGTCCGACCCGAACCGGCCGAACGGCAGCTTCCTGTTCCTCGGCCCCACCGGCGTGGGCAAGACCGAGCTGTGCAAGGCGCTCGCCGCGTTCCTGTTCGACACCGAGGAGGCGCTGATCCGCATCGACATGTCGGAGTACATGGAGAAGCACGCCGTGGCGCGGCTGATCGGCGCGCCGCCGGGCTACGTCGGCTACGAGGAGGGCGGCTACCTGACCGAGGCGGTACGCCGCAAGCCGTACTCGGTGATCCTGCTCGACGAGGTCGAGAAGGCCCATCCGGACGTGTTCAACATCCTGCTGCAGGTGCTGGACGACGGTCGCCTGACCGACTCGCACGGCCGTACCGTGGATTTCCGCAACACGGTGATCGTGATGACCTCCAACCTGGGGTCGAGCATGATCCAGGAGCGGATCGGCACGGCGAGCTACGACGAGCTCAAGAGCGACATCATGGACGTGCTCACCGGCCACTTCCGGCCGGAGTTCGTCAACCGGGTGGACGAAGTGGTGGTGTTCCGGCCGCTGGGTCGCGAGCAGATCCGCGCCATCACCAAGATCCAGGTGGCTTATCTGGATCGTCGCCTGGCCGACCGCGACATGCACATCGAGTTCACCGACCAGGCGCTGGACCTCATTGGCAACGCCGGCTTCGACCCGGTGTACGGTGCGCGGCCGCTCAAGCGGGTGATCCAGAACCGGGTGGAGAACAAGCTGGCGCAGGAGATCCTGCGCGGCCACTTCGGTCCGTCCGACACCATCCGGGTGGACGTGCGCGACGGCGAGTTCGTGTTCGAGAAGGCCGCGAAGGCCGAAGCGGCGTAAGGGCCTCACGCCACCGGCCCGCGCCGGTGACGAGCCGCCGGAGGCGCGGCGTCGGCTGGGAGAAGGAAGCGGCGCGCGGCGAGCGCGCCGCTTTTTTTCTGTCCTGACGGCCGAGCCGTTACCGTGCTCTGGATGCCCGCTTCCGCGGGCATGACGGCTCAGAGCCCCGTCAAGGATGTGTGCCTACGATTGCTCCCTCTCGTGAGAGGGATAGGGGGGAGCAACAAACTGCGAAGCGCGCCAAATCAACCGTCATGCCCGCGGAAGCGGGCATCCAGTCCTCGCGAGCACGAGCTATTGCAGTGTGCCTTGCGGAGCCGGCCGTGGTGAGCAATCGGTTGTGCTTCGCGGTTGGTTTGCCTCCTCTCCCTGACGGCCCGCCGCTGCGCTCTCACCCGCAAGGGGGCGTACTAAACCGCCGTCCTGCCAAGTTTCGATTGCCGGGCTGGAAAACGCGCTCGGCCAATGTGTGCACACGCTGGCCTCAACGGGCCGTTCGCGGTTTCCCAGCGCTCTCATCATTCCTCGGGCAGCTTCCGCTCCGCCGCCGTGCTGGTCAGCAACACCCAGTCCAGCGCCCGGTCCGGCAGCAGCCGGCGCATGGCGCCGAAGAAATAGGTGGGTAGTGTCACCGGGTAGCGGATCTTCGGGCGCGGGCTTTCCAACGCGTGAACCACCCGCTTGAGCACGGCCTCCGGTCCGCGCTTGAAGCGCGAGCCGCCCTGTTCGCCGCGCAGGCGCCGCTCCAGCGCCAGGTACGCCCGTTCGTGGGCGCTGCCGCGGGGATCGATGTGGCGCTTGAACGCCCGGTAGGAGTTGTCGCGGAAGCGGCTGGCGATCGGACCCGGCTCGATCAGGCTGACGAAGATGCCGCTGCCGCGCAGCTCCATGCGCAAGACATCGGTGATGCCCTCCAGCGCGTACTTGCTGGCGACGTAGGCGCCGCGATAGGGCAGGGCGCTGAGGCCCAACACCGAGCTGCATTGAAGGATGCGGCCGTGGCCCTGGCGGCGCATGACCGGAATGATGCGGTTGGTCAGTTCCGCCAGCCCGAACAGGTTGGTCTCGAACTGCCGGCGCAGCAGCTCGCGGCTCAAGTCCTCCACCGCGCCCGGCTGGCCGTAGCCGGCGTTGTTGAATAGCGCGTCCAACCGGCCGCCGCTGCGCGCCAGTACCGTCTCGACCGCCTCGGCGATGCTGTCGGAGCTGTCCACGTCCAGGCGCAGCGCTTCCAGACCCTCGCTCTCCAGCCGGGCCACGTCCTCGGCCTTGCGGGCGGTGGCGAACACCCGCCAGCCGCGCTGGCGCAGGCCGTGCGCGCAGTGGTGGCCGATGCCGCTGGAGCAGCCGGTGATCAGAATGCAGCGGGTCATAGGTCGTTCGTTCGAAAGATGTGGGATGGTCGGTAGCTGCGGGAGACGGCATCGAGCACTATACGCAACCGATCCGTCGTGGCGGGGTTCGGACGTCGCCGTGTCGCGGGCTTGATCGGATTAGCACTCTAGTGTACTAAGTGCTAACCGAATCGCCCCGTCGCTCCCGACGGGCTTGCAATCCCCTCTAACTTTACGTTTTTGACGAGGAATTCCCCATGCCGATCTACGAGTACCGCTGCAGCGAGTGCACGCACGAGCTCGAGGTCATCCAGAGCATGAGCGACCCGGAACTCACCGATTGCCCCAAGTGCGGCAAGCCGGGGCTGAAGAAGCTCATTTCCGCGGCCGGTTTCCGGCTCAAGGGCGGCGGCTGGTACGAAACCGACTTCAAGAGCGGCAAGAAGAAGAATCTGGCGGGCGACTCCAGCAGTTCGTCTTCGGCGAGCACCGGTACCGACGACTGAGGCGCAATTTTTCGCATCGACCGGAGCCTCGCCTTGCGCGGCTCCGGTGAGCCACTTACCATTGCCCGCCTGGTTTCCTCTCTCTCATCAGACAGATCTCCGTGGAGTGCCCATGCGCAGCCACTACTGCGGCCAAGTTACCGAATCTCTCCTTAACCAGGACGTCGAGGTCAGTGGCTGGGTTCACCGCCGGCGCGACCACGGTGGCGTGATCTTCATCGACCTGCGCGACCGTGAAGGCCTGGTGCAGGTGGTGTTCGATCCGGACTACAAGGACGCTTTCGCCACGGCGGAGCGGGTCCGCAGCGAATACGTGCTGCACATCAAGGGCAAGGTGCGCGCGCGGCCGGCCGGTACCGAGAATCCGGATCTGGCCACCGGTAAGATCGAGATTCTGGCCAAGGAGGTCGAGATCCTCAACCGCTCCCGTCCGCTGCCGTTCCAGCTGGACGAAGAGGTCAACGAAGAGCTTCGCCTGCGCTACCGCTATCTCGACCTGCGCCGTCCGGAGATGCAGCAGAAGCTGCGTACTCGCGCGCGGGTCAGCAGCGCGCTGCGCCGCTTCCTGGACCGCAACGGCTTCATCGACATCGAGACGCCGATGCTGACCAAGGCCACGCCGGAGGGCGCCCGCGACTACCTGGTGCCCAGCCGCGTGCACCCGGGCTCGTTCTACGCGCTGCCGCAGTCGCCGCAGCTGTTCAAGCAGCTGCTGATGATGGCCGGCTTCGACCGCTACTATCAGATCGTGCGCTGCTTCCGCGACGAGGATCTGCGCGCCGACCGCCAGCCGGAATTCACCCAGCTCGATATCGAGACCTCGTTCATGAACGAGGAGCAGATCATGTCGCTCATGGAGCAGATGATCCGCGAGCTGTTCGCCGAGGTGCTGCAGGTCGAGCTGCCCAACCCGTTCCCGCGCATGACCTTCGCCGAAGCCATGGCGCGCTACGGCGTGGATAAGCCGGATCTGCGCATTCCGCTGGAGCTGGTGGACGTCAAGGATCTGATGGCGGGCGTGGAGTTCAAGGTGTTCGCCGGTCCGGCCGCCGACCCCAAGGGCCGCGTCACCGCGCTGAAGGTGCCCAAGGGCGGCGAGCTGCTGTCGCGCAAGCAGATCGACGACTACACCGCCTTCGTTGGCCGTTACGGCGCCAAGGGCCTGGCCTACATCAAGGTCAACGACCTCGCCCAGGGCCGGGACGGTTTGCAGTCGCCGATCCTCAAGTTCCTCACCGATGCCGCCATCGACGGCATCATCAGCCGCACCGGCGCCCAGAACGGTGACCTGATCTTCTTCGGCGCCGACAAGGCCAAGATCGTGTCCGAATCGCTGGGCGCGCTGCGCATCAAGCTCGGCCACGACCTCGGGCTGGTGGAGCGGGGCTGGCGGCCGCTGTGGGTGGTCGACTTCCCGATGTTCGAGTACGACGAGAAGGACGGCCGCTACTACTCGCTGCACCATCCGTTCACCGCGCCCAAGATCGACAGCCTGGACGCGCTCAAGGGCGACCCCGAGGCGATCCTCTCGCGCGCCTACGACATGGTGCTCAACGGTACCGAGATCGGCGGCGGTTCGGTGCGTATCCACCGTCCGGACATGCAACAGGCGGTGTTCGAGCTGCTCGGCATCGGCCCGGAGGAAGCCCGGTCCAAGTTCGGCTTCCTGCTCGACGCCCTGGATTTCGGCGCGCCGCCGCACGGCGGTCTGGCCTTCGGTCTGGATCGTCTGGTCATGCTGATGACCGGCTCGAACTCGATCCGCGAAGTCATGGCGTTCCCCAAGACCCAGACGGCCAGCTGCCTGCTGACCGAAGCGCCGGCGCCGGTCACCGAGGCGCAGTTGCGCGAGCTGCACATCCGGATTCGCCAGCCGGCCACCGGCGGCAACTGATAGCGTTTGGCTGGCGCGTCCGCGCTGGCCGGCGCCATAAGGCCGCGCTCGGTTCGTGGCGCCCGCCACGGATCGAGCGCGGCTTCGTGCGTTTTCGCTCGGAGCGTCGTCGGAGGGGCGTTTGGGGCGCTGGGCCACGCGGTGTTCGCCGCGCGCGGCTGTTTTCTTTACCCGTTTTGGGTTTTCCCGTATTTTCCCGCAAATTTTGAAATGGCATGGTAGCTGTGCCAGAAAGTTTTTTGGCACCGGCCGAGCGAGCGCGCGATGCGTCTCGGCTGAATATAAAAAATCCAGCGGGATCCACTTTGCGTATCAATTTACCTGTCACCGGCGTTGAGCGGGAACTCGAGCCGGGTATGCGCCTGATCAGCGAGACGTCGCCGACCGGTGTCATTACCTACGTCAACGACGTTTTCTGCCGAATTTCCGGCTTCAGTCGTGAAGAGCTGATAGGCGCTCCACACAACATCGTGCGCCACCCGGACATGCCTTCGGCGGTATTCGCCAATTTCTGGGCGACGCTCAAAGCCGGGAAACCCTGGTTGGGGCTGGTCAAGAACCGCTGCAAGAACGGCGACCATTACTGGGTGAGCGCCTACGTCACGCCGATTTGGCAAGATGGGCGCGTCGTTGGCTACCAGTCCGTGCGGACGCGCCCGGAACGCGAGCAGGTGGAACGCGCCGAGCGGCTGTATCGGCACCTGCGCCAGCGCAAGCGCCTGCCGTGGGCGCCGTTGGATCGCTTCGGGCTGCGCGCGGGGCTGTTCGGCGCCGGCAGCGTCGTCGCCGGCATCGCCGCGGCCCAACTGACGGGCGCGGTCGGCCTGGGGGCGGGCGTCCTCGCCGTTGCCGGCGCCGCGCTGGCCGGCGTCGGCCTGGCGCGGCCGCTGACGCGCGCCGATCGCCGCGCCCGCAGTATCTTCGACAACGACGTCGGCTGCATCACCTACGGCGGCGGGCGCGGCGAACTGGCGGCGGTGAGATTGGCCTTCGCCATGGAGTATGCCCGTTCGATTACGCTGCTGGGGCGGCTGGAGGATTTCGTCGAGCGCCTGGCGGTGTCGGCGGAGATCACCGACCGGTCGGCGGCGCAGACCGGCAACATCGTGCGCGCCCAGTTGGCCGAGCTCGACACAGTCACGGCGGCGATGGAGCGGATGCTGGCCGCCGCGCGAGAAATCTCGCGCAATACCGCCGAGGGTGCCGCTTCCGCCGAGCAGGCTGCGCGCCAGACCGAGCAGGGCAAGACGGTCATAGAGCGTTCGCTGGAGGCCATGACCTCCATGGCTGCCGAAGTGGAGCACGGCGTGCAGGCGATGGAACGGCTCAAAGAGCACGTCGAGCGGATTCGCAGCGTGCTCGATGTCATCGGCGGCATCAGCGAGCAGACCAACCTGCTGGCGCTCAACGCCGCCATCGAGGCGGCGCGCGCCGGCGAGCAGGGCCGCGGCTTCGCCGTGGTGGCGGAAGAGGTGCGGGCGCTGGCGCGGCGGGCAGGTGATTCGACCAAGACCATCAGCGAGCTGATCGAGCAGCTGCTGCAGGGTACCGATGACGCCGTCATGGCGATGGCGCGCGGTCAGGCGCAGGCCCGACAGGTCGCCGTGCTGGCGGGCGAGGCCAATGACGGGCTCGGGCAAACCGAGGATGGCATCCGCCGCATCTGCGGCATGGCCGAGGAAATCGCGCGCGCGACCGAACAGCAGCGGGCCGTCGCCGAGGAAATCAGCCGTAACCTCCAGAGCATCCGCGCCGGTGTGCAGGAATCGGCGCAGACCGTCACGCACGGCAAGCGGGTGAGCGACGAACTGGTGGAACTGGTGAGCCTGCTGCAGGGCACGCTGCGTCAGTTCAGCCGCTAGGGCGACGAGCGTTATCGCGGCGGCCGTAGGGAAAAGAAAGGGCGGCGAGGCCCGGAGCGCATCCCGCGCCTCGCCGCCCACGTTGGCGCTTACTTGCCGGCGTTCGCCTCGGCGCGCAGATCCTTGCGCAGGATCTTGCCGACCGGCGACTTGGGCAGCTCCTTACGGAACACGAACTCCTTGGGCACCTTGTACGGCGTCAGCCGCTCGCGGCACCACTTGTCGAGCTCCTCCGCGGTCAGCTTGTCGTTGGCCGGCGCCACGTAGGCGCGCACGGTTTCGCTGCCGGTGGGCGCCTTGACGCCGATCACGGCGCATTCGAGCACGTCCGGATGGGCGTTGATGACGGCTTCCACCTCGTTCGGATAGACGTTGAAGCCGTTGACGTCGATCATGTCCTTCTTGCGATCGACGATGCGGATGTAGCCGCGTTCGTCCATCACGGCGATGTCGCCGGTGCGGAACCAGCCGTCCTTCATCACTTCGGCGGTGGCTTCCGGACGGTTCCAGTAGCCCTTCATCACCTGCGGGCCCTTCACCGCCAGCTCGCCCGGTTCGTTGTAGCCCAGCGGCTGGCCGTTGTCGTCGAGAATGCGAATCTCGGTGCCCGGCATCGGCACGCCGATGGTGCCGACCCGAACCTCACCGGACACCGGGTTGGTGGTGACCACCGGCGAGGTCTCGGACAGGCCGTAGCCCTCCGCGATCGGGCTGCCGACCAACTTCTTCCATTCCTCGGCGACGTGCGGGTGCAGGGCGGTGCCGCCGGCGAAGGTCAGCGACAGCGAGCGCGGCGGGTTTTCGCGGAACCACGGCTCGCGCAGCAGGCCTTGGAACAGCACATTCACGCCCGCGAACTTGGTGGGCGGGAACAGCTCGAAGGCCTTGCGCAGGTTGCTCACCGGCCGCGGCGACGGGCACAGGATGTTATGGCCGCCCGTGGCCAGGAAGGTCAGCATGTTCGCGGTGAAGGCGAAGATGTGGTACAGCGGCAGCGCGGTCAGCACCACTTCCTTGCCTTCTTGGGTCACGTTGGCGGTGAGCGTCTGCACCTGGGCCAGGTTGGTCAGCAGGTTGCCGTGGGTGAGCTCCGCGCCCTTGGCCACGCCGGTGGTGCCACCGGTGTACTGCAGGACCGCCGTGTCCTCGCGGGTGAGGCTGTTGATCCGATTGAGGCCCTTGCCGAGGTGGGCGCGGCCGAGCTTGAGCGCGCGCGGCAGCGTCACGGCCGCCATCGGGCACTTCGGCACCGCCTTCTTGACGTACTTGAGCACGGTCTTCAGCAGCGCCTGCTTTGGCTGCGGGAAGAAGTCCACCACGCTGGCCAGGACCACGTGCTGGACCTGGGTGCCTTGCAGCGCTGCGGACAGCTTGTCGGCGAACATGTCGATGATCACCAGCACTTTCGCGCCGCTGTCCTTCAGCTGGTGATTCATCTCCGGCGCGGTATACAGCGGGTTGACGTTCACCAGAATGCCGCCGGCCTTGAAAATGCCGAAGGAGCAAATCGGGTAAGCCAGACAGTTGGGCGCCTGCACGGCGATCCGGTCGCCTTTCTGCAGGCCCAGTTCATGCTCCAGGTAGGCGGCGAAGGCGTCCGAAAGCTGATCGACTTCGCGATAGGTCAGCGTGGCGTTCAGCCCGTTATCGAGGCAAATGGTGAAAGCCGGCTTGTCGGCATAGGTCGCCGCGCTGTCACGGACCAGCTGGGCGAGATTGGCCTGCGGTAGCTGTTTGAGCTCGCGCGAGATGCCTGGGCCGTATTCTTTGAGCCAGGGCATGTCCTGGCCGGCGATTTTGGTTGTGACTGCTTCCATCTGTTATCTCCTCCAGTTCCCGAACGAAACAAAAAAACAGCTACCCGCAAACGCGGGGAGACCGTCTGGCTGGCGTGCGGCTGCGCCGGCTTGCAGGCTCGGTCTCTGCGAATGCCCGTAGTCAGGCGCTTGGTCGACTGAATGTTGCGCCATAACTGAGCTAAGCATCAATTTGAGACAATTTGCCGTCGGGGACAAGCGGTACGGGCGGAAATTCGCCGGCCGACGGGACGAGCCGTGTCTTAAGGCATAGCTGGGAAAAGCAAAAAGTCTATGCGCCCTGACCGCTTAAACGGCCGAGCGCGCCGTTGGGGCCGCAAACCCGGCGGGCGATGACGGTCGATCAAGGCGCCGGGGCGGCGCCATTGGCGGGCGCCAATACCGGCGAGGCGCGCGGCGGCCCAAGCCGAGGCCGCGCTTCGCTAGGCCGGGAGCAAAATGTTTCCCCGAATGCGGATACGGTCGTTGGCTAGCAGATTATCCAGCGCTTCCTCCATGCGCTCCCGCGCCTGGGCCGATACGCGTTTGAAACCGAGTAGGTTCAACGCTTCAGCCAATACGTCATCGCGCTGAATGGAGAACGTTTGCTGCACTACTCGTTGTATCGCTGCCTGAATCTCTTCCGGCGCTACTAGCTCCAGTTTCCTCTCGCCGCTGTCGAGCGCCGAACGGTTGCGCACCGGCGGCTCGGTCATGCCCGGCGTCCAAAGGAACGCGCCGCGCCGCAGTACCAGCTGCGTGCGTTCGGCCTGGGCGAGGCCTGCCATCAACACCGGTTCGATGCGGCTGCCGATGCGGCGCACACCCGCGGCGTTGACGACGCGGGCGAGCGCTTCTTCCACATGGACCGGGCTTTCCACCTGGACGACATCACGGATCCAGCGCGCTACCTCCTCGGCCGAGGCCTCATGGAGCTGCCGGGTTCCCAGGTCGATGCGGAGCTCGGCCTTGGCATAGGGCTGGCCGGTGGCGGCGCCGGTCGCCGTCCGGTCGGCTTTGGTCTCGCTGGTGCGCACGATCGTCGTTGCCGCAGCAGCCGGGGGCGGCGTGTCCGCGCCGGGCTCGGCATGCTGCGCCGCGAGCCGAGCCTGCGCCAGCTTCGCCCGCTCGATGGCTTCCGCCAGCCGCTGGAACTCCAGCTCGGGATTGCGGAACCAGTCGGTGCTCCAGATGCGGTGCAGCTGCCAGCCAAGCCCGCGCAGGACCTCCTCGCGCAGGCGGTCGCGATCGCGCGCCGAGCGGGCGCTGTGGTAGGTGGCGCCGTCGCACTCCACGCCCAGCAGGTAGCGGCCCGGCTTGTCGGGATCGCGGATGCCGATATCGATGAAGAAGCCGGCGCAGCCGACCTGCGGCTCGACGTCGTAGCCGGCTTGGACCAGGCGACGGATCACGGCTTCCTCGAACGGCGAGCCGGGCGCGCGCCCGCTCGCCTCCGCGCCGAGCAGCACGCGATCGCGGGCGTAGTTGAGGAAGGTCTTCAGCGCGCGCACGCCGCGCGCGCTGGAACGCTGAGGATCGATGTCGTCGCCGGTGAAGTTGGCGAACACCTCGCAGGCCAGGCGGGCGCGAGTGATCAGCACGTTCAGCCGCCGCTCGCCGCCCTCGCTGTTGAGCGGTCCGAAGTTGTGGGCGAGATAGCCCTCGCGGGTCTTGCCGTAGCCGACGCTGATCAGGATCACGTCGCGCTCGTCACCCTGCACGTTCTCCAGGTTCTTGATGAAGAACGGCTCCTCCGGGTGCGCCTGGAAGAATTCCTCGGCCGAGCCGTCCGCCCGGCGCAGCGCTTCGAGCTGCATTTCGATGGCGTCACGCTGGGCCATGCTGAACGCCACCACGCCGAGGGTCTGCTGCGGGTGGGTCTTGGCGTGCTCCATGATCCGCTGGGCCACGGCCAGCGCTTCCTGCGGGTTGGTGCGCGTGCGGCCGCGGTCGTAGTAGGTGTGCTCGAGCAGGTGGAACTTGAGCCCGCTGGCCAGCGGATGCACGCCCGGGCTGGGGAACACCACCAGGCCATTGTCGTAGAACTCGTGGTTGGAGACCGCGATCAGGCTCTCGTGGCGGCTGCGGTAATGCCAGCGCAGCATCCGGCGTGGCGCGCCCTGGGCCAGGAACAGGCCGAGCACGCTCTCCTGGTCGGCGGTGACGCTGTCTTCGTCGGTCTCCTCGCCGCTGTAGAGCTTGTCGAAGAAGCTGCTGGGCGGCATCTGCTTGCTGTCGCCCACCACGACCGCCTGCTTGCCGCGCAGCAGCGCGCCGAGCGCGTCCACGGGGGTGACCTGGCTGGCCTCGTCGAACACCACCAAGTCGAAGGTCAGCTTGCCTGGCGGGATGAAGGTGGCGACCGACATCGGGCTCATCATGAACACCGGCTTGATCGCCTGGATCGCGCGGCCGGCCTGGTCCATGAGCTGGCGGATCGGCAGATGGCGCCGGCGCTTGTTGATTTCGCGCCGGAGTATCGCCAGCTCGCCGGCCCCCTCCACATGGGGCAGCTCGTTCCAGTGCTTGAGCATGAGGCGCCCGCGCGTGTGCTTGAGCAGCAGGGTGTCGAGCCGGCGGAAGGTTTCGATCGTGTGCTGGTGGCTGGTGCGGTTGAAGCGCTGCAGCGGTTCGCGGCTGCGATAGGCCAGATCGAACTGGCCCTCGTACCAGGTCCAGTCGAACGCGGTGACATAATCCTCGCCGGTGGCGCGCCAATCGGCCGCCAGGGCAGCGGCGGATTCGAGGCCGGCTTGCCGCAGCTCCGTCGCCAGCAGGTTGAACTCGGCCAGGCGCTGGAGTTCCTCCAGCCGCTCGTGCCACGTGGTCAGCCGTTCCCGCTGGCCGGAGAAATCGGCCGGCAGGACGGCCTCGGCCGTCGAAAAACCCAAGGCTTTCGCGACCGTCGCCAACGCCGTCGACCGCGGGCGAAACAGCGCCTGCACCGCGCTCAGCTGCGCTTGCAGCCGGTCCAGCCGCGGCGAGCCGGCGAGGAAGTCGATCAATGCCTGCGGCAGCGTGCCGTCGCCCACGTCGCGGTAGAGCGCGACCACCCATTCGACCAAGTGGGCCAGCACCTGCCAGTCCGAGTCGAGGCCCTGCCACTGCGCGCGGAACAGCGCCTCACCGAGCGATTGGTACTGGGCGTAGACTTTCTGATGCCGGCGTTCCTCCAGCACCGCGTCGACCAGCCGCAGGCAGGCGGCGTTGTCCTTGGGCAGCGGCTGCCGGCACAGCCCGCTCAGCCGGGCGCGCGCGGCGCGATAACGGCCGGAGAGAATACGCCACCACTTATCGCCGTAGTGCGCCAGATGCTGGCGGACGTCCAGCAGATCCTGATCCCAGGCCTCGTCGATCAGCGTGGCGCCGTAGGTCTGGCGCAGTTCCTGGATGCGGCGGCCGGCGCCGATCAGCTTGGCCAGATCGTCGCGGCGGGCCTGCCAGTCCTGGGTCTTCAGGGCGATTCCGCCGAGCTGGCGCGGGGCGGCGATGGCGCGCTGCGCTGCGCGGCAAAGCACGGCGGCGTCTTCCGCCAGTTCGGGCATCGGCAACTGCAGCGCCTGCGCCAGGCTAGCGGTCGCCTCATGCAGTTCGACCGTCAAGCGCAGCGCCTCGGCGAGCGCTGCGCGCACCCGGGGTTGCTCGATCGGGTTGAAGACGGTCAGGGTCGAGCCCCAGAACGGGTTGTCCCGCGGACAGCCCATCTGTTCGAGCTTCTTGCCCATTTCCACGACGAGCCCGCGGCGGTCCTTGTAGTCCGCCTGCGTCCAGTCCTTCATTTCGGCGAAGTCGAAGCGCGGCAGCTCGCGCCCGGCGTCGGCGAAATCCAGCAGCCGCCCCAGCGCATCGATGGGCCGCACGCCGCTGCGGGGCAGGGGCTTGTTGACCGCGTCGGCGTACTCGTTGAGACGGTCGCGCATGCGGGCGAGCGTGCGCAGATCGTCGTCGGTGTTGCCCACTTGGGGGCGCCCCAGCTCCAGGGTGCGCTTGAGCTCCTGCAGCACCGCCAGCTTGTTGGCCTTATGGCTGTGCAGCTCCAGCACCGCATCGCCCAGGCCGACGTTGTCGAGCCGCCGTTTCACCACCTCCAGCGCGGCCATCTTCTCGGAGACGAACAGTACCTTGCGGCCCTGGCCGATGGCTTCGGCGATGATGTTGGTGATGGTCTGCGATTTGCCGGTCCCCGGCGGGCCTTCGATCACCAGGTTGCGGCCGCTGTTGGCGTCGATGACCGCCAGCATCTGCGTGGAATCGGCGTCGACCACGCAGTGCACGTCCCCCGGTCCCAGGTGCTGGTCGAGGTGATCGTCCTCGCCGAGGCGCGGCGCGGGCTCGCGGAAGCCGTCGCCGAGCAGGGCCGTCAGCAGCGGGTGGTTGGCGGCGGCTTCCGGATGGGGCCAGCCGTTCAGGTCGAGATCCTTGTACATCAGGAACTTGCCGAACGACAGGAAGCACAGGTGGATCTCGTCCCGCGCTACGTGCCAGCGTGGGCGGTCGGCCACGGCCTGCTCGACCTGGGCGAAGTAGGCGGCGATGTCGAATTCCTGCTCCGGGTCGATATCGGGCAGGGCGATGCCGAACTCGGCTTTCAGCTTGGCCTGCAGCGAGAGATTGGTGCCGACGTCCTCCTCGGTCCAGCGCGCCTTGTAGCGCTCGCGCGCGTCGGCGCGCAGCAGCTCCACCGGTACTACCACCAGCGGCGCCAGCCGCTCCTCCTGCGCGCTGTCCGACTCGTACCAGTGCAGGAAGCCCAGCGCTAGGTAGAGCGTGTTGACGCCGGTCTCCTCGATCACCGTGCGCGCCAGGGCATGGATCTGCAGTAGCCGGGCGTTGAGGCTCTCGCTCTTCAGCCGGGTCTGCAGCTTGTCGTCGGTATGCCGCTTGGCGGGGCCGTCGCCCGGTTCCTCCTCCGGGTCGCCCAGCAGGGCTGCCAGCGCGCCGCTGTCGGCGTCCTCGCGCTCGTCCTCCGCCAGGGCCTCGGCGTCGCCTTTCGGCAGCGCGGCGAAGCTCATCGGCCGCTTCTCCGCCACGAGGATGCGCAGCACTTCGGCCGAACGCTCGTCGACGATCTCCAGGCCTTTCTTGAGCTTGCGGAAATTGATCAGCGGGTTGCGCAGGCCCAGATCCAGGAGCTCCTGACGGCTGGCGTCCAGTTTGCGGAGCACGGTGTGCATTTCTCCCCCTAATCCTCGTTCCTGCGCGTATATCGAGAAGGCATGCGGATGGGCCGCTGCGTGGTATGGCCAGCCCAGTCTCGGGCCCCGGCGAGAAGGCGCATCGCGGCTCGTCCTTCGCGGACACGGACCGGGGCTGTTGGTCTTTCTAAGCGGCTGTTTATGGCCTGGCGCTAAACGATGGTGCCATCGCCGTGATCATGAAACGATTCGGTGCGCAGGAGCAATCCGGCGCGGCGATGGTCTACGATGCGCGGAACGCCCGGTCCCTGCCGTGAAGGTAGCGCGGCGAGGCGCGGATGAGGCGTCCAGCACGCGCAGAGGGGCGTAGGGGGAAGATGAAGGATGGTGGGCCGTGTTGGATTCGAACCAACGACCAGCGGATTAAAAGTCCGATGCTCTACCGACTGAGCTAACGGCCCACGCGAAAGCGGGTATGTTAGCGAAAAGGGGCCAACGGGTAAATCCCGCGGCGGTCTCAGCCCGGGGCGTGGCCGGGTTGGTAGCGGGTGGGGTCGGGCAGGCCGGCGGCGCGAAAGCCTTCGGCGCGGAAGCGGCAGGAGTCGCAGCGGCCGCAGGCGCGGCCCTGGTCGTCGGCCTGGTAGCAGGAGATGGTCATGGCGTAATCCACGCCCAGCTGGTGGCCGCGGCGGATGATGTCGGCCTTGCTGAGCGACAACAACGGCGCGTGCACGCGGAAGCGGCCTTGGCCCTCGACCGCGGCCTTGGTGGCGACGTTGGCCAGCTGCTCGAAGGCGGCGACGAACGCGGGGCGGCAGTCGGGGTAGCCGGAGTAGTCGACAGCGTTGATGCCGAGGAACAGGTCGAAGGCGCCGATCACTTCCGCGTAGCCGAGCGCCAGGGCCAGGAACACGGTGTTGCGGGCGGGGACGTAGGTGATGGGAATGCCTTCGCTATGGGCTTCCGGCACCGCCAAACGGGTATCGGTGAGGGCTGAGCCGCCCAGACTGCCCAGGTCGATACGGATGATCTTGTGCTCGGCTGCGCCCAGCGCTTCGGCCACGCGCACGCAGGCGGCCAGCTCGGCCGCGTGACGCTGGCCGTAGTCGAAGCTGATGGCGTGGCAGACGTAGCCCTGGTCGCGAGCGATGGCGAGGGCCGTGGCTGAATCGAGCCCGCCGGATAGCAGCACCACGGCGCGTTTCGATTCGGCGGTCATCGGCTTGCTCCTTGCGGTAGGCGGGCTGCCGCGCCGAGGCGTCAGCGGCCGCGGTTGGGCAGACGTTCGAGCCGGCGTTCGGCTTCCACGGCGGCGTTGGTCCGGGGGTAGTCGGCGACCACCTTTTCCAGAATCGACTTGGCCTTGGCCATGTCGCCGCGCTCATATTCGATGAAGCCGAGCTTGAGCATAGCGTCCGGCCGTTTGGCGTTGTCGGGATACTCGTCCAGCACCCGCTGGAAATAGCCCTGCGCCTTGTCGAAGTTGCGCACCACGTAATAAGACTCGCCCAGCCAGTACAGCGCGTTGGGCGCATAACGCCCCTTGGGATAGCGCTGCATGAAGCTCTCGAAGGCGGCGGCGGCCTGCTGATAGCGTCCGGCCTTGAGCAGCGAGAAGGCGGCCTGGTAGTCGCCGAATTCGTCGCCGGTGCCACTTGGCGGCGCCGGCGGCTCGGCGGCGGGCGGCGTTACGGTGGACAGCGTGGTGTTTTCGCCCGCGGCGGCGGTGTCGGCGGGCGCCGGGGCGCCGCCGCCCGGCGCGGTTTCCAGCAGCCGCAGCCGCCGATCCAGATCGCTTTGCAGCTCGCGCTGCTGCTGGGTGAGCAGGTCCAGGTCACGACGCAGCAGCTCGATTTCGCCGCGCAACTCCTGCAGCGATTGCCGGAGAATCTCTTGCTGGTTGACCAGCTCGGCCACGGCGCCGCTTTGCAGCATGCGCTCGAGGCGAGCCACGCGGTCCTCGATTTTCTCCCGGCCTTGGGCGTGGGCCTGGGCGGGCGCGAGGCTTCCGGCCAGCAGGAGCGCCGATAGCGCGGTGGGAATGAGATGCTGGATCGGCCTGGTCATGATGCGTTTCTTAGCGTTGGTAGTTCAACTCGGCGCGCCGGTTCTTGGCCCACGCCTCCTCGGTCGAGCCGAACACGGCCGGCTTCTCTTCGCCGTAGCTGACGACCTCGATCTGATCGGGGCTGGCACCGTTGAGCACCAGTACCTTCTTGACCGCTTCGGCGCGACGTTCGCCAAGCGCCAGATTATAGCTGGGCGAGCCCCGCTCGTCGGTATGGCCTTCGACCGAGAGCCGGGTCTGCGGATTGTCGGCGAGATAGGCGCCATGGGCGCGCAGCACCTCGTGGAACTCCGGACGGATCGCGTTGCTGTCGAAGTCGAAGTAGATCACGCGCTGGGCCAGTGGGCTGCCCTCGGGCGCGTCGAGCGGGCCGCCCTGGAAACCGCCGCCGACGTCGACGCCGCGCGCCTCGGCGCCGCTGCCGATGCCGGTGCCCGTCTGCGGCGCGGTCTGGACGGCGCCGCGGTCCTCGACCGGCACCGGGCTCTGGATATCGCCCTGGGTGGTGCAGCCAGCGAGGATGAGCAGTACGCCGGCGGCGATGGTATGGCGGAAGGCCTTCATCGGTTCACTCCTTATACGCAATAAAGCTCAAAACCAACGATTTCGTTCAACGCGGCGACCAAGCCGCTTCCCGCACCGAATGGCGCATCACCGGCAGCGGCAGGTCGGCCCGCCCGAAGACGGACACGGTTGCTAGCCGGGGCATACCATTCTTGTTGCTGGTGTAGATCAGCATCGCGCTGTCGGGGGCGAAGCTGGGCGATTCGTCCAGCGGACCACGGGTGAGGATGCGCAGCTGTCGCGACTGCAAATCCATGACCGCGATCTGGTCGCCGCCGGGACCGCGATGGACCATGGCCAGCCACCGGCCGTCCGGGGATACGGCCGGCCGGGCGTTGTAGTTGCCCTCGAAGGTGACGCGCTCCGGCTGACCGCCGTTCACCGCCACGCGGTAGATCTGGGGCCTGCCGCCGCGGTCGGAGGTGAAGTAGATGGTGCGGCCGTCCGGCGCCCAGGTCGGTTCGGTGTCGATCGACCAGTGCTGGGTGACGGCGCGCAGGGCGCCGGTGTCGAGGTCGAGCACGTAGATGTCGGGGTTGCCGTCCTTGGACAGGGTGAGCGCCAGGCGCCGGCCGTCCGGCGACCAGGCGGGGGCGCTGTTCAGCCCGGCGAAGCTGGCGACGCTGCGCCGTTCGCCGGTGGCGAGCGACTGGACGAACACTTCCTGGCGGCGGTTCTCGAAGGAGACGTAGGCGATGCGGCGCCGATCGGGCGACCAGGCGGGCGCCATCAGCGGCTGCGGCGAGGTCAGGATTACCTGCGGTCGTTCGCCGTCGGCATCGGCCAGCACCAGCTGGTAGCTGCGCTTGTCGGCGTCGCCCACCTGCTGCACGTAGATGATCTGGGTGCTGAACGCGCCGGCCTGGCCGGTCAGCGCTTCATACACCTGGTCGGCGATGCTGTGCGCCAGGGCGCGCAGCGATGATCCCGGTACCCGGTAGAGCTTGCCCAGGATGCGGCTGTTCTTGTACGTGTCGAGCAGCTCGAAGCGCACCTGGTACTCGCCGCCACCCAGTGGCTGGACGCTGCCGATCACCATGGCGTCGACGCCCAGCGCCTTCCACTGCTGGAACTGCACTTCCTCCAGACGCGACGGCCGCGACAGCATGTCGCTGGTGGGCAGCGGTTCGAACTTGCCGCTGCGGCGCAGGTCGTTGGCGACGATGCCGGCGATGTCCTGCGGCGGCAGGGCGGGGCCTTCCAGCGTGAACGGCACGACGGCGATCGGGATGGCCGCCTCGGCGCCCTGGGTGATGTCGATGTTGATGGCGGCGCGCGCCGGATTCAGGGCGACGGCCAGGCCCAGCAGGGCGAGCGATAGCAGGTTGCGGGTCTTGCTCATCATCGATCCGGGGAGAACGTGAAGTTGATGGGTTGCGACGCGAACTCGCGCGCAGCGATCGGGTTGCTCGGCATCGGCAACGGGCTGGCCTTGCGGATGGCGGCTTCGGCCGAGCGGTCGAAGGCGGAGTTGCCGCTGGATTTGACGGTTTGGACGTCCTGTACCGTGCCATCCGGTGCTAGGCGAATCTGCAGGACGCAGGACAGGCCCGCCGGCGAGCCGACCGGCCGGATCCACACCCGGCTGACCGCGGCTTTCACGGCGGAAGCCCAGGCCGGCATGGCCGAGCGGATCGCCGCCTGCTTCTCTTCCTCGGCTATGGCGCGCTGGCGCGCCGCCTCCTCTTCCTGACGGCGCTTCTCGGCCTCGGCGCGCTTGCGCGCTTCCTCGGCCTTCTTGGCTTCCTCCGCCTTGCGCCGCGCTTCCTCGGCTTTCTTGGCCTCTTCCGCCTTGCGTCGCGCTTCCTCCTCGGCCTTGCGCTTGGCTTCGGCTTCCTCGCGCGCCTTGCGCTCGCGCTCGGCGCGGGCCTGCTCTTCCTGGCGCGCCTTCTCGGCGGCCAGCTTCTGGGCCTCGATCTCCCTCAACTTGGCTTGCTCGGCTTCCTGTTGCTGCTTCAGCTTGGCCAGCCGTTCCTGTTCCTGCTGCTTCTGGCGCTCGAGCTCGGCGAGACGTTGCTCTTCGCGTTGACGCGCTTCGCGCGCGGCGCGCTCCTGAGCCTCCAGCTCCTTCCGCCGGCGCTCGGCCGCCGCTTCCCGCTCCTTCTGGCGCTTGATCTCGTTCTCGACCGCCTGGAGGTCGACCGCGGTGGCCTGGATCACCGGCGGCTGCTCGGCCGCCACCTCGATGGCCGGCTGCGCGACGATCGACGGCGCCGGCGTGGTGAACGAGAAGCTGAACAGGAACAGCGCCGCCACCAGCAGATGCAGCGTCACGGCAAGGCCGATGTGAGGGAGAAATTTCCAGCCCATGGCGGTCAGTTCCGGGGTGTCTCGGTCATCAGCCCGACCTTGGGAACGCCGGCCTGCTGCAGGTAGGCCATCGCTTCGACCACGCGGCCGTAGGGAACGTCGCGATCGCCCTTGACCAGGATCGGCGTGTCCGGCGCGCGGCGCATCACCGCCGCCACCATCACCAGCATATCTTGCAGGGCGATGGGGCTGTCGGGCTTGTCGGCGATGGTCAAATAGTAATTGCCTTGCGCGTCGACCGAAACGATGACCGGCTCGCGCTCGGTGTTGTCGATCGGACTGGCGGAAGCCTGCGGCAGGTCGACCTCGACACCCTGCTGCAGCATCGGCGCGGTGACCATGAAGATCACCAGCAGCACCAGCATGACGTCGATGTAGGGCACGACGTTGATCTCCGCCATCGGGCGGCGCTTGTGGCGGCGGCCGGGGCCGGAAGGGGCGGGCATGGTGCTGGCCATCGTCGTCTACTCAGCTCGCCGAACGTTCGAGGTTGTGGGCGCTGGCGGCGTGGGCGTTGCGCTGGAGGATGGCGGTGAACTCCTCGGCGAAGATCTCGTAGCGGCTGCCCAGGCGTTCCGCCAGGCTGGAGAAGCGGTTGTAGGCCACCACCGCCGGGATGGCCGCGAACAGGCCGATGGCGGTGGCGATCAGCGCCTCGGCGATGCCGGGGGCGACGGTGGACAGCGTGGCCTGCTTCATGTGGCCCAGCGCCTGGAACGAATTCATGATGCCCCAGACTGTGCCGAACAGGCCCACGTAGGGGCTGGTCGAGCCGATCGTGGCCAGCAGCGGCAGGTGCTTCTCCAGCTCGTCGAGCTCGCGCGACACGGCCACGCGCATGGCGCGCTGGGAGGCGTCCATGACCGCGTCGGGGCTGGCGCCCTGCTTGCGCATGCGCGAGAACTCCTTGAAGCCGGCGCGGAAGATCCGCTCCACGCCGCCGCCCTCGTCGTCGGCCTGGCGGGGCTGGGCGTACATCTCGGCCAGGTTGCCGCCGGACCAGAAGCGCTCCTCGAAGGCGTCGGCTCCCCGCATCGCCCGATTCAGTTGCTGGCGCTTGCGGAAAATCACGGTCCACGAGGCGACCGAGGCCGCCACGAGGACGAGCATCACCAACTGGACCAGCAGGCTGGCCTGGGTGATGAGGTGAACGATGGAGCTCTGGTCAACCGACATCCGTAATCTCCAGCTTGATCTTGTTCGGTATCGGCCGCGGCTTTAGGCTGCGGCTGTCGAGGCAAGCCACCTTGACGCGGGCACTGCACAGGAGCTCGCGGCCGGCGTCGGCGCGATGGATGCTCTGCGCGAACAGTAGGCTTGCTCCCCGGCAGGCTTCGATGCGGGTCAGAACCTCGAGCGCGTCATCGAAGCGGGCGGGTTTCAGGAAATCGATCTGCATCGCTCGGACCGCGAACATCGTGTCGAGTTCCCGCATCAGCGCGTTCTGTTCGAAGCCGAGGCTACGCAGCCACTCGGTGCGGGCGCGTTCCATGAATTTCAGGTAATTGGCGTGATAGACGAGGCCACCGGCGTCCGTGTCCTCGTAGTAGACCCGAACGGGCCAGACGAAGGCGTCCACTGTTGAAGCAGTCCTTTGTCCGCAAGCTACGCGGGGAGGTGATAGGGAAGTGATCCACTGTAAACGCCGCCGCCCCGCATGGGCAAGGTGAGCCGTGGCTGCGGGGCGCCGAGACGAGCAGCGGTTCACGCCTTGCGGGAGAGGCGCGCCATCCCTGACCGCGGCGGAGGGGCGGGGGCGTCGGTCGGCGCTCAGGAGTCCTGGCGGCCGGGCCGAGCCTCCAAGCGCTGCCGGGCGGCATCGGTGGCGGTGTGTGCGTGTCGCTCGGTCCGCTCCGGCGGCTTGGCGATCCATGTTGTTTCCCGAACCACTCGGTCATGGCCGCTCACGAAGCCCATGTAGGTCAACCCCGCTGGGATCAGAACGGCGGCCGCGACGAACAGCATTTCCCTCATTCAGTCGACTCCGTTCGGCTGATGTGCTCTCCACATACGGCGCCAGCGGAACAGACATCCAGGTCTCGCACGGGGCGCTGCGTCCCTGAGGCAGCCCCATGTCCAGGCTCCGTCCTGGGGCCCGCCGATGCTCGGCGTGAACGAAAGCAATATCCGTGCCGTTTGTTGAAGGCGAGAGCGAACAAACGCTTAGGTCAATGGCCGCGGTCGGGGTGGTGCCGCAGCCGTCGTCGGGCAGCGACAGCGCAAAAAAAGCCCCCTGAGCGGGGGCATACCGTTGGCGGACCAACGTCCTGGAGGGGGATGGGAAGATCGTCAGCCGCGCTGCGGACGCACGGCAACGAAAGCGATTTCGCGGGCGAATTCGGCACGGTCGATGAAACCGTCGCCATTGAGGTCGACCGTGGCGAAGTTGGCCGACAAATGCGGACTCCGCTTGGCTTCATCGACGCTGATGCGGTCGTCGCGGTCGACATCGAGGTAGCTGAACGAGTACTGCGCGGCGACATCGGGCAACGCCATCGCCAGCGGCGCAGCCGCCAGCAGCGCAGAGCACAGCAAGCGTTTGCAAGGCATTGTCGATTTACCTGATCCCTGACGCGAAATTGGACCGTTCTTGGCAAAAGATGTTCCAGGCAAAGTCCGTGCCATGGTCTCGCCCGCGCTGCGCAGACCGCCGCCGATCGGCCGATGCCGCGGCCGGGCGGTGGTGGGGTGATCGGGAGCGGTGGCGCGGGACTGTCGCCGATGGCCGACGGCGCTAGCCGCCGCCGCGCGAAGTCGCTCGGTGGGGAGCGCCTTTGGCGCTGTTGCCGTTGGCCGACAGCGCCAAAGGCGGAGCGTTCAGCTTTCCGCTCGCTTGAACAGGCTCGGGTTGATGTTGTGGCGGCCGAGCAGCTTGTAGAACTCGGTGCGGTTGCGCTTGGCCAGGCGGGCCGCCTGGCTGACGTTGCCGTCGGTGATCTGCAGCAGCTTCACCAGGTAGTCGCGCTCGAAATCGCGGCGAGCGTCGGCGAAGGTGGGCAGATCGACCGAGTCGTCGCGCAGCGCCTTCTGCACCAGCGCGTCGGAGACGATCGGCGTGGTGGAGAGGATCACCACCTGCTCGACCAGGTTGTACAGCTGCCGGACGTTGCCGGGCCAGGGCGCCGACACCAGCCGCTCCATGGCGTCGTTGGCGAAGCCGGTCAGCTGTTTGTCGTACTTGGCGCCGAGCTGCTTGAGGAAGCGGTTGGCGAGCAGCGGGATGTCCTCGCGCCGCGCGCTCAGCGGCGGCAGCTCCAGGGTCACCACGTTCAGACGGTAGAACAGGTCCTCGCGGAAGCGCCCGGCCGCCATTTCCGCGGCCAGGTCGCGATGGGTGGCGGAGATGATGCGCACGTCCACCGGGATGGGCTTGGTCGAGCCCACCGGCCGCACCTGCTTCTCCTGCAGCACACGCAGCAGCTTCACCTGCAAGGCGAGCGGCATGTCGCCGATCTCGTCCAGGAACAGCGTGCCGCCGTCGGCCGATTGGAACAGACCCTCGTGGTCGTGGGCGGCGCCGGTGAAGGCGCCCTTGCGGTGGCCGAACAGCTCCGATTCCAGCAGGCTCTCGGGAATCGCGCCGCAGTTCACCGCCACGAACGGCCGGGCGGCACGCGGGCTGGCGTTGTGGATGGCCTGCGCCAGCAGCTCCTTGCCGGTGCCGGACTCGCCGTGGATGAACACGCTCGCCTCGCTGGCGGCGACCATGCGGGCGCGGCCGAGCACGTCCTCCATCAGCGGGCTGCGGGTGACGATGTGGGCGCGCCAGCCTTGGTCCTCGGCGGCTTCGCCGCTCATGCCGCCGGACACGGCCAGGGCGCTGCGCACCTGTTGCAGCAGGATCTGGCTGTCGAAGGGCTTGGTCAGGAAGCCGAATACACCGCGCTTGGTGGCTTCCACCGCCTCGGGGATGGAGCCGTGCGCGGTGAGGATGATCACCGGCAGCAGCGGATGCCGGGCCCGTACCGTTTCGAACAGGGCCATGCCGTCCATGCCGTCCATGCGCAGATCAGTGATGATCAGCGACGGCCGCAGCGCGGCGAGCTTGGTCAGGGCCAGCTCGGCGCTTTCGGCGGTGATGGGCTCGAAGCCGGCGGTCTGCAGCCGGATCGACAGCAGGCGCAGCAGGTGGGGGTCGTCGTCGACGACGAGAATTCTAGCGGGATGTTCCATTGGGCTCCTCGGTCTGGCGTCGGCGCCGGTCCTGCAAACTGCGCTCGATGGCTTTTAGGCCATCGAGCTGGCGCTTGAGTTCCAAATTTTCCTTGCGCAGAAGTTCCGCTTCCTGCGTAACGGCGCGCACTCGGAGCTGGTAGCCCGAGGCCACGCGCAACTGCGACTGCAACAGATGGGCGAGATTCTGACCGCTGGTGTTGACCAGGGTCGGTTCGATGAGGCAGGGCTTGAGCAGATTCTCGGGAATGTCCAGGCGCAGATTGAGTTCGCTGGCGCGCAGCAGCACCAGCCCCAGTTGCAAGCGCGCAGGATCGCAGCGCTCGTCGACGATGGCGGCGGACTGGCGTTGGCGCTCCTGCTCTAGCTCCTTCTCAGCCATGGTCTGCAGCTGGCGGTAGTAGTTCAGCAGCCGGGCGACCTCGTCGGCATCGGACGGCATGAGGGGTTCGGCCGGCATCGGCTCGGGCTCCGACGGCGGCTGGGGCGTCGGCGCGGGCGGGTTGAACAGGGTGCAGCCCGCCGCTGACGCTGCGACGGCGAATAGGAGCGGGATGCCGAAGCGGTTGCGGGTCATGAACTATCTTTCCGTCCGGGCCTGAGCGGAAGCCTGACCTCCAGGCGCGCGCCCGGGCCAGGATGGTCAAGCACCGCGATCGTTCCCTGATGCGCACTGACATATTCTCGTGCTATGGACAGACCGAGACCAGAACCCTTGACGTAGCCGGTCGCCCGATTCCTGCCTTGGAAGAAGGGTTCGAATACACGCGTCCTTTCCTCCGGATCGATCCCTGGACCGGAGTCGGTGACTTCCAACCGGGCATCATAGCCGTCCTGCTCCAGCAGGACTGTGATGGTTCCGTCAACCGGCGTGAACTTGATGGCGTTCGACAACAGATTGTCCACCACCGTGCCCAGCTTGTCCCGGTCGGCGAGCAGGCGGGTTTCCTGCAGATGACAGTGCAGGGTGATGCGCTTGCTCAGCAGGGTCGGCTTGTGGTTCTGGGCGATCTCGTTCACCAAGGCTTTCAGATCCACCTCGCTCAAGTATAGGGCCGGTATGTGCCGTTGCGAGGTGCCGAAGTTGAGCAGATCCTCGATCAGCGACTGCAGCGACCGGGTGTTGGTGCGCAGGATCTCAGCGATCTCGCGCTGATGGTCGTTGAGCTCGCCGACCACTCCTTCGGACAGCAGCTCCGCGCTCTCGCGGATCGCGGTCAGCGGCGTCTTGAGCTCGTGCGACATGTGCTGCAGGAACTTCGCTTTCTGCTGCTCCAGGTCGCGCAGCCGCTCGCGCAGCCAGTCCAGCCGCTTGCCGAGCAACTGCAGATCCTGCGGTCCGGACACGCGAATGGCGGTGTCGAAGTCACCGTCGCCGAGACGGTGGATGGCGTGGTCGACCTGGCGGATCGGATTGGCGATCAGCGTGGTGAACACGCCCACCGACAGCAGGCTCAGCGGTACCACCGTCAGGGCCAAGGCGAACAGGGTGTTCTGCGCCTGGGCGGCGACTTCGCGCATGGACTCGACTTCCTGGTCGATCAGCCGGCTGGCGCCGGATACCAGGGCCTCGGCCTGGCCGGCCAGATCGCCGAAGCGGTCGGCCACCTCCTGCTGGGCGTCGCTGTCCAGCCGGCCGCCGGCGATTTGCTGGTACAGCCCGGTCTCGGCCCGGCTCAGCAGATCGACCTGCTCGCCCAGCGAGGTGGCGTGGGTGAGGCTGTAGAGCTTGCGCGCGGTGAGCTGAAAGTCGTTGTGACTGTTGCGGTAGGCCTCCAACAGCGCCTCGTCGCGCAGCAGCAGGTATTGGCGGGCGTAGCGCTCCAGGCTGTTGATCTGACCGGTGAGGATGCGGCTGTCGCGGGTGGCCTCGACCGCCTTGTGCACGGCGTCCTGGCTGCGGTTGACCAGCCGGTCCATGTGCAGCACGGAGAAACCGAGCGCCGCCACCAGCGGCAGCGCCACGAAGGCGAAGCCGTAGAGAATCAGTCGCAGCGTGGTCTTCGGTTGGCGCAGGGCTGCGTCCTCGCTCGCGTTGGCCAGCGCTTAGCCGCCGGGCGGATCCTGGAACAGGTCCCGGACCGGCCCGCCGATCGCGCTCGGCGGGGTCAGGCCGAAGTGCAGATAGGCGGTGCGGGTGGCCATGCGCCCGCGCGGCGTGCGCATCAGATAGCCTTGCTGGATCAGGTACGGCTCGACCACATCCTCGATGGTGCCGCGGTCCTCGCCGATGGCCGCGGCCAGGCTGTCGAGGCCGACCGGCCCGCCGTCGAACTTCTCCAGCACCGTCAGCAGCAGGCGGCGGTCCTGCTCGTCGAAGCCATTGGCGTCGACGTTGAACAGGTCCATGGCCTGGGCCGCCACCTGGCTGGTGATGCGGCCGTTGGCCTTGACCTCGGCATAGTCGCGCACCCGCCGCAGCAGGCGGTTGGCGATGCGCGGCGTGCCGCGGGCGCGGCGGGCGATCTCGCGGGCGCCCTCCAGGTCGATCTCCAGGTTCAACAGGCGCGCCGAGCGCTGCACGATGCGGGTGAGATCCTCGACGTCGTAGTACTCCAGGCGCTGGGTGATGCCGAAGCGGTCACGCAGCGGCGAGGTCAGCAGCCCGGCGCGGGTGGTGGCGCCGACCAGGGTGAACGGCGGCAGGTCGAGTTTGATCGAGCGGGCCGCCGGGCCTTCGCCGATCATGATGTCGAGCGTGTAGTCCTCCATGGCCGGGTAGAGGACTTCCTCCACCACCGGGCTGAGGCGGTGGATCTCATCAATGAACAGCAGATCGTTGGGTTCGAGGTTGGTGAGCAGCGCCGCCAGATCGCCGGGCTTGTCCAGCACTGGGCCGGAGGTCTGGCGCAGGTTCACGCCCATCTCGTGGGCGATGATGTTGGCCAGCGTGGTCTTGCCCAGCCCCGGCGGGCCGAAGATGAGCACGTGGTCGAGCGCCTCGCCGCGCTTGCGGGCGGCGTGGATGAAGATCTCCATCTGCTCGCGCACCACCGGCTGGCCGATGTACTCGGCCAGGGTCCGCGGGCGGATGGCGCGGTCGACGATTTCGTCTTCGCTGGTGGCGTGGCTGGCGATCAGGCGGTCGGTTTCGATCATGGTCGTGTAGATAGCGCGCTAGCGCACCGCGCGTTGCAGGGCCAGGCGAATGATCTGCTCCGTGGTCGTGGCGGCGGCGGCGACGCTCTGCACCAGTCGGGTCGCCTCCGCCGGCTTGTAGCCCAGGGCGACCAGCGCGCTGATCGCCTCGGACTGCGGATCGTCCGCTATCACAGCCGGCGCGGCGCCTTTGGCGCGTACTGCGGGCACGCCGTGCAGGTCGTTGACCCGGTCGCGCATCTCGATCAGCAGGCGCTCGGCGGTCTTCTTGCCGATGCCCGGCAGCCGGGTGAGGGTGGCGCTGTCCTGCAGTTCGATGCAGCGCACGAAATCCTCCGCCCGGATGCCCGAGAGGATGCCCAGCGCCATGCGCGGCCCGACGCCGCTGACGCGGATCAGGCTGCGGAACAGCGCGCGCTCGCGCTCGCTTGCGAAGCCGTACAGGCTGTGCGAATCCTCTTTGACAGCGAGATGGGTATAAAGTGTCACGCTCTCGCCGGTGGCCGGCAGGTCGTAGAACGTCGACATGGGCGCCTCCAGCTCGTAGCCCACCCCGCCGACATCCAGCAACAGCCATGGCGGCCGCTTTTCGACGATGACCCCGCGCAGTCTGCCGATCATGGACGACCCTCTCGAATCAGAGTCTGCTTGAGCCGGCTCGTCAGCTTCTGATGCTGATGGTGGCACAAGGCCACCGCCAGCGCGTCGGCGGCGTCCGCCGCCAACGAGCCGTTGAGCGAGAGCAGGGCGCGCACCATGTACTGCACCTGCTCCTTGGTGGCGGCGCCGGTGCCGACCACCGCCTGCTTGACTTCGCTCGGCGAGTACTCGGCGATCGGCAGGTCGCGCATGACCCCCGCGCAGATCGCCACGCCCCGCGCCTGGCCGAGCTTGAGCGCGGACTCGACGTTGCGGTTGACGAACACCTGCTCGATGGCGAAGGCGTCGGGCGCGTAGCGCTCGATCACCTCCGTCACCTGCTCGAAGATGCAGCGCAACCGCTGCGGGAAGGGCGCGCCCTCGGTGCGGATGACGCCGCTGGCGAGGTAGCGGGCGGCGGTGCCCGCTACCTCGATCACCCCAAAGCCGGTGACGCGCGAGCCGGGATCGATGCCGAGGATGCGTGCCATGCCCGGCTACGACGCCTCAGGCATCGCCATAGGCCTCGCTGGCGATGTCGGCGTTGGTGTAGACGTTCTGCACGTCGTCCAGGTCTTCGAGCATTTCCAGCAGCTTGAGGGTCTTGACGGCGTCGTCGCCGGTCACCTCGACCATGGTCTCCGGACGCATGGTGACGTCGCTCTCCACCGCCTGCAGCCCCGCCTGCTCCAGCGCCTGCTTGACCGCCTGATAGGCGTCGGGCGCGGTCAGCACCTCGATCGAGCCGTCCTCGTTGCTGATCACGTCGTCGGCGCCGGCCTCCAGCGCCACTTCCATGATGCGGTCCTCGTCGGCGCCGGGGGCGAAGGTGAAGACGCCCGCTTCCTTGAACAGATAAGCCACGCAGCCGTCGGTGCCAAGGTTGCCGCCGCATTTGCTGAACGCGTGGCGGACTTCGCTGACGGTGCGGTTGCGGTTGTCGGTCATGCAGTCGACCATGATCGCGCTGCCGCCGGGGCCGTAGCCTTCGTAGCGGATCTGCTCGTAGTTGACGGCCTCGTCGAGGCCGGCGCCGCGCTTGATGGCGCGCTCGAGCGTGTCCTTGGGCATGTTGACCGCGAACGCACGGTCGATCGCCAGCCGCAGCCGCGGGTTCGACGCCGGGTCCGGGCCGCCCATGCGGGCCGCGACCGTGACCTCGCGGATCAATTTGGTGAAGATCTTGCCGCGTTTCTTGTCCTGGGCCGCCTTACGATGCTGGATGTTGGCCCATTTACTGTGTCCTGCCATTGCCGTGGCTACCTCCGGTGAAAGCCGGTCAAGCTTAGCATGGCACCCCCTTGGGCTTCATCGCGTAACGCTTGTCTCGACCGCGGTTCGGCAAAGGTGAACCGATCGTCATTTTTTTCTTGGAAACGGAAAATCTTTGTCGTAACCTGCAATTCGAGCTGCGTGTCGGCTTCGTGTGCGTAGAGGGAGCGGCCGGCCAGCGGACCCGCAACGCCAATAACTACTAAGAAAAGTCAGGGGAGGAAGTCATGAGGCGCATACTGCAAGCTGCGGCGGTGGTCGCATCCCTTGTCTCGGCCGCCGGTATCAGCCAGGCGCAGGATACGATCACCATCGCCCACGTGTACGGTAAGACCGGTGCGCTCGAAGCGTACGGCAAGCAGCTCCAGACCGGCATGGAAATGGGTTTTGAGTACGCCACCAAGGGCACCAACAAGGTGCTGGGCAAGCGTATCGTCCTGATCGAGAAGGATACCCAGCTCAAGCCCGACAACGCCCGCGCCCTGCTGGCCGAAGCCTATAGCGACGATAAGGCGGTGCTGGCGGTGGGCGACGTCCACTCCGGTGTGGCGCTGGCCATGCTGCCGGTAGCCGAGGAGTACGAGAAGATCCTCATCCCCGAAGGCGTGGGCGACTCCATCACCGGCAAGGACTGGAACCGCTACATCTTCCGCATCGGCCGCAATTCCTATCAGGACGCTGCCTCCAACGCCGCGGCGGTGGCCAAGCCGGGCGTGTGCATCTCCACCATCGGCCAGGACTACGCTTTCGGCCGCGATGGCGTGGCGGCCTACAAGGCCGCGGCCACCAAGCTCGGCGCCCGTATCGTGCGCGAGGAGTACGTGGCGCAGGACGCCACCGACTTCACCGCGCCGGCGCAGCGCCTGTTCGACTCGCTCAAGGACCGCAGCGACTGCAAGGAGAAGTACATCTTCGTCATCTGGGCCGGCAAGACCAGCCCGCTGAACAAGCTCAAGGATCTGCAGCCGGAGCGCTACGGTATCAAGCTCACCTCCGGCGGCAATATCCTGCCGATGCTGGTCGCCGCCAAGGATTTCCCGGGCCTGGAGGGCGCCGCGTACTACTACTACGAGCACCCCAACAACCCGGTCAACGACTGGATGGTGACTGAGCACTACAAGCGCTTCAACAGCCCACCCGATTTCTTCACCGCCCAGGGCTTCGCCCAGGCGATGGCGATCGTCGCGGCGCTGGAGAAGGCCGGCTCCACCGACACCGAGGCGCTGATCAAGGCCTTCGAGGGGCTCACCTTCGACTCGCCCAAGGGGCCGATGACCATTCGCAAGGAAGACCATCAGGCCTTGCAGCCCATGTACCACTTCCGCATCGTGGTCGAGGAGCGCAACAACTGGTTCCCGGACGGCAAGCCGATCCTGGTGGGCGTGCCACAGCTGGTGCGCGAGATCCCGGCCAGCGCCATGGACATCCCCATCACCAACAAGCGCTGAGCGTCTAGGTCAGCCGCCGCCGGCCGCGATCGCGGCCGGCGCGGGCTCATGCGAAGTCCGTGCAGCGCAGGATGGAAGCGATGTCGGCGACCCCCGTTCTCGAAACCGAGGACCTGACGATCCGCTTCGGTGGACATGTCGCGGTCGATCGGGTTTCCTGCAAGTTCTACCCCGGCACGCTGACGTCGATCGTCGGCCCCAACGGTGCCGGTAAGACCACGTATTTCAACCTCATCTCCGGGCAGCTGCCGGCCACCTCGGGCACGATCCGGCTGTTCGGCGAGGACATCACCCGGCTCAAGGCGCCGGCCCGCACCCACCGCGGCATCGGCCGCGCCTTCCAGCTCACCAATCTGTTCCCGGCGCTGTCGGTGCTGGAGAACGTGCGGCTGACTGTGGCCTCGCGCCTGCGCCGAGGCTTCGACATGTTCAGCATGGCCGACCGCCACCGCGACGTGACCGAGCGGGCCATGCACTACCTGGAGCGGGTGGCGCTGGACAAGAAGGCCGATGTGGCCGCGGCCGCGCTGCCGCACGGTGACCAGCGCAAGCTGGAGGTGGCCCTGCTGCTGGCGCTGGAGCCGGAGGTGTTCATGTTCGACGAGCCGACCGCCGGCATGAGCGTGGACGAGGTGCCGGTGATCCTGGATCTGATCCAGGAGATCCGTAAGCAGCAGGACAAGACCATCCTGCTGGTCGAGCACAAGATGGACGTCGTGCGCTCGCTGTCGGACCGCATCATCGTGCTGGTCAACGGCCGGCTGGTGGCCGACGGCGCGCCGGCCGAGGTGATCGCCTCGCCGGTGGTGCAGGAGGCCTATCTGGGCGTGGCGCCGGCCGCGGCCGAGTGAAGGGGGCGAGATGAGCGAGCCGCTACTGACCCTGGAAGGGGTGCACACCCATATCGGCCAGTATCACATCCTGCACGGCGTCGACCTGGTGGTGCCGCAGGGCCAACTGACCATGCTCCTGGGCCGCAACGGCGCCGGCAAGAGCACCACTCTGCGCACCATCATGAACCTCTGGCGCGCCTCGGCGGGACGGATCGTGTTCGACGGCCAGGACATCACCCGCCTGGCCACGCCCCAGGTGGCGCGGCTGGGGATCGGCTATGTGCCGGAGGAGATGGGCATCTTCGGCCAGCTCACGGTCGAGGAGAACATGATCCTGGCGGCGCGCAGCGGGCCGATGGACGAAGGGCGGTTGAACTGGGTGTTCGAGCTGTTCCCGGCCCTCAAGAAGTTCTGGAAGAGCCGCGCCGGCACCCTGTCCGGCGGTCAGAAACAGATGCTGGCCATCGCCCGCGCGATCATCGAGCCGCGCCGGCTGCTGATCGTCGACGAGCCCAGCAAGGGACTGGCGCCGTCGATCATCAATCACCTGATTGACGCCTTCACCCAGCTCAAGCGGACCGACACCACCATCCTGCTGGTCGAGCAGAACTTCAACTTCGCCCGCAGCGTCGGCGACAACGTGGCGGTGATGGACGACGGTCGGGTGGTGTACAGCGGCGACATGCAGGCGCTGGCCGAGGACGTCGCCCTGCAGCGGCGCCTGCTGGGCCTGAGCCTGGATTCCCACCAATAGGGCGCGGGGACATGACGACGGAAGCGCTGGAACGCACCAAGACCTTCAAGCCGGCCGAGTGGATCGACGCGCAGCCGCATTATTTCCTGCTGCTGTTGATGGGCGCGCTCGGCTTCTTGGCGATGATCTTCTACTCCTGGGCGCACCTGGCCGAGCTCGGTGCCGAGCCGACCGTGCTTGGGGCGCTGGGCAAGGCCGCCTCGTCGTGGCTGACCATGACCGTGGCCGGCCTGGCCATGGGGCTGCTGATCTTCATTATGGCCTCGGGCATGACGTTGGTGTTCGGCCTGATGCACGTGCTCAACCTCGGTCATGGCGCCTTCATCACCCTGGGCGCCTTCGTCGGCGCCTCGGCGCTGGCGGCGCTGAGCGGCCTGACCCAGGCCGATTCGCTGCTGGTCAATCTGCTGGCGATCGCGCTGGCGATGGTGGCGGCCATGTTGGTGGCCGGCGCCGGCGGCTTGGTGTTCGAGCGCCTGATCGTGCGGCCGGTGTACCACGACCCGCTCAAGCAGATCCTGGTCACGGTCGGCGGCTCCATCGTCATCTTGCAGCTGATCATCGTGTTCTGGGGGCCGAACGAGATCCCGGTATCGCGGCCGGGTAGCCTGCTCGGCTCGTTCACCTTCGGCGACGTGGTGATCGAGAAATATCGATTGCTGGCGGTGGTGGTGGGGCTGGCGATCTACGCCGGCATGCAGGCGCTCATCAACCGGACCCGCATCGGCCTGCTGATCCGCGCCGGGGTGGAGAACACTGAGATGGTGGAAAACCTCGGCTACCGCATCCGCTTGCTGTTCGTGGCCGTGTTCGTGGCCGGCTCGGCGCTGGCGGCGGTCGGTGGCGTGATGTGGGCGCTGTACGATCAGATGATCCACTCGCACCTGGGCGATCTGCGCATGGTGCAGGTGATCATCGTCATCATCATCGGCGGCCTGGGCTCCATCACCGGCTGCTTCTACGGTTCCCTGCTGGTCGGCCTGCTGTTCAACTACCTCAGTCTGGTGACGCCGATGGTGGCCGAGTTCGCCAGCATCGGCCTGATGTTCGCCGTGCTGATGTGGCGCCCGCAGGGGCTCATTCCGGTCATCCGGGTGTAAGGAGGCGCCATGCTCGACGCGCTGCTTTCCGGCGACTATCCGCGCAGCCGCGCGCTCTCGGCGTTGCTGCTGCTGATCTTCGTGTCGCTGGCCTTCGCGCCCTTCCTGTTCCCGGGCACGGTGGCGTACCAGACCTACTCCAAGATCTGCGTGTTCATCGTGCTGGTGGCCAGCTACGACATCTTGCTCGGCTACACCAGCATCGTGTCGTTCGCCCACACCATGTTCTTCGGTATCGGCGCCTACGCGGTGGCGATTGCGCTGCGCGACGTCGGCACCGGCTGGGACGCGGTGCTGCTCGGCACCGGGGTGGGGCTGGTGATCTCGCTGCTGGCCGGCCTGGCTATGGGGTTGCTGTCGCTGCGGGTGCGGGCGATCTTCTTCGCGCTGGTGACGCTGGCGGTGGCGTCGGGATTCCTGATCCTGACCTTCAAGCTCTATACCTTCACCGGCGGCGACGATGGCATCCGCTTCAGCGTGCCGCGCGAGCTGCGGCCGTCGTTCAAACTGCTCGAGAGCGACCTGACCGGCTTCGACGTGATCGGCTTCCTCACCACCGGCAGCCTGCAGGACGCGCTGTTCAAGGTGAGCGTCAACGGCCGGGTGGTGATGTACTACCTGCTGTTCGTGATCTGCACGCTGCTGTTCCTGCTAATGCTGCGGGTCATGAACTCGCCGTTCGGCCGGGTCTGCCAGGCGATCCGCGAGAACGAGTTCCGCGCCGAGGCGATCGGCTACCGCACGGTCTACTTCCGCACCGTCAACGTCTGCCTGGCGGCGTGCATCGCCTCACTGGCCGGCTCGCTGATGGCGCTCGCCACCCGCTATGCCCACCCGGAGACCTTCCTGTCGTTCGGGGTGATGGTGAACATCCTGCTCATGACCGTGATCGGCGGCATGGGCACCCTGTACGGCGCGGTGGTCGGCGCTTCGCTGTTCCTGTTGGCCGAGACCTATCTGCAGAACGGTCTGGGCTGGGTGCACGCGCGCGTGGAAGGCATCCCGCTGCTGGCCGACGTGCTCACGCCCGAGCGCTGGCTGATGTGGCTGGGCATCTTGTTCGTGCTCAGCATCTACTTCTTCCCGAAGGGCATCGTCGGCCAGCTGCGGGTGTGGGCGCAGGCGCGGCGCGCCCGCCGCAGCGCCGGCGGCGATGGGGAAACCGCCGCCGCGCCCACCTTGGGGCGGCGCTAAGACCGCGCCGCGTCGGCGCTCGGTGCCGGCTCGGCGGCTGGCTCTTCGGCATCCGCCAGCCATTGATCGGCCTGCCGCCAGCCCAGCCGGTGCAGGTGCTGCAGGAACGGCCAGTCGGCGTTGCCGCGGCTGCTTTCGCCGAAAGCCAGCAGCTGTCCGTCGGTGTGGATCTCGTGCAGCTCCAGCGCGCGCAGGCGCCTGGCCAGGCGGCCGACGCCGAAGCGGGCCTGTTTCTGCATTTGCTGCAGTATCTGCAGCTCCCGCAGCAGTCCGGCGTTGAAGGTGAACTCGTTGGCGCGGGCGAGAATTTCGTCGGCGCTCTGCGGCACCTCGGGGTGGTACAGCGGGCTGAGCCGCACCAGCAGCAGCCGGTGGCTGCGGCATTCGAGCAGCAGCGGCGTGAGCGGCGGGTTGGCGCTGTAGCCGCCGTCCCAGTAGTGCTGGCCGTCGTCGAGCGCAATCGCGTGGAACAGCATCGGCAGGCAGGCCGAGGCGGCGAGCGCGGCGGGCGTGAGCTCGTGGTTGCGCAGCACCCGCAGTTCGCCGGTGTGGACGTTGGTGACGGCGATGAACAGCTTCGGCTGCCGGCTGCGGCGCAGCCGCTCGAAGTCGACGTGTCGCTCCAGCAGCGACAGCAGTGGGTTGTAGCCACTCGGGTTGAACTGGTACGGCGAGGTGTTGCGCGCCAGGGTGCGCAGCAGGGCGTAGCCGGGCGACCAGGCGCGCATCCAGCTGGCCAGCGCCGTGGTGAACGGCGCGTTCTGCAAGGGATTGAGTCGACTGGTGCGGCTGACGTCCTCCCAGAACGCGCGCAGCGCGCGCTGGGCGCCAGCGCGGCCGCCGTCGAGATAGCCGTTGGCGAGGATGACCGCGTTCATGGCGCCGGCGCTGGCGCCGCTGATGCCCTCGATGGTCAGTTCTTCCTCCTCCAGCAGGCGGTCGAGCACACCCCAGGTGAAGGCGCCGTGCGAGCCGCCCCCTTGCAGCGCCAGGTTGAGCGGTGCCGGTTTGCGCCGGCGGGAGCGGCGGTCGAGCAGGGTGGTCAGCAGTTCTCCGGCCCGGCGCCGGGTGGTCTGGGCGCGACGGGCCGGTTGGGTTGAGCTGTTGCGGCTGGTCGTATCCATGCCCTGGTTTTTGGTCCCTGTCGCCGTCGATGGCAAGCGGCCGATGCGCTATCGGTGAACTGATTCACGGCTCGTTCCGGCCCGAATTCTCGCCCCCGCGGGCTTGTGCTATGGTTGCCGGATTCCTCGTTTCGAGCAGCGATCAACAGCAAGATGAACAAGCCGGTGCCCATTCCCGCCTCCGTCCTGGAGGGGCTGGTGCCGTTGCGGGAGCTGCCTACGGAGGCCCTGGAGATCCTCGCCGCCGAAGCCGAGATCGAGGACTTCCCCGCCCGCAGCGTTATCTTCCGAAAGAATGAAAGCGATCCGTGGACTCGCTATTTGCTGTCCGGGAATCTGTTGCTTACCGACGGCAACGGCGGTGAACGGACGTTAGTGGGCATGGGCGACGCCGCGCCCGCGGCCGAGCCGCTGGGTTACCAGCAGCCGCACGCGGTGACGGCGCTCGCCCGTACCGATTGCCGACTGGTGCGGTTGCCCACCGCGCGCATCGACGCGCTGCTGAGCGAATACCGGCCGCCGCGGATCGACGTCACCGAGGTCGATCCCGAGCAGGGCGAGGCAGGCACCAGGCTGTTCTACCGCCTGTTCCAGGACCTCATGGAGGACAAGCTGGAGCTGCCCAGCATGCCCGACATCGCGATCAAGGTCCGGCAGGCCATCGTCGAGCGCGACGCCAGCGCCCAGGAAGTGGCCAAGATCATCCAGAGCGAGCCGGTGGTGGCCGCGCGCATCATTCGCGCCGCCAACAGCTCGCTGTTCTCGCATCAGCAGCCGGTCGACAACCTGACCGCGGCGATCGTGCGGCTTGGCCTGCGCAACACCCGTGAGGTGGTGCTGGCGGTGACCATGCGCGAAGTGTTCAAGACTAAGAACCCGCTGCTGAACAAGCGCATGGTGGAGCTGTGGATGCACAGCACGCTGGTCGCCGCGATCAGCGCCGTGGTGGCGCGGCGGCTGCGCGGTTTCTCGCCCGATCGCGGTTTGTTGGCGGGGCTGGTGCACGATATCGGCATCGTTCCCATGCTGGCCCACGCCGGCAATTACCCGGAGCTGGCGCGCGACCCCGGCCTGCTGGAGGCGACCATCAAGGAATACCGCGGGCAGGTCGGCGCCATGATCCTGCGGCGCTGGAACTTCCCCGACGACATGGTCCAGGTGCCGCTGGAGGCGGACAACTGGGACCGCGAGCACGACGGCCCCGGCGATTACGCCGACCTGATCATCGTCTCCCAGCTGCAGGCGGTGGCGGGTAGCGGCTACGCCATGCCGGCGCCGAGCGACGTCAGCGCTTACGACCGCCTCAAGCTTGGCGAGATCGAGGTGGAGGGCGGCTCGATTCTCGAAGAAGCGCGCGAGGAAATCGCCGAGGTGCAGCGCCTGCTGATGGGCTGACCGGGACGGCCCCCGGCGCGCCGCCGACCGTCCCCGCGAAAGCGGGGGCGGCGGGCCGTATCAGCCGCCGCTCCCCTGGCGGATGGCCTCGTCGCGCAGCTGCCGGCGCAGGATCTTGCCGATCGGTGACTTCGGCAGCTCCTGGCAGAACACCACTTCCTTGGGCACCTTGTAGTTGGTGATGCGGCTACGGCAGTGCTGGATGATTTCCTCGGCGGTCAGGTCCGGCCGCCGCGGCACCACGTAGGCCCGCACCCGCTCGCCGCCGGTCGGCAGCGGCACGCCGACGACCGCGACCTCGAGCACGTCGGGGTGGGCGGCGATGCAGTCCTCGACCTCGTTCGGATAGACGTTGAAGCCGCTGACGTCGATCATGTCCTTCTTGCGATCGACGATGCGGATATAGCCGCGCTCGTCCATCACGGCGATGTCGCCGGTGTGGAACCAGCCGTCGCGCAGAACCCGCTGGGTTTCCTCGGGCATGTTCCAGTAGCCGCTGAACACCTGCGGCCCGCGCGCGATCAGCTCGCCCGCCTGGCCGACCGGCACCGGCCGGTCCTGCTCGTCGACGATGCGGATGTCGGTGCCGGGCACCGGTACGCCGACCGTGCCCGGGCGGTTCTCGCCGCGGGGCGGGTTCACCGCCAGCACCGGGCTGGTCTCGGACAGGCCGTAGCCTTCCAGGATCGGACTGCCGACCACGTTGCGCCAGTTCTCGCCGACGCTGGTCTGCAGCGCGCTGCCGCCGGAGATCGACAGGTCGAGGAAGCGCGGCGGGTGCTCACGGAACCACGGCTCGTTGACCAGGCCCTGGAACAGGGTGTTCACTGCGGTGAACTTGCTGATCGGGAACTTCTCGAAGGCCTTGCGAAGATTGGCCGGCGGCCGCGGCGAGGGAATCAGCACGTTGTGGCAGCCGAAGCGGTAGAAGCTCAGCAAATTGAAGGTGAAGGCGAAGATGTGGTACAGCGGCAGCGCCGTCATGATCACGTCCTCGCCGCGCCGCACCAGCGGGCTGGCGATGGCGTCGATCTGGGCGACGTTGGCCAGCAGATTGCCGTGGCTCAGACAGGCACCCTTGGCAATGCCGGTGGTGCCGCCGGTGTACTGCAGGATGGCCAGATCGTCGAGGTCGCGCGCGACCATCGGGTTGCCGTCGGGGTGCTGTAAGTAGCGCTTGCCCAGCGCCAGCGCCTTGCGCAGCGGCACGCGCGGCCGCGGCGAGCTGGGCAGCTGGCCCTTGAGCTTGAGCCCGGCCTGGATCAGCGTGCGGCGCAACGGCGGGAAGAAGTCGGCCACGCTGGCGCAGACCACCGTCTCGACGGCGCTGTCGCGCAGCGCCTCGGCCAGCTTGTCGACGAACATGTCGATGATCACCAGCACCTTGGCGCCGCTGTCCTTGAGCTGGTGGTTGGTCTCCCGCGCCGTGTACAGCGGGTTGACGTTGACCAGGACGCAGCCGGCCTTGAAGATGCCGAAAGCGCAGATCGGGTAGGCCAGGCAATTGGGCAGCTGCACAGCGACGCGATCGCCGGGCTGGAGCCGCAGCTCATCGCGCAGGTAGGCCATGAAGCGGTCGGAGAGCGCGTCCACCTCGTGGAATTTGAGCGAGGTGGACATGCCGTTGGGCAGGCAGACCGAGAAGGCCGTATTGCCCGGATAGCTGACGCTTGCCCGCCGCACTAGCTCGCCGAGGCTACGATACTGGGGGGCGCCGATGTCGCGCGGCATTCCTGGCCCGTAAGCGTCCGTCCAAGGACGCATGTCATAGAACGCAGCAGGATCCGCGCCGTCCGCCATCCGCCAATCTCCGTTCATCCGGGTTACTCTGCGCGGCCAAGTATAGCCCTAACGTCCAAGTGGACGCCGAAATTAACGCTGAGTTTGCACATGCTGGACTGTCGATCGCTCGGGTATCGCGCCGATGGCGAAACAGTGTTCGCCGCGCTGCGGGCGCTGCCGTGGGCCATGTGGCTGGACAGCGGTCGGCCGGGTTCCGGCCACGGCCGCTACGACATCTTCGTGGCCGCGCCGCGCGCCACGTTGATCAGTCATGACGGCCGTACCCGCTATCAGGAGGCGGGCCGGATATCCGAGCTGGGCGAGCCGCTGCCGCTGCTCGGCGAATTGCTGGCGGCGCGCGGCCGTCCGGTCGATCCGCGCTTTCCGTTCGCCGGCGGCGCGGTCGGCTATTTCGGGTACGGTCTGGGCCGCCGCTTGCAGGGCGTCGCCAGTCGCCACCCCGAGGAGCTGCCCGAGCTGGCGGTCGGGCTCTATGACTGGGCGGTGGTGACTGATCATCTCGCGCGCGAAACCTGGTGGGTGGGCCGCTCCGATGCCGCCGGCGCGTTCGCCGAGGTGCGGGCGCTGCTGGCGTCGAATCCGCCGCCGCCGGTGCCGTTTCGCGCCCGCGGCGCGCTGCGCCAGCTGCCGTCACGGGACGGGTACGACCACGCTTTCGCCCGCGTGCAGCGCTATCTGCGCGACGGCGACTGTTATCAGGTCAACTTGGCGCGCGCGCTGGAGGCCGATTACAGCGGCGACCCGTGGGATGCCTACCGGTGTCTGCGGGCGCGCAGCCCCGGACCGTACAGCGCTTATCTCGACCTGCCGTTCGCCCAGGTGCTGAGCGTCTCGCCCGAGCGTTTCCTCGCGGTGCGCGAGGGGCTGGTGGAAACCCGGCCGATCAAGGGCACCCGTCCGCGTCGGGCCGAGGCCGAGGCCGATCGGCGTGAGCTGGCGGCGCTGCGCGGCAGCGACAAGGATCGCGCCGAGAACGTGATGATCGTCGATCTGCTGCGCAACGACCTGGGGCGGGTCTGCGCTACCGGCACGGTCAGCGTGCCGGAGCTGTTCGCGGTGGAGAGCTTCGCCACCGTCCATCACTTGGTGAGCACGGTGCGCGGCCGCCTGCGGCCGGACCGCTCGCTGATCGATCTGCTGCAGGCCGCTCTGCCGGGCGGCTCCATCACCGGGGCGCCTAAAGTGCGGGCGATGGAGATTATCGACGAACTCGAACCGGCCGCTCGCAGCGTCTACTGCGGAGCGATCGGCTATCTGGGCGACGATGGCGCCATGGATACCAACATCGCCATCCGCACCGCGGTCTGCGCTGGGCAGCGGATCCGCTACTGGGCCGGCGGCGGCATCGTCATCGATTCGCGCTGCGACGCCGAATTCCAGGAAACGATCGACAAGGCGCGCGCTTTCCTGGAGCTGGTCGGCGCCTAGGCCGAGGCCAGCAGCTGCGCCAGGACCTGCAGCTGTTCGCATTCCCGGCGGCAGGCGTTCGCCGCCGCCTCCAGCCACTGGGCAGGGTGCGGGATCTGGTAGGGCACGCGCGGCGGCGGCTCGGCGAAGCCGCTGGCGGTCCAGCGCGCGCTGAACTCGATCAGGGCGATCAGGGTGGCGTGCGGCCCGCCGGCGCGGTGGCCGCCGGCGTAGCCGGCGACCTCGACGATGGGTTCGGGCAGTCCCCACTCGGCGAGCAGCAGGCGGCCGGCCTCGCGGTGGTCGGTGCCCAGCGCCTCCAGGGTCAGCGCCGACAGCGACAGGCTCGGCGTCTGCTCATGGGCGATCAGCACGTCCGCCATTTCCTTGGGGAACACGTACACCAGCAGCAACAAGCCGATGTTGTGCAACAGTCCGGCCAGATAGGCGGCGTCCGCCACCTCGCCGAGTCTGGCCAGGCGCGCGATGCGGGCGGCGCAGAAGGCGGTGCCGACCGCGGTGAACCAGTAGCGCTCGGCGCGGAACGGCGGACAGCGGGAGGAATCGAACTGCTCGGCCAGTAGCAGGGAGGCCGCCAGCACGCGCACCCGGTTCAAGCCGAGCCGCACCACCGCGTCCTCGGGCGAGTACACCGGCCGCTGCCCCATGAAGAAAGCCGAGTTCGCCATCGCCACCAGCCGCGCGGTCAGCCCCGGTTCGCGGGCCAGTGCCGCTCCCACCGCTTTGAAGCTGGCGTCGGGATCGTTCACGGCCATGAGGATTTCGTGCGTCACGTACGGCAGCGGCGGCAGCGAGTCCAGCGGTTTGATTCTCGAGGTAGCCACGAGCGACATCCTGTAGGCGGGCAGTAAGCGCGATTCTAGTCGTGTCGGGTTTCGGGCGCGCGATTTGCTGCGTTTTGGAAAGACCTTGACACTACTGGTGAAAGATGCCTAACCTGCGACATTCCAACATGTTGCGCCGCGACAAGATAACCAAATAATGCGGCTGGTGGAGTGTTTTTACTTTAGAGGCTCTCAAAGCCGTTCATGCCGATCTGGGCGCCGTGCGGCCCGCATGCGACCGCCGGCGGCTGGATACGCCGATATGCGGAGAACGTTCGCTGATGAGTGACGTGAGAGTTATCAAGAAATACCCGAATCGCCGGCTGTATGACACGGCGATCAGTAGTTATATCACGCTGGCGGACGTCAAGAATCTGGTGTTGGACGGCGTCGAGTTCGAGGTGGTGGACGCCAAGACCAAGGCCAACCTGACCCGCAGCATCCTGTTGCAGATCATCGCCGAGGAGGAGGAGGGCGGCGAGCCGATCTTCAGCACCGAACTGCTGGCGCGGATCATCCAGTCCTACGGCGGCGCCGAGCAGAACATGCTCACCAGCTATCTGGAGAAGAGCATGCAGCTGTGGGTCGAGCAGCAGCGCCTGTTCCGCGAGCGCGCCCGCAGCCTGATCGAGGGCACGCCGATGAGCGTGCTGACCCAGATCGCCGAGCGCAACCTGGCCATGTGGCAGGCCATGAGCGGGCTGGCCACCGATTTCGACAAGAAGCGCTCGACCTCCTCGACCGACAACGGCGAGACCGAGTCGGGCAAGTCCGGCAAGCCGCGCTCGCGCTGAGCCGCGCCGCGGTTTCCCCCACCCTCTGTCGCCTGCCCCCGGGATGGCTGCCCGTGGGCGGGCGGGTCGTATTGCGACCAAAGTCTAATTGCCCATCCGACGGTTTTGTGAAGGGTGCCGCAATTGCCGTAACGTTAAGCGGATAGCGGGCTTAGCGGGAGGTGAACGGGGCGTCATACCCGTTGACAGCCCCCAGACCCATTTTTATGATGGCCCCTCGTTTTGGTGCACTGCAACCAATGTCTGTTGCCCGTACAAAGGGATCACGGGCGTCCTTACTACGGGGTATCCGCATGGCCAGAGCTGCCTCGAGTGGAACCCCTCCCTTCGTACTAAAGGGGATATCGCATGGCAAATCGCGTCGCTCTTGTCACCGGTGGTAACGGTGGCATCGGTACGGAGATCTGTAAGCAGCTCGCCGCCGCCGGTTACAAGGTGATCACTACCTGCGTCGACCCGGAAAAAGAAAAAATCGCCGAGTGGCAAGCCGCCCGCAAGGCCGAGGGCTTTGACATCGCCTGGGTCCAGTGCAACGTCGCCGACTTCGATTCCTGCGCCGCCATGGCCAAGAAGGTCGAAGCCGAGCACGGCCCGGTCGACGTGCTGGTGAACTGCGCCGGTATCACGCGCGATGCGTTCCTCCACAAGATGGAGAAGAGCGCTTGGGACGCGGTGATCAACGTCAATCTCAACAGCGCCTTCAACGTTACCCGCCAGTTCATCGACGGCATGCGCAACCGCGGCTTCGGTCGCATCGTCAATATCTCCTCGGTGAACGGTCAGCGCGGCCAGTTCGGCCAGACCAACTACTCCGCCTCCAAGGCCGGCATTCACGGTTTCACCATGGCGCTGGCTCAGGAGAGCGCGCGCAAGGGCATCACGGTCAACACCGTTTGCCCGGGCTATATCGCGACCGATATGACCGCTGCCATTCCAGAAGAGGTGCGCAATAGCATCGTCGCCCAGATTCCGGCCGGCCGCATGGGCCAGCCGTCCGACATCGCTCGGGTGGTGGTTTTCCTGGTCGCTGACGAGTCGGATTACATCAACGGCGCCGCTATTCCCGTGAACGGCGCGCTGTTCACCAGCTTCTAACCCGAACCTGGTGTTGGACCGAAAGGGCTGCCCTCGCGCAGCCCTTTTTTTATGGGCGCGGCGGTCGATATCGGTGATGGGCTGGGGATAACGAAAATCGCGGGCAAAAAAAACGGGAGCCCGATATTCGGCTGCTCCCCGGCAGGTTTGCGCTCTTCTTTTTCTCTTTATCGTTATTGTTGGCCCTGGTGAGCCGGAGCGCTTTTATGAATATAGAGGGCGTGCTTTATTTGTAAGTTGCCGCCTCGCTTCTCCTCCTGGCAACGGTCCGTGGCCGTTGCTCTTCTCCTCCCCCTTTCTTTGTGGGCGCTTACTCGCCTCAAAGATCGGTATAGAGGCGATTGTACGCAGAGGCGTGCGCTTCGCAAGCACTTTCGATGTTGCGACGCAGCAGCTAAGTGGCCTGAATGACTGAAAAAATTGCTGCGCTGCAGCGTCGAACGGGCGCGCCTAAAACGGGGGCGCCAAGAAACGAACCGCTGGTCCCGCAGCGGTGCCGTTGGGCCCAAGCGCCGCTAGTCGTGGTCGCGCAGCCAGTCGATGAGGGCGGGGAAGAACGCGCGTTGGACGCGGCCGCTGATGAACACTCCCAAATGGCCGCTGTCGAGCGCGATCTCGCAGTAGTCGCGGCTGGGTGCGAGCGCGCCCAGGGCGGCGGCCGAGGCGGGCGGCACCAGATGGTCGGCCGAGGCGTAGACGTTGAGGATCGGCATGGTCAGCCGCGCCGGATCGACGGCGTGATCGCCCAGCCGCAGCTCACCGCGGACCAGGGCGTTGCGCTGGTAGCAGTCCTTGGCGAATTGCCGGAAGGCTTCGCCGGCCTGGTCGGGGCTGTCGTACATCCACTGCTCCATGCGCAGAAATTCGGTCATGGCCTGCGGATCGTCGACCAGCCCCAACATGTCGACGTAGCGCTGGGACAGCACCCGATACGGTTTGAGGCTGACGAAGATGGCGTTGAGCACGTCGGCCGGAACGTTGCCGGCGGCGTCGACCACGCGGTCGAAGTCGATGTGCTTGCAGAGCCGGTACAGGACGCTCTCGCCGGCATGGAAGTCGACCGGCGTCACCAGCGTGATCACGCCGCGTACCCGCTGCGGATGCAGGGCCGCGTAGCACAGCGCCAGCGTGCCGCCTTGGCAGACCCCGAGCAGCGCCACCTCGTCGCAGTCGTGGCGCCGGCAGATCTCCCGCACCGCCCGGTCCAGATAGCCGTTGACGTAGTCGTCCAGGGAGAGGAAACGGTCGGCCGGGGTCGGATAGCCCCAGTCGAGCAGATAGACGTCGCTGCCGCCGTCACGCAGCGCCCCCACCAGCGAACGCTGCGGCCGCAGGTCGAGGATGGACGGGCGGTTGATCAGCGAGTAGACGATCAGGACCGGGGTGCGGTTGCGGGCCGGCCGGTCGCTGAGATAGCGATAGAGGGTTGCGCCGTCGTCTTGCCAGACCGCCTGGCGCGGACTCGCGGCGAGGGTGACCGGGCGCTGCCTGCGCAGCTCCTCGTGCAGGCGAGCGAGCCTGCCGCTGAGTTCGCGCCACTCGCGTTCGATGTGGGCGGGATCGAGCTTAATCGGCACGGCTGCCCTCCCGCCGCGGGCGGCGCCGGCGCGCCCGTCCGGTGCCCCGCAGCCGCGCCAATTCCGCGCGCAGCTCGGTCAGTTCCTGTCGCCATGCCTGGGCGTCGGCCAACGCCTGCTGCATCGCCCGCTGTTCGCGGCGCAACTGCTGCATGCGCTGCTGCATGGCGGCGAGCTCGCGCGGCGAAGGCAGGCGCAGCGCTTCCAGCGCCTCGTCCCTGACCCGCTGCAGCACCCGCAAGGCGTCGGCGGCAGCGTTGACCAAGCGCCCGAGGCTGGCGCTGTAATCGTCGCTGTGGAGCACCGGTTCGTAAGCCGCTTCGCTCGCCTCCAGCCAGAGGTCGAACAGCTCGCGCAGGCCCAGCTCGCGGTCGTCCTGGCTCTGCAAGGCCGCGCCGAAGCCGGCGATGGCGTTGCCGGCGATCAGCCGCAACTGGCCGGCGAACTCGAGCTGCGCGTCGCGCAGGGCGGCTAGCGCGGCGTTGCCGGCGTCCAGCTGCCGCCGCTTGTGCTGGAGCGGGCCCAGCGGTTGCGCGGGGGGATTGGCGCGCGGATCGAGTCCGGCGCCGACGGCGGTGATCAATCCTTGCCAGCTGAGCAGCGTGGCGGCGGTTTGCTCCAACCAGCGCCTGACGATGTCGTCCAACTCCGGCTCGAATCGCTGGCGCAGCGTCTCTAGAGCTTGCTCGAACTCGCCTGGGGTGCTGGCGGCGGCCAGCCGGGACAGCAGGCCGGCGTCGCTGATCAGATCCATGCCTCGCTGGAAGATCAGCTGCAGGACGTTGGCGATGCCCGCGAGCGCGGGAGTCCGGTGGCGACTGACGGCCTCGGCGTTATGGTTCATGGGTCGTGCGCGGCAATCCGGCTGGCATGCCCTCGATAGTTCGTTCGTTCGGCGGCAGAGCGTCGCCCTAGGCCGTGGCGTTGGCGCAGTCTAGCACGTCATGCGCGACTCAGCCGCCGCTCGCCAGCTGGGCGAGCTCGCGCTGCAGCTCGTCCTTGCGCACCGAGGCCCGCGCGATCTCGTGCGGGGAAGCGCCCGAGCTCTCCAGCACCTGATGCAGCTGCGCCAGCGCCGCCCCGAGGTCGCCACGCAGGTAATGGTACTCGGCCAGCGCCAGCTGCGGCTCGGCGCCGAGCCCGGCCTCGCTGGCGGCCTTGGCCAGCAGCCAGTAGGCGGCGGGTTCGCGCGTCGGCATGACCCGGTTGAGGATGTGGTAGGCCTGGTTCGGCTCGCCGGCCTCCAACAGCGCCTCGGCGTAGTAGTAGCGGGCGGCGTAGCTGTCCGGGTACAGCGACTGCGCTTGCTCGAAGTACTCCAGCGCCCGCTCCGGGTTGCCGGCGGCGCGCTCCAGCCGCGCCAGCGCCAGCAGATAGGCGAGCTCCTCGCCTTGCTTCTTGATCAGTTCCTGCAGCAGCGGCCTGGCCTTGTCGTACTCGCGGTTGGCGGTATGGGCCAGCGCCAGGCCGTAACGTGCGTAGAGGGCCGTTTGCGGCCCGGCGCTGCGCAGCTGCGCCTGGAACTCGGCGATCGCCTGGCTCGGCTGGTCGGCCTTGAGCACCACGAGCTTGGCGCGGGTCAGGCCGAAGCCGGTGGATTCGAACACTTTCTTCGGCCGCGCCTGGCTGGCGCGCGCCTCCGACTCGGCGATGCGGGCCTCGGTGACCGGGTGGGTGCTGAGGTATTCCGGCGGCCGGGCGCTGTAGCGGGTGGCTTGCGCCAGGCGCTCGAAGAAGCGGGGCATGCCGTCGGGGTCGAAGCCGGCGCTGCCGAGCAGGCGGATGCCCAGCGCGTCGGCCTCGCGCTCGAAGGCGCGCGAGTAGTTGAGCTGCTGCTGCACCGAGCCGGCCATGCCGGCCATCGCCGCGGCGCTGCCGGCCTGCGGATCCTGGCTGCCGATGATCAGCGCCGTCAGCAGCAGCGCCACAGTGCGGAAGCTGACGCGCTCGGCGGCCGCCACCGAGCGGGCGATATGCCGCTGGGTGACGTGCGATATTTCGTGGGCGAGCACGCCCGCCAGCTCGCTTTCCCGGCGCGCGGCCAGGATCAGGCCGGCGTTGACGCCGATGTGGCCGCCCGGCATGGCGAACGCGTTGATGGTGGGGTCGTCGATCACGAAGAACTCGAAATCCAGCGTCGGCTGGTCGCTATGGCTGGCCAGGCGCGCGCCGAGGTCGCGCACGTAGTCGACCACTTCCGGATCCTCCAGCAGCGGCAGGCGGCGGCGGACCTCCATCATCATCTGCCGGCCGATTTCCCGCTCCTGCATGGGTGAGAGTACCTGGCTGGAGGGATCGCCCATGTCCGGCAGCTGCGAGGCCAGGCCTGGGGCGCCCGGCAGGACGAGCAGCAGGGCGAGGAGTAGGGTGGCTATACGTTTCAAGCGCGTATTTCTCGTTGGGATTGTCCCGTTAGACCCGGCCGTGGACGCGGCGTTCCGCCGAAGCTCGAGGGCAGTATAACCAGGGCGGCGGGTTACGCCGCCGCCTCCCCTCTGCCGCGCGGGAACATAGGGCTTGAGCCGGCGTGCGCCGCCGTTCCCGCCCTGCAGGCCGGCGCCACCCGTGCTACAGCGCTTCGGTGGCGAAGTCGGCCAGACGCGAGCGCTCGCCGCGGGTCAGGGTGATATGGCCGCTGTGCGGCCAGGTTTTGAAGCGATCCACCACGTAGGTCAGGCCGGAGGTGGTCTCGGTCAGGTACGGGGTGTCGATCTGGGCGACGTTGCCCAAGCAGACCACCTTGGTACCGGGGCCGGCGCGGGTGATCAGCGTCTTCATCTGCTTGGCGGTGAGGTTCTGCGCCTCGTCGACGATGATGTACTTGTTCAGGAAGGTGCGGCCGCGCATGAAGTTGAGGGAGCGGATCTTGATCCGGCTCTGCAGCACGTCCTGGGTCGCCGCCCGCGCCCAGCCGCCGCCGACCTCGGTCTGGGTGAGCACCTCCAGGTTGTCCATCAGCGCGCCCATCCAGGGCGTCATCTTCTCCTCCTCGGTGCCGGGCAGGTAGCCGATGTCCTCGCCCAGCGGCACCGTGACGCGGGTCATGATGATCTCGCGGAAGCGCTGGCGGTCCATGGTCTGCACCAGGCCGGCGGCCAGGGTCAGCAGAGTCTTGCCGGTGCCGGCCGCGCCCAGCAGGCTGACGAAATCGATGGTCGGATCCATCAGCAGGTTCAGGGCGAAGTTCTGCTCGCGGTTGCGGGCCCGGATGCCCCAGATCGCCTGATCCGCGGAGCGGTAGTCCACCACCGGCTCGATCAGCCCGGTGCCGTCCTCGATATGCCGCAGGATGCCCTCGAAGCCGCTGGTTTCCTCGTACAGGCACTGGTTCGGATACCAGGTGGCGTCGCTCGGCAGCGGCAGGCGGTAGAGCGGACGGTTGTCGACCACCTCCTGGCGCGCCTGCCGCCACAGCTCGGGCGACAGGGCGGTGACGCCGGAGTAGAGCAGGTCCAGGTCGTCCAGCACCTGGTCGCTGTAGTAGTCCTCGGCGCGTATGCCCAGCACCGTGGCGCGGATGCGCAGGTTGGTGTCCTTGGTGACCAGGACCACCTGCGCGTCGCGGCGCTCGCGCTGCTGCTCCAGCGCCGTTTCCAGGATGCCGGCGTCGCCGGACGCCGAGCCGTGCGGCTTGAGTTCGAAGAACAGCTTGCCGGACGGCGGACCGTTGCCGCGCAGCACCCGGCTCAGCGGCAGACCGCGGCGGATGTCATCGTGATCGGCGTCCTGCAGCAGTTCGTCGAGGAAGCGGCTGACCTGGCGGACGTTGCGGGCCAGCTCCGAGGTGCCCTTCTTGGCGGCGTCCAACTCCTCCAGCACCGCCATCGGCAGCATGATGTCGTGCTCCTGGAAGCGGAACAGCGCGGTGGGGTCGTGCATGAGCACGCTGGTATCGAGCACGAACAGCCGACGCTGAGGAGCCTTTTTCGCCATGCGCAATCCCTTTCGTTGAGTTCCGTCGCCGCGCCCGTCCCGCGCCGACGGGCCGGCCGCCGCCGTGGGCGAGCGTCCGTGCGGGCGGTTTCGCCCTAGAGGGCGCGGACGGCTTCCAGCACTTCCTGGGCGTGGCCCTGGACCTTGACGCCGCGCCACTCCCGGCGCAGCACGCCGGCGGCGTCGATCAGGAAGGTGCTGCGCTCGATGCCCAGCACCTTCTTGCCGTACATGTTCTTTTCCTTGATGACAGCGAACTGCTGGCACAAGCGCTCGTCGGTGTCGGCGATCAGCTCGAACGGAAAGCCGTGCTTGGCCTTGAAGTTCTCCTGCGCCCGCAGGCTGTCGCGGGAGACGCCCAGCACCACGGCGCCGGCGGCGGCGAACTGCTCGTGCAGGTCGCGGAAGTCCTGCGATTCCTGGGTGCAGCCCGGCGTGTTCGCTTTGGGATAGAAATAAAGCACGACCGGCCGGCCCCGCAGCGCGTTGAGCTCGATGGTTTGGCCGCCGGTGGCCTGGGCCGTGAAGTTGTCGACGGGCTGCCCGACGCTGACGCTCATGCTTCCTCCTGTTGGCTCAGCCCTTGACCGGCTCGATGATCGCGTCCAGGTTGAGCTGGTCGCAGAAATCCATGAACTCCTCGCGCAGCGTGGCGATGTGCGTGCCGGCAGGCACGTCGACGGTCATGTGCACCGAGAACATCGGCGTGCCGGTGTGCGCGGCGGCGTAGCTGGCGGTGGCGAGGTCGCGGATGTTGATCTCGCGGCGGGCGAAGAAGTTCGCCAGCTGATGGACGATACCCGGGTGATCGAGCGCCACCACCTCGACCGCGTAGGGCAGGACGTTGCCTTGGACCTTGGGCGCTTCGGTGCGCTTGGTGTTGATCAACAGCTCCAGGCGCCGGCCCAGCGCCGGCAGGTTGTTCTCCAGCTTGGCCAGCTCGTTCCACTTGCCGGAGACCAGCATGATGACGGCGAACTCGCCGCCGAGCACCGTCATCCGGCTGTCCTCGATGTTGCAGCCGCTGTCGACGACGGTCCGCGACAGCTCGTTCACGATTCCGGGCCGGTCCTGGCCCAGGGCGGTGATCACCAGCAAATTCTTCATGCCTGCGCACCCGAACACGAATGGGGCTCGTGGGAATCCATGCCGATGGCTTGGCGGCGCCGCCTTGGTTCGCCGCGGCGCATCCAAACTATCGGCATGGACTCCGGAACCCGGGCAGTGTAGCAAAAACCGCCATCGACCGGCCCGGGGTGTCGGCCGTCCGCGGGCCCGCGGCGCTCCGCGCGCCTTGGCTCGCTTGTCAGCCTATGGGCCCGCAAGTAGTATGCACATTCTCATTTTTTCCCGGGTGGAGCCCCGCCATGTTCCACGGCAGTATTGTCGCCCTCGTGACCCCCATGCGTGACGACGGAGCGCTGGATCTCGAGGCCCTCCAGCGCTTGGTCGAATTCCATATCGAAAACGGCACCGACGGCTTGGTCGCCGTGGGTACCACTGGCGAGTCGCCGACGCTCGATTACGATGAGCACGTGCTGGTCATGCGCAAAGTGGCCGAGTTCGCCCGCGGCCGGGTGCCGGTCATCGGCGGTACCGGCTCGAACTCGACGGCGGAAGCCATCGCGCTGACCCGCGCCGCCCAAGAGAGCGGCTGCGACGCGGTATTGCTGGTGACCCCGTATTACAACAAGCCGACCCAGGAAGGCCTGTATCGCCACTACAAGGCGATCGCCGACGCCTGCTCGATCCCGCAGATCCTCTACAACGTGCCGGGGCGCACCGGCTGCGATCTGCTGCCGGAGACGGTCGAGCGCCTGGCCGAGATCCCCAACATCGTCGGCATCAAGGAAGCGCAGGGCACGGTGGCGCGCGCCGAGGAAGTGCTGCGCCGCTGCGGCAGCAAGCTCGACGTGGTCAGCGGCGACGACGGCATCGCCCGCGAAACCATCTACGCCGGCGGCAAGGGCGTGATCTCGGTCACGGCCAACGTCGCGCCGCGCCTCATGCATGAGATGTGCGCCGCGGCGCTGCGCGGCGATCGCGAGGAGGCCGACCGCCTCGACGCCAAGCTCGCCGCCCTGCACTCGGCGCTGTTCTGCGAATCGAACCCGATTCCGGTGAAGTGGGCGCTGCGCGAGATGGGGCTGATCCAGGGCGGCATCCGCCTGCCCATGACGCCGCTCGCCGAGCGGTTCCACGACACCGTGCGCCAGGCCATGCGGCAGGCCGGGGTCCTCTAGGTGAAACCGAGCTGATGCGTTTGCGTTCCATCCTCGTCGCCGTCGTCATAGCGCTGAGCGCCGGGCTGAGCGGTTGCGATACCTTCGCCAGCTGGCGCACGACGGACCCGGAAACGGCCCGGGCCGAGCGGCTGAGGCTGCCGCCGGATCTGTCCGGGGCCGGCATCAACGACGGCATGAGCATTCCGCCGGCGCCGGGCGGCGCGCGGACCGCCGGCACCCTGCTGCCGGATCCGGCCCGCGGCCTGCAGGTGCGCAGGACCGGCGGCGAACGCTGGCTGGAGATCGCCGCCAAGCCCGAGCAGGTTTGGCAGTGGTTGCAGCGCTACCTCGAACACTACTCCCTGGGCGTGGCGCGCGCCGCGCCGGAGCTCGGGGTGCTGCAGACCGATTGGATACTGCACGGCGTGGCGGCGCCGCGCGGGGTGTTCTCGCCGCAGCTCAAGGACCCGAACGACGCCCGGGTCGCCGACTACTACGTATTCCGTCTGGAGCCGGGGCAGAAGCCCAACACCACCGAGCTGCACGTGGCGCAGCGGCGCATGGCCGCCAACGGCGCGGGCGAGGACGCGGTGTGGAGCTGGCGTCCGGCCGATCCGTTCCTGGAAGCGGAGATGCTGCGCGGCTTCCTGCTGTTCGCCGGCGTACAGCCGGCGGCGGCGCAGCAGCAGATCGCGGCGGCCGAGGGCACGCCCGCCCAGGCCGCGCTCGACCGGGACGAGAACGGCCAGCCGCTGCTGGTGCTCGACGACTCCTTCTACGACGCTTGGCGTCGTGTCGGCATCGCCATGGATCGCCTCGGCTTCACGGTGGTCGACCGCGACCGCAGCGCCGGTCAGTACTTCGTCCGCTACGATCCGCGGGCGGAGGCCGGCCGGCCGGAGCGCGGGCTGCTGGCCTCGCTGGCGTTTTGGCGCGATGATCCGCCCGAGTCGGTGGACGTCTACCTCGTGCAGTTGCGCGAGCAGAAGCCCCGCACCATCGTCAGCGTCGCTACCGAGGACGGGCAGGCGGCGCCGCCGGAGGCGGCGGAGCAGATACTCGCGGTGCTTGCCGCGCAACTGCGCTGATTCCCAAGCGGCGGGCCATCGGCCCGCCGCAGTCTTTTCACCAACTGGACGGGCGAAATGCTGCGTTTAATTGGCAATCCGGCACTCTCTGAATTCCGTTTGCAGAAGCTCCTGGCCGAGATCCGGCGGCGAGTTCCCGCGGTCACCGCGATCGGAACGCGCTTCGTGCATTTCGTCGACGTGGAACAGACGCTGACCAAGGAGGAGCTGGGAATCCTCGAGCGCCTGGTCAGCTACGGCCCGCGCTTGGAGGGGCAGCTCGCGGAGGGCGAATTGCTGCTGGTGTTGCCGCGGCCGGGCACCATCTCGCCCTGGTCGTCCAAGGCCACCGACATCGCCCATAACTGCGGCCTGACCCAGATCCGCCGCATCGAGCGCGGCACCGCCTATTACCTGCGGAGCGAGCAGCCGCTGCGGGAGGAGGAGCTGGCGCAGATCCGCCCGCTGTTGCACGACCGCATGACCGAGGTGGTGACCTGCCGCATGGACGATGCCGAAGGGCTGTTCCTGCGCGCCGAGCCGGCGCCACTCAAGGAGATCGATCTGCTGGGCGGCGGTCGCGCCGCGCTGGAGGCGGCCGACCGCGAGCTGGGGCTGGCGCTGGCGCCGGACGAGATCGACTACCTGGTGGAGAACTACCGGGCGCTCAATCGCAATCCCACCGATGTCGAGCTCATGATGTTCGCCCAGGCGAACTCCGAGCACTGCCGGCACAAGATCTTCAACGCCGATTGGATCATCGACGGCCAGCGCCAGGAGCGCTCGCTGTTCGCCATGATCCGCAATACCCACCAGCACCGACCCGATGGCGTGCTGTCGGCCTATCGCGACAACGCCGCGGTGGTCGAGGGCTACACCGCCAAGCGCTTCTTCGCCGACCCGGCCACTGGCCGCTACCAGGCGGTGGAGGAGCCGGTGCACCTGGTGATGAAGGTGGAGACCCATAACCACCCCACCGCTATCTCGCCCTATCCGGGCGCGGCCACCGGCGCCGGCGGCGAGATCCGCGACGAGGGCGCCACCGGCCGCGGCGCCAAACCCAAGGCCGGCCTGGCCGGCTTCTCGGTCTCCAACCTGCGCATCCCCGGCTTCGAGCAGCCCTGGGAGGTGGACTACGGCCGTCCGGGGCGCATCGCCTCGGCGCTGCAGATCATGATCGACGGCCCGATCGGCGCTGCCGCCTACGGCAACGAGTTCGGCCGACCCAACCTGCTCGGCTACTTCCGCACCTACGAGCAGCAGGTGCCGGGTCCGCAGGGGCCGGAGCTGCGCGGCTATCACAAGCCGATCATGATCGCCGGCGGCGTCGGCAACATCCGCGAGCAGCACGTCGCCAAGGGCGACGTGCCGCCGCTGGCGCAGATCGTGGTGCTGGGCGGGCCGGCCATGCTGATCGGCTTGGGCGGCGGCGCCGCCTCGTCCATGGCCAGCGGCCAGAGCCAGGAGGATCTGGACTTCGCCTCGGTGCAGCGTAGCAATCCGGAGATGGAGCGCCGCTGTCAGCAGGTGATCGACGCGTGCTGGGCGCTGGGCGAGGACAACCCGATCATCTCCATCCACGACGTCGGCGCCGGCGGCCTGTCCAACGCCGTGCCCGAGATCCTCGACGGTTCCGATCGCGGTGGCCGCATCGAGCTGCGCGCCGTGCCCAACGACGACCCGGGCATGTCGCCGATGCAGATCTGGTGCAACGAGTCGCAGGAGCGCTACGTCCTGGCGATCGCGCCGGAGCGCATGGACACGTTCGCGGCCCTGTGCGAGCGCGAGCGCTGCCCCTACGCCGTGATCGGCGAGGCCACCGAGGAGCGGCAGCTGATCGTCGGCGACGGCCACTTCGACAATTCGCCGGTGGATCTGCCCATGGAAATGCTGCTGGGCAAGCCGCCGAAGATGCTGCGCGACGTGCGCCGCCAGACCTTCGCCAAGCCGGCGCTGCAGCTGGCGGATGTCGACCTGAGGGAGGCGGCCTATCGGGTGCTGCGGCTGCCGGCGGTGGCGGCCAAGCACTTCCTGATCACCATCGGCGACCGTTCGGTGACCGGCCAGGTGGCGCGCGATCAGATGGTCGGTCCCTGGCAGGTGCCGGTGGCCGACGTGGCGGTGACCGTGGCCGACTACCACGGCTACACCGGCGAGGCCATGAGCATGGGCGAGCGGGCGCCGGCGGCGCTGCTGCACGGCCCGGCCTCGGGCCGGATGGCGGTCGGCGAGGCCATCACCAACATCGGCGCCGCGCTGATCGGCGATATCCGCAAGATCAATCTGTCCGCCAACTGGATGGCCGCCGCCGGCCACTCGGGCGAGGACGCGGTGCTGTTCGACACGGTGCGGGCGGTGGGCATGGAGCTGTGCCCGCGGCTGGGCGTGGCCATCCCGGTCGGCAAGGATTCGCTGTCGATGAAGACCGTCTGGGAGGTGGACGGCCAGCGCCGCGAGATGACCGCGCCGCTGTCGCTGGTGGTCACCGCCTTCGCGCCGGTGAGCGACGTGCGGCGTACGCTCACGCCGCAGCTGCGTGTCGACTTGGGCGAAACCGAGCTGATCCTGATCGACTTCGGCAAGGGCGCCAACCGCCTGGGCGCGTCGGCGCTAGCCCAGGTCTATCGGCAGGTCGGCGACCATCCGGCCGATCTGGACGATCCGGACGCGCTGGTGCGCGGCTTCAACACCCTGCAGGCGCTGAACGCGGACGGCCTGCTGCTGGCCTATCACGACCGCTCCGACGGCGGCCTGTTCGCCACCTTGGCGGAGATGGCGTTCGCCGGCCACTGCGGCCTGGAGGTGGAGCTCGACGCCCTGGGGGCCGACCCGCTGGCCGCGCTGTTCAGCGAGGAGCTGGGCGTGGTGGTGCAGGTGCGGGCGCAGGATCGGGACGCGGTGCTGGCGCGGCTGCGCGAGGCCGGGCTCGGCCGGTACAGCCATGTGCTCGGTCGGCCGGCGGCGCACGACCGTCTGGTGCTGCGCGCCCACGGCCGGGTGCTGCTGGACGAGTCGCGGGTGGACCTGCAGCGCGCCTGGCAGGAGACTAGCTACCGCATGCAGGCGCTGCGCGACAATCCCGAGTGCGCGCAGGAGGAGTTCGACAACCTGCTCGACGCTGCCGATCCGGGGCTGCACGCGCAGCTCACCTTCGATCCGGCCGAGGACGTCGCCGCGCCGTTCCTCAACCTGGGGCGGCCCAAGGTGGCGGTGCTGCGCGAGCAGGGCGTGAACGGCCAGGTGGAAATGGCGGCGGCGTTCGACCGCGCCGGCTTCGAGGCGGTGGACGTGCACATGACCGACATCGTCGAGGGGCGGGTCAAGCTGTCCGACTTCGTCGGTATCGCCGCCTGCGGCGGCTTCTCCTACGGCGACGTGCTCGGCGCCGGCGGCGGCTGGGCCAAGTCGGCGCTGTTCAACCCGCGCGCCCGCGAGCAGTTCGAGGCCTTCTTCGCGCGCGCCGACACCTTCAGCCTCGGCGTGTGCAACGGTTGCCAGATGTTCTCCAACCTGCACGAGCTCATCCCCGGCACCGAGCTGTGGCCGCGGTTTGTGCGCAACCGTTCGGAGCAGTTCGAGGCGCGGGTGTCGATGGTGGAGGTGCTGGAGTCGCCGTCGATCTTCTTCCGCGGCATGGCCGGCTCGCGTATGCCGATCGCCGTGGCCCATGGCGAGGGCCGCGCCGAGTTCGACGCCGCCGACGGCGCGCAGCGGCTGATGGAGGCCGGCCTGGTGGCGGTGCGCTACGTCGACAACTACGGCCGGCCCACCGAGCGCTACCCGTTCAACCCCAACGGTTCGCCGCTGGGCATCACCGGGCTCACCAGCCGCGACGGCCGCTTCACCATCCTGATGCCGCATCCGGAGCGGGTGTTCCGCGCCGTGCAGCACTCCTGGCATCCGGACGACTGGGGCGAGGAAGGTCCCTGGCTGCGTATGTTCCGCAACGCCCGCGCCTGGGTGGGCTGAGCGTGCCCGCCCGGTCCGCTGCGGCGGGCCGGGCGCGCCGCGCATTGTGAACTCGCCGATTGGCATGGCCTAGGCGCATGTATTAGAGTCGGAACGTCTCCCGCTACCATCAAACAGTCGATGTCATCCGGCTCCGAGCCTCCTCCGAGTACCTGCTGTCGTCGTTTCTCCCGCCGTTTCCGTTGCGCGCCGGCGTTCAGTGCCGGGCTACGCCGACTCGTGCGTCAGCCTTTCGTTTCGCGCCGGGGTGTTTCGTCGCGGCCGCGACTGGCCGACGGTGGGCCAGGCCTGATTAGCTAGAGGATCTCATGTTCGAGTGGATCGCCGACCCGACGATATGGGCCGGACTGCTGACCCTGGTCGTGCTGGAGATCGTTCTCGGCATCGACAACCTGGTGTTCATCGCCATCCTCGCCGACAAGCTGCCACCGGGACAGCGCGACCGGGCGCGGATCGTCGGTCTGACGCTGGCCCTGCTGATGCGGTTGGTGCTGCTGGCCAGCATCTCCTGGCTGGTGACGCTCACCAAGCCGCTGTTTTCCTTCTATGGCATGGAGCCGTCCGGACGCGACCTGATCCTGTTCGTCGGCGGCCTGTTCCTGCTGTTCAAGGGCACCATGGAGCTGCACGAGCGGCTGGAAGGCGGCGCCGCCGAGCACGACGGGCCGCGCATGTACGCCGGCTTCGCCGTAGTGGTGACGCAAATCGTGGTGCTCGATGCGGTGTTCTCGCTGGATGCGGTGATCACCGCGGTGGGCATGGTCGAGCACCTGCCCGTGATGATGGCGGCGGTGACCATCGCCATCGCCATCATGATGGTGGCCAGCAAGCCGCTCACCACCTTCGTCAACGGCCACCCGACGGTGGTGATCCTCTGCCTGGGCTTCCTGCTGATGATCGGCTTCAGCCTGGTGGCGGAAGGCCTGGGCTTCCATATCCCCAAGGGCTACCTGTACGCCGCGATCGGCTTCTCGCTGCTGATCGAGGTGCTCAACCAATTCGCTTCCTTCAACCGCCGCCGCTTCCTCACCGGCAACCGGCCGCTGCGCGAGCGCACCGCCGAGGCGGTGCTGAAGCTGCTCGGCGGCAAGCCCGAGCCGGCGCTGGTGGGCGCGGACGTGGCGGCGATGACCGCCAGCGACAGCGACGAGCCGGTGTTCGACCCGGTCGAGCGCAACATGATCCAGAGCGTGCTGCAGCTGGCGGAACGCAAGGTCGAGTCGCTGATGACCCCGCGGCCGGACATCGTCTGGCTGGACGCTTCGGCGTCGCCGGAGCGAATCCGCGAGGTGATCGAGGAGCACCGTTTCAACCGCTTCCTGGTGGCCGACCGCGAGCTCGACGAGCTGCTGGGCGTGGTGGAGACGCGCGAGCTGCTGACCCATCTCATGTCCGGCAAGCCGCTGGATCTGCGCGCCATCGTCAAGAGCCAGCCGCTGGCGCTGACCGAGCGCATGAGTGCGCTGCGGGCGCTGGAGGAGCTGCGCAAGCACTCGGTGCCCATGGCGGTGGTGGTGGACGAGTACGGCGGCGTGGAGGGCCTGGTCACCGCTAGCGACCTGCTGGCCGCCATCGCCGGCGAGCTGGCCTATATCGACGGCCTGGAGTCACCCTTGATCGAACCGCAGGGCGAGGGGAGCTGGTTGCTGAACGGCGGCCTGGGCACCGACCGGCTCAAGCAGCTGCTCGGCATCGAAGCGCTGCCGCAAGAAGGCGGTTTCCACACCCTGGGCGGGCTGGTGCTGACCCAGCTCGGCCATGTGCCGCAGCAGGGCGACGCTTTCGAGCTGGCCGGCTACCGCTTCCAGGTCGAGCAGATGGAAGGCCACCGGGTCGCCAAGGTGCGGGTGACCCGCCTCGCCGCCGAGATGGCCTGAGCCGGCGCGGCTTTCGCGCCGCTAGGCCGAGCGGTCCGGTTCCGACGCCGGCGCTACCATCGCCGGCTGCTGCTCCTGCAGGCTGAGCACCCACTCGCGCCAGATGGCGTACAGCAGGGCCATCAGCACCGGGCCGACGAACAGGCCCACGAATCCCAGGGTGGCGACGCCCCCGACCAGGCCGAAGAAGGTCGGCAGGAAGGGCAGCTTGATCGGCCCGCCGACCAACTTGGGCCGCAGGGTCTTGTCGACGATGAACAGCTCCACCGAGCCCCAGGCCATCAGGCCCAGCCCGGCCATCAGCTTGCCCGAGCCGACCAGATACAGCGACACCAGCGTGAACGACAGCGGCGCGCCGCCGGGGATCAGCGCCATGAAGCCGGTGGCCACGCCCAGGGCGGTGGCCGAGGGCACGCCCGCGATGGCGTAGGCGATGCCCAGTACCACGCCTTCGCCGATGGCGATGATGCCCATGCCGGTGACCGTGGAGCTGACCGTCGCCGGCACCACCCGCGAGAAGCGCTGCCAATGGGCGCCCAGGATGCGCTCGCCGACCACGTCGATCTCGGCCGCCAGCTTGGCGCCGTCCTTGAACACGAAGAACAGCGTGATGAGCATGAACAGCACGGTCAGCAACATGTGCAGCACCGTGCTGCTGAGGGTGAACAGCCAGCGGTAGATGCTGCCCAGATTGTTGCCGGTGAACTGCTGGAACAGGTCGTTGACCGCGTGCGGGCGGCTCAGGTGCTCGCGCCAGGCCTCGGCCAGGAACTCGCCGACGCCCGGCAGCGCTTGAATCCAGCCCGGCGGCGGGCCGCCGTGGCGGTTGAGCTCGGACAGCCATTCGAGCCAGGTGCGGACCTCGTGGGCGGCGTAGCTGAACGCCACCGCGATCGGGATGACCAGGCCGGCCACGATCACCAACAACGCGATGGTGGCGGCCAGCGTGGTATTGCCGCCGCAGCGGCGCAGCAGCCGCTGGTACAGCGGCCAGCTGGCGAAGCCGATCACCAGCGCTGCTAGCACCGGCACCAGGAATCCGCTGAAGAAGTAGACGCCGGCCAGCAGGACCAGCACTAGCAACCAGCGGGCGGCGAGATTGTCGGGAAGTGCGGACATGGAGCTTCGAGTGTTGCCGATGACGCAGTGTCGCAGCTCTGAGCACACGGCGCCAGCCGTGACGGTTGCGTTGCTTGTTACACCGCTTCCTCACCTTCGATCAAGTCGAACAGGAGCCGCTCGGCGAGCGCGCCGGCGCCGCTTCGCTCCCGCCGGCCCTGTGCTAGGATCGACATGACGACCGGTTCATGCTGTGCGTGGACGCCATGATGGCCGGTCCGACGATAACAACGCCGAAGCAATCGGGGGGCTGGGGAAGCATGAGCATCGCCATCGACTGGCTGGAGAAGCGCGCGCGTCTGTCGCCCGCCAAGACCGCCTTGATCGACACCGTTCAGAACCGGCGCATCAGCTACGCCCAATGGAACGCCCAGGCCAACCGTACCGCCCGTTTCCTGCGCGAGCGGCTCGGCGTGGGGCAGGGCGATCGGGTGGCGGTGCTGGCCAGCAACTGTGTCGAGTATCTCGACGTCTGGTTCGCCTGCAACAAGCTCGGCGCCATCCTCCAGAACCTCAACTGGCGGCTGTCGGCCGGCGAGCTCGCGCAGCTGCTAGCCGATGCCGAGCCGCGCGCGCTGATCTACAGCGAGGAGTTCGCGGCCACGGTCGACGCGTTGCGCGGCAGCGGCGGCGGGCGCGGTTATGTGGCGCTGACCGCCAAGGCCGCCGAGGGCGATATCGCCTTCGCCGAGCGCGATGGCTTCCCCGACACCACGCCGGCGTTGCCGCCTCTGACGCTCGATGCGCCCTGGGTGATCTGCTACACCGGCGGCACCACCGGCCTGCCCAAGGGCTGCATCCTCACCCACGGCAACGTCCTCTGGAACGCCATCAACACCGTGATGAGCTGGGGCGTGGGCGCGGACGACTGCGCCATCCTCAACGCGCCGCTGTTCCACACCGGCGGCCTGAACGTGTTCACCGCGCCGCTGGTGCTGGCCGGCGGCACCTCGGTCGTCTGCAAGGGCTTCGACGTCGATCAGGTGTTCGATCTGGTGGCGGGCGGCGAGGTGACCGTGTTCTTCGGTGTGCCGACCATGTTCACCATGATGCAGAGCCACCCGCGCTGGGCGAGCGCCGATTTCTCGCGGCTGAAGTTCGTGATCTCCGGCGGCGCGCCCTGTCCGCTGCCGGTGTTCGAGCGCTTCTGGGCCAAGGGGGTGGACTTCAAGACCGGCTACGGCCTCACCGAGGCCGGCCCCAACACCTTCTGGCTGCCGCGCGAGCAGGTGCGCGCCAAGCCTGGCGCGGTGGGCTATCCGCTCACGCACGTCGAGGTCAAGCTGATCGACGAGCAGGGACGCGAGATCGCCGAGCCCGGCCGCGCCGGCGAGCTGTGCATCCGCGGCCCGCACCGCACGCCCGGCTACTGGAACAATCCCGAGGCCACCGCCGCCGCCATCGACGCCGACGGCTGGCTGCACACCGGCGACCTGGCCGAGCGCGACGCCGACGGCGCCTACACCATCGTCGGCCGCGCCAAGGACATGTACATCAGCGGCGGCGAGAACGTGTACCCGGCCGAGGTGGAGAGCGTCATCCACGGCCACGACGCGGTGGCCGAGGCCGCGGTGTTCGGCGTGCCGGACGACAAGTGGGGCGAAGTCGGCAAGGCGGTGGTGGTGCTGCGCGCCGGCGCCCGCCTCACCGAGGAGGAGCTCAAGACCTATATCAAGGCCCGCATCGCCGGCTACAAGGTGCCGAAGTCGATCGAGTTCGTCGCCGAGATCCCCAAGACCGGCCCGGGCAAGATCGACAAGCGGGCGCTCAAGGAGCGCTACGGCTCGCCGGCGCGCGGATAGCGGGCCGCGGCGCACCGGTTTGGGGCGCGATGCCGGCGCGCGTCGCCGACCAGGAGGCGGTAACGGCGCGTTGTCGCTAGGCGCCGGGCCGGTCGCGCGCGGTGCGGTACGGAGCTTGCATGTATACAAGCCATGTATTCAAACATGTGAGCTCGACGCGATGCCGTACAGAATCATCATCGACGGAACTTCCATCGAATTCGAGGCGGGGGACAGCGAACCGGTGCTGGACGCGGCGCTGCGCAACGGCGTGGCGATACCCTTCGACTGCCAGTGCGGCGGCTGCGGCACTTGCCGGATTCAGGTGCTGAGCGGCGAAGTGGATTACGACCTCCCGCCCATGGCATTGACCGAGGTCGAGGCCGCGGCCGGCTACGCTCTGAGCTGCCAGGCGCTGGCGCGCTCCGATCTGGTGGTGCGGGTGGAAGGGCTCGCGTCGCAGGCGGCGGCGCCGACGGCGCGTCTGCAGGTCCGCATCGCCGCGCTGGAGCGTCTCTGCCACGACGTGCTGCGGGTGGTGCTGTTGCCCTTGTCCGGCCAGAAGCTGAGCTACGCGGCCGGCCAGTATCTGGACGTGCTGCTGCCGGACGGCGAGCGGCGCAGCTTCTCCTTCGCCTCGGCGCCGGAGGCGGGCGTGCTCGACCTGCACGTGCGCAAGGTGCCCGGCGGGCGCTTCACCGAGGCGCTGTTCACCTCCGGTCGGGTCGGTGACGTGCTGGAGGTGGAGGGGCCGTTCGGGACGTTCGGGCTGCGCGAGGACAGCGCGCGGCCGCTGCTGCTGGTGGCCGGCGGCACCGGGCTGGCGCCCATCAAGAGCCTGCTGGAGAGCGCCGCCGCGCGCGGCATCGACCGGCCGGCGCGCTTGTACTGGGGCGTGCGTGCCCGGCGCGATCTCTACTTCGACGACGAGCTGCGGCACCTGTGCGCGCGCCTGCCCCAGCTCAGCTACGTGCCGGTGCTCTCCGAGCCGCAGGCCGGGGACGAGGGCGTCCGCGTCGGCTACGTGCATGAGGCGGTGCTGGCCGATCTGCCCGACCTGCGCGATTACGACGCCTACCTGTGCGGTCCCCCCGCCATGATCGCTGCCGCCAAGACCGCCTTCGCCGCGCGCGGCCTGCCGCTGGACCGCATGTTCGCGGACAGCTTCAACTTCGCTCACGAGCTGAGCGCACCGAGCTTGCGGTGCACCGCTTGAGCGCGGCGTGGGCCCTTATCCCCGGCTCCCTTTAGGGGGGCCGGGTTTGACGTATGGAGACCCATTTCTGACGGCGTCAACTCCAGGAGTGCCGCCAGCGCCGTTCGTGGTCTCAGACAGTCTATAGAGACCATCCTGTGGCGCAACGCTTCCTGTCAGGCAACAAGTTGTGCTTCGCGATTGGTTTGTACCCCTCTCCCTGGCCCGCCCCCGCAAGGGGGGCCAGGGAGAGAGGGGTATACAAAAACCGCGAAACACAACGGCGGGGCCGCCCCATCCTGGCTCTCAAGGCCGCGCCA
>Ga0207747_1000197_pt1 | contig 75376 bp, 65 predicted proteins | sample HigsolmetaGSP11D_FD_184839 | JGI IMG/M metagenome (GOLD analysis project Ga0207747, IMG submission 184839) | High solid enriched microbial communities from the Joint BioEnergy Institute, USA - SP1-1-D (SPAdes) | ecosystem: Engineered > Bioreactor > SSF (Solid state fermentation) > Aerobic >...
CGCAGTTTGCCATCTTTCTTTGGAATGTAGTGGCGTCTGACCGGCTGCGGATGGTACTTTCCTTCTTTCAGAAGTTGCTGACATTCAATAAAGAAATACTTGGCTGGCGCCAAGTCCTTTAGGACGCAGGTGGCAGCTTGGTATTTCTTATGTCTTACGAGAATGTATGGGAAGTTATACTTTCTATAAGACTAAAGAAATACCTGGCTGGCGCCAAGTCCTTTAGGATGCCGGTGGCAGCTTAGTATTTCTTATGTCTTACGAGAATGTATGGGAAGTTATACTTTCTATAAGACTAAAATAAACGCCCTTCTCAGGCGTTTATTGTTGATGAAAGATGGTGGACTCGATGGGATTTGAACCCACGACCCCCACACTGCCAGTGTGATGCGCTCCCACTGCGCTACGAGCCCACGGTACTATCGTCCATGATTCATTTGATGCGAACATTACCGATTATAAAACATCGTCCGGCAGAAGGCAAGATGTGAGAGCAGACAATTTTGCAGGCAACGTTTGCCATCCTGATTAATCAAACTTGCGCATCGAATCAAGCAGACGAGTCAGTTGTTGCAGCAAAATGTCCTTATGGCCCGGTTGCCAATCACTCATTGCGTCGCGCATCAGCTGCTCGCAGGTGCGTTGAATCGTTGAATAGATCGCCATCCCGCGATCAGTCAATTCAGACATGCGCACACGAGAATCATGGGCTGCAACCCTGCAGCCTCCAGCTTGTCGATCTGTCTGCTGACGCTCGAGTAATTTCTCACGATGGCTGCGGCAATCGCATCATGCCATCCGGCAAATCAATAAGAAATACGTGCACTGTGCACATATTTATCATAACACAAAGGTTTTTTGCACGTATTTTTTCAGATAGGGGATCAAACTCGCCTGATGATCAGGTCAGATACGACAGAAATGCCGTGGCAATGCCAAAATAGATCAGGAGCGACAGGATGTCGGTTAACGTCGTGATGAGCGGTCCTGAAGCGATCGCCGGGTCGATCTTCAGCTTGTACAGCACGATCGGGACGACCGTCCCGGTGAGCGTGCCGAAGATGAGCGTGATCGACAGCGAGCAGCCGACGACCAGGCCGAGCATCTTATTGCCCTGCCACACATACGCGATGATCGAGATGAGAACGCCACATACGAGGCCCAGCAAGATGCCGACCAGCAGCTCGCGCGTCACGAGACGCTGCATCGTACCCGTATCGATATCGCGGACCGTCAGGCCTCTGACGACAACCGCCAGCGACTGCGTGCCGGTGTTGCCGGTCATCCCGGCGATCATCGGCATGAAGAACGCCAGGGCGACGACGCTCGCCAGCGTCTCCTCGAACTGGCTGATGATCGAGCCTGACACGATGCCGATGAGCAGAAGCAGCACCAGCCATGGCAAGCGGCGCATGGCAGCAACGGGCGCTTTCGTGTCGAAATCGATCGCCTTGCCGGAAGCGGACAGCCGCTCGATATCCTCCGTCGCTTCCAGGATGACGACGTCGATGATGTCATCGACGGTGATGATGCCGACGAGCCGCTGTTCGTGATCGACCACCGGCAGGGCGAGGAAGTTGTAACGCTCGATCATGCGCGCCGCTTCTTCCTGGTCAGCGTCCACATAGATGAAAATGACCCGCTCATGCATGATGTTCTCGATCTTCTCATCCGGCTCCGCGAGGATGAGATCACGGTAGGAGAGGACGCCGATCAGTCTTCGCCTGTCATCGATCACGTACAGATAGTTGATCGTCTCCGCGATCGCCGCGAACTCTCGCAGCTTCGCCATTACATCTCTTACGGTATAGTGCCGCGGCAGCCATACGTACCGATCCGTCATGATGCGGCCGGCAGTCTCAGGCGGATATTGCATGAGGCTGCGCACCGCATGCGACTCCTCAGGCCCCATCTTCGCCAGCAGTTCCAGCCTGCGTTCATCGGTGACTTCCTCCAGCAAGCTGGCCAGATCGTCGTTGTCCATCAGATCCATCACTTGCGCCAGCTTGTCAGCGTCCAGCTTCGTCAGCACATCAACCTGCAGCTTCCGCTCGAGCTCCTCCACGAGGTCCGTTACCTGATCGATCGGCAGAAGAGACACGAACAGCGCGCGGCGATTATCATCCAGACGACCATAGATGTTCGCCAGGTCATAAGGATGCAGTTCATCAACGATGTCGAGGAATTCCTTCTGATCCATCTCGCTGATGCGTTGGATGATGCGTTCGTCCCAACGGTTGTCTGTCCGGTTCGCGTTCATCGGATAGCCTCCTCGCTGTACGCAGAGTGATCTTACCCTTATCATGCCCTGTTCCGGTATTGCAGCTTCTTATGCATACTGGACAACCTGGTCAAACCTTCACATAATGGAGTATGGAGGAGAGGATCTGCTATGAGTATCTTGAAAAATGACTGGGCCGCCATCATCGGGGACGAGTTCGAACAACCCTACTACAAGAAACTTCGCGCATTCCTGATCGAGGAATACCGTCATGCAACCGTATATCCGGATATGTACGATATTTTTAATGCGTTGCATTATACGCCATATGCCAACGTCAAGGTTGTTATCCTGGGACAGGATCCGTATCACGGTCCGGATCAGGCTCATGGACTGAGCTTCTCGGTCAAGCCAGGAATTGCGCCTCCGCCTTCGCTGCAGAACATCTTCAAGGAACTGCACGATGATCTGGGGTGCCAGATCCCGAATCACGGGTATCTCGTCAGTTGGGCCGAGCAAGGAGTGCTGCTGCTCAATACCGTGCTGACCGTCCGTGCCAATATGCCGAATTCGCATAAGAACCTTGGTTGGGAAATGTTTACGGACAGCGTGATCCGCGCGTTGAATGCCAAGGAAGAGCCTGTCGTGTTCATCCTGTGGGGAAGCCACGCTCAGAAGAAGGCTGAACTGATCACGAACAAGCGTCATCATCTCATCCGTTCTCCGCATCCCAGTCCGCTCTCCGCGCATCGCGGGTTCTTCGGCAGCAAGCCTTTCTCGGCAGCGAACCGTTTCCTGCGGGCAGCAGGCCGAGGCGAGATCGATTGGCAGTTGCCTCTTGAGGTTTAAGCAGGTGCGGGCCAGTGCGATACATCAGGCAAAACAGAAAAACGGGGTTGCCAGTTGTTGTCTTCACCAGACTAACTGCACCCCGTTTATTCTGTATGCATAACGATCGCATATTCGTCGTACACTAACCGGTAATTCAGGAGTCATTCTGTTCATCCTGGGCGGATTTCTTCGGATGATCGCTTCTTGACAGCAATGCGGAGAGTTCCTTCATGAACATATTGATGTCCTTGAACTGCCGATACACCGAAGCGAAACGTACATAAGCCACCTCATCGACCGGATACAGTTGCTCCATGACGAGCTCGCCGATCTCGCGGCTGTCGATCTCGGTGTTCGCGGTATTGCGCAGCTGTTGTTCAACCTCCGATACGATCCTCTCCAGCCGTTCGACGGACACAGGACGCTTCTCGCAGGCTCTGAGCAATCCACGCAGCATCTTGTCCCGGCTGAACTCCTCCCTGCTGCCGTCCTTCTTGATGACGACGAGCGGAGTTTCCTCCACCATCTCGAATGTGGTGAATCTCTTCTGGCACTGCTCGCATTCTCTTCGTCTGCGTATAGATTTGTTATCATTAGCTGGTCTGGAATCAAGCACTTTCGTGCCGGAATGATCACAATACGGACACTTCATAAACTCCCACCATCCATCCACACATTTCCTGAATACAAGACATTCTCCCGCAACATAATAGGACTACACTCGACAAGGAGGTGAACAACAATGGCTCAAGGACAATCTCGCAGCAGTAACGTACTTGTTGTACCACAAGCTACAGCTGCATTGGACCAACTGAAATACGAAGTCGCTCAAGAGTTGGGTATCCAGATTCCGCAAGACGGTTATATGGGTAACATGGCAACTCGCGACGCAGGTGCTATCGGGGGCCACATTACTCGTCGTCTTGTTCAGATCGCTGAGCAACAACTGGCAGGTCAATTTAAATAATCATGACTTATATGGGGGCTGGGCAGCTTAGGCTGTCCGGCCTTTTGCCATGTTTGGAGGTTCATGTCCGTTGTCTACGGTATGCTTGTATTGATGCTTGTAAGCTCATTATACAGGTTTTTGTATTTCTTGTAATAGTAATGGACTCTTTGCACATAGTGCCTGGTTTCCTGATACGGGATCTGCTCGCTCGTGTCGAGCCGGCCGTCCCACTTGCCTGAGGAGAGCCACTCGCGCACCGTGCCTTGTCCGGCATTGTAGGATGCGGCAACAATCGCGAGTTGATCGGCTTCCTGGTCGAGTCCCGACTCCTCAAAGTAGGGGTAGAAATAATCATACAGATAGCGAAGATACCACGCGCCCATGCGAATATTGATAGTCGGTGTGTCCAGGATATGCGGCGAAGCTTCCGAGAACTCCGGACTCTGCTCGGCGATCCATCTCGCCGTCTCAGGCATCAGCTGCATGATGCCGGTTGCCCCTTTGGAAGACACGATATCCGTCCGGAAATTGCTCTCTACGCGGATGATCGCCGTGATCACATAGGGATCGACCAGATACAGTCCCGCGCTGTGCATGATTTCTTCCTTGTAGTGCAGCGGATATATGAGTCGGCCGATGAAGTCTGCATTCCAATACCATAATGCCAACAAGATCATAAGAACGAGCGCGTAAACGCGCGTTTTACGGAGGACAGTCATCATAAACCCTTTCGTTCCAAATATTGATCCAGTTGCTTCGCCGTTTCTTCCAGGCTGCCGCTGTTGTCAATCACCACGTCTGCGAGCCGACGCTTGTCCTCCAGCGGCATCTGGGAACGTATGCGCTCAAGCGCCTGGCTCTCCGTCAGACCGTCGCGTTCCATGAGCCTGGCGATCTGAACCGGGAGCGGCACATACACAACCATCACTTCTGAAAACATATGTTGCAGATTCGATTCATATAACAAAGGAATATCCGCCACGACCAGTTTGTCTGGATATTCCGTTTCGTATTGACGGATTTGCCGCATCATTTCCGCACGGATCGGAGGGTGCATGATCGCATTGAGCTTCAATCGCTTCTCTTCGTTGCTGAAGATGATTGCACCGAGCTTCTTGCGGTTCAATTCGCCGCTTTCGAGCAGTACCTCCCGGCCGAACTCATCCGCAATTTGCTGCAGAACAGGGCTTTCTGGCATGACGATTTCCCGGGAAATCAGGTCCGCATCCACGATCAACACGCCGCGTTCGCGCAACATTCGGGACACTGTACTCTTGCCGCTCGCTATTCCGCCTGTCAGACCGATATTCATCCAGGACACCTCTATCCATCTATCACTTGCGTTATGTGCATGAATGAGCGGCACCAGTAACGACTGGACGTCCACGTCATCTGTCTCTCGAACCATATTGCTCTTGCCGGAGCGCCCGACCCATGATGTCCGTCACGTTCACAGACCTCAAGTCCTTATATATGCAGGATTTTGGCAAGGCCAAGCACGATCAGGATGATCCCCGGCAGGATCGTTAACTTCCTCACCCATGATACCCCTGCCGCGAGTGTTCCCGCACTGATGCCAAGCTTCAGGAAGATCGCGCAGAAGATCGCGATGACGCCCGATGTGATCCATGGCGGCAAACCAATAAACGCGGCGCCGATGCCTGCGCCGAAGGCATCAAGCGAGAGAGCCGTACCGAGCAGGGCAGCTTCGCTTGGCGTAATCGTGCCGGAACGGTCCACGTCTGCGCTCGACGGAGTTCGCAGGATCTCGATGACGATGCCGAGCGACCGCAGTTCCATTCGCCATACCCGCTTCGGATCGCAGGATGCGGAAGCAGGTGCTGCGCTTGTTGCAGCCACACTCTCGCCTTCGCCATCCTCGCTGCGCTTGAGCAGCATCTGCAGGACAGCCCAGACACCGATGACGATCAGGATAGCTCCCCCTGCCCATTTGACGTAACGCTCCGGAATGAGCGACATGATCAGATTCCCAAGAAGCATTGCGGCGAGCATCATGATTCCCGAACATAAGGCGATGATCGCGATCGATGCCTTCGGCAAACGAATCTGGCGCAATCCATAATTCAATCCGACGCCGAAGCTGTCCAGGCTTACGGCAAATGCGAGCAATACGATTGAAGCCAAATGCAGCATGTTCCCGCCTCCCTAGATGTGTCGATACTCAACATCATATGAGGGAAGCGAGGAGGCGTGCGTGAGTGTGATCTATCTGGTTTTGCGCTGTTTCAGCCGCTGGCAGTTCGGGCAGAAATGCGTGCCTCGTCCGCCGACCGTCATCTTGCGCAACTCCTTGCCGCAACGCTGACAAGGTTGTCCTTCGCGACCATAGGCGGACAACTGCTGATGGAACATGCCCATTTCGCCCTGGCCGTTCACGTAAGACTTGATCGAACTGCCACCGAGCCTGACGGACTCGCTTAGCACGTTGACGATCGCTTCATGCAGCCTGCGCCATTCCTGGGCCGAGAGCGAGTCGGGACTGCGCTCCGGATGGATTCGCGCGGCGTACAACGCTTCGTCGGCGTAGATATTGCCGATCCCGACGATATAGAGCTGATTGAGCAGCAACGGCTTGATCTTGCCCTTCCGGTGTTGAAGCGTCGAACGCAGGCTCTCGACTGTAAACGATTCATCGAGAGGCTCCAGGCCGAGCTTGTTCAGCGGCGGATTGACGAACTCTTCGCCTGGCAGAAACAGATGCATCGTGCCAAATTGGCGAACATCCTTGTAACGCAACTCAGTTCCGTCTGTGAACTGAAAGATCACGTGCGTATGCTTCTCCACCGGCTCATCGGAACGGTAAACGCCGTACCTTCCCTCCATGCGCAGGTGGGACACCAGCACGAGCCCGTCCAGCAATAACCGCAGAAACTTGCCCCTGCGCTCGATCTGCTCAAACGTATGTCCAGCCAGCATCGAAGCGAACAGGGCTGGATCTTCAGGCCGCCTGATGATTCGGGGCAGGTTGACCTGAACGCGTTCGATCTGCTTGCCGACGATCAGCTCATTCAGTGTTCGCTTGACCGTCTCCACCTCCGGCAACTCCGGCATGATGCTAACTCCCTTCTGGTTGTTGATTGGTTTGGATACTGGAACTGGCTCACTTGAAGGCTAGCGTCAGGCTAACGGAACGAGGAGACTGTCTATTTAATGTTTATAAGTTGGTTCGACTAAACGTGTAATGCCTTCAGATCAATTTTTATGACTTGAGAACATTGAAGCAAAATATAATCGAGCTGAAGCCACCTCACACCTCAAAAATCCAAACTGAACACAACTATCTACAATTAATAGACAGTCTCCCAGGAGACGTTATTTGTCAATTTCGAAGGGGAAAACCGCACGAAACGAACCAATAGCAGAATGACGTTCCGTTAGCTGTTCGAAACTGCCGATTTTATCACAAATAGCGCCTCTCTGTTCCGTTAGGGTTGAAGACTGTTGCTCCTCGCGAGGAATCCGACTCATTCACAACAGTCGATCGCAATACCAAACCGCCAGAACCAGTCCGTTCCGCAGTTCACATCCGCCTTAAGCGGCACGTCCAGTCGAATCGCCGTCACAATCCTGCTTACTTGGCTTCGTACCAGTCCGTTCCGCAGTTCACATCCGCCTTAAGCGGCACGTCCAGTCGAATCGCCGTCTCCATCACTTCCGGCACGAGCACTTTCATGCGCTCCAGTTCATCTTCCGGCACCTCAAATACCAATTCGTCATGCACCTGAAGCAACATGCGGCTCTTCAGGCCTTCCTGCTTCAGTCTGTCCGCACATTTGACCATCGCGAGCTTGATGATATCGGCTGCTGTGCCCTGGATCGGCGTATTCATCGCCGTCCGCTCGGCAAATGAACGCAGATTGAAGTTGGATGCATTGATATCCGGCAGATAGCGGCGGCGGTTCAGCAGCGTAGATACGTAGCCGTCACGTTTCGCGGTCTTGACGATCTCGTTCATATAGCGTCGTACGCCCTGGAACACGCTGAAATATTGCTCGATAAAGGCGGCCGCTTCCTTGCGGGTGACGCCCAGGTTCTGCGACAGACCATAATCGCTGATGCCGTATACGATGCCGAAGTTGACCGCCTTCGCCTGGCGACGCATGCTGGCATCCACCCGGTCAGCCGGCACTCCAAACACGTCCATCGCCGTCTTCGTATGGATGTCCATGTCATGGTGGAAGGCCTCCATTAGCCGTTCATCCTGGGAGATGTGGGCAAGCACGCGCAGCTCGATCTGCGAATAATCAGCAGCCAGGATATACCAGCCCTCTTCCGACGGAACGAAGGCTCTTCGAATCTGGCGTCCTTCCTCCAGACGGATCGGGATGTTCTGCAGGTTCGGATATTGGCTGCTCAGACGGCCCGTGGCGGCGATCGTCTGTCGGTAGTACGTATGGATCTTGCCGGTCTCCGGCCGAATTTCCTTAAGCAATCCTTCCACGTAGGTGGATTGCAGCTTCGTTAATTGCCGGTATTGGACGATGTTGGCGGCGATCTCATGATAAGGCGCCAGGCGCTCCAACACTTCGGCATCCGTCGAATAGCCGGTCTTCGTCTTCTTAATGACGGGAAGGCCAAGCTTGTCGAACAGGATCTCTCCCAATTGTTTGGGGGAACCGATGTTGAACTCGGTGCCGGCGAGTGCATAGATCTCCCGTTCGATCTGATGGATCTTCAAATCCAATTCCTTGCCGAAATCCTCCAGAGTTTCAGCGACGACCTTGATGCCCGTCAGCTCCATCTCCGCCAGTACTCCGGACAGCTTGAGCTCCAGGTCATAATACAGCTCTCGCATGCCGGTAACCGTCAGATCCTTGTCCATCGGCTCCCTCAAACGCCAGATGGCATTCGCTTTCCGAGCCAGATGCGCGCTGAACACCTCCAGCTCCGGGATGTGGAACTTGGCGCCTTTGCCGAAGACTTCTTCATCTTCTGCCACCGGCGGCAAGCCATAGCGGCGCGTCAGGTCGCCTAAGGACTGGTTGCTCTGTGTCGGATCTAGCACATAAGCAGCCAGATGCACGTCGAAGGTAACACCGCGCAGATTAATGCCACGCCAGGCGAGTGCAAGCTGAACTTTATGCGCGTCGCAGATCGTTTTCGCTGCATTCTCGTCAGCCAGCCAACTGCGGATCGGCTCTGCTTCTGCGGCGGTGAGCAGGTCATATGGCAGGAACGTTACACCTTCTTCCAGGTCAAAAGCGATGCCCAGCACATCGCCGTGGTGCGGATTGTCTCCCGTCACCTCGACATGGATGGCGCGAGTCCTCGGGAGAACCTCGATAAGTTGCTGGAGGCTGGAGACGTTAGCGACCTGGATATTCAGTTCCGGCGCTGGCTCGTCGCTTCTGGCGGAAGAGATGTCCAGCTTCTCCAGCAGCGATTTGAACTCCAGCCGCTTGAACAATGCCGCTACCTTGTCCACGTCCATCCCATCGAACTTCATGTCGTCCCAGGTGCGGGTAAGCGGCACCTCCCGGTAGATCGTCGCCAGTTGCTTGCTCAGACGGGCATCATCCGCATGAGCGGCGAGCTTCTCGCCGAGCTTGCCCTTGATGTTCGCGGCGTTGTCCAGCACGTTCTCGACGGTTCCGTATTCGTGCAGCAGTTTGAGCGCCGTTTTCTCGCCGACGCCTGGGACTCCCGGAATATTGTCCGAGGTATCGCCCATCAGGCCCTTCATATCGATGATCTGGTGCGGTTTGAGACCGTATTTATCCTGTATATAGGCTGGATCATGAATCTCCATCTCGCTGATGCCCTTGCGGGTAACGGCGATTTTCACGTGGTCGGACGCGAGCTGAAGCATATCCTTGTCACCGGTCACAACCAGCACGTCCATTTTCTGTTCATCCGCGAGCCGCGACAGTGTGCCGATGATGTCGTCAGCTTCGTAGCCCTCCAGCTCGAACTGCGCGATGTTGAAGGCTGCGACCAGCTCCTTGATGAGCGGCCATTGCTCCGACAGCTCGGGCGGAGTCTTGGCACGTCCGCCTTTGTAGTCCTGGTAGTCGGCGTGGCGGAACGTCACTTTGCCCGCGTCAAAAGCGAACAAGAAGTGCGTAGGCTTCTCTTCCTCTATCAGCTTCAGCAGCATCGTTGTGACGCCGTACACCGCATTCGTATGCAATCCTTCGGAATTGCTGAGCAGCGGCAACGCGTAGAAGGCGCGATTGGCGATGCTGTTGCCGTCGACGATAATCAATTTGGACATGCGAACACCTCGTCCTGATTATTCTTCACTAGTCCCATCATAGCATAGCGCATGCGTATAGAAAAATGCTTGAGGGATGTTTTTTTGAAGGCAGTTGTCTGTGCTTGAGACGCTTATGCTGCTTCGGTCGTTACGCTGTATCTGGGTAACGATTTTGTCGGCTCGCACGCTGATTCGCTCCCTCGGCGGTGCCTGATACACGGCTTCGCCAGCTCTCACGCACCTTCGTCCGACTAACCCGCCTCTCTGCTCTAACGGACAACCTGTGTCCGTTAGCCTGGCGAGACTGCGAACTTTCCCCCACCGCTGACCTTCTGCACACTTCGTGCATAGGCTATTAGTAGAAGAATCCGCACACCATTGCGAGAAATAGCCGGAATCATCCAGGTTCGGGCAATCAGTTGAATCAGCAACGAAACCAGAAGCCTTGACTGACACCAGTTCCATCAACATCCAAACAACTACGGCGCATTCATCCGGTGCAAAGCCATTTCCAGCGGACACCACTTTCCCAACCAACAGAAACAAACTGCCACAACCATCCAACCGATGCAAATTCCAGCGGCGAACACTGTCCCCACCTGCAGAACCAGAGGGCAGAACTCCATGCTGCCGCTGATCCACATCTCAACATCATATACCAATATCCAATATCTCCAAGCGAAAGGCAGGTGAACACCATGACCGATCAAAAAATCAGGAAAAAGGTGATTTTCTTCGACTTGAACGGCACGCTGATCAAGCGCCGAAAGAGCGCCGCCCAGGCATTCAGGGAAGCGCTCGAACCATATATCGATCGCTGGGATTCGGAAGAAAAGCCTTCGCTCGTCAATCAGTCTTGCAAGATCTACAGCCATGCGATCCGCCAATTCAAAAAGAAATCCAGCGCAGCAGTGGATGAGCGGATCAGGAAAGCGGCCATTAAACGAGCCATCGCCTGTCTCCCGCTGTCGAGGGATGACGCGACCATCACAAGCATCGATCGCCAGCTTCAGATGATCCTGAGCGACCAGGAACGTTTCGGCCGCAAGAACCTGCTTGTGCTGAAAAGGCTGAAGAAGCACTACAAGCTCGCCTTGATCACCAATGGCATAGAGAGCACCATCCGTTACAAAATCAAACGCTATCGCCTCTCCCCCCTGATCTCAGACCGGGCGATCTTCGTCTCATCGAAGCTCGGCAAAGGCAAGGGCAAGCCGGATCCGGCCATCTTCCGCCACGCTCTCTCGAAGATGAACGTGAAGCCGGAGGAAGCGGTGATGGTCGGCGACTCATGGAAGCATGACATCGAAGGCGCGATCCGGTGCGGCATCGATGCCGTGTGGGTAAACCCTTCCGATGACATCGCTCCACTCAAGAACAGCCAAGCAGCGAGCATCACCGTCATTCGCGACATCAGCGAACTGGAGGATATCTATGGTCATTAATCGTCGCTCCTGCCTGGACGAGGTACAACGCATAAAGAAATACCTGGCTGGCGCCAAGTCCTTTAGGACGCCGGTGGCAGCCAGGTATTTCTTATGTCTTACGAGAATGTATGGGAAGTTATACTTTCTATAAGACTCAAAGAAACCGCGCGCCATTACCGGCACGCGGTTTCGCATCCATCATTCTGCTTCAGCCTTGCCGCCGTGGAACGGCCACCAGTTTGCCTTGCCGAACATTCGCACCATCATCGGAATGAACAACGGCAGGAAGACCAGCGCGTAGAGCACAAGCCCGGCAAGAACGATCGTCGCGATCATCAGCAGGGACAAGACGCCGGACGGCAGCATAGCTGCAAACGTGCCGCCGAGGATGATGACCGCCGAGAAGATGACGGAACCCATCATCTTCATCGCTTCGAGGATCGCATCCTTCACATCGAGATCCTTGTATTCGTTGAAGCGGCCCATCAGGAAGATGCTGTAGTCGATGCCCAGCGCGATCAGCATGACGAAGGCGAAGAAAGGCACCGCCCAGGTGACGCCGTCATATCCAAGCAGATCAACGAAGATCCATTCCGCGATCCCCATCGAGGTGTAATACGTCAAGAGCAGCGACGCCATCAGATAGATCGGCATGACGAGCGAACGCAGCAGGATCGCGAGCACAACGAAGATCCCGATCAGCATGATAACCGCCGTCCGGTTGAAGTCTTCCTCCGACACCGTGGCCAGATCATGGTGCATGCTGGTCGTGCCGCCTGCGGCATATTCCGCATCTGCCAGCGGCGTGCCGCTGACCGCGCGCTTTACCGCTGCATTCAGATCCTCGATCCTGTCGAGCGTTTCCTGAGCATAAGGGTTGGTATTGAAGATCACGTCCAGCTTCGTTGTCTTGCGGTCTTCCGACAGATAGGTATCGAGCACCCGGACGAAGAGGTCTTCCTCCAGTACCTCTTCAGGCATATACCAGCCGCTCAGCTCGCTGTCGTTGGTCGACAGAACCTGCAGATACTCTGCCGCTTCATTCAAGCCGTCGCCGATCTGCGTCAGGCCGTCAACGCTCTGTTCTAGTCCGTCCGTCAGCAAACCAAGCTGGCTGTTCAGCTCTTCAAATCCTGCCTGCAACTGACGCTGGCCATCTTCGATCTGCGTCAGGCCATCAATAGCGCCAGGAACGTTTGCTGCAATCTCTCCCTGGCCGTCGGCAGCCCTGTTCAGGCCTTGCTCCAGTTGCTTCAAGCCATCAATCAACGAATCGAATGCCTTGTTCAGTTCGCCGTGTCCGGCGTTCGCCTGGCCGAGCCCTGCTGTCGCATCGCTCAGTCCAGCCTGCACATTGGCGAGCTGCGCATTCAGCTGCGTGATGCCGGAAGCCAGTTCCTCGGCTCCGTCCTTCATCTGGGCCGCGATGCCAAGCGCAGTCTGGAACTGCGCATCCTGCGCAAGCTCCGGATGGCTGGCCGCTACGGCCTGCAACGCTTGCTCAAGTCCAACCAGACCGTCCCGGATGCCGGCGAGCCCGGTTTCGATATTGGCATACTGTTCCGCCAGAGCCCCGACACCGCTGCTCAGTTGCTCATAAGCATCCGTTATCTGCTCATACGCAGCGCGCAGCGCCTCGGCATTGCGCCGCATCTCTTCCAGACCGCTTCTCAGTTGAGTCGCGCCAAGCGCTCCTTCGCGAACGCCTTTCTCAAGCTCTTGCAGTCCGGCATTCAGTTGAGACAAGCCGTTTACCAGCTCGTTTGTGCCATCTGCCAACGCCGCGGCTGCATCGCTTGCTTCCGTGAGCTTCGGCCTGGAAGCGGTCAGTTGCTCATTCGCTTCAGCCAGACCATCACGTACCTGCGTGATGCCTTCCGCGCCTTGCGCGAGCCCTTCCTGCAGCATATCCGCCTGGCCTGACACCGAAAGCTCCTTAATCTCCTCGCCTACCGGCCGCGTCGCACTGCGCACGGTGCTTACGCCATCGACTTCGAGCAGCTCGCGGCTGATTTTCTCGATCCAGGCCATGCCTTGCGGATTGTCGAGCGGTTCGTCGTGCCTGATCACGATCGAAGTAGGAATCGATTCACCAGGGCCAAAATGATCCGCAACGATATTGAACGCCTTTACCGAATCGTATTTTTCGCCGATCTCATCGAGCGAGTTGTAGGTGACATCGCCGTCGTATTGCCATAGCGTCGGGACGACGATGACCGCGATGATCGCCAGTGCGATCAGTGGACGGCGCAGCGAGAACGAACCCGCAACCCCCCACAGCCGGCTGTCCTTGTGTCCGAGCGACTTGCTGCCCGGCCAGAACATGGCGCGGCCAAACGTCGCCATGAAGAATGGCATCAACGTGAACAGTGCAATCAGTACGACTACGACGCCAACTCCGACCGCAACGGCCGATTGGTACAGGATAAACTTCGAGAATCCGATCGCGATGAAGCCAACGAGAACCGCCAGACCGGAGAAAATCACGGTTTTCCCAGCCGTGCGATAGGTGGTTACAACCGCATCAATCATGCTGTCATGCTTCGCCAGCTCTTCCTTGAAGCGGCTGATCAGCAAGATGCAGTAGTCCGTCCCGATCCCGAACATCACCGCAACCATGAAGATCTGCGTATAAGTCGACAGCGGGAAGTCCACGTATTCGACCAGATACGCGACGACCGACTGGGCGGTGAGATAGCTGATGCCGATCGTCAGCAGCGGAATGAAAGGGGCGATAGCAGAACGGAATACAACAAACAGAATGATCAGAATAAATGCCACCGTAATGACTTCCGTCCGCTTGAGGCCCTCTTGCGAGGAAATCACCACATCTTCCGTGATCAGCGTGCTGCCTGTCAAGTAATGTTCAACTTGCACAGTGCCGTCGATCGCTGCGTTCAACTCATCTCGCATATCTGCTTCGGCCCACGCATCCCCATCCAGTTCCAGAAGCACCAATACAGTAGTCCCATCCTCGGATACCATCTGCTTGGCCAGATCCGGAGTTTCGAAATGCGACATCACAGAAGTCAACCCCAACTCACTCTGCCGCTCCTCCAGGATATTGACGGCAGCCTCAATCTCACCTAGTTCTTGATCGTCAAGGCCGCCTTCGTCATAAAAGACATAAACCGCCGATGAGCCGCTTCCCCCGATCTCCTCCAGAAGCTCTGCAGCGCGGAGCGAGGCGGACCCGTCTGGCATCGTCAGTTGTCCTTTCTCGCGAACGAGCTCCTGCATATTCGGCGCCGTCAGGAACAGCAGCGCCGTTATGGCGAGCCAGAGTGCCAGCACCGCCCACCGGAACTTTACCATTGCTCTCATCCTTTATTTCCCTCCGTCTCTCTCTTGATGATCGTCGCCAGCTTCTCATACAGCGTCAGGAACTGGTTGATCTCTTCTTGAGTGAATTGGCTGATGAAGCCCACCAATAACTCATTAATGCGCCCTGCAGCCGCCTCATACACTTCTGTGCCCTTCTCCGACAGTTGGAAACTCACCACTCGCCTGTCATTGTCATCCTGCACGCGCGTTATATATTGTTTGTCTACGAGGCGCGACGTAATCGCCGTCGTTGCGCTTTTGTTGACGCAGAACGTATCGGACAGCTCGCTTGCTGTACAGCTCTTGCGGTTATATATGTAGCGCAGCGTGAGAAACTGGTCGAGAGTCAGCTCGGTGTCGATGCACTCACGGATGAGCGCATTCAGCCTGCGGGTCACAGTGAAGGATACGGCCTCGAATCGATCAATATACTCGATAATTTTGTCTGGTTGCATAATTCCTCCTTCCTGTTGAGCTAATAGTTCAACTATTGAAATATTTACCCATGTAACTATATACCCTGAATTCGTCAAAGTCAAGACGTGAAAAAAGGCCGCTCAGAGAATCAATGTGAAATTGATCACACCAATTCCTCCCAAACAGCCTCAATCTCGTTACTACTCAATTGATCAGATCCTGACATGATTGCTGATCGCGCCACTTCCCAACATTACACTTGTTCGTTTCAGCAAGGATACGTTAGACGTGATGTGACAAAACCCCCGTCCCTCCTGTCACATCCGTCCCTTTGTCACATCAGTTGTTCAGATCAGGACGTTTGCCCTGCACCAGATAGACGACGCTCTCCCCGATATTCGTCGCATGATCCGCCATCCGCTCCAGATATCTGCTGACGAAGCAAAGCTGCAGCGCCTGGTTTACATATTTGCTGTTTTCCATGATGTAGGTGAACAACTCGCGCAGAATCTGTCTGTGCAGTTGATCCACCTCGTCGTCCATCTGCGCCATCTTGTAGGCGAGCTGGACATCCTCCCGGATATACGACTGGATGCTGTCATTCATCATCAACTGCACGATCTCGGCCATGCGCGGAATATCCACGAGCGGCTTGATCAGCCCTTCATTCCCGATGCGCATCGTCACCTTGGCGATGTCCACGGCCAGGTCCGCCATCCGTTCCAGATCATTCGCCATCCTGAATGCGATGATGATGCGCCTCAGATCCTTGGCAACCGGCTGCTGGGTGGCGATGATGCGGGCGCCGATCTCCTCGATTTTCTCCTCCATCGCATTGATCGCCGAATCGTTCTTGATCACGGACTGTGCGAGCGGCACATCCATCTCCTTGAGCGAAACAACAGACTGCCGGATCGCTTCCTCCACCTGCTTGCCCATCTCGATCAACCCCTGGCGCAACTCATCGAGATAAGCGTCAAACTGCGTGCGCTTCGTCACCATATTCGCGTGATACCTCCTGATCAGCCGAATCGGCCGCTGATATAGTCTTCTGTACGTTGGTCCCTGGGATTGGAGAACAGATGATCCGTCCGGTCGAATTCGATCACCTCACCATTCAGGAAGAAGGCGGTGTGATCGGATATGCGGCCTGCTTGCTGCATATTGTGTGTAACGATGATGATCGTGTATTTCTCCTTGAGCTCCGTCACCAGTTCCTCGATCTTCAAGGTAGAGATCGGGTCGAGCGCTGACGTCGGTTCATCCATGAGCAGGATCTCCGGTTCAACAGCGAGCGCCCGGGCGATGCAGAGACGCTGCTGCTGCCCGCCGGAGAGGCCATACGCCGATTTCTTCAGCGAATCCTTCACCTCATCCCAGAGCGCCGCCGCGCGCAAGCTTCTCTCCACGATCTCGTCCAGTTCGGTTCGCTTCTTGATCCCGTGGATCCTCGGCCCGTATGCCACATTGTCATAGATCGACTTCGGGAACGGATTCGGCTGCTGGAACACCATGCCGATCTGTTTGCGCAGCAGCTCGACATTGACATCCTCATCATAGATGTTCGTGCCGCCGATCATGACATTGCCGCTCAACCGCACGCCCCTGATCATGTCATTCATCCGGTTTAACGTTCTGAGCAGCGTGGACTTGCCGCAGCCCGACGGACCGATGAAGGCGGTGATGGTTCGCTCTGACACCTGCATATCGATGCCCTTCAAGGCATGAAAATCACCATAGTATAAATCCAGCTTCTGAATATCGACGATCGTCGTCATGATAGAAACCTCCATTGGAGATAATATTGTCCATGCGCTTCGTGTCTTCGATCCTGGCAGCATCGCGCGATACAGGCGACTGTTCCTTCACATTCGTCAACGCTTCTGATACTTGTTGCGCAGGAAGATCGCCAGCGCATTCATGCTGAGCAGCACGATGAGCAGCACGATGATGCCGGCTGATGCGACATGTTCAAAGTCGCGATTGGACATGCTCGCCCAGGAGAAGATCTGCACAGGCAGAGCGGTGAACGAATCGAGCAGACCGTCCGGTATCGCCCGGGTAAATGCCACCGCCCCGATCGCGATGATCGGCGCGGTCTCGCCAATCGCCCGCGACAGCGAAAGAATCGACCCGGTCAGAATGCCCGGAATCGCGGTTGGCAGGACGACTCTTACGACTGTCTGCCATTTGTTTGCGCCCAGCGCATAGGAGGCTTGCCGCTGACTGGCTGGTACGGCGCGGATCGCTTCCTGCGCGGCAACGATCAGAATCGGCAGCACCAGCAAGGTGAGCGTCAGCGCGCCGCTCAGGATGCTGTTGCCCAGCTGGAACGTCCGGACGAACACCGTGAGCCCGAGCAGACCATAGACGATCGACGGAACTCCGGCAAGATTCGATATATTCATGCGAACGAACCGGCTGAACCAGTTGTCCTTGGCGTATTCCTCCAGGTAGATGGCGGTCGCCACGCCGATGATAAACGTCAGCGGCGCTGTCAGCATCATCAGCCAGAGTGAGCCGACAAGCGCCGGCCAGATGCCGTTCTTCTCCGGGATGCGCGAGGACTTGCCGGTGAGGAAATCGAAGTCCAGCCAGCCGATGCCCTTCACGAAGATGTCGGTGAGGAGCACTGCCAAAGCGACAACGCCGACCAACGTAGAAGCCAGGAAGAGCATACGGAAGAGGCTGTTGCGAGTCTTGCGGCTGCGAATGCGCTTGAGCGGGTTGGCTGGTTTCATCGGTACTCCTCCCTGTATCTCTTCTTGATATATCCGGCCAGGATGTTCATGAGCAAGGTCATGACGAACAACACCAGGCCAACCGCGTAGATCGTGTAATATTCAACGGAACCGTGGCTTGTATCGCCGTTTGCTACCATGACGATGTAGGCGGTGAGCGTCTGCATGCTCTCCAGCGGATTCCACGTCAGGTTCGCCAGACCGCCGGACGCCATGGCGACGATCATCGTTTCACCGATCGCCCGCGACAAGCCCAGCACGAAGGAGGCGATGATGCCGGACAATGCCGCAGGCACCACGACCTTGAGCGCCACTTCGAGGCGCGTCGCGCCAAGCGCATAAGCCGCATCGCGAATCGAGCGCGGCACGGCGGACATCGCATCCTCACTCATCGAAGAGATCATCGGGATGATCATGATGCCGACGACGAGCCCGGCACTGAGCGCATTGAATACGCTCAGATCGGGAATCAGCCTCTGCAGGAGAGGCGTCACGAAGGTCAAGGCGAAGAAGCCGTACACGATCGTCGGGATGCCGGCCAGAATCTCGAGCACTGGCTTCAACCCCGACCGAACCCTGGGCGGCGCATATTCGCTGAGATAGATGCCGCTGAACAGCCCGACAGGCAGCGCGACCAGCGAAGCGATGCCCGTGATCATCAGCGTGCCGGTGACCAGCGGCAATACGCCGAAGGATCGCTGGGAACCTGCGAACAGCGGCGTCCACTTCGCACCGGTCAGAAAATCGAGGAGCGGCACCTGCCGGAAGAAGCCAGCCGACTCAGTCAGCAGGATGATCACGATGCCGATCGTCGTCAGGATCGAGATGCCTGCGAAGATCGCGAGAATAAGCGGCATGATGCGGTCGCTGGAGAGAAGCTTCTTGCGTTTCTTGAGCTCCAGCATGTGTCCATTTGCAGTCATGGTGTGGTACCCCCTGATCCATTCTTATAACCCATAAATCGCAACATAGCGTCATCTATGTCCGTTACACGAGCAGGCAAGTGGAAGTCAACTTGTGGACTGCTGATCTGATCCTAAGTCAGCTCCGACAATCCGCATGAAGCCGACAACCGTGGCAGGCAGGACGCATCACAGCGTCCCCAGGGCCACGGTCAATCTTGCAAATATCACATATCATTCCGTTCGCTTCAGCGGACATGAGCCAGATTGGCGTCCAGCTTCTCTTGCGGCAGGCGGACGTAGCCAACCGATTCCACCAGCTTCTGCCCTTCCTCGCTCATATAGAACTCGATGAAGGCTTTGACTTCCTCGCGTTCCAGAACCGACTTCAGCGGGTACATGTAAATCTCGCGGGACAGCGGAGCATAGCTGCCGTCATTGATCGTTTCGATGGACGGGCTGACATATTCGCTGCCGTCTTTCGGCTTGATCGCAACAGATTTCAGGCGATCCGCGTTATCGATATAGTAGGAATATCCGAAGTAGCCGAGCGCGTACTTGTCGCTGCTGACGCCTTGCACCAGCACGTTGTCGTCTTCTGAAGGCACATAGTCTTCACGCGATACCTTCGCTTCGCCGTTGATGGCTTCGGTGAAGTACTCGAAAGTTCCGGAAGCTGTGCCCGGACCGTACAGATTGATCTTCTCATCCGGCCAGCTCGGATCGACATCCGACCATTTCTGAACGGGGCTGTCTTTCTGCCAGATTAGCTGGAGTTGTTCAACCGTCATTAGTTCTGCCCAGTCGTTATCCGGATGGATGACCACCGTGATGCCGTCATACGCCACCGGCATTTGCACCACGTCATCACCGTTCTCCTGAATCTTCGCAAGTTCCTCGTCCTTGATCAGACGGGAGGCATTGGCGATATCCGCTTCGCCATTCATAATCGCCTTGATCCCGTTCGAGGAACCGGTGGAAGCAACCTCGACATTGACTTCCGGATGCACATTCATGAACTCTTCTGCAATCGCCAGCGCGATCGGATATACCGTGGAAGAGCCATTGAGCAGAATGTTGCCGGATAGTGTTTCCTCTTTCTCATCGCTGTTTTCGTTGCTGTTTGCTGCTGGCGTACCGGTATTTGTATTTGTAGTACTTGCGCTGCCGGGATTCTCCTGATTGCCGCCATTCGAACCGCCTGCGCATGCAGCCAGCGTCATGACGAGCACGAACGCTGCTGCCAGCAAGATCCCCTTACGCTTCCATCCGTTTAACAATTTAACCACTCCTCGTTTTGATTTTCGCTTTACATGTCCAATCTTAAGCCGCCTATGTTTTCATTGATTAAAGAGATTGTTAGCGCAGCGTAAAAAATCATCTACCCGGGTCTCATGCCTGCATAGGCGTTTTGCCGCTCGATCAGGCGGTCAGAGCAGGCTGCCTGGTATCGCTTTTTTTACATCCCATTAACACAACCAGGCCTCTCCGTTAATACCGCCAGATTAATATGAAGGAAAAAAAGAGATAGGAGAGGATCAAATGCCACTTCGGAATATCTTGCAGAAGGTAGCATGGAGAAATGTTTCAATCGGGGTCAAGTTAAGCCTGAGCTTCGCATCCGTTATCCTGGTGTTCGTGCTGGCTGCAGCGTTCCATCAGACCCGGACGACGGATATCGAGCGCAAGATGATGGAGCTGAAGGATCGGACAAGCAAATACCAGATCGCTGAAGAGCTGAGGCAATATACCATGGAGATTTCCCTGTTGAAGAGCAATCTGATGGTGTTCGGCGATTCCCGGGCACAAGACAGATACCTCGAGCTTAAGGAGCTGATCCACCCGCTTGTCGAGCAAGTCGCCGCGTCCGCAGCAACGAGAGAACAGCGCATGTGGCGCAATCAACTTCAGGTTTCATCGGAGGAGTACCTGCAATTTTTCGAACAAGCCCTGTTGCTCATACAAGACACATCTCTCACCTCTGAGCAGCGGCAGGAGAGGCTGATGACTTTGCACCGCATGTCCGAGATCCATAAAGACTACATATTGAATGTTATCGATCAGTTCATTCAGGTGTACAATCTGGAAGCCGCCGAGGCTGAGAAGCAGATGATGAGAAGCATGCGAGAGGCAAGAACCGCTTCCTTCATCATGCCGATGATCAGCACCTTGCTCGCGCTGGCGCTTGCCGCATGGTGCATCACCGGGATTCGACGCCCGATCCGTCGGTTGAAAGATGCCGTACAGGCGATCGCGGAAGGGGATCTGCGGCAGCAGATCGAGGTGCAAGGGGATGATGAGTTCAACAGGTTAAGCGATTATTTCAACAGGATGATCGAACGGGTGAGCCAGATGCTGGGGAACACGCAGCAGATTGCCGCTTCGTTAAACGAGCACTCCGCGTCGTTTCTCCAATTCTCTCAAGCAACCGCAGAAGCGAACGGGATGATCGTGCATGCCTTGAAAGAGATCGCATCCGGCGCGGACAACCAGGCGAATCTGACGGAAGCAAGTGCTCTGCAGGCGGCAGATATGCAGCGGGAGATGAACTCGATTCATTCATGCGCTTCGGCGATGAACGAGCAAAGCCTCGAGGCGATGAACTGGAGCGAAGCCGGATCACGGGAGATCGACGGGCTCCTGCAGTCCGCCGAGCAAACGGGGATCATCTTCGACAAGCTCGGCCGTTCCATGGAGCTGCTCGCCGAGCAGACGAGGAGGATCGCGAAGATCACATCCTCGATCGGGGAATTTGCCGAACAGACGAACATCCTCGCGATTAATGCCGCGATTGTCGCTGCGCATTCGGGAGAGAACGGCAAAGGCTTCGGCATCATCGCTGCGCAGATTCGGGAGCTCGCCGACCGATCCAAGCAGGCAACGGCCAGCATTCACGTGATGATCGGTTCGTTGGAACATCAGATGAGCGATGTGAACGACAACATGAGCAAGGTCCGCTCAGCTGTGGAGTATCAACACTCGAAAGTAAGCGGAACGCATCGTACCTTCGGGCGAATCCGCCAGGCGATGAACAGCATACACGAACAGATCGCAGATATTCACCAGCAGATCATGAAGTCGCAAGAGAGGCAGGAGAGGATCGCGGTGGCCATGCAGACGATGGCGAGGATTACGGAGGAAACAGCAGCAGGGGCTGAAGAGATTCAATCGAGCGCAGAATGGCAGGATCGATCCGTGCGCCAGATCGCAGAGCGCGCCGAGGAGATCAATCGGTTCTCGGATCAACTGTTCCAGGAGATCCATCGCTTCAAGATCGCCGCTTGGCGCGGCTGATATTCCTGCGCTTGATATTCCATGTATGGATCGTTTTGATTGTGTGAGGGAGGAGCAAAAGGGGGAACGGGAGGTTAGTCTATCTTACCACAAGCTTGTAACCGACACCGCGAATCGAGTCGATCTTGACGGTCTTCTGATTCAGCTCCAGCTTCTTGCGGAGGGAACTGACATGAACGTCCACCGTTCGCTGCCCGCCGATATAGTCGAAGCCCCATACCCGATTCATCAGATCATCGCGGGTAACGACCGTGCCGGGATGCTGGACGAGGTAGAGCAGAACTTCAAATTCCTTCGGCCGCATCGGAATCATCTCGCCATGCACGACAACTTCATAACGATCCGGATAGATGTGGATATCGCCAAGCTTGATCACCTTGTCATCATCCTGTTTGCGATCCGTATCCGACCCGCTCCGTCTAAGCACGGCGGATACGCGGGCGAGAAGCTCCGCGACACCAAACGGCTTCGTCACATAATCATCCGCTCCCAGCTTCAGGCCTTGCACGATCTCCTCTTCCGCGTTGCGGGCTGTCAGGATGATGACCGGGGTCTTGACTCCTTTCTTGCGCAGCTGCTCCAGCACCTCGAATCCGTTCAGGCCAGGGAGCATCACATCCAGGATGATCAGATCATAGCTGTGCTCCAGACAATCCTGGAGCGCTTCGTTGCCGTTCTCGATCACTTTGGTCTCGTAGCCTTCCTGCGTAAGGTTATAAGAAAGCAACCGCGACAAGGTCGGTTCATCTTCCACGACGAGGATCGTATGCTGCATGACGTTGCCTCCTGTTCTTTGGCGGTTTCCTTCTCTTTTATCATAGCATTAACATTCGGCAGATGTGTTAACCATTTGTTAAGCGAACGTAAAATTCATGCTTGACTTTCATCACTTTTCATCAACATGTCGATGATCAATCCATAAAGGATGTCAGCTCTGCTCCCAGATGTTCCATGATTGTCATAAATCCTGGGCCGAATCTCGATTCCATGTAGTTTGATAAATCGCGTATAAGTCCTACTTCTGGATCACAGGCAGCTCCACCGTAAACTTCGAGCCGTAGCCAAGATCGCTCTCCACATGGATCGTACCGCCGTGCAATTCAACCAGATGCTTGACGATCGACAGACCCAGCCCGGTGCCGCCTGAGCTGCGAGAGCGCGCCTTGTCCACGCGGTAGAAACGCTCGAAGATACGCGGCAGATCCTTCTTGGGAATGCCGATTCCCGTATCGGTGACGGAGATGGCGACACGATCGTATTCATCCTCATGCTCACCTTGCTCGCCAATCGTCTCGAGATCGACCTTCACCTTACCATGCTCCGGCGTATAGATGATGGCATTGGACAACAGGTTGAGGAACACCTGGCGCAAGCGGTCCTCGTCCCCCTCGATATAGATGCCGCTTGGCGCGTGAAGCGAGAGCGAGATCTCCTTCTTCTGCGCTTCCGGCTTCATCATCTCGATGATGCTGCTCAGGAACTCGTTCAGCTCGATCGGAGCGAGATGCAGAGGCTCCCGCTTCGACTCGATCTTCGACAGCTCCAGGATGTCACCGATCAGCCGGTTGAGCCGCTCGCTCTCGTCATAGATGATCTGCAAGAAAGACTTCGCCGTCGATTCTTCCTTCACCGAGCCGGACAGCAGCGTCTCCGCGAATCCTTTGACCGCCGCCACCGGCGTTTTCAGTTCATGCGAGACGTTCGCGACAAATTCGCTGCGCATCCGTTCAAGCTTGCGAATCGCCGTAATGTCATGCAGCACGATGACGAGGCCGGAGCTGCTCAGCGATTCTTGCTTAAGCGGGATGAGATGGATATCAATCGTTCTTTCCGTTGGATAATACAGGATGATCTCATCCCGGATATGATTGCCTTGATAGATGCAATCATTGACCAGTTGCTCGAACGGCAGCGGCTGCTTGAGTTTGTCATAGACGACGCCGATCGCCTGGCTGGCCGGGATGCCGAGTATCTCCTCTGCCGCCTTGTTCATGAGCACGATGCGGTCTTCTCTGCCGATCATCACGATGCCGCTGATCATATTGTCGATGACGCTCATCAAGCGATTCTCGTTCTCCGACAGCTGCTCCATCTGCTCCTGCAAACTGCCCGCCATCGTATTGATCGCCTCGCCCAACTGACCGAGCTCGTCCCGATTCTTGAGCCGGACTCGCGCCTTGTAACTGTGCATCGTGATCCGCTTGGCCACGGCGATGATGTGCTCGATCGGCCGGGTGAAACTGTAGGCGAACCGATAGCTGACGAGTCCGCTGATCAGGAACAATACGGTGAGCCCAGTCAACAGATAGGCCCATAGCGAATACACCGTTCGGCTGAGTTCGCCGAGCCCAAGGGCCATGCGCACATATCCGATCAGCTCGCCGCCGTCATAAACAGCGGCTGCGACATACATCATGCGCTGGCCGACCGTTTCGCTGTAGCGGATCGCATAGCCGAACGGCTCGCCATTCAACACTGCCTGGATCTCCGGACGGTCCATGTGATTGTCCATCACCATGGAATCAGACAGTGAATCGCCGATGACCAGACCGTCCCTGCGGACGAAGGTGATCCGCGCCTCCGTCAATTCCGCGATCTTGCGGATCACCGCATTGTGCGATGGATTATCTGCCGGGTTCGCATCCCGGAACATCGCTGGGTCGATCATGGAAACGATCATCCGCACTTCGTTCATCATATTGTCGCGTTTGGCATCGATATAGGAGTCCTGGATCATCTTGCCGGAGAACAGTCCGGCTGCCAGAACCGATACGCCGATCAGAATAATGAATGTCAGAAACAATCTGGTCCGTATGCGAAACATGACGCTCGTCTTCACTCCGTTTCCACTATCGATGCGCTCGCGAATGGAATGCCACCTGCTTCAATCGTGATCGTCGCACGCTCCTGGACGCACTGCACATTCCGCAGGCAGCTCTCGCACCACCAACAGGCTGGTGCCGCGCTGCCGTGCGGTTCATGCTGCACCGCCCAATCGCTGCGACACCTGATAAAGAAATGCCTGGCTGGCGCCAAGTCCTTTAGGACGCCGGTGGCAGCTTGGTATTTCTTATGTCTTACGAGAATGTATGGGAAGTTATACTTTCTATAAGACCAAAAAAGAACCCCTGGCATTCGCGATACCGGGGTGCAACTTAAACGTTGATCTCGCCAGTTCAGCCGCTATTCCTAAACGCTCAGGCGAAGACCGGGGCCTTGAACTGGCTGAGCTTCTCCAGCGATTCTTTCTCGACGTCGGCGTGCAGGCTGTTGCCGTGGGAGTCCATCGTGACGATCGCGGCGAATCCGTCCACTTCAAAATGCCACATCGCTTCCGGAACGCCGAAGTTCAGGAAGTCGACGCCTTTCACTGCCTTGATCGTATCGGCATAATACTGCGCCGCGCCGCCGATCGCATTCAGGTATACCGCGCCATGCTCCTGCAGCGCCTTCAGCGTCTTCGCGCCCATGCCGCCCTTGCCGATGACGATGCGTACGCCGAATTTCTTCAGAATGTCGCCTTGATACGGCTCCTCGCGGATGCTGGTCGTCGGGCCGGCCGCTTTGACCTCCCAGCTGCCGTCTTCCTTCTTCAGCATGACCGGGCCGCAGTGATAGAGCGCCGCCCCATTCAGATCTACCGGACAATCGTGATCGATCAGGTATTTGTGGATCGCGTCGCGCCCGGTATACATCGGACCTTTGATGATCACCACATCTCCGACCTTGAGTTGACGCACCTGTTCCTCCGTCACCGGGGTGTGCAGCACGAATTCCCGACGCTCGCCCTTGGAAGCAACGGCAGCTTCCATCGGAGCTTGCTTGTCCGTCATCTTCTCTGCGGATCCTCTCTCATACAGCCACTCCCTGATCTCGCCGGTCGCGGCGTCGAGAAGCACACCTTGCCTGCGGAATGCCCAGCAATTGTAAGCGACGGATACGAAGAAGCTGGCTGGCAGACGGTTGTAAGCGCCTACCTTGCAGCCAAGCAGCGTCACCTGACCGCCGAAGCCCATCGTGCCGATGCCCAGCTTGTTGGCGTTCTCCATGACGTATTCTTCCAGCTTGCGCAGGTCCTCGTTCGGGTTCACATCATCAACAGGGCGAAGAAGCTGCTGCTTGGCCAGTTCATAGCCAGTCGTCCGGTCGCCGCCGATGCCAACGCCGATGAAACCGGCGCTGCAGCCTTGGCCTTGCGCCTGATAAACCGCATGCAGGATGCATTTGCGGATGCCGTCGAGATCGCGTCCTGCTTTGCCCAGTCCTTCCAGTTCAGTCGGCAGGCTGTACTGGATATTCTTGTTCTCACAGCCGCCGCCCTTGAGGATGAGACGGACGTCGATCGTATCCTTCTCCCATTGTTCGAAGTGGATCACCGGAGTGCCTTCCCCGAGATTATCGCCGGTGTTGGCTCCCGTCAGCGAATCGACCGAATTCGAACGCAGTTTGCCGTCCTTCGTCGCCCGAGCTACAGCGCTTCTGATCGCCTTCTTCATCTCAATCTGATTGGCGCCAACCGGGCAATGGATGAAGAAAGTCGGCATGCCGGTATCTTGACAGATCGGCGACACGTTGCATTCCGCCATTTCGATATTGTCTGCGATGGTCGAGAGAGACAGCGCTGCGCGCGTGCCTGCATCCTCGCTCTCTTGCGCACGCTTGATTGCGCGGCGCACGTCCGCCGGCAGGTTCGTCGAAGTTTCTTCGATCAGTCGATAGATGCTCTCTTCAAAATGTTGCATGAATCTGAGGACTCCTTTCGGTCATGAACTCGCTATACTATAATTATAATAGCACATGCAGGGATGAACTAGAATAAACCGTTTACCTGCAGTTCCTGCAAGATCTTCACAGTTCGCATGACAGATGCGATACACTTGCCAGAACAACTCTTCCGGAAGGGGAAGCTGCCGTTGGACAGCCATTTTTTTGCCTATTTGTATCGACTGCGTTATATCGAACGATGGAGCCTGATGCGCAATATCATGCGTGAGAATGTAGCCGAGCATTCGTTTCATGTCGCCGTGCTCACCCATGCGCTCTGCACCATCGCCAATGAGGTGTTCCATCTGAACCTGCCGACAGACCGCATCGTCTCGATGGCGCTGTTCCACGACGTCACGGAAGTGATCACCGGGGATATTCCGACACCTGTGAAGCATCACAACAAGGAAATCCTGAGCAACTTCCGCGAGATTGAGGAACTCGCCGCAGAGCGGCTCAGCGCGATGATTCCCGAGGAGCTGAGAAACGTCTATAAGCCGCTGATCACCGGCAAGCGCGAGCTGGACGAATACCGGAAATACGTCAAGGCTGCCGATCTGCTCGACGCCTATCTCAAATGCACCTCCGAGCTGTCCGCCGGCAATCGTGAATTCTCCGTCGCCAAGCGCCAGATCGAAGCGCAACTGCGCAGGCTGGACATGCGCGAGGTCGCTTATTTCCTCGAGCATTTCGCATCCAGCTTCGAGAAGACACTGGACGAGATGTCTGAGGCGGAAGAAGAGTCAGCGTTATGAACTCCACCGTTGGAAAACATCCATATTATATCAGGCACCAAAAAACTGTCCCGTCCGCCCAGCTGTTCCCCAGCCGAGAATCGCGTCAGGCTGGAGATGCAGCGAGCAGTACGGGACAAGTTCTTGCCGCTGGGACAACCAGGCAAGCGCAGTCTTAAGCACATGCGGCGATGATGCCTGTGGACAGCACTTGCGGAGATTAGCCCAGCCAGCTTGGTTCGAACATGATGATGACGATCAGCAGGAACGACACTGCGGTCAAGGCGCTGAACAAGCGGATGCGCTTCACGTCAGAGCCATTGGAATCTGCCGATTGAAGCACTCGCTTGAGCGGCTTGCCCAGCATGCCGCTGAATGCTCCGATGAGCAGAACCAGCACAATCGTGGCGACCATCCACGGAACCGAATAGTCACCCAGAGACATCAGGTAACCGCCGGTGAGCAGCTGCACGACCAGCACGATCTGTGCGAACGTGTTGAACGCACGGACCGAAGTGGCGAAGCCTTTGCGCGATTCGCCCGCCAAGGCTGCCAGTTTGCCGGCCATAAATGGAAGCAACAGGTAGTAGCCCATGATGATTGCTCCGAGCAAGTGCAATAAGTAGAATACTGTAGCCATTCTTGAATCACTCCTTAATCATTGGGATTCAGCTATGTACCGTTCCGAGTTCCATTGTACCTCATCGTACAGTGTTTGGACAAACATCTGGCGATCACTGACCAAAAATGGCGACTGCACCTGGTCGTCTCCGGTCAGATATGTCCAAACGTTCCATAACGCTCCGCCACTCTGACTCTTCCATATCGGGTGCATATATACTGACGGAAATCTCCGGACAAACATGACGGCTGCATCTGGAGATCTCCGGCCATCCCTTGCCTATCCAACAGGCATCCGTGTATGCGGTTCCCGCCGTCTGCACAAAATGATGCGTCTCAAGCAAACTGCTCACTGTTCTTCACCACATCGATCACCTTGCGCACAGAGGCTGCGGAACGATCGAGCGCCTGCTTCTCCTCTTCCGTCAATTCCAGCTCGATGATCCGTTCGATGCCGCCCCCGCCGAGCACGACCGGAACGCCCATAAACAGATCCTCATAGCCATACTCACCTTCGAGATACGCGATCGCCGGAAGCAGTCGTTTCTTGTCCTTCAGTATCGCCTCCGCCATCTTCATCAGGGAGGCGGCAGGCGCATAGTATGCACTCCCGGTTCCAAGCAGGCTGACGATCTCCCCGCCGCCGACACGCGTCCGCTGCACGATCTCTTCGATGCGCTCCCTGGGGATCAGCTTCTCGACCGGAATGCCGCCGACATTCGTGTATCGGGTGAGCGGCACCATATCATCGCCATGTCCGCCAAGCACCACGCCCTGAATGTCTTCCACCGATACGCACAGCTCCATCGCCAGGAAGGTCACATACCTCGCCGTGTCCAGCACGCCGGATTGACCCATCACCCGGTTCTTCGGGAAGCCCAGCGTCTCATAGGCGGCATAGGTCATCGCATCGACGGGATTGCTAAGCACGATTACACAAGCGTCCTGGCAATATTGCTTCACCTGCTCGCACACGGATCGAACGATGCCAGCGTTCGTTGCCACCAGATCATCGCGGCTCATGCCCGGCTTGCGTGCGATGCCTGCGGTGATGATCACGAGATCGGAACCAGTCGCTTCCTGATAATCCGCTGTTCCGGTGATCCTGCAGTCCGTTTGGAGAACCGGTCTTGCTTCCAGCATGTCTAGCGCCTTGCCCTTCGTCGGATCAGCGAGCTGCGGGATATCGAGCAGCACGATGTCGCCCAGTTCACGCTGCGCGAGGAGCAGCGCTGTCGTTGCTCCTGTAAATCCGGCACCAATGATCGAGATTTTCCGTCTTCTTATCGTCATATCAGGCAACCTCCATATTCCTGCAATCTAGACAAAATCCAACATCTTCACTATATTGGTTTGCCCAATTGAGGGGATTGCAATCCGCCATTCTCGTATAGCCTGCATATGATCGAACAACCTTACATCCCCTGTATGCACAGAAGCGTCCGTCGCAATTACTTGCGCGGACACTTCTATGTCATCAGATTAATCCATATTCTTGATGATCAGGTCACCGAACTCGGAGCACTTCACTTGTGTAGCGCCTTCCATGAGACGCGCGAAGTCGTAGGTGACCGTCTTGTTCTGGATCGTGCGATCCATTCCCTTGTAGATGAGATCCGCTGCTTCCAGCCAGCCCATATGCTCGAGCATCATGACGCCGGACAGGATGACCGAACCCGGGTTCACCACGTCTTGGTTCGCATACTTCGGAGCAGTACCATGAGTTGCTTCGAAGATCGCATGTCCAGTCACGTAGTTAATGTTGGCACCCGGCGCGATGCCGATGCCGCCTACTTGTGCAGCGAGCGCGTCGGACAGGTAGTCGCCGTTCAGGTTGAGCGTCGCGATGACATCGAAGTCCGTCGGACGGGTCAGCACTTGTTGCAGCGCGATGTCAGCGATCGCGTCCTTGATCAGGATCTTGCCTTCCGCCAGCGCCTTCTCCTGTGCCGCATTGGCAGCCTCCGTACCTTGTTCTGCCTTAATGCGATCGTATTGTCCCCAGGTGAAGGTCTTGTCTGCATATTCTTGCTCAGCCAGTTCGTAACCCCAGTTCTTGAACGCGCCTTCCGTGAACTTCATGATGTTGCCCTTGTGAACGAGCGTTACGCTCTTGCGGCCATGCTTGATCGCATATTCGATGGCAGCGCGGATCAGACGCTTCGAGCCTTCTTCGGAGACAGGCTTGATGCCGATGCCGGAAGTTTCCGGGAAGCGGATCTTCTTCACGCCCATTTCCTTCTGCAGGAACTCGATCACTTTCTTCACTTCAGGCGTGCCAGCTTGCCATTCTACGCCTGCGTAAATGTCTTCTGTATTTTCACGGAAGATCACCATGTTGACCAGCTCAGGATGCTTGACCGGAGATGGCACCCCTTGGAAGTAACGAACCGGACGCAAGCAGGTATACAGGTCCAGCTCTTGTCTGAGCGCAACGTTCAGCGAGCGGATGCCGCCGCCGATCGGCGTCGTCAGAGGACCTTTGATCGCTACTATGTATTCGCGAATCGCAGTCAGTGTATCGTTAGGCAGCCATTCGCCGAATGTATTGTACGACTTCTCGCCGGCATACACTTCGTACCAGGCGATTTTCTTCTCGCCCTTGTAAGCTTTCTCGACAGCAGCGTCGAGCACGCGTTGTGCAGCTCTCCAGATGTCTGGGCCCGTTCCGTCACCTTCGATGAAAGGTACGATCGGGTTGTTCGGCACTTGCAGCTTGCCGTTCGCATCGATGGTGATTTTCTCGCCGGATGTTGGCGGTGTGAATTTTTCGAATTGTGGCACTCTCGATTCCTCCTAGTGTGTTTGAGTAATATCCATGATGCGGCGCTATCCGCAGACAACGGGAGCCTCGAGCGTGTGAGCGCTCAAGAACATCCCGTTGGGTGACACGCCGCTTTATGAATGGCAATTCAATCAAGCATCTTATGCGCGTTGATCGATCGGCACGTACTGGTTGTTCGTCGGGCCGACATATTCAGCCCGCGGACGAATCAGTCGATTGTCCTCGTATTGCTCGAGAATATGCGCCGTCCATCCCGATACGCGGCTCATCGCGAAGATCGGCGTGAACAGATCGCGCGGGATACCAAGTGAAGTATAAACGGAAGCCGAATAGAAATCAACATTTGGCTTGAGACCCTTCTTGCTGGTAACGAGCTCCTCGATAAGGACAGACATATCATACCATTTCCGGTTGTTCGTCAGCTCGCACAGCTTGGCGGACATCTTCTGCAGATGTTTGGCGCGCGGGTCGCCGTTCTTGTATACGCGGTGTCCGAAGCCCATGATTTTGACCTTGTTGTTCAGCGCGTTTTCGATGTAAGGTTTCACGTTCTCGATGCTGCCGATCTCCTCCAGCATCGCCATAACCGCCTCATTGGCGCCGCCATGCAGCGGACCCTTCAAAGTACCGATTGCCGATGTGATGCCGGAATAAATATCTGAAAGCGTAGCCACCGTTACACGCGCAGAGAATGTGCTGGCATTCAGCTCATGATCGGCATGCAGAACGAGCGCCTTGTTCATCGCACCTACAGCGATCTCATCCGGTTCCTTGCCCGTCAACATATACAGGAAGTTGTATGCAATCGATTGGCCCGGCTTCGGCTCGATCAGCGGCTGGCCTTCCCGCAGACGGGCGATAGCTGCAACGATGACCGGCAATTGAGCCTGCAGGCGAATCGCTTTGCGTATATTGGCTTCCCGACTCATCTCATTCGCTTCCGGATCATACAGCGCAAGGCTCGATACGGCAGTACGAAGAGCCGCCATCGTATTCGCGTCCTTGGGATACGTTCTCATCTGTTCGACAACAGACGCAGGAATCTTCATCTCAGCGTTCAGCTTGTTGATGAAGTCATTCAACTCTGCTTGCGTTGGAAGCTTGCCAAACCATAGCAAATATACGACTTCCTCAAAACTGGCATGTTCGGCCAGATCATCGATATGGATTCCGCGGTATGTCAATACACCGTCAATAATCGAACTAATCGAGGAAGTCGCTGCGACTATTCCTTCCAGACCTTTCGTTACCGTCATCCTGATTCGCTCCTTAGTCTAATGATTCATTAAGATATACTTGGCCGGACGCCAGGTCCATCAGGACACCGGCGGCAGCGTGGTATTTCTTATGTCTTACGTGAATGGTGGAGGTGCTGATACATGCATAACAGACGCAATGAATACAGGTTCCTCGTTTCCCGCCTATATGCAGTTGATTGCCATCGGAACCGGATATGGATAAATGACTGACCAGGTCATTTATATCATCGATTAAAGCGTTTCAGGCGCATAGCCCAAAGTTAATAATACTGGATTTTCCTCGGAAAAGAAACCTGCGCGGCAGATAAAAATTCATGATCAATGGCATAACTCACACATGAACGCGCTCGTCCAACGATGGCACATGCTTGCCGTTGCCCGCATAAAACCTCTGGCAGCCAAGCTTCATGCCCGATCTTGTCCGAAGCGCTTCCATCAGCTATCATACCATGTTTACGCTGACACAGACAACCTTTGTGACAATCTCGCAACAGGAATCGATCGGCACCAATCTTCACGTTCCATCCGCATACGAGCGCTTCTCAAGATCCGATTCACGTTGTGCAGCTACTCCTGCTCCTTACACGCCTGTCGGATCAACGCATAGAGCTCCGGCGCCTCTCGATCGATCCTCGCCGGACGCCAGCTCTGGTTCAGCCACACATGCTTCGTATGCCCGGTGATCAGCAATTCCCCCTCCTGCTGCGATTCATCCTCGATCCGCTGGATCATGACTTCAAACGTCATGCGGATGTTGGAATAATCGCGGATGCGCGTCTGCACCCGGATCAGATCATCATAACGAGCCGGCTTCAGAAACTGCATGCCGAGATCAACGACCGGCAGCAGCAGCCCCTGCTCCTCGATCTTGCGGTAAGGCATGCCCAGCTCACGGATCATCTCCGTTCTGCCGATTTCAAACCATGTCAGGTAGTTGGCATGATAGACAACGCCCATCTGATCCGTCTCCGCATACCTTGCTTTCAGATGGTGAACAAACCACCTGCTCGATGCCATAATCGCATTCCTCCTTCAGTTTGCAACATCATTCAAATAACGGCAGTGCGTTCCGTCAGTGTGCGAAGCTGCCGACTGGCCGCCGTCAACGGCTTCTCATGCCCGTTGTGGTCGCAAGAGTCAACAGCCCGTCAAACAAGCTGCTGAAAGAACAGGAAAGCGAATCAGAACGCTGCATAAGCGCTCCGATTCGCTCTCGGAATCCGTGTTGAATTAGTTTGCATCCGCACAGAAGATGATGCCAAGCTCGGCATAGACGGTCACTTCTGCACCTTCCTGCAGCAAATTGAGCGCATTGGCCACGCCAACGATCACAGGCTTGCCGAGGCTTAAGCCCACGATGGCCGCATGGGAGGTGATGCCTCCCGTCTCCGTAATGACCGCTGCCGCTTTCTCAAATGCCGGCATGTAATCCTTGTCCGTTCCTGGACAAACCAGTACCGTTCCCGGCTGCGTCTTCGCCACCGCTTCTTCAGGGCTGTGAGCGAGAACAACCCGACCGGTTGCGATCCTGTTGCCGATGCCTTGGCCTTTGGCTACGATCTCGCCGATGTGATGAATCTTGATCAGGTTCGTCGTGCCGGAACGGCCTACCGGAACACCGGCCGTAATCACGACCAGATCGCCTGGCTGCACGACCTTCGTCTTCAGCGCGCTGTCCACCGCCATCTCAAACATGATGTCCGTCGAAGGCGCATGTTCACCCTTGACCGGAAGCACGCCCCAGGTCAGACACATGCGGCGCATGACATCCTCATTAGGAGTTACAGCGATGATCGGGGCTTGCGGACGGTATTTGGACACCATACGAGCCGTATATCCGCTCTCCGTAGCGGTGATGATCGCATTGGCGTGCAGGTCAAGCGCTGACTTCGCCACCGATTGGCTGATGGCTTCCGTTACGCTCACTTCCTGAGCCCTGCTGAGCTTCTGGAACAGCTCGCGGTAGTTGAGGGCAGCTTCGGTGCGTTCCGCGATGCGGGCCATGGTGCGTACGGATTCCACCGGATACTTGCCGGCAGCCGTCTCGCCCGACAGCATGATCGCATCCGTGCCGTCGAAGATCGCATTGGCCACGTCGCTGGCTTCAGCGCGGGTCGGACGCGGGTTGCGCTGCATCGAATCCAGCATCTGTGTTGCCGTGATGACCGGCTTGCCGACCAGGTTGCACTTCTCGATCATGCGCTTCTGAACAAGTGGCACTTCCTCTGCCGGGATCTCGACGCCAAGGTCGCCGCGCGCAACCATCAGGCCATCGGATACTTCCAGGATCTCATCGAGGTTGTCCACGCCTTCCTGGTTCTCGATCTTGGAGATGATCTGGATGTGGGAGGCGTTGTGCTTCTCCAACAGTTCGCGGATCTCCAGCACGTCACTTGCCTTGCGCACGAAGGAAGCCGCGATGAAGTCGATGCCTTGCTCGATGCCGAAGATGATGTCGGCTGCGTCCTTCTCCGTGATGCCCGGCAGCGAGATCTTGACGCCAGGAACGTTGACGCCCTTGCGTCCCTTGATCTGTCCGCCGTTGACGATGCGGCACTTGATCTCTGTTCCCTGAACGTCCACGACGGTCAGACCGATCAAACCGTCATCGATCAGGATGGTGGAACCGACACTGACATCATTTGGCAGGTTCTTATAGGTAACATGAATGCGGTCCTTGTCGCCGAGGATCTCTTCCGTCGTCAGGGTCAGATACTCGTTCTCCACCAGCTCGATCGGCTCTTCCTTCAGCTTGCCGATGCGAATCTCCGGCCCTTTCGTGTCCAGCAGAATCGCAACCGTCTTGCCCAATTCCTTGCAGGCTTGTCGGATGTTCTTGATGCGGTTGCCGTGCTCCTCGAAATCACCGTGGGAGAAGTTGAGTCTCGCCACGTTCATTCCGGCCTCGATCAACTTCTTCATCATCTCGAGCGATTCGCTGGCTGGTCCAATTGTACATACGATTTTTGTTTTGCGCATGGTTTTTGTCCTCCTAGGCTTCTGTGCGTCATATGGTAATTATTGCATCTCGCTGATGTGCTGGATGAACGCGAATCGGCCTATCGCCCGGTACTTGTTGTAACGGTCTTCGCGAAGCTCCTGCTCGCTCATCCTGAGCAGCGGCTCGAGGTGGGTAAGAAGGGCTTCCTTGATGTTCGCTGCTTGCTGCCGCTTGTCGCGATGCGCGCCGCCTCGCGGTTCCGGAATGATGCCGTCCGCAACGCCAAGCTCCACGATATGCTCCGCCGTAATCTTCATCGCTTCCGCCGCCTTCTTCGCCTGCGACACATCCTTGTACAGGATCGACGCTGCAGCCTCCGGCGAGCTGACTGAATACACGGCGTTCTCGAGCATCAGGATGCGGTTGCCGACACCGAGCGCAAGCGCCCCGCCGCTGCCGCCTTCGCCGATGATCACGCAGATGATCGGCACGCCGAAGCCAGCCATCTCGATGAGATTGCGGGCGATCGCTTCGGCTTGTCCCCGCTCTTCAGCCGCTCCGCCAGGATATGCGCCTGGCGTATCGATGAACGTGATGATCGGCCGGCCGAACTTGTCCGCCTGTTTCATCAGACGCAGTCCTTTGCGGAAACCTTCCGGATGGGGCATGCCGAAATTGCGCGCAATATTGTCCTTGGTGTCCTTGCCTTTCTGGTGGCCAACTACCGTGACAGGAAGATCATTCAACTTGCCGATGCCGCCGACGATGGCCAGATCATCGCCATACAGCCGGTCGCCATGCAGCTCGATGAAATCGTCGAAGATCTCCTGGATGTAATCCATCGTCGTCGGACGCTGCGCGTGTCTTGCGATCAGCAGCTTCTGCGACGCGGACAGATTGCTGTATATCTCATCCTCGAGCTTCTGATAACGCTCCTCGAGTTTGGCGATCTCATCGGAGAAGTCGATTCCCTTCTCCGCTCCAAAACGCTTCAATTCCTCAATCTTGGTACGCAGTTCTTCAAGCGGTTGCTCAAAAGGCATCTCACCTGCCATGCCGCTTAACACCCCCTGTGCTGTGCAGTTCGAGGATCATCGCCAGAACCTGTCTCAAGTTCTTGCGGTGGACGACCTTGTCGAGCTGACCATGCTGAAGGTTAAACTCCGCAGTCTGGAAGTTATCCGGCAGCTTCTGGCGTATCGTCTGCTCGATGACCCGCCTGCCTGTAAAGCCGAAAGCTGCTCCAGGCTCAGCCAGGATATAATCGCCCAGCATCGCGAAGCTGGCGGGAACGCCGCCGAACGTCGGATCGGTGATAACGGATATGTACAAGCCTCGCTGCTCACTAAACTTCGCCAGAGCCGCGCTGGTCTTCGCCATCTGCATCAGACTGAGGATGCTCTCCTCCATGCGGGCGCCGCCAGAAGTAGAGAATATGATGAGCGGATACTTCTTCTGAATCGCCGTCTCAATCGCGCGGGTTACTTTCTCGCCTACAACGGAACCCATGCTTCCGCCGAAAAACTCGAAGCTCATCGCCGCTACCACGACCGGGAAGCCGAAAATCGTGCCTTCACCGGTGACGACCGCATCGCGAAAGCCTGTTTTCTCCGTATGCTTCTGCAGCTTCTCCCCATAGCCGGGGAACTGCAGCGGGTCCACGGACACCATGTCGCTGTCGTATTCAAACAACCGGCCTTCGTCCAGGATCATCTCCAGACGCTCGATCGCGTTGAGGCGGAAATGGTAGCCGCACGCCGTACACACCTTCAGGTTCTTGTCCAATTCTTTGGAATACTGAATCGTGCCGCACTTGGGACACTTGCTCATCAGACCATCGGGGATGTCCCGCTTGGTTTTTTCAGAAGGTATCGTGGCGTATCGTCTTTTTTTGTGAAAAATGTCCTTGATAGGCACTCCGCATCTCTCCAAGCGAATGTTTCATAACTTTTTATGAATGAATAATCGTATTCAGCACCTCTTGCACTTCGTCCAATTCACCTTCTGGTACCAGAATCTCATACTGCTGCTTGGTCAGATTGATCGCTCTGATCTGTACCAGGAATCCTTCTTCCGTGAGGCGCTCTTTAATTCGCTCAGCAATCTTCTTCGTCGGGGCGATGTAAATTACAGTCCACATCTTCATCCTCCCGTTCTATTAACCGGCAAATCTACAATAGATAAATGATACCACAACCCTCGAATAACCCGCAACAAACCATGTCATGGACAGCGCGCGCCTCAGTTGTGTTCACAGGCATGCTCGTGCCCGGCAGCCAGCGACATCGTTCGGCGTTCTGTGCTCCACAGGTTGTCCATGGGACGCGCCCAGATGCTTAACAGATGGCCATGTTCCGCGCTCTGCTGCCTGCATCTGTGACGCGTCCGTCACGCTCTCGAATTCTCAAGCAGCAGGCGGCGTCCGGCTTCACTAGCTCCCGCTCTTCCTATCTTCCTGCTTGCCAGTTTCCTGCGCAATCACCGAGCCACCTGAGATTCATCCGCAGCCTCTGGCAGCCTGGCTGACAGGGCGCGCTGTGCACGCTGCAATCAGCGGCTCCAATCGTACTCGGTGGCCAGCTTGCTCTTGTGTGCGATTCTGGCAGAGGCAGCGGCCGCCAGAGCGGCGACCAGATCATCGAGAAAAACGTGAATATGGCTACCCTTCGTGTTCAGCTTGCGGATGATGCCGGATTTCTCCTTGTCGAGATAACCGAAGCTGGTCAGGCCGATCATGCCGTAAGCATTGGTAATCCCCAGAGCCAAAACTTCGTCGACTCCGTACAGGGACTCGTCTGCTTCCATAATATCCTGCAGCGGACGAGACAGCAACTTCTTCTCTGCCAGCACGTCCAGGGCAACGCCGGTGAGCAGTGTATATTGTACATCCCTTTTCTCCAGGACGGCAAGCACGCTCGCCCGACAATCCTCCAGCTGCAGGGCGGGATTGTAAGGAAACTGCAACTCATGCACGATACTCGCGATATCGTCCAGCGCAACGCCTCGTTCGGCCAGCAGTTCAAGCAGATAGTCTACCGTCTTGTTCATCGTCACGTTCCTCCCAAGCGTCGTATCCAGAGCAATAAAAAGACATGTACATCATTGTATGCTCCGGGTATGGGAAATGTGACACTGAATCACTGCTCGATCCGTGCTGTTGCATTTAGTTTCTATTTGATGCGCATGGCTGCTCTTTATGTCAGCGCGACCCGTACTGATGGCATGTTCCCTTTATTTGATGCGTACCGACTGCTCTCCCATAATCGACTCGATCATCGCTTTCAGCGTCTCCGACGGCCTGACGTTGTACTCCTCGTTCAAGGCGATCAGCTTGTTCGTACGCTCATAGAACAGAACGACCTGCAAATCTCCGGGATGAAGCTCGAGCACCTTCTTCAAACGGCTCAGTTCAGCAGGCTGCTCCTTGCTCCTCGCGATCTTGATGAACATGCGCTGCACCGTGCCTGGCCGCGGAGCCGTCCGGCGTTTGAGCCGGGTCTCGATCTCCGGATCATCAAGCCGGGCTGCATCATCCACAAGCAGCTTGACCTCTTCCTCCTGCAGTTGCAGTTTGGCTCTCACAATGAGCAGGTCACCTTTGTTTACAATCGCGCTTACCTTCTGCCAAACGGCCGGGAAAATCACCAGTTCAGCGCGCGCCGCCGTCTGATCCTCCAGCTCCGCGAACGCCATCTGCTGCCCCTTCTTCGTGACGATCGTCCGCACCGAGACGATGAGACCGGCGGTGATCACCTCGCTGCCGTCCGCATACTCGGGCAGGAGCAGCAGCTGATCCGCCTCGATCCTGGCGAGCAGATCGGCGTAATCCTCCAGCGGATGGCCGGACAGATACAGGCCGAGCAAGTCGCGCTCGAACTCCAGTTGCTCGGACATCAGGAACGGCCTGACGTCCGGCAGTTCCACCGTCCATTGCGCCTCCTCGATGAAACCGAACAGGTGCATCTGCAGATCCTCCCGCTCCTTCTTCCACTTCTGCGCCGCCTCCATCGTCTCGTCCAACATCGCCAGGAGCTGCGCGCGGTGACCCGGCAGCGAGTCGAAGGCGCCGCCCAGGATCAGCGACTCCATGACGCGCTTGTTGCAGACTCGCAAATCAACGCGCCGGCAGAAGTCAAGCAGGTCGACATACGGCTTGTCGCGGCGCTGCTCGATGATCGTCTCCATCGCATGCGTGCCGACATTCTTGATCGCAGCCAGTCCGAAGCGGATCGAACCGTCGGCGAGAGGCGTGAACAGGACGCCGCTCTCGTTCACATCCGGCGGAAGCACGGCGATGCCCATCTTGCGGCATTCGTCAACGTATTCGGCGACCTTGCGATGGGTGCCCATCACCGCCGTCAGCATCGAGGCCATAAAGGCACTCGGGTAATGCGCCTTCAGATAAGCCGTCTGGAACGCCAGCACGCCATAGGCGGTCGCATGCGCCCGCGGGAAGCCGTAATCGGCGAAGCGGACGATCATGTCGTAGACCGCATGTGCAGATTCCGCATCATGCCCCTGCTTGAGGCAACCGCTCACGAAATGCTCCCGCTCCTGGTCGAGCACCTCGCGCTTCTTCTTGGACACGGCACGGCGCAACAGATCAGCTTCGCCGAGGCTGAAGCCGGCCATCTGTGAGGCGATCTGCATGATCTGCTCCTGGTAGACGATGATACCGTACGTGTCCTTCAGGATCGGCTCGAGCGACGGATGCGGATATTCCACCTGGGTTAGTCCATGTTTGGCCTGGATGTATCTCGGGATGAATTCCATCGGACCCGGACGGTAGAGGGCCAGCACCGAGATGATGTCCTCGAAGTGCGTCGGCTTCAGCTCGCGCAGCACGCGACGCATCCCCGGCGACTCCAGCTGGAAGACACCCGTCGTATCTCCCCTGCCGAGGAGCTCATAGGTGAGCGGGTCGTCGTCCGGCACCGTAAGGAAGTCAACCGGTTCCCCTCCGAGCTCGGCGATGTAGCGGAGTGTCCGCTCGATGATCGACAGCGTCCTGAGGCCCAGGAAGTCCATCTTGAGCAGGCCGATCGATTCGAGATGCTCCATCGAATATTGGGTCAGCGCGGTGCGCTCGGAGCCCTGCTGCAGCGGCACGTAGTCGGTCAGCGGCTCGCGCGAGATGACGACGCCGGCGGCATGTGTCGAAGCATGCCGCGGCATGCCCTCCAGCTTGCGCGCGATCTCGATCAGCCGCGCCACCTTCTCCTGCTTGCGGCAGGCTTCCGCCAACTGCGGGCTTTGCTCCAGCGCCTCTTCCAGCGTGATGCCCAACTGATTCGGGATGAGCTTGGCCGTCCGGTCAACCTCCGCATAGGACAGGTTCAGCACGCGTCCCACGTCACGCACTGCGGCCTTGGCGGCCATCGTCCCGAAGGTGATGATCTGCGCGACATGCTCGCTGCCGTATTTGTTCACCACGTAGTCGATCACTTCGTCGCGCCGCTCGTCGCTGAAGTCGATGTCGATGTCCGGCATCGACACGCGCTCCGGATTGAGGAAGCGCTCGAACAACAGCCGATACTTAAGCGGGTCCACATTCGTGATGTTCAGGACATAAGCGACCAGGCTGCCAGCCGACGAGCCTCTGCCCGGGCCGACCGCGATCTTCTGCTCATGCGCATAGCGGATAAAATCCCACACGATCAGAAAATAATCCGAATACCCCATCCGTTCGATGACACCGAGTTCATACCGGAGCCGTTCCTCCGCCTTCGCCCGGAACGCTTCGTCCTCCCACTCAGGCTTGTCCGCATAGCGGGCCTTAAGTCCGGCCTCGCACAAGCTGATCAGGTAGGCGTGCGCTGTCATGCCATCCGGGATCGGCTTGAACTCCGGCAGGACCGATCGGCCGAAGGTCAGCTCGAGGTTGCATTTGTCCGCGACCACGAGTGTGTTGGCGATCGCCTCCGGCACATGGGCGAACAGCCGGGCCATCTCCTCGGGGCTCTTCAGATACAACTGATCGCTCGCAAAGCGCAGCCGGTCCTGATCCTCGATCGTCTTGCCGGTGCCGATGCAGATGAGCACATCCTGCACCTCTGCATCCTGCCGCGAGATATAGTGAACATCGTTGGTGGCGATCAGCGGGATCCCCGTTTCACCGGACAGGCGGATAAGCTCCTGATTGACCCGCTTCTGCTCCATGAGGCCGTGATCCTGCAACTCGAGATAGAAGTCTTCACCGAACATGCGCCGGTACCTGAGCGCGGCTTCGCGAGCTTCCTCGTAGCGGTGATGCAGCAGATGCTGCGCGATCTCGCCGCCGAGGCAGGCGCTCAGCGCGATCAGACCGTCCGCATGCTGCTCCAGGCTGTACAGGTCAACGCGCGGTTTATAGTAGAAGCCTTGCAGATGTGCCTTGGAAACGAGCCGGAGCAGATTGCGGTAGCCTTGTTCATTTTTCGCCAGCAGGATCAGGTGATAGATGGGGTTATCCTTGCGGCTCCCCTTGTCCTCCAGCGTTCCTGTCGTCAGATAGATCTCGCAGCCGATGATCGGCTTGATGCCGCGAGTTTGGCAAGCCTTGTAGAAGGGGATCGCTCCGTACAATACGCCGTGATCCGTCAGCGCCAGATGGGACATGCCCAGCCGCGCCGCCGTATCCGCCAGTTCCTGGATGCGGGCAGCGCCATCTAACAAGCTGTATTCACTGTGCACATGCAAATGGACAAAACCGCTCATCGCAAGCCCTGCCTTCCATTCTCAACATCTTCAACTATTTTATCATACAAGGCGGGAGGAATCCCATAGATATAAGTGTGAGGGACGGGCTATGAGCCGATGCCGTGCAGCACGCCCCAACACATCCCAAACGGCATGTCCTTCCGATAGCTGCGCGAAACAACCCATTTTGCCACAGATAGCGACTCTGCGTTCCGTTACAGTGAAGTCTGCCACATACGCGATAGACACACGGATAGGCACGCAGGCCGCGAATTGGCGGACACTGCCACATGGATGGATTTGATAGGAGGAGGAGACGGGATGAGCCTGCAAGATTTTCTCGGCAAACTGTTGCTGGATTTCTTCATTGCTTTTGGCGTGATCTTCGGCGCAGCCTTGCTGGGGGGGATCGGCTCGGTGCTGACGCTGCAACCGCCGAAGGCAGAAATGCTGCGCATCGCCACGAATTTCAAGATATGGGCGGTGGTGATCGTCATCGGCGGCACGATCGATCCCATCCGATATATCGAATCCAATCTGCTCGTCGGCGCCATCTCGCCCGCGATCAAGCAGCTCTTGCACATCGTCAGCGCCTTCTTCGGAGCCTATACCGCCTCCAAGCTCATCGAATGGATCTGCGGAGGGGGCATGCAGCCTTGAGGGTGCCGGACTTTAGGCAGCTCGCCGTATGGTCCCAGGGCTTCGGCATCTTCATCGCCGGGATGATCGTCGGAGCGGCTGTTTTTATGCTGATGTATATGGAGAATTTCGACTATCTCGTGCAGCAGAGGGAAATTCTGAGTGAGGAAAACAATTACCTGGAGGAGCAGCTTGATGCGTACAACAATATGACGAACCCGACGCTCCTCAAGAGCATCGACATCACCTTGCAGAATCCGCCATCCTATCCCGATCTGGACGATGTCACGATCACCCAGCTGCAGAAACTCGCACGGGAAGAGCTGAAGTTCATGATCGGGCAGCGCGTCAGCCGGCTCGAGCCGGAATATATCAAGCGGCTGTTCGGCAAGAAGGTGTTCACACTGGACGATGGGAAGGCGAGCTATGTCGTGGAGATCAACTCGATCTTCATCGCGGATGGCGTCATGCGCGTCTGGCTGTGGGCGAACCGATTTATGCAGCCACTCAGTTCCTGAATGTGTGACAGAGGGACGGACGTGACAGGAGGGACGGGGGTTTTGTCACATATTGTGCGTAGTCTGCCGGATTTTGCTCGCCATCTATCTGTTTGCACTGGATCTTGCGCGATTGGCTTGTACGGCTCTGCCGCAGTGTGTCGTCCGGCACCTTGTCTCGTCCGCCAACCATTTGTGCGCTCCACCGGGCGATATGTTACAATAGGCAGGTAACGAACGTACGAGGAGCGTATAGAATCATGATCCAATCATCCGCCATATCGTTGTCAAACCTGTTGCCAGCATCTGTAGAAGCCGAATCCAGCTATACATGGACACAATTCATCGGAAGCACTATACTGCTCATCATTATGTGTCTGTGCGCATGCCTGTCCGTCTTCTACAGCTTCCGCTATCGGCGCGCGACCGATCCAGCTGTACGCGGATTGAATCAGGCAAAGACAAACATCAACATGGGCATCACATTGATCGCCATCTCCTTGATCCTGATCCTGACCTACGAAGCAAACTGGCTAAGAGCGATCATCGGCGCGATCTTCCTGTTGATGGGACTCTTCAACCTGTTCGCGGGCATCCGCAATCGACGCATCTTCCTGAGCATCGGGACGAAACAGGAGAAGCAGAAGTCTTAAGACATCAAATTGCTTCGCGATTCAGTCAGACCAGAACGTGCAACAGAACCAGGAGCTTCAGTGTCCAGTTCAAGCTAAGAAGGAGTACGCAGGCGAAGTTTTGGCAGTTGGGTATCGAATTGAAATTGTAACCAGACGTTTCGGTATGTCTCCTGGAACGCTTGGAGACTGGGTTCGCCAATATCGTGATGAGGTGGAAGAATTGGTAGCGAAAAAACGCATGGATGAAGAACAGTTAAAACGCGATGCGGAAAGGGTCAGCATTAGGGTGTTGTTCCGAAAAATTCGTCTCTCAGAAGATTCCAAAGCGGACGAAGCCTGTGACAGATAAAGAAATACTTGGCTGGCGCCAAGTCCTTTAGGACGCCGGTGGCAGCTTAGTATTTCTTATGTCTTACGAGAATGTATGGGAAGTTACACTTTCTATAAGACCGAAATAATGAACTCCGTTCATCCCTCATGCTCGATCAGCTGCGCCGCCAGCATCGCCTTCGCCGCCAGGGATTCTCCCGCATAAACCTCGACATCCACCTTGCCGTACCTGCGGCTGATCTCGATGATCTTCGGCCGAATCTCGATGATGCTCTCGATCTGCACGGGTCGGAGATAATAGGTTGAAATATTATCCAGTACCAGGTCGCTGTTCTTGACTTCCTTGACCGCGCGGTAGGCAGCTTTGGTGATCAGCGTGGTCAACACACCCTCCGACACGGTTCCGATGTTATTCGTCATCTGTGGCGTGATCGGCCCGCGGAACATCAGATGGCCTCTCGCATCGCGCAACTCCTCAAACTCGCTGAGGATCAGATCCTCGATCGTCTCCCCGCCTTGCGGCTGTCGCTGCGTATACTTCATCGCATTCAGAACCTCTTGCCGGTACAGGATGCCGATCAGCTTGCGGTTCACATCGATGATCGGCAGCATATCGATGCCTTCCCAAACCATGATGTGCGCTGCCGAGGCCACCGAGGTTTGCAGATTGGCGGAGATCGGATTGCGCGTCATCAGTTTGTCCACCGTCCACGCATCATGCTCGCCGTTAATATCGCTGGAGGAGATGACACCTATCAGCCTGTTCCAATCATCCGTAACCGGGAACTGTCTCTGCCCGCTCTCTTCCATCAGCCGTCTCATCTCCGCGATCGTGCTGGTCGGCTTGAGCGAATGAACCCGCCCATTCAGGTTCACGATATCCTCGACGAGCATGATCTTGCGCTTGATATTGCGGTCGTAGATGGCGCGATTGATCGTCGACGCCACGGTGAACGTGTCGGACTCGCAGGAGATGATCGGCAAGCAGAGCTCATCCGCCAGCTTCTTCGCTTCCTCGGATGCATCGAATCCGCCGGTGATGAGCACGCCAGCCCCTTGCTCCAGAGCGCGGATATGGGCACGATAGCGATTCCCGACAATCAGCAGGCTCTGCGCCTCGATATAGCGCACCATGGCGTCCAGCTCCATCGCGCCGATCACAAATTTCTGCAGCTGTTTGCCGAGCCCCTGCGCACCGCCCAGCACACGTCCGTTGACGATCTCGACGACTTCCGCGAACGTCAGATGATCGATCTGCCTCTCCCGCTTCTCGATCCGCACCGTGCCCGTTCTTTCCTTTGTCGCAACGATGCCGAGATTCTCCGCTTCCTTGATCGCACGGTATGCCGTACCTTCGCTGACATCCATTTCCCGGGCAATTTTGCGCACGGAGATCTTGGTGCCAGGTTTCAGCGATACGATGTATCGAATGATTTGCTCGTGTTTGGTAATCGGCTCGTTATCATCTTGCAGCATCGTATTTGTCCGGGGACTATAATTCGCATCCCTGGTTCCTGTATCTTGGCCGTATGTGATGTCATCGGATCTGCTACCCTCGTCGTCATATCGTTCTGCCATTGCTGTTACACCTCATCGTCATTCATGTGCATCAATCTGTCCTAATGGAACCATTATACGAGGATCGATGCGAACAAGCAATCCTGCATGACACTTGCGCCATACCGCCAACCATGCCAACCTTAACAAGAGGCCTTGTTCAGACGTCGAACCAGAGGCCGCTATCTGACAGGACAAACGACCGTATCTCACTCCGTACCGCTGGCTGCAGCAAGTTATCCTAAAAACATAGTCCCCAAAAAAAAAAACAGACCGACTGCCATCGATCTGCCTCCTATGATCACACAGCTCGTTACCTTCACGCCACCCTCGCCGCCTTGCACCCAACGGTCAGCTGGCGCTTCGGTCGCGTTTGGCATGAGCCTCCAGGATGCTGCGCTGCAGGCGCCAATATTTGTATCGCTTGATCGCCCGGATCTCCTGTTCTGTCTTCTCGTCAACACCGAACAATTCATGCAATTGCGCAGCGATGATGAGCAGCGCCATGCATATCCAGGCGACACCAAAGATCGTCTCCATCGTCCAACCTCCGCCGATCGGCAGGCGAGGCACCGCATAGATCAACATGCCTGCGGCGATCAGGAAGTACAGGACCGTGCGTTTTCTCCGAACCATGCCGCCACCCTCCTTGTGCTGTCATTTGCTTGGTACAAGATATGAGGGGGCTCGGACATTTATGATCATTGGAGAGAAAAGAAAGACGGTCCGCCTTAAGCCGCCTTCAAATCCCCAACCAGACGTAAAACAAGACCTGCACGATGCCGATTATCCCGCCGAGCAAAGCGCCGAGCCAGGTGATCGCCTTGAACTCCCGCCCGGTGATGCTGAGGATCACTTCCTCGACCTGATCCATCGGAAAATCCTCCACCTGCTTCTGTACCAGCTTCGACAGGTTCAAGGTGCGCACAGCCTGGTCGATACGGTCGCTCACCAGATTCATCAATCGTTCGGTGATGATCGGAGTCATGCCGAGCAGCTGCTCTTTGTGTCTTGCCAGGAGCTGCTTCGGAGTCATCGCCCACATGCGGTTGATCCAGTTGCGCCAGGGCAACGTATGATTGACGTAGCTGGCGTACCAATCCGCATCAGCAAGCGGCTCATCGGACGGGCTGGCTGAATCGCTCTCTTGCGCTGACTGGCGATTGCCCTGCTCCAGTCGCAGCCGCAGCTTGCCAAGCAGCTCGGCAGGTGCCTGTTCGGCCAGCTTCTCCTTCTGTTTCATCAGGAGTCTGCCAAGCATGTCGCTCGCTGCCGGGGAAGTCAGGTAGTTGAGCAAACCATCGCGCACCTTAAGGGCGATCTTGTCCTCATCGACGAACATGCCGGCCAGCATCCCCATCATGCCGCCGAGACCTCCCAGCATCTGCGAAACGATGCGGTGTATCATATACAACCCGGTAGAAGTGGAGAGCTCCGCACGCAGCGCTTGTACGATCCATGGCACCGCTTCGCGGGTAAGCAGATCGTCGACCGGAATGTTGAGCTGATCCAGCAGTTCGCTCAGCGGACGGTGCATGATCGGCAGCTTGCTGCCACCGCCGGTGCGATCACCCTGCATGCCGCATGCCGGAACTGCCCCGTCAGCTTCTCCGTCAGTCTCCACAGAAGGTTCACCTGCGGTTTCCTGCACCATCGCAGCATCCTTCGCTGCCGCGTCGCCCCACAGGCTCCTGACGCCGTCCATGATCAGCCGTTCAGCCAACTGCTCCAGCGCCTGCTTCACATTCGCCGCCTGGTCCGGTCCGAGCAGCCTGGCCGCAACCTCCTCCAGCGTCTCTTCCCGCTCCGCCCAGCTCTCCACGAGCTCGCGCAGCTTGCGCTCGACCTGGCCGCGCAGCTCCGGCTGCTGCAGCACTTCCTTCAGCCCGTCCGCCGTCACCAGATAGTCGCTGACGACGCGTCCGAGCGAAGCCGCGATCTCTCCCTTGCGCTTCGGGATAAGCCCGGGGGTGAACGGAACGCGCCTCCCCAACACTCTCCACTCCCGCCTCGGCAGAAACAGCATCTTGATCGCCAGATAATTGGTGATGTACCCGATAACAGCTGCTACGACGATACTTACTGCCACGAATATTGCAGTTTCCACTGCCCAAGCCCCCCAGCGTCCAGATTATTCACCAAGAATTTTATCAGGACATATGATGAAGTACATACGTCTAAAGCAAGAAGGAGATCCAGCATGTCTTCGGTTAAAACAGAAATTCATGTCCTGAGCTCCGACATTTCTCCCGAAGATTGCTTGCACATAAGCGCAGCCATCATCAAAAAGCTCAAAATTCCGACCCACCGCACGCTCAGCTTGCGATTTGGCTCACGCAAGCTGCAAGTGCAGGTCGCACCGCTTCCACGAAGCCGCCAGAATGTGCTGCGCTTGACCGAAAGCATCGCAGACAGCCTTGGCCTGGCTCACGGAGACATCCTGCGCATCACGTACGATGGACACAACAGGATCATCGTCATCGGCCCCGCGATTGGCGTCATGTTCCCGAGCATGTCAGACAGTCCGGATCGCCCCTTCGGCAATGTCACGTCCTTCTGCAAGGAATTGCATGGAGCAAGCCTGAACTATGGCGGGCTCGTTTATTTCTTCACGCCCGACGGTATCTCCGAGTCGGATGTGGACGGATTGCGCTATGCTGCACAACGCTTCAAACGGATGAGATTTCCGATTCCCGACATCGTCTATAACCGGCTGACCACCAGAAAACTGGAAAACAAGGATAGCGTACAACAATTTTTCCTGCATGTAAAATCCCGGCACAACGGCCATGTATTCAACGAAAAATTCCTCGACAAAAACGATGTCTTCAACGCGCTGAGACGTGATTCTTCGGTACGGCGGCTGCTTCCTGAGTCCCATCTTTTCACAAAATACGAGCAACTAAACAACATGTGCAAACGCTATGGCTGCGTCTTCCTGAAACCTGTCACAGGCAGCCTGGGCAAAGGGATCATCCGCGTTTCGCGGGAGGGAAGCCGCATCGTCTGCCAGTTCGCCAGCGTGAACGGGTCGGTGCGCAGAACTCACCCTTCCCTGTTAAAAGCCTTTCCGACGATCAAAAGCAAGGTTCAGGGAAAGCAGTACCTGATTCAACAGGGTCTTGCCCTGATCACCGTGCTGGATCGGCCTGTCGATTTCCGTGCATTGGTGCAGAAAAATCAACGAAACAACTGGACCATCACCTCGATCGTCGGAAGAATCGCGAGTAACCAGAGCTTCGTCTCCAACGTTGCACGCGGCGGCAAGCTGTGCGCGGCACGCATCGCCCTTATGCAGTCGAATCTGCCGACACACCTCGTGTCTTCCGTCTATGTCACGCTCAAGAAGGCTGCGCTCGACATCGCCCAGGTGCTCGATCACGAGATGCCCTACCATTTCGCCGAGTTGGGCATAGATCTGGCGGTTGATGCGACAGGCAGAGTATGGTTGCTGGAGGTCAACTCCAAGCCTTCCAAGATGGACGGCACACCGCTGGCCGCCGGGAAGATCAGACCATCGGTGAAGAAGATGCTGCTGTACAGCCGAGCATTGTCAGGAATGTAGGTGAACGGCGATGAATACCAGCACGGAACGCAAAACACTTGGCATCATGGTCGTTACGAGCCGCACGCTTCGGCGCGGTTCGCCGCCGTTCGGCGACCGCGGCTTCTACCGCCGACTGAGCAGGATCGGCCGCCAGGCAGGAGTGGATGTCATCATCTTCGACCCGCTCCATACGAACTGGAACACCATGGAAGTCAGCGGTTACCAGTTCGACGCACACGAGGCCAGATGGATCAAGGTCCAGAAACCGGTGCCACCCGTCATCTATGACCGCTGCTTCTATTCCGGCAGGACCCGATATCTCCGATACAAGCAAGCGATCAACCGCCTGCGCAGGCTTAGGTCTGTGCGCTGCGTACTGTGCGGCCTCAGCGGCAAATGGCAGGTGCATGAGATGCTCTCGCGGCATCCGAAGCTTCGCTCATACTTGCCAGATACAGAGCAGCTCGCAAACATCCGCCAGGTGACCGAGTGGCTGAATCGCCGCGGGGCGTGCATCCTGAAGCCAAACGCCGGTTCACACGGCAAGAAGATCTTGCGCATCACCAGGCTCGATACGGGAAGATACGAAGTCAGCGGCAGGGATGCGCTGAACAGGCCGCTCAGTGCTGCCTTCGATTCCTTGCCGCAGCTGATCAGGTGGCTGGACGCATTTGTCAGTTTTAAGCGGTATTTGCTCCAGGAATCGCTGAACCTGACCACTTACACGGGCAGGTCATTTGATGTCCGTTCGCTCGTGCAGAAGGGAGGCGACGGGAAATGGCAGATGACTGGCATGGCGATTCGTCTCGGCCGCCCCGGGAGCCTGACGGCGAACATTCACGGCGGCGGTGAGTCCCATCCGCTGCTCCCGTTTCTGAGCGAACAATACGATGAAGCGACCACCGAGATGATCGTCAGCGATCTTCACATGTTGTCCCGTCTCATACCGCTGCAGCTCGAGAAGCATGCTGGCCCGTTGTTTGAACTGGGCATTGATTTTGGCATTGACAGAGAAGGCAGGGTCTGGATACTCGAGGTGAATTCCAAGCCTGGCCGCTCCATCTTCACTCAGTTGCATGATGTAAGCAGAAGCAAAGCCAGTGTCCATAATCTGATTAGCTATGCGCGTTATTTGCTCGACAGGCAATTAGGAGGGTTAGCCAAATGAGTTTGACCACCTTGAGGGTCCATATCACGTACCGTTCAGATAAAACCGTCTACCTCACCCGTTCGCTGCTTGCCGACCTGCAGCTGTCTGGCAACAAGACGTTGCGCATCAGCCTGGGGAAGCGTTCGCTGGAAGCGCCGATCCGCATCCTGAGAAGAACTGGCAACCATCTGTATCTGCCAGCGAATCTCCAGCGCCAGCTGCTGGTGCCGAGCGCCGGCATGTGCTATGCCGTTCGCGATGGTACGAGCGGGCTGCGCATCGGACCGCTGATCGGACTGATGACATCGAGCAGACCGTCGGGACGCAGAAGCACGATTCGTCCTTACATCCTCGCCGGGCACAAGAAATCGTTCTACTGCGCTTTTCATCCAAGCGATGTGAACTGGACCGATGAGACGATGAACGCTTACTTCATCACCAGTAGCGGCGGATGGACGAAGAAGACCGTGCCTCTGCCGGACGTCGTTTATAACCGCATGGGAAGCAGGCGGAGCGAGCGATTGCCTGCCATGGAAGCGCTCAAGGAGCGGTTCCAGAGGCGCGGTATCCCGATCTTCAACTGGAATTTCTTCGACAAGTCTGAGGTGTATGCGCTGTTGTCCGGCGAGCCGGAAGCGGAGCAGCATGTGCCGGAATCGATCACCGCTCCGACTTACCAGCAAGTGAAAGAGATGCTTGCGAAATATCACCTCGTCTATCTGAAGCCGACCTCCGGCAGCCTGGGCAGAGGCATCATGCGGCTGACCTACAAGCCGAAGAGCGGCTACTACCTGCGATACAGAAGCAACGGGCATAACACGCTGCTGAAGTTCAACAGATTCGCCGAGCTGCGTCAGGCGATCAGCAGAAGAACGTCATCGCTCAGCCGTTACGTATGCCAGCAGGGCATTCGCCTGATCGAGATCGACCGCTGCCCGATCGATTTCCGCTTCCATCTGAACAAGAACCGATCAGACGAGTGGGTGGTCGCCGGCATCGGCGCCAAGAAGGCCGGGCGAGGCAGCGTCACCACACATCTGCGGAACGGCGGCAGGCTGCTGATGCCGGAACAGGCGCTGACGATGGCCTTCGGTTCCCGTGCCGGGGAGATCCTCGAGAAAGCCAAGCGGGAGTCGATCAAGTTGGCGGAGGTCATCGAGCGCAAATCGCGCCACCGGGTCGGCGAGATCGGATTCGATATAGGGATCGACAAGAACGGCGTGATCTGGATGTTCGAGGCGAATGCCAAGCCCGGACGTTCGATATTCAAGCATCCGGCATTAAAACAACAAGGCAAGCAATCGCTTCGTTATATTTTCGAGCATTGCATGTACCTCAGCAAGTTTCGATCCGGGAGTGAGGACTGATGGAGACGAATCAAGAGCTGGCGAAGCCGCGCAGCAGGCAGTCCGTTATCGCGATCCTCGCGATGCATGATGACCTGAGGCCGTTTCGCGGCAATTCGCAGAATTTTGTCGATCTGATCGATACCGGACAGCAGCATGGAGTGCCGATCTATGTCGTGACGCCAAGAGATCTGAAGATCAGGCGGAGGATGGTCACCGGTTACTCCTACGACAAGCAAACCGGAACCTGGGTGCGCCATCAGATACCCCGGCCATCCGTCATTTACAACAGGCTGCCCTATCGAAAGGATGAGCTGGATCCCGAAGTGCAGGAAGTGATCAGGCAGTGCATGGAGCACCCGCGCATTCGTTTCTATAACCCGTCCTTCTTCAACAAATGGCAGCTGATCGAGTGGCTCCGGCAATCCCAGAAAACCAACAAGCTGATCCCGCATACGGTCCAATGGGGCCCGAACGTCAAGCTGAGCCCGCTGTTCTCCCGGTCTCCGCTCATCTATCTGAAACCGGAATCTGGCAAGGCGGGCAAGGGCGTCATGCAGGTGCGCCGCCGCAGCGGAAGCGAATCGACCTATCGGCTGAGCGTGCAAACCGGCAAGTCAGCTGCGCGTTATCACTTCCGTACGCTGAAGGGCCTCAAGGCCAAGCTCCAGGAATTGATCGGCAGTGAGCCTTACATCGTGCAGCAAGGCATCCTGCTGCCGAGATACAAGAAAAGACCGTTCGATCTCAGGGTGCTCGTACAGAAAAATGAGAAAGGCGTCTGGAGTCTGACCGGCATCGGCGCGCGGCTTGCGGGGAGCAAAAGCATCACCACCCATGTACCGCGCGGCGGAACGATCGATGATCCGTTCAAGCTGCTCAGCGCTGCCTATGGGGAAGAGGAAGCCGCCCGCATCCTGTCGCGCGTCAGGAATGCCGCCGTGACCATAGCGCGCCAGATCGAAGCCAGCAACCGCTCGTTGATCGGCGAGATGTCGATGGATATCGGGGTCGATCCGAATGGCAGTCCGTGGTTTTTTGAAGCCAATTCCAAGCCGATGAAATTCGACGAACCTCATATCAGGGCGAAGTCGCTTGAGAACACCGTGTTGTATTGCAAGTACCTGGCCAGCAAGGCGAATGGAAAGTCGAAGAAATCGAAGGATTAATGGACATCATGCTCATCGTTTAAGCTTGTTATCATTTTCCCATGAAGTAGGTGACTGCTTGTGTCCCAGCTCAAGTTGGGCATCATGACCTTGTATCTGAACGACCAGAAACAGATCGACGAGATGCCGTATATGCGCCGGCTGCTCATCGAATCGAAACGCATGGGGATCGATGCTTTTCTGTTCACGCCGGAGGATGTTGATCATGAGCGCGCCCGCATCCAGGCCTTGCGATATGATCCGGAGCATCGGCGCTGGAAGCGGGTGTGGACGGATTTTCCCGATATGATCTTCGATCGGTGCCGATACCAGCCGACCGAGCGGTTCAAGCAGCTCGGTCTTTTCCGGAGCCGCTACCCGAAGCTCAATTATCTGAACCGCCCCCTGTCGAACAAATGGCGCATACATCAGCTTTTCTCGCAGAACCCGGCGATCAGCCCCCGTCTGCCGGACACGAAACTGTTCATGGAAGGGCGGGGGTTGCTGTCATTCCTCGCCAAGCACGGCGTGGTCTTCCTCAAACCGGTCAACGGTACGGGCGGCAGAGGAATTCTGCGCATCGAGAAGCTTGGCGACGCGATGTATTTGATTCAGGGGAGGGACGCGCAGCGCCGGATCATCCCGGAGCAGACGCTCAGCACGCGCGCGATGCTGCGCAAGGCGTACAGCTGGGTGTACGGCCGCGTCTACCTGATGCAGCAGGGCATCGATATCATGCTCAGCAATCGGCGAGTGCATGATTTTCGCATGCTCGTGCAGAAGAACGGCAAGGGGGTGTGGGAAGTCACGGGATGTGCCGGGAGAATCGGTGCAGCGCGCAGCGTGACGAGCAATCTGCACGGCGGGGGCAGGGCTGTCGAGATGGAGAAGCTGCTCCGGCAGCGGTTCCACGGCGGCAAGAAGATCGCTGACATTCGTCAGACGGCTGAGCGGCTGGCGATGGATATCGTCGAGCAATTGGAGCAGGAGTATGGCCGACTGTGCGAGCTTGCCCTCGACCTGGCTGTCGATCCGCATGGGAATGTGTGGCTGATCGAGATCAATCCGAAGCCTGGCCGCAACATCTTCCTGCAGATCAACGATCTCGAAGCCTACCGCACCTCCGTCATCCGTCCCCTGGAATACGCCAAGTGGCTGCACAAACAGCTGCAGGTTTGACGGGGGAGAGGGCTTCTCGTGCTGGGGGCCTGCCGGTTGGGGCTGCACGCTTGCGGCGGAACTGCCAGCAGAGCGGCTTCTCCCGCTGCGTGTCCGCTGGTTGGGGTTGCACTCTGGGCGGCCCATTTAACAGGCCAGGATTGGGCGGGCTTAAGCCTGCACCATCCCGGCCTGTTTGGATTCGTATGAACGAATAGCGGAAATCCGAACGTAAGTGCTCCATCCTCACGCAGACTCCCGCGAGCCCTCTCAGACGCGCGGGAGTCTGTCACGGCGCGATGCATCGCATCGCTTATTTCGGTGTACCAACAGCGAAGATCTTCTTCGTCTGCTGATCCTGTTTGATGAGCTCGACAGCTTCGCGGAAGCGGAGGGAGTGGACGATCTCGCGTTCGCGCAGGAATTTGAGGCTGTCCTGCAGATCCACGTCGTCCGTCATGTCGATCAGCCATTGATACGTGGCACGCGCTTTCTCCTCCGCTGCTATGTCCTCGTACAGATCGGCGATCGGATCGCCCTTCGCCTGGATGTAGGCCGCCGTCCACGGCACCCCGGATGCATCGTGGTAGAACAGCGCCCGGTCATGGTTTACGTAGTGATCGCCCAGTCCGGCTTCCTTTAACTGCTCCGGTGTAGCATCCTTCGTGAGCTTGTAAACCATTGTGGCAATCATTTCCAAATGAGCAAACTCCTCGGTTCCGATGTCAGTGAGCAACCCGATGACTTTGTCGGGAATCGAATACCGCTGGTTCAGGTACCTGAGCGCTGCTGCCAATTCTCCGTCCGCGCCGCCGTATTGCTCGATCAGAAATTTGGCCATGCGAGGGTCGCATTTGCTTACGCGTACCGGATATTGCAGTTTCTTTTCATAAATCCACATGAATGACTTACCTCCCAGTTTCCGATTTACTTAGTGCCTGCCTATGCTTGCCAAGGCCATGGAGCGTCGTTCCACTGCCACGGAAAGCCGGAATAGCTGTTGCCGTAGTTTTGCAGCGGGCCGTACATGGACTCGAACTCTTGCGCCACTTTCTTCCTCACTTGAGCGAAGTGGTTGAACTGCTGCAGAGCCTGCATATCCTGCGGGTGCGTATCCAGATACAGCTGCAGCTCGACAAGCGTGAAGTCGATCGCCTGCAGCTCATGCAGCCTGCGGTAATATTCATTGTCCAGCTTCGTCTTCATCTTCTCGTGTCCTCTCCTTTCATCGCGTTCAAATTTCGGGCTCATACGGGCTGAACAGCAATGGCCACAGGGTTCCTCTCTTCAACGCTTCGGCGGGAGCGAACTGGGGAAGTCCGGGCGGCTGGAAGTTCAGATATTGGTTGATCGGCACGACATAGCGCTTCACCGGAATCGGCGGACACGGATCATATGGACCGATGAACGGCTCATAATAGCGGTACGGATCTTTGGCTGCTTCTTCGATTGGCGTCGGCAGCGGGACCGGCTGATCAGCGCTCAGGGGCTTGATATTGGCGTTTGCATTCGCAATTGCAGACGGGAATGTTGCCTGATGAGCGGCCTGCATCGGGTTCGGGTACACCGGCAGGTTAGGCATGTAGTTCGGCACGGACGCTGCAGTAAACGCCGGATTCACTCCGCCCGCTGCACCCAGATTCGGTTTCGGCACAGACGCTGCGGTGAACGCCGGATTCACTCCGCCCGCTGCACCCAGATTCGGTTTCGGCGCTGCCTGCATCCCATATGTTTGACCTGCCGGGGCGTTCATCGATTGTACGGTCATATTCGCTGCAGGGCTGACCGATGGCGTTACATTCGTGCTTGCCGCCTGAAGCGCATTCGGCGACAACGCATTTCCGGTTGCGGTGCCCGCGGTCGGGGTATTTGGCTTGACATTGATAACCTGCTTCACCTGTTCAACCGGCTTCGTCTGCACTGCTGGCTTCACTTGCGCTATCGGCTTCGCTTGCTCGACTTGCTGAGCTTCTACCTTATCTGGCTGGACAGGCTTGGCCTGTGGTTTCGGAGTTTCCAAGTATACCGTCCTCCTCTTTGACTCGACAGATTTGTGCGCAGGACATCCGCCCTCACGCCCATGTTTTAACATATGTCAGTTGCCCATCATGTGTTATAGGTAAACGCCCAGTTGGTGACGCAACAAGCGATGAATCTCAGCCTCCATATCCCCCAGCCTTGAGCAATATCTGTCCGTGCAAGCACAAAAAAACGCAGTCCCGCCTCATGGCGAAACTGCGTTATGCAACTTGCGGTTATGTGGTTATGGCGTGACTCGACATCATGCACGCAGGTTCGACTGCTTATCCTATGCCTACTCCAGCTTGAGCTTGACATTAAGCAAACCTTCCTTGCGCATCGCTTGATACACGAGCACAACGACCGGTCCGAAGAACAGACCGATGACGCCCATCAGCTCATAACCGATATACAGGCTGATCAAGGCGGACAAGGCGCTGATGCCAACGGCATCGCCAAGCACCTTCGGCTCGATGATGCGGCGGATGACGGTGATCACGATGAACAGCACGATGAGCCCGATGGCGATGAACCAATTGCTGATCAGCGCCTGATAGATCGCCCACGGCACGAGGAACGAGCCGACACCCAGGATCGGCAGCAGATCAACCAGCGTGACGAGGAAGGCAATCGCAAATGCGTGATCGATGCCCAGGATAAACAAGCCAACCAACGTCAGAATATAAGTCATGAGCGAGAAAAACAGCTGGGCCCGCATGAAGCCGAAGATCGAACCGCGCAAGTTCCCGAGCACCGTGTCCACCTTCGGTCGGGAATCTTCATCGAATACGGACAGGAAGCCCTGCTTCATCCGTTCCAGGCTGATGCTGAACAGGAACACAGCGACGATGAAGAACAGGAAGAAGATGAACAATCCCGGAATCTGTTTCGCAGAATTCAAGGCAAATGTAGACAGGTTGGAGAGCAAGCTCTGTGCCCCCCGCATCAAAGCATCGGTACCCGCCTGTATCGTCGCAGCCAGGCTCTCGGCTTCTGAAGGCGGCAAAGTATCATACAACAGATCGGTGTTGAACGTCAATTTCTGAAAATATTCCGATACGAAATGGAAATTATCTCTTGCGTAATTGATGAAGCTCATCATCTCCGAGAAGATCTTCACGCCCAGCAGATAAACAACCACCAACAGGATCAACGTAAATACGGAAGAAGATATGGTTCCCGCAGCAACACGGCCGATCTTCGTATAACGCATGATCTGCCTGGTGAACGGCTCCATGAACAGGACAACAACCAGCGCCAGCAGAAACGGCAAGCCGATGGTGAACAAGGCATATAAGAAACCCAGACCCAATACGATTATCATCAACGTTCTTCTCGTCATGTAGACACCTCTCGATTCCAAAGCTTGTCCCAAACCATCACGTACATTACAGCGGTCACAGGAGCCTGGCACTTGCACCAGTCATGACTCGCCTTATCCTGCTGCGGTCAGATGACCGCCCTGGCATCGTTTGAAATCGATGATCTCTGCGTTCAAATAACTGCCTTGCGCTGTTTGAAATCAACGTCCGAATAGTACATATCCGCCACGAGCAGATTCGGTCCGCAGCAACGTGCGGCAGGACAGTGGCAGTTGATCGTCCTGTTCAGAGGATGCTCCTGCGTCCAACGGTCAAACACATCATCAAGCTTGTCACGAAGAATCGAGCCAAGCGCAGGCACGTCGGCAAAGTCGGTCACAAACACATCTCCGGTGAACAGATTGACGTTCAGACGATTCCGCCCGTCCGGGTCGTTGCGAACAGTGACGTTAGGCTCGCGGATGAGCCGGTTCAGCAGTTCGTGATCTTCCGGAACATCGCTGCAGCGGAAGAATGGCAGTGTGCCGAACAGCATCCAGATGTCCGGATCCTTGGCATCGAGCAGCGAATGGATCGCTTCCCGGAACTGCGCCAGCGACAGCTTCGGCAGTCCGGCAGCAAATGCACTTGGATACATCGGATGAACCTCATGCCGCTTGCAGCCCATCTCGACAATGTGGCGATGTATCTCGGGCAGATGTCGATGCGTGCGGTAATTGATCATCGATTCGGCCGAGACGAACAGGCCCCCGGCGCTCAGCTTCTGTGCATTCTCGATCATCCGCTCGTACAACTTTCCGGCTACTGCCGGAGAAACCTGATGAGGGAAGCGGGCGAATGTGATTTCGTGAAAGTCTTCTGCATTTGTATAATTATAAGAAATATGCATCACGTCCAGATACGGCGCGATCTTCTCATACTTCGCGTAATCCAGCGTCAGGTTGGAGTTCATCTGCGAATATACGCCGCGCTCGCGGGCATAACGCAACAGCGGCAGGATCGTCCGGTCGATCGACCGATCGCTGTAGGACGGCTCGCCGCCGGTTATGCTGATCGTCTTCAGATGCTCCACTTCATCCAGGCGCTTCAGGATGAGGTCGATCGGCAGCGTATCCCCTTCGCTGGTTACGAGCATGTCGCCTACGGCGCAGTGCTCACAGCGCATATTGCACAAGTTCGTCACCGTCATCTCGACGCTGGTCAGCACATATCGATTATACTTCTGAAGCGAGTGGATCGGATCCCAAGGATCCGTCTCAGGCCGGAACGGCTCTGCTCGCGTATCAACTCTGTTCATCTTGTTCGTCATCCTTTATAAGCATGTCACTATTTTTCCCAAATCCATCTCTATCATCAAATCAACTGATCAACGCAAAAACAGCCCATCGTTCACTTTCACAATCGTTACATTCAATTTCTTGGACAGATCTATCTCATAGATGTCCCTGATTTCCTGTCCTTCCGCATCCGCAATGATGCGGACGACCGGGCGGTGCGGAAGCGAGGAGTTAATATCCACGACGATGCCGGTTTCGCCGGTATTCAGCTTCACCGTCGTTCCCGGCGGGTAGATGGCCACGCGGTCGCGGAAGATGTTCAACATCTCCAGATCGTACTGCAAGCCAGCCCCCGCATACAACACCTCAACAGCTTCGTGCGGCAAAGCGGCAGGCTTGTAGACGCGATACGACGTCATCGCATCGAATGTATCGACGATGGCCAGCAACTTGGCATATTCATGGATCTCTTCACCCTGGAGACCGCGCGGATATCCGGAGCCGTCCAGACGTTCATGATGCTGCAGCGCACAGTGCGCAGTCAATAATGATATATTCGGGATGCCCTTTAATATGCGGAAACCGTCATCGGTATGTTGCCGCATGATCGCCATTTCCTCTTCGGTCAGCTTGTCAGGCTTCATCAGGATATTCTGCGGAGTCATCGTCTTGCCGATATCATGCAACATCGCCCCCATCCCGAGTACACCGAGCTGATCACGCGTATATCCGAGCGCAGAGCCGAGCATGATCGCATACAGGCAAACATTTAAGGAATGTTGGTACAGATAATGATCAGCACCCTGGATCGCATTCAGCATGATCATCGCTTGATCATGGCTCTTTAATTCATCGATGATCACGTCCAGCACACGGCGAAATTCTCTGCCCAGGTTCAGATTGTTCTGTATACGTCCGATTTTCGCATCATCCATGAATTTCTGAAAGTTGGAACGGATGGTGAATAGTGCTTCAGCCCGTGTCTTCTCGCTGATCGGTTCATGAATTTCAATGTCATCAGCCCGACTGTCCTGGATATACAGACGATGTACGCCCAGCATCTCCAGCCGCCTGATCAATGTTTCATTCAGTTCCACATGTGCTCCCAGCAATATCAGACCTTCATCGTTGTAGATCGATCTCGCCAACTTCATTCCTGGTTTGCAGTAGTTGATAGATACCAGCCGCACTCATTTCACATCCTATCGATCTTCGGCAATCCTAGTTTTAGAGTAATGGATAATCTCGTTCTGAGCAACATTTTTCACGATGAAGAATCGATCGTCTGAGACCATTGGCACAGTTTTTGTCAATTCCGCAGAATCCAATGCTTCTGGGAACTCAGGGCGATTCGTTCCATATCCATCAGTTGGCGCAGAAGTACATCTCGCAAAAATTCCGGCAAGTAGAATTCGATATTCCTGCCTCGGCTGAGTGACAGATAGCCGATGCCGAAGGTGAACATGTCGATTGTGCCGACAACCACCTCCTGATCATCAGTCAGCTCGCGGTCGTCGATCCAGATGTGGGAGATTTTGTGCATATCAGGTCCGCGAGTATCAGCCTCAATCGTCATCCCGGAGACACAGAGCGTTCCGAGCACGAGGCCGCGAAACCCGTAGCCGCGGATCGGCTTCTCCTGATAGTCCGCAAGCAGCGACTGCTCCAGCGCTTCTCTGATCTCCGCCCCCGACAGGATCATCCTGCAAGGGTTGATGGGAGACGGGCATATCTCATGCAAGGCTTTGCGCGTCACCGCGCCTGCCTCCAGCTTGCCCAACAGTTGCCCCGCATTGACGATGCCAATGTCTGCTCCGCACCAGGTGCGGAGGCCGTCCGCGAGCAGGTTGCCGAGTCGGGACTCCTGATTCCAGCTGATGTCCAGTTCCTCTCCAATCGTCGTCACTACCTGGCGCATATTCCGGTCGCTGATCAGGCGGTAATGCTCAATGATCGAGATGAGCTCGGCCGATGCAGGCAGATGATCCGTCTGAACGCACTGGCCATGGAGTTGTACGATGCGGCCAGCCGTGTCTTCATAGTGCAGCTCCACCTTGCCGATATGCGTACCGAACTTGCCGGCTGCGCAGATCATCGTGTCGCCGATCACAATCGGCTCCTCCAGCAGATGATGCGAATGTGCGCCGAGGATGATGTCGATGCCCGGTATTTCTCGCGCCATGCGTTCGTCATTGTTCAGACCCAGATGGGAAACCACGATCAGGATATGTACAGCAGGGCGGAGCTGGCTGGCGAGCCTCGCCACAGCCGCGAACGGATCGCGAACATCCCAGCCGAGCAGCTCGTAGAAGTCGGGATAGTTGATCGTTACGCCGATGATGCCGATGTTCAGCTTGCCTCGCTTCACAATCTGATAAGGTTGAATCCAGGGAGGGAGAGCTCCGCTATCTTTAAGATACATATTGCTTCCGACAACAGGGAAATCAGCCAGTTCTCCATACAACTGCTGCAGCGTCTCCACAGAGAAGGTCAAGCCTTCATTGTTGCCGGGAACGACAACATCATAGCCGGTCGCGTTCATAACAGCGATGTTCGCCTGTCCGTCGCTGCCTTCCGTCTCCAGGAATGCCCGATCCATATGGTCGCCGCAATCGATGACGAGCAGTTCATCTTTGCTCAGCTTTCGGCGGTGCTCTTCGATATAAGCGGCGATCCTGGGCATCGGTTCAAAATGGCTGTGAATATCATTCGTATGTAGGATGACCAATTGTTGCAGCGTCTCGGGCGTTTCGGTCACATTCTCACCTTCCCTGCAGGATAAGCATATCGCGGCGACTCGGGGCTTCTTCGGCCACGGCTCACAGAACTCCCGCGACTGGATAGGAATATTTCTGGATTAATGGAATAATTTACGCGATACTGCTCACAATAATGATCGTTCACCAGGTATGCACGATGATCGTGCAAAACACCAAAGGAGGAATCTAACTTTGCATCAAATGAGCTATCAGGTTCAACAATTGACCAATCAGATCACGCAGATGGCTGAACAAATGCAGCGGGAAGAGCAGCAGATGACTTCCCTGGCGACGATGCTGTCGCGCACGGAGCAGCAAAATGCCGTGCAGCTCGAACAGCTCGCGCAGCGCGAACGCCACTCGGCCAATCAACTGCAGCAGATGATCCATCAGACGCAGGTGTTGTCGCAGCAGATCAATCAGCTCAGCCATGTGGTGAATCAGTTGAACAGCCAGGTTCAGGGCATCATCTCGCAGCTCGCAGGCGGCTCTTACGGCGTCAACCCGCAGCCTCAGGCATTGCCGATGCAGGCGTCGCAACAGCCGTTCGGCGGCTACGGTACATACCGTCAATAAGAAGTATAGCCCATTCATTCGTCAGGAGCATACATGCATAATCTCAATGCATGTATGCTTCTACTATTATGACTCTCCATATAAAGAAAGTCCACTATGTTGCACGGGTGCAACATGGTGGACTCGATATTCTCCACGTCGTGGCGGGACTATCACAGCTTGCACGTCAAGCGATTCAACTCCTCGCTGGCTGCAGCGACCTGCGTGATGCTCTTCACCACTTCATCCAGCGCGTGAACGGAGCTGGCCAATTCCGATTCGATCTCCCCGGTCTTCGTGCTGATGGCTCCCATATCCTGAACGAGCGATCCGAAGAATTGGCTTGCCTGCTCCATGCTCTCGTTGGCGCCATCCACGCCGCTTGCGATCATGGGCACCGCATCAGACACAGCCTGGATCTCGTTCCGCACGGAGTGCATCATATCGGAAACCTCGACGGCCATTCTCCGGGTTTGGTCCGCCAGCTTCTTCACTTCATTCGCCACAACTGCAAATCCTCTGCCGTGTTCGCCTGCTTGCGCAGCTTGAATGGCGGCATTGAGCGCAAGCAGGTTCGTCGTGTCCGCCACTTCGCGGACCATATCTGCGATCTGGTCAACCCGCTCCGCGCTGGATTGGAGATATTCAATATGTTCTCCGATGCCCTTGACATCGGTCTGGATGCCTTGAAGCTTGCCCAGTTGCTCATCCAGCTGCTTGATGCCCTGTGTTGCGGAATGCTCAACGGTCTCAGTGATGTCCGCTACCGTTCGGGCAAAGGCAACGATATGCTCGGATTGCGCTCGAATCTCCTCGATCGACGCACTGCTCTCCTGAGCTACAGCCGCCAGTTCTGAAGCGCTTGCATTGACCTGGTCGTAAACCTTCTGCTTCATCTCCGCCATTTCCGCTCTTACCGAATCCGCAGCTTCATCAAAGGCTTCCAGGACGATCTGCTTCTCGATGGACAACAAGCGGCGAATCGCATCGCGCACAACGGTCATATCCCGTGCGTCCACATACCTTTCGCAGACTTCCACGATCGCCCTTTCCAGCTCGGCAAACGATCCGATATACCATTTCGCCATCAGCTTGATGCGCAGATGGGTTCGAGCGACTTGCTGGCGCCTGGCGATATAGGCGGCATCGATTCTTCCGGCAAGCATCTCGAGAACATGCCTCTGCAACGTTTGCCTGAGCCGATCGATGGTGCTGTGCTCGTGAATCTTCTGCATGAGCGATGCTTCCTTGCCGATTGCATCATAGAAACGGTTCACGATCTCCTTAATATGATTCTGGACAATCGGTTGGATCGCCTTTGCGTTCAGCAAGTCTGACTCCGTAAGTCCGATAACATCAGCTTGCCGCATGAGCTCGCCCTCCAAGTGCAGGGTCACTTCTTGATCCTGGATAGACAGTTTGTGCTGCTTCTTCATGCCTGCCACCTCGCTATCGTTTGCTATGTATGCTAGTTGGTCGCCAAACCGGCAGTCTCTCAGGCGTAATCTATCGTTGTGTCTTGACGCCAGGTTGGTATGCTTCGACATCTGGAACAAATGGGTCCTTGTACGACGTGTCACATCATACAAACCAGCAGTGTATCGATTGGACAACTTTCCCGTACTTAGAAAAGTCTTGTAACGTACGAAAAAATATTAACATTACATGTTATTGATGTAAAGTTATCCTTCCCGGTAGATTTCCGAAGTTTCGTGCAATAAAGAAATACTTGACTGGCGCCAAGTCCTTTAGGACGCCGGCGCCAGCCAAGTATTTCTTTACCGAAAGGATTGTGCAGCCGTGCGTATCTACGCTAAGGCCACTAGGAAAATAGAAAGAGACGCGCCCGCCCTCTATGCCTAGTACCTCTCCTAATAATTTTGGGCAAATTGTGGGCAAGCGCGCTTTCCTCACTTGAATATCCCCGTCAAATCAAGGATTAACCAATGCTGCCTTCCATTTCGAATTTGATCAAGCGATTCATCTCCACCGCATACTCCATCGGCAGCTCCTTCGTAAACGGCTCGATGAAGCCCATGACGATCATCTGCGTTGCTTCCGACTCGGACAGACCGCGGCTCATGAGATAGAACAGCTGCTCCTCAGAAACCTTGGAGACTGTCGCTTCATGCTCGAGCGTGATGTTGTCGTTCATGATCTCGTTGTACGGAATCGTATCCGAAGTCGACTCATTGTCCATGATCAGCGTGTCGCATTGGATATTCGCCTTGGAGCCTTCGGAATTGCGCCCGAAAGATGCCAGACCGCGGTAGGTTACCTTCCCGCCGTTGCGGCTGATCGACTTGGAAATGATCGTCGACGTAGTCTCCGGAGCCAGGTGCAACATCTTCGCGCCTGCATCCTGGTGTTGGCCCTTACCGGCGACCGCGATCGACAGCACGCTGCCCTTCGCGCCGCGGCCCTTCAGGATAACCGCAGGATACTTCATCGTCAGCTTCGAGCCGATGTTGCCGTCGACCCATTCCATCGTGGCGTTCTCTTCCGCCACAGCACGCTTCGTCACGAGGTTATAGACGTTCGGCGCCCAGTTCTGGATCGTCGTATAACGGACGCGCGCCTCCTTCTTGACGATGATCTCAACGACCGCAGAGTGCAACGAGTTCGTCGTGTAGATCGGCGCGGTGCATCCTTCAACGTAGTGTACGAAGGAACCTTCGTCAGCGATGATCAGCGTGCGTTCGAACTGACCCATATTCTCCGAGTTGATACGGAAGTATGCTTGCAGCGGGATCTCGCATTTGACGCCCTTCGGCACGTAGATGAAGCTGCCGCCCGACCATACCGCGCTGTTCAATGCGGCGAACTTGTTGTCCGTGTAAGGGACAACCGTTCCGAAATATTCGCGGAACAGTTCCGGATGCTGTTGCAAGGCCGAGTCGGTGTCCATGAAGATGACGCCTTGCTCCTCCAGATCCTTCCGCATGTTGTGATAAACAACTTCCGATTCATACTGCGCCGACACGCCGGCGAGGAACTTCTGCTCCGCTTCCGGAATCCCCAGCTTGTCGAACGTTGCCTTGATCTCAGCAGGAACCTCTTCCCAGGTCCTGCCGAGCTTCTCGGACGGCTTCACATAATATTGAATATCGTTGAAATCAAGTTCATCCAGGTTACCGCCCCAACGCGGCAGCTTCATCTTGTTGAATTGCTCAAGCGACTTCAGGCGGAACTCCAGCATCCATTCGGGCTCGTTCTTCTGCGCAGATATCGCTCTGACTACTTCAGGCGTAAGTCCTTTGCCTGTTTGGAAAACCGCTTTTATCTCATCGCGAAACCCATACTGGTATTCGCCGAGCTCGGGCATCTTCTTCGCCATCTTCGTTCAACCTCCTCTTGGTCTATTAATGCTCTTTGACCTGCACGACTCCCTTGCGGAGCGCGTTCCAGGCCAGCATGGCGCATTTGATGCGGGCGGGGAATTTATTTACGCCCGACAGCGCCTCGATATCCTCATATTCGAACTCGGCGTTCTCGCCTTGCATAAACGCCGAGAATTTGTCCGCCAACTGAATCGCTTCATCCAGCGTCTTGCCCTTGATCGCATCGGTCATCATCGATGCGGAAGCCATGCTGATCGAACAGCCTTCGCCGACGAACCTGGCTGCTTCAACAACTCCGTCCTTCACCTTCATCTGCAGCGTGATGCGGTCGCCGCAGGTTGGATTGTTCAGATCGACATTGACTGCATCATCATCGAACAAACCGCGGTTGCGCGGGTTCTTGTAGTGATCCATGATGACTCTGCGATACAGTTCATCCAGTTGCATAGTCGAAATACTCCTTTGTCCTGACCAGACCTTCGGCCAAGCGATCGATCTCGTCTTCCGTGTTGTATAGATAGAAGCTCGCCCTCGCTGTCGCAGATGTCTTCAGCCAACGCATCAGCGGCTGGCAGCAATGATGGCCTGCGCGAATGGCGATGCCGTAAGAGTCGAGCACCGTCGCCACGTCATGCGGATGAATGTCGCTCAGATTAAAGGTGACGAGCCCTGCACGATTCTCCTTCGGTCCATAGATCGTGATGCCTTCGATCTCGCTCAAGCAGCTCACCGCATACGCAGCCAGCTTCTTCTCATGTTCGAGGATCCGGTCAAGTCCAATCTCCTGCAGAAAGTCGATGGCCGCTGCCAGGCCGACAGCGCCGGCAATGATCGGCGTGCCGCCTTCAAACCGCCACGGCACTTCCTTCCAGGTTGATTCATACAGATCGACGTGGTCGATCATCTCGCCGCCGAACTCGATCGGCTCCATCGATTCCAGCAAGCTCAGTTTGCCATAGAGTGCCCCGATCCCGGTCGGACCACACATCTTGTGTCCGGAGAATGCGAAGAAATCACAATCAAGATCCTGGACGTCGATCTTCATATGAGGCGTGCTTTGCGCCCCGTCCACGACCATTACTGCGCCGTTCTTATGCGCGATCGCCGCGATCTCCTTGATCGGGTTCGTCACACCAAGCACATTGGACACATGGGCCATGGTGACGATCTTCGTCCGGCTGGTTACCGTCTTCTCAACGTCCTCCAGTGAGATCGAACCGTCCGCTTGCAATGGAATGAACTTCAAGGTCGCGCCGCATGCCTTGGCCGCTTGCTGCCAGGGGATGAGATTGCTGTGATGCTCCATTGGCGTCAGCACGATCTCATCGCCTTCGCGCAGCACCGAGCGGGCATAGGAAGATGCAACCAGATTCAGCGCGGTTGTCGTTCCCCGGGTGAACACGATCTCGGATGCCGATTTCGCGTTCAGAAACTTCGCAACTTTCTCGCGCGCGCCTTCATACGCATCCGTCGCACGGGAACCGAGCGTATGCACGCCGCGATGGACGTTGGCGTTGGCCCATTTGTAGTAACGCTCGATCGCCTCGATAACGGCCAGCGGCTTCTGGGATGATGCGGCATTGTCCAGATAAACCAGCGGATGGCCGTTTATCTCCTGATGGAGGATCGGGAACTGCTCGCGGATGGCGGCGTTCATTGTCCAAGCTTCCTTTCAACCAGCAGCTTCAGTTGTTCTTCTACCTTCTTGATCGGGATGATGTTCACGACCGGCGCGAGGAAGCCGTAGATGATCAGCTTCTCGGCCTGTTCCCTGGTCAGCCCGCGGCTCATCAGGTAGAACACCTGCTCCTCGTTGACCTGGCCGACGCTTGCCGCATGGCCGGCCTTCACTTCGTCCTCATCGATCAGCAGCATCGGGTTGGCATCGCCGCGCGCCTTCGGGCTGAGCATGAGCACGCGTTCGGTTTGCTCACCGTTGGCGTAGGTCGCGCCATGCTCGATCTTCGTGATGCCGTTGATGATCGCTGTCGATTCGTCGCGCATGACGGCACGCGTGATCATATCGCTTTCCGAAGATTTGCCGATATGGGTTGCGCGCGTCGTGATGTTCATGCGCTGCTTGTTCGTGCCGACGCAGATCACCTTCGCATCGGAACCGGAGCCATTGCCCTTGAGGAGCGAATGTGTATCCGAAACGGCGTCGCCCATATGCAGCTCGCCGACCGTCCATTCGATGCGCGCATCCTGCTCCAGGATCGCGCGTCTGTATGTGATGTCCGTCGATTCGATGTTCAGGTTGTGAATGGAAGCAAATCGCACCGATGCGCCGTTCTTCACGAACACCTCCGCCACACCGTTGTGAACAACAGCAGGCGTATTCGTGCCGGAAACGTAGTTATCGACATACGTTACCGAGCTGTTCTCATCGGCCACGATGAGCACGTGCGGAGCGAACAGCGCATCCGCGTCGTCCGACAGGAACAGCGCCTGGATCGGTTCCTCGATGACCACATTCTTCGGCACATACAGGAACAACCCGCCGCTCCAGAGTGCGGCATGCAGCGCAGCCAGTCGATGTTCGTCAGCCTTGACTGCCTGCATCAGGTGCGGACGCACGAGATCTTCGTGCTCGCGAGCGGCCGTCTCCAGATCGGTCAGGATGACGCCCTTCTGTTTCAATTCCTCGCTCAGGTTGCTGTAGATGACGCCGGAATTGCGCTGGATCAGCACACCGCTCGGCATCGATTCCTGCGAGACCAGGGCGCTGATCTCTTCTGGAAGATTATCCAAAGAATCAACCTTGGTCACTTCTTTATATTCACCATATCGATCAATATTCCACCGATCGATCCGCGTTTTCTCCAACTGCGGCAGCTCCAGAGTGCCAGCGAGCTCGAGCGCTTGCTGGCGGAACTCTGCCAGCCAGGCAGGCTCGCGCCGCAAGTCAGACAATGCCTGAAGTGATTCACGGCCGACCGGAAGATCTGTATTTAAAGTAGTCATCGCTTTCGTCCTCCTCAAAGTCTTCTCGGCGCGTCCGTTATACGCGCGGCGCAGTCGTATTCATCGGAACCTTGAATTCTTCTTCATCCTGTCCCACCGTTTCGTCCACGATGCCGAGCTCTTCCTTCACCCAGTCATAGCCTTCCGCTTCGAGACGTTCTGCCAGCTCAGGGCCGCCCGACTTGACGATGCGGCCTTGCATCATGACATGCACATAGTCCGGCTTGATGTAGTTCAAGAGACGTTGATAGTGGGTGATGATCAGGAAGCCGCGCTCTTCGCTGCGCATGCTGTTCACGCCGGCAGCAACGATCTTGAGCGCGTCGATGTCGAGGCCGGAGTCGATTTCGTCGAGGATGACGATGCTCGGCTCCAGCATCATCATCTGCAGAATCTCATTGCGCTTCTTCTCACCGCCGGAGAAACCTTCGTTCAGATAACGATGCATGAATTGCGGATCGATCTCCAGCTCCTTCATCTTCGCTTCCATCTGACGGATAAACTTGATCAGCGAGATCTCGTTGCCTTCACCGCGGCGCGCGTTGATGGCGCTGCGCAGGAAGTCTGCGTTGGTCACGCCAGGAATCTCGCTGGGATATTGCATAGCCAGGAACAGACCAGCGCGGGCACGCTCGTCCACTTCCATCTCCAGCACATCTTCTCCGTTGAGGGTGACGCTGCCGTCTGTCACTTCATATTTGGGATGCCCCATAATCGCAGAAGCGAGCGTACTCTTGCCAGTACCATTCGGTCCCATGACCGCATGAACTTCGCCGCCCTGAATCGAGAGATCGACTCCCTTCAGGATCTCTTTGCCTTCAACAGAAGCCCTAAGGCCGCTTATCTGAAAAGATGGTTTGCTCATTAGAAGTACCTCCACTGAAAAGTTTATTTTAGAATTATTCTAAACTGATTCTTGATGATTATCAACTTTTAATTTTATTATAGGCTCCCAAAAGTATGCAAACTTTCGCCCATAAATGAACAAAAGCTGCATTCTATTGACCATGCAGCCTTCCTTTACCATTATACTACATATACCAGACAAAAGAAACAAGCTTGTTCCCTTGCAGTCTCTTCATCGTTATACTACTATCAAAACATAACCCTAAGTTCCAACATGCGAGGAGGACTTACATTAACATGAACGCATCAACGCAGCAGGAGACATACCCGGGGCTTGCTTCCGTACGATGGGCGGGCGATCGGCTGGAACTGCTCGATCAGAGGCTGCTTCCCGATGAAATCCGTTACTTGCAATTAACGACTGCCGAAGAAGTCTGGGAAGCGATTCGTGAGCTGGCTGTACGCGGAGCTCCGGCGATCGGCATCTCGGCAGCCTACGGCATCTATCTCGGCATCCGCAATGTCGCGGGAAATACGGAGCAACTGGCCCAGGAAGTGAAGCGCGTCGGAGATTATCTCGCGACCTCCAGACCAACCGCCGTCAACCTGTTCTGGGCGATCGAGCGCATCGAACGGTTCGCCGCATCGTTGGCCGCTGCCGGTGCAGATCCGGAGGGACTCCGCGCTGCACTGCTGGCTGAGGCGCAGAAGATACAGAGCGAGGATGAGGAGACGAATCGCCGCATAGGTGAATATGCGCTCACGCTTCTTAAGGACAACACCGGCGTCCTGACGCACTGCAATGCCGGCGGGCTCGCCACGGCCAAGTACGGCACCGCCACCGCGCCGATGTACCTGGCGAAGGAACGCGGCTGGAATCTGAAGGTGTATGCGGACGAGACGCGTCCCGTGCTGCAAGGCGCTCGCCTGACGGCATTTGAGCTCATGCAAGCGGGCATCGACGTCACCCTGATCACCGACAATATGGCCGGCTACGTCATGAGCAAAGGTTGGGTCCAGGCTGTCATCGTGGGCACGGATCGGGTCGCTGCCAACGGAGACGTGGCCAACAAGATCGGCACCTATTCGCTCGCGGTGCTCGCACGCGCCCACGGCATCCCGTTCTACGTTGCTTGTCCGATGTCCACCATCGATCTGAAGACGCCTGACGGTGCGCATATTCCGATCGAGGAGCGGCCGGAGCGAGAAGTTACGGAAGGATTCGGCAAGCGCACAGCGCCACTCGGGGTGAAGGTCTTCAACCCGGCTTTCGACGTGACGCCGCACGAGTATGTGACGGCGATTATCACGGAGAAAGGCATCGTCACCGCGCCCTATGAAGAAAATCTGCGCAAGCTGTTTGAATGACCGGCGCAGCCATGCACCTGAGGCGGAAGCTCACACTACCGCCTCTTTTTCACGTTCACATCATCATCTTTAACGCTTCCTTGCCCTTCATCCCGGCGCGGATGCCCAGGTTCTCCGCTTCGATCGTCACATCGCTTAACGGCGTTTCCAGCAGATCCTCCCAGGTGCGAACTCCTATGGCTCTGCCGGCGATTATGCCGCGATCTTTCAGTCGGGTATTGAGCAGCCCGACATCCAGAGCACCGCACATGATGTATCCTTTGCTTGTGGTGATCATCACCAGATTGGTCTTCGGCAGCTTCACCTCGATCCCGGTGGCGGTCATGCCGTCAATCGCGATGGGCTCAACTCGGATCATCGATGTCACCCTCCCATACTAACCAGTTAATCCATACATAGTATGAGAGGCGCGGGAATATCGTGTAGATACACGTTTGAATCCAGGGGAAATCTATATATAATAGAACAGGATAGAGACAAAAAACAGTGACAAACTATCAGTATTTTCGGTAAGTGGAGGAAAACATCATGACAGAAGACAACCAAGATGCGTTTACCAGCATGGTCGAAATGATCAAGAATGCTCAGGTCAATGGCACGCTCGTTCGCTTGTCTGTCTTGAAGGGCCGAGGTGTCAAGTTAAGCATGCCCTGCAAAATCATCAATTTCGACCCGCAATCACGGAACCTATCCGTTTATCACGTTGACAACAAGCAAGTTCATCTGCTCAATCTGTATGAAATCGACGAATTTATCGTCAACACATAATCAATCCGGCATCATCTCATCCTGTTGAGCGCGCTGATATACCTTGCTCCATCCATCGCTCATCATAAGGAGCAAGCTGCCGTCTGCCTGCAATCCAACTTCTGCGGTACGATTGGTCAAATCAGCGATCATCAGCTTCAGCCGGTCATTAGCGCTATAGATCACATAGAACGGCACAGGCTCCCCATCGTCGAAGACGAGATTACCCTTGCTCTCCCCTGATGGATCGATCTCCAGTAACTGACTGTCTTCGGCGATCCACACCCCCTCGATGTCTACGAGCTGGATCCGTTTCTCGGTCAACAGTTGCTCGTCGAAGTAAACGTATCGATAAGGGCGATGATCTTCAAGCAGAACTGACGTCCCCGAATGCACATCCCAGGCGAGAGCCTGATCCTGGCGCATGCCGACGACCGACTGCCCATCATGCAGCACGTGTTCCATCACGCCCAATGCTTCTCTCTGCCGCTCAGCATCCCAATAAGCCGTGATTCCGCTCTCCGTTGCATACAGCATCCCTGATGCGAACGGACGAATCCATTCGACAGGCTCTTCTTCGGACAGTTGAATGAACTGTTCGCCGTTCCCGTCGTAGATCACCAACGATCCGTCCGCCGTAATGATTGCCAACTGACCATTCTGCAAGAGATCAAACTGACTGATGCGTTTCTGGATCAGAGCAGCCGCATGATCTCCTATCCGATACCGGTAGAGACCGCCATCCCGCTCAAACCACAGGCAGCAGTCGTCTTCCCCCCACATGAACAGTCCGGCTCCTTCAGCCAGCATCACTGCAGGCGCACCAGCCTCATCCATCGTGAGCAGCATTAACGTCCCTTGCCCCGTCTCTCCATCATAATGATCCAGATAAGCTGCGGTATGTCCGTCGCGTGACAGACGGATTGGTCCGAGGCCGTTCGTCTCCAGGACGACACGCGCATCCTTCCCGTTGGTGACGAGTGTGGCACCGCTCCGCAGATAGATGACCGCGTGACTGCCATCCGGAGTCGCGCCTAACGCCATGGCTCCTTCATCGATGAACATGCCTGTGCCATAATAATCGAAAGCATGAACCTGACCGTTGTCCGTCAGCGCGATCAGTCTGTCCGACAGGGGAACCGCATGTTGAACATGATCGATAAGCAGTTGCGGCTCCAGCCCAAACGTCTTCAGGAGAAGCTCCCGATTCTCTGTGATCGCAAACACCTGGCGGCCATGGTTCACAAAGCCGTAGCTGAACGGCTCTATGCCGTTCAGCAAGGGATGAGGGCCCTGATCGTCCGACATGTAGTAGAGCACATTCGCTCCGTCGAGAAACAGCAAGCTGTCTTCATGTACCTGATGGCTGCCGGGGATCACATGCTTGGCGATCAACTGCAGGGCTTCCCCCGGCGCCTTCCTGTACAAGATTGCCAGATCTTCTTCCGGTTCCTTCTCATAGAGCCACAAGATCGGGCTATCCTCATGCCTGACGCTGGCCACCCGATCAGGAATCTCGATACAAGCGGTGAGCAGACTCAGAAGTACAATCGCGATGATGATGCGAAGCAAGTTTACAGATGATACCCATGTCTTGCGCATCTCTATCTCCCCAAGTCGTCGAAACGATCTCCTTCCTCACTTTTGCTTCATCAGAATATTGCGCAATTCATCTCGCGGCACTGGCGGACAGAATATGTATCCCTGTATTTCGTTGCATTTATTGTTGTTCAGATACGACAGCTGTTCCTGCGTTTCAACTCCTTCGGCGATCACCGTCAGTCCCAGATGATGCGCCATGGAGATGATCGTCGAAACGATGGCTGCGTCGTTCGGGTCTTCCATCAGATCACGGACGAAGCTGCGGTCGATCTTCAGCTTGTGTATCGGGAATTTCTTCAGACAATTGAGCGAGCTGTACCCTGTGCCAAAATCGTCGATGCTGATCCTGACACCAAGCTCATTTAATCTGCGCAGCGTATCGATCGACCTTTCGACATCCATTGTCATCCCTTCAGTAATCTCCAGCTCCAGATATTCCGCTTCCAGGTCCGATTCCTGCAGCACTTTCGCCACCCGGTCAGCCAGATCCTGTTGCAGAAATTGGCGCGAGGACAGATTGACAGACACGCGCAGGTTCGTAAAACCGATGCTGTGCAGCTGTTTGATCTGCTTGCACGCTTCGCTTAGCACCCAGTCGCCGATTACGGTGATCAGCCCATTCTCCTCGGCTGCCGTGATAAACTTGCTCGGAGAGACGATGCCCTCCTCCGGATGGTTCCAGCGAATAAGCGCTTCCACACCAACCATCGCGTTCGTCGCCAGATCGATCTGCGGCTGAAAATACAGCTCGAACTCGCGATCGGCGATTGCGCGGCGAAGTTCATTTTCCAGCTTCAGACGTTCAAAGGACTGGATATCCATCGTAGTGGAATACATTTCGAATATGTTGTCTGACTGGTCTTTGGCGCGAGACAGGGCGATACCGGCATTTTTGATAAGCGTATCCGCATCGACTGGCTCATCATCCGGGCGATGAAGAGCCACGCCGATGCTGACTGTGGTATGCAGTTTGTAATCCTGATAGATAAACGGACTGTCAAAAACCTGATGTATACGATCGGCAATCCTCGCAATCTCTTCGAGACTGTCACGATTTCGGAGAAGGAGGAAGAACTCGTCGCCTTCCATGCGAGCGGCGATATCTTCTTCCCCGATGCAACGGGTGAGCCGCTCCGCACCCTGGAGCAGGATGAGATCGCCAAAGTCATGACCGAGCGTATCGTTAAACAGACGGAAGCGATCGATGTCTACCGATAACAGCGCGACCATTCCTTGCTGATCCGATAGCGCAGCCTCCAGTTGCTCCCGGAAAAACCTGCGGTTCGGAAGTCCGGTCAAATCATCATAATAAGCCATCTGCTTGATCCGATCTTCCGATCTTTTGAACATCCTTTCCTGCTCCTGATAATATCGGCGCATCATAAACAGCAACGAACAGCAGAATAATGCGGTGCAGGCACTTAGCAGGGTTGCATGAGGCTTCGAAGGCACGATCACGAAACAGATGATACTCATGCAGATGAATCCGATGACGATGGTGAAGGAATATTTCCTGGACGAAAGCAACGGCGACTCTCCTTCCCGAAATATAACACAGGTTGTAGGATTTATTAATATTCGCCGTTTTTGGCCTATTTCCTTCAATTCTTCAACTATATCCTATTGTTTTTTGGCGATTTTTCTGACTGACAGAACCAGGAACAGCCAGCCAAGCATCATGCTGAATCCGCCGAAGGGAGCCACGATGCCGTAGAGGCTGATGCCAAGCAGGCTGACGGCATACAGGCTTCCGGAGAACAGCACGACGCCGGTGATGAAGAAGATGCCGGACAAGCGAATCATCCGTTCGTCGATTGCCGAATGGACGGCCAGGATGCCAGCCAGCACAAGGGCGATGGCATGGTACATCTGATATTCGACACCGGTATGATAAGTTTCCATGGCAGCCTCCGTCAGCCTGCTCTCCAGCGCGTGCGCGCCAAAGGCGCCCAGGGCGATGGACATGAGGCCAAGGATGCTGCCAATCGTGATAAAACGTTTTGCCATAACGATTCAGTTCCTTTCCGTGGTGATGATGGTGGTGCCTGCGGTTCGTTCCGGTCACTCTTGCAACCTTTATCCCTCCATTCAAATATAACACAATCGGGCACATAAATTGATCGAGCAAAATGAGCAATCCAGCATCCTTCTGTTCAAGAGAACAAAAGATGAACCAACAGAATAGTCCCGCCTTGCCACAGAGCTGTGCCATCAGATGATGGTTACGGAACAGCGGCAGCTATCTGGCCGGAAAATGTCCGAGCCCGTTCCCGATTGCCTGGCGATACGCAAATAGGCGCATCTCAAACGCCAAACTGCTCACATATATGCGAAACTGCTGAATATATTGGTAATATTCCATCTGCTTTCGGGAGGTGTCGGTATGTCAGGACCTTTGTTTATCGTGTCCAGGGACGATTGGTCGCTGCACCGCAAGGGATATCAGGATCAAGCCCGCCATCAG
>Ga0207747_1000198_pt1 | contig 75214 bp, 72 predicted proteins | sample HigsolmetaGSP11D_FD_184839 | JGI IMG/M metagenome (GOLD analysis project Ga0207747, IMG submission 184839) | High solid enriched microbial communities from the Joint BioEnergy Institute, USA - SP1-1-D (SPAdes) | ecosystem: Engineered > Bioreactor > SSF (Solid state fermentation) > Aerobic >...
ATTCATATAGCACGCACCCCATTCTTTTGGACTTGTTTAAGGACAATTCAAGTATAAAAAGAATCCGGGGCTGCGTGTTTTTCATTTTTATGAATTGTTTCAGTACCCCAACAAATATAATAGAGCCTAAAAAAACTGCCTAGAAGGTCTCTAGGCAGCTTTGGAAAAATTATTTTTCAGGAGTGCGGACAACAAGTACATCACATTTTGCAGAACGAACAATTGCTTCAGATACGGAACCGATTAAGAAACGTTCAACCGCATTCAAACCAGTCGCACCGCAGACAATCAAATCTGCATCTACTAATTTTGATAATTCTTTAGTGATAATTGTTTTTGGAGAACCGTATTCAATGATTACATTCACATTTTTAACGCCAGCTTCTTCTGCTTGTTTTTTATATCCATCAAGCAACTCTTCAGAGAATGCTTGTGCTTTCTCAGCAATGGATCGGTCATATGCTTCAATTGCAGCAAATGAACGAGTATCAATAACGTTTACTAAATGTAATTTAGCATCGTCGCTTTGTTTTGCAAAGTCAATCGCTTTTTTGAAAGCGTATTCAGCTTCTTTTGAACCATCCACAGCCACAACAATATTTTTGTAGTTTACCATAAAACCTACCTCCTTTAACTATATAAACATTATAACAAATTATCAGAATATGGGAATACTAATTACAGAAAAATACAAAATATTTCACAAATATCGCTAAACCTTGAACAAAAATTTGTCGAAAAAATAAATTTTTTGTAAAATTATTATGAATATTATAGATTCGAATTCTCCATTTTTGGAAAATTTCTTCAAAAGAATTTATTTTTTATTATATTATGTTAGAATAAGATTTGTTCGATTCTAAATATTGAAATAGTTCAGAAAAGGATGGGAGTTTCACATGAAAATAGGCATACCAAAAGAAATTAAGAATAATGAAAATCGTGTAGCGATGACGCCAGCAGGGGTGGTTACTTTAACAAATGCCGGACATGAAGTATATATTGAAACCGGTGCTGGGCTTGGGTCATCTTTCACTGATGAGGACTATGTAGCAGCTGGAGCTAAAATTGTTAGTACAGCTAAAGAAGCTTGGTCCCAAGAATTAGTATTGAAAGTGAAAGAGCCAATAGAAAGCGAGTATCAATATTTCTATGAAGGACAAATTCTATTTACATATTTGCATTTAGCACCTGAATATGAATTGACACAGGCGCTCCTTGATAAAAAAGTGACAGGAATTGCTTATGAAACGGTGCAGCTTGCAAATGGTTCGCTTCCACTATTAACGCCGATGAGCGAAGTAGCAGGGAAAATGAGTATTCAAATAGGCGCCCATTTCTTAGAAAAATTAAATGGAGGCAACGGAATTTTATTAGGAGGCGTTTCTGGCGTACCCCGCGCCAAAGTGACGATTATCGGCGGAGGAGTGGCTGGAACGAATGCTGCCCGCGTTGCCATTGGTATGGGTGCAGATGTAACGATTATCGATGTGAATCCAGACCGTTTGCGTCAACTGGAAGATATTTTCGGCACTTCCGTTCAAACATTGATGTCCAATCCATATAATATTGCAGAATCCGTGAAACAATCCGATCTTGTTATCAGTTCTGTATTAATCCCTGGAGCAAGAGCGCCGAAACTTGTGACAGAAGAAATGGTGAAACAAATGAAACCTGGTTCTGTCATTGTGGATATTGCTATCGACCAAGGAGGAAGCACGGAAATTACGGCCAACCATCCGACTTCCCATGACAAACCAGTCTTTGAAAAATACGGAGTACTTCATTATGCCGTTCCAAACATCCCAGGGGCAGTGCCAAGAACATCAACGATTGCATTAACAAATGTGACAGTTCCATATGCATTGCAAATTGCAAATAAAGGATATAAAAAAGCTTGTTTAGAAAATGAAGCGTTGAAAAAAGGTATCAACACGTTAAATGGACACGTTGTTTACAAAGCCGTTGCCGAGGCGCAGCAGCGGGAATATGTATCCGTAGAAACATTGCTTGCAAACGAGTAATGTTTTATCAAAAGAAAAAGCTTGTCATCGTTTTGCTGACGATTGACAAGCTTTTTTTATTTTTAATGAAGAATGATTAATTCTTTTGGATATTTTGTCAATACTTCCACCCCATCTTCTGTTACGACCACATCGTCTTCAATGCGGACTCCTGCCACATCTGGTTTATAAATGCCAGGTTCGATGGTAAAGACCATACCCGGTTTTAATTCCAACTCATTTGTTCCGGTAACGGAAGGGAATTCATGGACGGAGATGCCAAGTCCGTGACCTAGTCGATGGGTATAAAATTCGCCGTATCCTTCCTGAGCTATAATGTCCCGGGAAATTTTATCTAATTCCATGCAGCGTACCCCTGGTTTTACAGCAAGGATGGATTGTTCATTGGATGTTTTGACTGTTTCATAGATTTTCCGCTGTTCATCGCTAATTTCTCCAAAGGCAACGGTGCGTGTAATATCAGAGCAGTAACCTTCATAGATGACCCCTAAATCAAACAAAACGAAATCCCCTTTTTGAATTTTTCGATTGCCTGGTGTGCCGTGAGGGGAAGCTGCTTTCGGGCCGGATAATACGGTCGTTTCAAAGGACATGGAATAGCCTTTTTCCTTAATGGCACTTTCGATGATTTGAACGATTTCCAACTCTGTAATTCCTTCTTTAATGGCTTTTACACCGACTTCAATGGCATAATCGGCAAGTTCAGCAGCCTTTCTTAATTTCTCTAGTTCAACGTCGTCTTTTATTACCCGTAGTTCGTTGATTGTTTGATCGAGGGAAACAAAGCGAGCTTTAGGGAAGAATGATAATAAAGCTTCATACCGTTCAACAGTTAAATGCCCTTTTTCAATGGCAATCGTTGAAACTTCATTTGTGCGGGATTGGATTTCTTTCGCAAGGATTGTCCAAGGGTTGTCTGTATCGGCATGTCCAATTGCATCATATGGCCAACCGGAAGCTTTTGCATCTGGCACTTCCATCTTCGGACAAATCATAAACGGCTCTCTATTTTGAAAAATCGCAACGCCTAACAATCTTTCGTGCGGATCTGAGTGGAATCCTGAAAAATAAAAAACATTATCAGGATTTGTAATAAAGGCGAAATCAATTTGTTGTTCTTTTAAGTAGGTTTGAATTTTTTCAATTCGGTTTTTCATGAAATTTCCTCCAACATTGTTTTTGTAAACATATGAAATATTTACAGTATTAGTATAGCAAAAAGAAGGAAAAAAGAAGGTTGTGTAGAAATTATGAAAATGAAATTTAAATTAAGGGGGAATTGTTAATGGAAATTTCATACCATGGTCATGCGGTCGTAAAAATTAAAACAAATGGTACAACGATTTTAATTGACCCATTTATTACGGGAAACCCTTTAACCGATTTAAAAGCGGAAGAAGAAAAGCCAGATGTGATTTTGCTTACACACGGTCATAATGACCATGTGGGGGATACGATTGCACTTGCAAAAGCAAATAATTCACAAGTGGTAGCTTTAAATGAATTGGCTGTATATTTGCAAAAACAAGGCGTGAATGCGCATCCAATGGGCGTTGGAGGAGCGTATCAGTTCCCGTTCGGTAAAGTAAAATATACACTTGCTTTCCACGGCTCCACTTATGAAACGGAAACGGAAGTTGTCAATGCCGGAAACCCAGGAGGAATCTTATTCTATGCGGAAGGTTTAACGATTTATCATGCCGGTGATACGGCGTTGTTCGGCGATATGAAATTGATTGGAGACCGAAATGACATCGATGTTGCTTTCTTGCCGATTGGCGACAACTTCACAATGGGACCGGAAGATGCGGCATATGCAGTGGAATTATTAAGACCAAAAACGGTTGTGCCAATTCACTACAATACTTTCCCGCTCATTAAACAAGATCCAAATGATTTCGCAAAATTGGTGAAAAACGCTAAAGTGCAAATTCTGGAGGCAGGACAAAAGGTAGAATTGCCTTAAATCGAACGGTTGAAATGAATAATCATAGAGAAAGCGCGTTATGGAAAAGGCTTTTTCATTGAAAATTATCCGTAACGGCTTTCTCGATTTTTTTCTATACATAATTGAAAATATGGTACACTATGGGAGTAGAAAGAAAGTACGATGAAAATAGGTGATATCGATGTCGACAAAACATGAAAAAATATTGCAATATATCGAGTCACTACCCATTGGAGAAAAAATATCCGTTCGTCAAATTGCAAAAGAAATGCAGGTAAGTGAGGGCACTGCGTATCGAGCGATTAAAGAAGCAGAAAATCGGAGTTTAGTAAGCTCCATTGAACGTGTGGGAACGATTCGAATTGAAAAGAAAAAGAAAGAAAATATTGAACGCCTCACTTTCGCAGAAATTGTCAATATTGTAGACGGACAAGTGCTCGGTGGAAAAGCGGGACTACATAAAACCTTAAATAAATTTGTCATTGGGGCAATGCAGCTTGAAGATATGATGCGCTATACCGATCCGGGAAGCTTATTGATTGTAGGAAACCGCATTAAAGCCCACTACAATGCGTTAAAAACAGGGGCTGCCGTGCTGATTACAGGCGGTTTTGATACAACGGAAGAAAATAAACGGCTTGCCGATGAACTGGAATTGCCCATCATTTCATCTAGCTATGATACATTTACGGTGGCTACAATGATTAACCGTGCCATCTACGACCAACTCATTAAAAAAGATATCTTATTAATAGAAGATATATATGTGAAGCTGGAAGATACAGCAAAACTCACCCTAGGCCAAACTGTTGCGGATTTCCATGCTTTAAATGCCAATACATCCCATGGAGCTTACCCAGTCGTTTCAAAAAATAATAAATTAGTTGGAATTGTTACGGTGAAAGACGTAATTGGGAAAGATGGGCATGAGCTAATTGATAAAGTGATGACGAAACATCCAATTTCCGTGTCAATGAAAACAAGTGTCGCTTCTGCAGGACATCGCATGGTTTGGGAAGGAATTGATTTGCTTCCGGTGGTGGATGACGATGGATTTTTGCAAGGGGTTATCAGCCGCCAAGATGTTTTGAAAGCGTTGCAAACGTCTCAACATCAGCCGCAGCATGGCGAGACAATTGATGATATTGTCAAAAGCGAAATGAAAGTGCTTGGCGAGGAGGACATCCTTGTAGAATTTACAGTAACGCCTCAAATGACAAACCAGTATGGTGCAGTTTCATACGGCGCCTTTACTACGCTTCTTACAGAGGTAGGTTTGATTGCCCTAAAAAGAAGAAAACGCGGAGATGCGGTGCTTGAAAATATTACGACATATTATATTAAACCGATTCAGATGGATAATGTGTTAAGAATCGTTCCACATATTTTGGATATGAGCCGTAAATTCGTGAAAATGGATTTTGATGTATTTCATGAAGATGCCCTTGTCGGAAAAGCAATGGCTACTTTCCAATTGCTCGATCGTTAAACTGCATAAAAAAGTTGTCCAACTGGGTTGGACAACTTTTTTCAAAGGCCTATTTCTTACAATTACTGTTTGTTTAATTCATATTCTTGTTGAACAAATTTTCCTTCATGTTTTGCACGTTTATAGCTATTATAAGCTTCCATAAGGCCTACAATGATAAAAATAGCTCCAACAACATAGCCCAAAGTGGAATTTTGCACAACGAACGTATTCAATCCGAAAAATACGACGAAAAGACCTAGCGCAATGCCTGCTTTTGCTTTATACCATTTTTTTTGGATAGGCAATGTGGAGCGGAACTGTTTTGTTTTATAGTAAAAATAAGCAGCAAATGAAGCAATAATAAGTGTAACAAATATTGCATTTAACATTTTCAGAACCTCCTAAAGAAACTAAAATTATTGTAACGATTTTTTTATAAAAATGCTAATATACTAATTAAAATTTTTAATCATATTTGGAGGGTACTAATTTGAAAAGACAAATCATCGACACAATTGAACAATATGATACCATCATCATTCATCGGCATATCCGTCCAGATCCGGATGCATATGGCTCTCAAATGGGATTGAAAGCATTAATTCAAGATAATTATCCAAATAAGAAAGTGTTTGCGGCCGGCAACCATGATGAAACTTTGTCTTATTTAGGCCGTCCAGACATCATTGCGGATGAGGTATATCATGGAGCCCTTGTCATTGTAACGGATACGGCAAACACGGGAAGAATCGATGATGAGAGATATTCAAAAGGAGATTTTCTCATCAAAATTGACCACCATCCAAATGATGATGCCTATGGCGATTTGTTATGGGTGAACACTGAGTCAAGCTCTTGCAGTGAAATGATTTATGAGCTTTATGAAGAAGGACGCCAGTATAAAAATTGGCAAATGACTGAGAACTCTGCGAGATTTCTTTTTGCCGGAATTGTGGGGGATACGGGAAGATTTTTATTCCCTAGCACAACGAAAAGAACATTTGAAATTGCCGGCGAGTTGATCCAATATCCGTTTAACCGGAATGAAATTTTCAATGGCATGTATGAAATGGAAGAAAATTTATTGAAATTGCAAGGATATGTGTATCAAAACTTTTCAATGGATGAAAATGGCGCGGCTTATATTAAAATGCCGAAAGAATTGCTGAAAGAATATAATGTTACCGTTTCAGAAACGTCTTCTTTAGTAGGTTCTTTAAGCAATATTAAAGGCGTTCGGGCATGGGCGTTATTTGTTGAGGAAGATAATGAAATTCGCGTAAGACTCCGCTCGAAAGGTCCAGTTGTCAACGAACTTGCTAAAAAATACCACGGAGGCGGACATCCTCTCGCATCTGGTGCAACAGCCTATTCTTGGGAGGAAGTGGACCAAGTCATTGCTGATTTAAAACAGCTTTGCAAAGAGTATCAATAAATGTTAGGAGGGATGCAGATTGTCCATTTATCCGCAAATACGAACAAGTGCAGATTTATTAAAAAGTACGATTCGTATGGAAGAACTCATCCCTTTTTTAGTTGAACAAAAGGCAGAAGCTTGTGCAATCGTCAATACGAAATTGTACGGGCTTTTGCCTTTTTACCATGGATTAAAAAAGGCTGGAATTCATCCGGTTCTTGGTTTGACTGCACAAATTCAATTTGACCACCTTGTTCTGCCCCTCCTGATTTATGCCCAAAACAATGATGGTTATAAAAACTTATTAAAAATATCTAGCAGCATTGCCATAAGAGATGATGAACGCCTGCCAATCCAGTGGCTGAAAGGCTACTCGAAGGGAATTTGTATTGTGATTCCTGCAACAGATGAAGAAGGAATCTGGATGGAAAATGTTTCAATCATCGAAACTTTAAAACCCATTTTCAATGGGCGAATTTGGTTGGGCGTTTCAAGAATGGGAGGAGAAAAATCAGCCCTTGAAAACGAAGTCATTCGTTTAAGCGAAGAATACCATATTCCCATTATGGCGATTCATGAATGTTTATATTTAAAGAGGGAGGATGCCTTTAGTTACCGGGTGGCGCGCAGCATCGACCAAGGCATTAAATTAAGCGAACAACGACTGAAAGAAGACGACCGCCATTTTACACCTACTCAAAAAGAATGGATTGCGTGGTTCGAAGACCGTAAAGAATGGCTGGAAGAAAGCAAGAAAATGCTTTATAGCTGCCAAGTGGAAATTGAACATAAGGGACATATTATGCCGAAATTTCCTGTGCCAGAGGGAAAAAGCGCAGAACAGGTGTTGAAGGAATTAGCGCTAGCTGGATTAAAAGAAAGGCTAGAGACGAATTCCCCTAATGAAATTTACATGAAAAGGCTGCATGATGAACTGCAAATGATTTGTTCCATGGGCTTTGCTGATTATTTTTTAATCGTTTCGGATTTTATGAAGTATGCCCGGGAACATCGTATTTTAACAGGGCCTGGAAGGGGTTCCTCCGCCGGTTCTCTAGTTGCCTATTCCCTCTATATTACCCAAGTTGACCCGATTCGCTATGGACTTTTATTTGAGCGGTTTTTAAATCCTGAGCGGGTAACAATGCCTGATATTGATATAGACTTTGTGGATACGAGAAGGCAAGAAGTCATTGAATATGTGGCAAAAAAATATGGAGAAAAGCATGTAGCCCAAATTATTACCTTTGGCACGCTGTCAGCAAAAGCGGTAGCGCGGGATGTGGCAAGGATGTTCAATTTTGAATCGGAAACCCTTGAAATGATTTCCCGCCTCATTCCAAATAAATTAGGCATCACCTTAATGGAAGCCTATCAATCCAGTGAGCCTTTTAGAACTTGGGTGTTAGGGGAAGAAATCAGGAAACGTTGGTTTGAGACGGCGCTGAAATTAGAAGGGTTGCCTCGCAATGCTTCTACCCATGCAGCCGGCGTGGTGTTAAGTCCTGTTCCGTTAGTAGAGGTTGTCCCAATTGAAAAGGGGCACGATGGCATTTTTCTAACCCAATGGCCAATGCAAGAAGTGGAACAAATGGGCTTATTGAAAATGGACTTTTTAGGGCTGCGCAATCTAACGATGATTGAGCAAATACAAAAAATGATTTATTACACTCGGAATCAATATATTGATTTAAATAAAATTCCTTTTGATGACAAGAAAACCTTTGAACTTTTGCAAAAAGGGGATACCCTTGGAATTTTCCAGCTGGAATCGGAGGGAATGAAAAAGGCATTACGGGAAATTGCGCCGACCCAATTTTCTGATATTGTGGCGGTCAATGCCCTTTACCGTCCGGGGCCAATGCAATTTATTTCCGTTTATGCGGCAAGAAAAAAAGGCGTTGAACCAGTTGTGATGCCCCATCCGGATTTAGAGCCGATATTAAAAGAGACTTATGGCATCATTGTGTATCAAGAGCAAATCATGCAAATCGCCCATCGCATGGCGGGATTCTCGTTGGGACAAGCTGACTTGTTAAGAAGAGCGGTCAGCAAGAAAAAAAGGGAAGTATTGGAGGAGCAAAGAGCCGCCTTTGTCAATGGCGCTGTGAAAAAGGGCTACAGCAAGGAAACGGCAGATTCTGTTTATGAACTGATTGTTCGATTTGCCGACTATGGATTTGCCAAAAGCCATGCCGTTGCCTACAGCATGATTTCCTACCAAATGGCATTTTTAAAAGCCCATTACCCATTGGAGTTTTATGCGGTGATGATGACCTTTGCTACGGGAAATCAAGAAAAGTTATTTTCTTTCATCGTCGAAGCAAAAAGCAAAGGCATCACCATTTTGCGCCCTTCCCTACATCACAGCAACCGCGTGTTTACGGTGGAAAAAGGAAGCATTCGATACAGCTTATCGGCTATATCAGGCGTTTCCCAAACTTTTTTGCAAAAATTGATAGAAGCCCGCAAGGAACAAGGAAAATTCCACGATATATTCGATTTAGCCGTTGCCTTAAGCGGAAAATATTTTAACCGCAAATCCATTGAGCCTTTAATTAAAGCCGGAGTGTTGGATGATTTCGGTAAGGATCGGGCAACGCTTCTTGCAACGATTGAAGCGGCGGAAAAACATGCCAAAATCGTGCGGCCGACAGAAGAAGAGGATTTATTTTCTTCAGAGGCTTCCCTTTTTGGCAAGCCGAAGTATATGGAAGTTCCGCCAATTCCGAATAAAATGAAGCTGCAATTTGAGAAGGAAGTGTTAGGCTTTTACTTAACGGAACATCCTGTGGCGAATGTACGCAAACAAATTCCGGTGAATATGAATAGCCTTCAACTGAAAAACGCCCCTGAAGACGCCTATGTTAAGCTGGTGGGAATGGTGGAATCCATTCGCCAGCTGCGCACAAAAAATGGGGAGCTAATGGCTTTTGTGCAAGTGCAGGATGAATTTGGTTCTATCTCCACAACCATTTTTCCGAAACAATATCATGAATGCGTTGGTTGGATTAAAGAAGATGTGCTTGTTTATTTAGAGGGGAAAGTGCAATACCGCTACAATCAGCATCAAATCATCGTAAAAGTCATAAAAATGCTTCAATAACGAGATAGTATTCATCAGATTTTACAGAAACTGTGCATTTTTGCACAGTTTTTTCTTTACAAAGAAGAAAACATTTTGTAAACTGATACAAAAGTGGTCTGACCACTTTTCAACAAAAATGTGAACGATTCTCCATTTTGTTCAACATATTGAGGTGGACATGAAAGAGAAACAAGAAAATAAAAAAGTGTTTTTAGAAATTGTCAGTAAATTGAAGGACATCATCATAAAAGAAAAATTGCAGCCGGGAGACAAACTTCCTTCTGAGAGAGTTTTATCCGAAATGTTAGGCGTTGGCCGGTCTTCTGTGCGTGAAGCTTTGCGGAGTTTAGAACTGTTGGGGATTATTGAAACACGCCATGGTGGAGGCACCTTTTTAGCCTCTTCTCAGCAATATCGTTTAGTGGAATTGCTTGCGACATTTATTTTGCAGGAAAATCAATCGATTACAGACGTTCATAAAACGCGGGAAATTCATGAAAGGGAAGCGATACGCATTATTTGTGCGGATAAACGATTAAGACAACTTCCTGTTTGGGAAAGCTTATTTTTAAAAATCGAATTGGAAACCGCTGTCATTCGCGACCATATTTTGCGTGAACTTTTGATTGCCTCTGGAAACCGTTTGGCATTGCGAATTTGGATTCAACTTGCAGCTTATAGCGCGAGTTCATTGAAAAAGGAAACGACGGAGGATGAAAAGCCTATTTTGCAAAGGCTTTTGACTTCATTGCAGCTTGGATATGAAAAGGAAGCTCTTGCCGCATATGCTGATTGGTTGGACTATTTAAAAACACATGAAGAATAAATTATTAGGAGGAAAAAGCGTGGCGATAAAAAATTTGCTCTCTTTAAATCGGAAAAAAACGAAGGGAGCCGTCGTAAATCCGAAAAATGAAAGCTCCTTTCCGGCAGATTTAATGACGAAATGCCCGTCATGCCGAAAGATTTTTTTAACAAAAGAAGTAGAATCCAATTTAAAAGTATGTCCGAATTGCGACCATCATTTCAAAATGACTGCATGGGAACGCATCGACTCTTTCTTAGATATCGAATCTTTTACGCCTTTTGATGAGCATTTGCGCACGACGAACCCGCTAAACTTTCCATCTTATATTGAAAAAGTGGAAGCGGATATGAATAAAACTGGTTTATCTGAAGCGGTACTAACGGGAGTAGGAACATTAAAAGGAGAAAAAGTGGTTGTAGCGGTGATGGATTCCCATTTCCGTATGGGCTCCATGGGTTCTGTTGTTGGCGAGAAAATTACGCGCGCCATTGAAAAAGCAACGGAATTGGAAGTGCCGTTCATCATCTTTACGGCTAGCGGCGGCGCAAGAATGCAGGAAGGGGTCATTTCCTTAATGCAAATGGCCAAAACGAGCGTGGCATTAAAACGTCATAGCGAGAAAGGATTGCTATTTATTTCCATCATGACGGACCCGACAACAGGAGGGGTTTCCGCAAGCTTTGCATCCTTAGGTGACATCAATATCGCTGAACCAAAAGCGCTCATTGGCTTTGCGGGAAGAAGGGTCATTGAACAAACGGTGAGAGAAAAATTGCCGGATGACTTCCAAACAGCGGAATTTTTGCTTGCCCACGGACAATTGGATGCCATTTTCCACCGTAAAGAATTGCGTGAAAAAGTGGCGACAATTGTGAAATTGCATAAGAGAGGGGGCGTATCCCATGTCTAAACCATTGGCTTTTGAAGAACCAATTATTAAGCTGAGGGAAAAAATTGAAGAATTAAGGGAATTAGCGAAAACGGCAGATGTAGATATGTCTGAAGAAATTCAAACATTGGAAGACCGGCTGCGACAATTGGAAATTCAAATTTATTCCAACATGGAACCATGGAACCGGGTGCAAGTGGCAAGACACCCAGAACGTCCAACAACCCTAGATTATATAAATCATATCTTTACCGATTTTATTGAATTGCATGGGGACCGGTATTTTGCAGATGATGAAGCCATCGTCGGCGGAATTGCTGCTTTTGAAGGACAGCCGGTAACAATCATTGGCCATCAGCGAGGAAAAGGAACGAAAGAAAATATTCGGCGGAATTTCGGAATGCCTCATCCAGAAGGATATCGAAAAGCGTTGCGTTTAATGAAACAAGCAGAAAAATTCCGCCGCCCGATTATTTGCTTTATTGATACAAAAGGGGCTTATCCAGGAAAAGCAGCGGAAGAGCGCGGGCAAAGTGAAGCCATTGCCAAAAATTTATTTGAGATGGCTGGACTTAAGGTGCCTGTCATCAGTGTGGTCATTGGTGAAGGTGGAAGCGGCGGCGCCTTGGCATTAGGGGTGACAAATCGAATTTATATGCTGGAAAACTCCACTTACTCCGTGATCTCTCCAGAAGGGGCAGCGTCCATTTTATGGAAAGATGCAAGCCTAGCAAAACAAGCGGCGGAAGCAATGAAAATTACTGCCCAAGACTTGAAAGAAATGGGCATTATCGACGAAATCATTCCGGAAGTGCCAGGGGGAGCTCATCGCAATCCAGCAGAACAAGCGCAAATATTAAAAGAGTATTTGAAAAAGGGGCTTGATGAATTGACGGTGATGTCAGAAGAAGACATTATCCAAGATCGCTATGAGAAATTCCGACAAATAGGTGATTATATGGAGGAAAAGGTTCAATAATTTTCCGTCCCTTGAAAATGACAAAATCCCATGTTGCGAGGATTTTGTCATTTTCATTTCCACTGTTCGTTTATAATGAAAGAAATGGTTCAATTTTCTTGTTCCAATGGAAATTTTTTATGATATTGTTAACATTATTAGAGATTGGAGGGAGAAAAATGAAACGAATCGGTGTATTAACAAGCGGCGGTGATGCACCTGGCATGAATGCGGCCATTCGTGCGGTCGTTCGAAAAGGAAATTACCATGGTGTTGAAGTTTATGGTATATATCATGGATATGAAGGATTTATTGAAGGTAAAATGGAATTATTGGATTTAGGCTCCGTTGGTGGTATTATTCAGCGGGGAGGAACAAAGCTCTTTTCATCTCGCTGCCCTCAATTTATGGAAGAAAAATACCGATTGCAAGGTATCCAGAAAATGAGAGAAGCAGGTATTGAAGGGTTAATCGTCATTGGAGGCGATGGTTCATACCGCGGCGCGATTGAGCTTACAAAATTAGGTTTTAACTGTATCGGTATTCCTGCAACGATTGATAATGATGTACCAGGTACAGATTTTACTATTGGATTTGATACGGCAATTAATACGGTTGTGAATGCCATTGACAATATCCGCGATACGGCGACAAGCCATGAAAATACATTTATCATTGAAGTAATGGGGAGAAATGCCGGTGACATCGCTCTATGGTCTGGGCTTGCTGCCGGAGCGGAAACGGTGATTATCCCTGAAGAACCTTATGATTTAGATGAAATCGTGGAACGTTTAAAGCGGGGAGAAGCGCGCAAGAAAAAATACAGCATCATTATTGTGGCTGAGGGAGCTATGCCGGCTTCAAAGCTTGCCCAGATGCTAAAAGAAAAGGCAGGCATTGAAACGAGAATAACGGTGTTAGGTCACATTCAACGGGGAGGTTCTCCAACCGCTTTTGACAGGGTTTTAGCAAGCAGACTTGGCGCTCGAGCTGTCGAGTTGTTGCTGGAAGGCAAGACTCGCCGTGCAGTAGGTATTAAAAATCATCAAGTTTACGATTATGATTTAATGGACATCATGACAACGAAACATAAAGCTGATATTAGTTTATATACATTATCAAAAGAACTTTCAATCTAAAAAAATGGAGCGAATGGATATGAGAAAGACAAAAATTGTATGTACCATTGGACCTGCAAGCGAATCCCCTGAAGTTCTTGAGGAACTAATGAAAGCAGGAATGAATGTAGCAAGATTAAATTTTTCCCATGGTACCCATGAAGAACATGCAGTGCGCATTGCGACAATCCGGGATGTAGCGAATCGTTTAAATAAAATCGTCGGCATTTTGCTAGATACAAAAGGTCCTGAAATTCGCACCCATGATATGAAAAACGGGGAAGTGCACCTGCAAACTGGACAAGTCATCGATATTTCCATGAAGGAAGTATTAGGGGATGAAACTTGTTTTTCTGTAACCTATGACCAATTGATTTATGATGTGAACCAAAATGACATTATTTTGTTAGATGACGGACTTATTCAATTGCGCGTATTAGCAAAGGATTATGAAAAAGGATTAATTCATACAATCGTTGAAAATGCCGGCGTATTAAAAAATAAAAAAGGTGTCAATGTCCCTGGTGTTTCCATCAAATTGCCGGGCATTACAGAAAAAGATGCGAAAGACATTTTGTTTGGAATTGAACAGGGAGTTGATTTTATCGCTGCTTCCTTTGTCCGAACAGCAAAAGATGTGTTGGAAATCCGCGAACTGCTTGAACAAAACGGCGGAGGACATATTCAAATCATTCCGAAAATCGAAAATCGGGAAGGCGTTGAAAACATTGATGAAATTATTGAAGTTTCCGATGGATTGATGGTTGCCCGTGGAGACTTAGGGGTGGAAATTCCAGCAGAAGAAGTTCCCCTTGTGCAAAAAACGTTGATTAAAAAATGCAATCAATTAGGAAAACCGGTCATTACAGCTACTCAGATGCTCGACTCCATGCAACGAAATCCTCGTCCAACTCGCGCGGAAGCAAGCGACGTAGCAAACGCGATCATCGATGGTACCGATGCGATTATGCTTTCGGGTGAAACGGCTGCAGGCTTGTATCCAGTAGAATCGGTAAAAACGATGAACCGTATTGCAGAATTTACAGAAAATTCATTGGATTACCGTTCTATTGTTCAAAAACGGAGCCGAGAAAAAGGAACAACGATGACAGAAGCCCTTTCCCAAGCTGTTTCATACACTTCTATTAATTTAGGGGTAAAAGCGGTCTTAGCCCCAACAGCAAGCGGCGTAACGGCCAAATTAATTGCTAAATACCGCCCAGGTGTGCCGATTATTGCCATTACAGATAATCAATCAACGGCACAAAAATTAACCCTTGTTTGGGGTGTTGCACCAATTGTTACCCATAAAGCCAAAACAACGGATGAAATTTTGGAGTTGGCCGTTGATGAAGCATTGAAACATAACTATGTGGACCACGGGGATGTCGTGATTATTACAGCCGGCGTGCCAGTGGGCGAATCCGGAACGACAAACTTGATGAAAGTCCATGTGATTGGCGACCTTTTAGCCCGTGGACAAGGTATTGGCAAACAATCCGTCGTTGGAAGAGCGGTTGTTGTGAAAAACGCAGAAGAAGCGTTAGCGTATGATGTAGAAGGACGCATTTTGGTGACGGTTGGAACGGATCGGGAAATGATGCCAGTCATTGAAAAATGCATCGGCATTATTACGGAAGAAGGCGGATTAACAAGCCATGCCGCCGTTGTTGGCTTAAGTTTGGGCATCCCTGTCATTGTTGGGGTCAAAGAAGCCACATCCTTAATCCGTCACGGCCAAGAAATTACAATGGATGCGGAAACGGGCGTTATTTATAAAGGACATGCGAGCGTCTTGTAATAAAGAAAAAGGGCTGTTTAAAAAGAAGCAACTTTTTAAACAGCCTAATATTTTTTATTTTCCTTGAAAAAGGAGTAATCAGGTCAATCTTGCCAATAATTTGTTGAAACTTTTTTCCTATTATTTCGTATATAAAAGTATAAGAAAAATGACTCTAATGGAGGGTATTCGTTGAGAAAATTCTTCTTGATTAGCATTGCGTTTGTATTAATGGAAATTGCGATGTTCATCATTGTTGGAAATTGGTTGGGCGTTATAAGCACATTATTGCTCATATTGCTTGCAAGTGTGTTAGGCGTTGCCATTACGAAAAAACAAGGGTTAAAATCCCTTCAAAATATTCAGGACAGCATCAACCGGGGAGAACCGCCGGGATATGCCATGGTAGATGCATTTCTCGTATTTTTAGCGGGTGTTTTATTTTTGCTTCCTGGTTTTATATCCGATTTGATTGCTTTTACAATGGTTCTCCCTTGGACTCGACAATTGTACAAGCCTATCATTGTGGAATGGATTCGAAAAAGAATGGAGAATAATCAAGTCATTATCATCCGGAGATAGTTTTTTGCTTGAGCTTGACGGCAACGAGCAGCAAAAACGGACTGAGCAAAATCCCATAGACGCCGAATAACAAAATGGAGGCAGCGCTGATGAAAAATGTATGGACCGTTCGCAACTGAAAGGTGGACGCCCACAATAAGGATTCAGTTAGCTGCCTTGTAATTTGAATAAAAATGTAAAGCAAAAGCAAGGCAAAACTTAAAAACTTTTCCCCAATGGCGAAAAAGTAGATGGCAATCGGAATGAGAAATAAACCAATTCCGAAAAACGGAAGCACATCGGCAAAGGAAATTAAAAAAGCTTTATTCAATGGCTTATCAAATTGAAGCAATGCAAGTCCAATGCTTAGAAGAAAAAAAGTAATGATGAACAATTGAAATTCTACATATAAGAAATAGCTAAACAGATTTGTAGCTTTCTCGAAATATTGTTTCCACGCATTGCGATATGGTTTAGGAACATAGATAAAAAACCAGTACCGGTCTCTTTTCGATTCAAATAAAGCAAAGAAAAAGGCGACGAAAAAAACAAAGATTTCAAATAGATATTGAAAAATATCCTGCAAGTAGTTTGCTAAACCCATGATGGCCGTATCAATATATTTTAATGATTCGTTGAAAATTTTTTCCAATATGAATAAATATTCTGAATCAAACAATTGAAGGTCTTCTACTTGATTTTTCACTTCTGGGTAAATGGAAATAATACTTTGAATAGTGATATAAAAGAAGGAATAAAATAATAGGAAAATTAATATAGATATAATGATGGCACTTATGATATAAGGGAGTTTCAATCGTTGGTGGAAAAAGTGGATAATTGGGTATAATAAATATGCAAAAAGTATTGCTAGCGAGATTGGAAGCACAAGCCAAAGTAAAATAAAATATAGTATCAAAATTAAAATTTGGATTATGTTTTTGTTTAAAAAAACAGAAAATTTATTCAATTGCAATATTCATCACTCCTAATTTTAATAAATATAATCTCGGTTATGAAAAAATATTCTTCGAAAAATATTGCTTTTCTTCGAAACACTTTTTTATCTTTATTTTTGAAAAAATATTCACAAAGACGTCAAAATTTATTATAATATTCGTTGTAAGCGATTTAATAATAGGTTCATTTTGAGCGAAACGACCGTAAGTGTCATGAAAGAAAAAGAAAGCACTTACAAGCAGAACTTACATTTATTTATTAAATATTTTTAAGAGAGGGAGCGATTTTTTATGACAGCAACACGCGGATTAGAAGGTATTATTGCTGCTGAATCCAAAATCAGTTCAATAATCGATGATAATCTTACATATGTAGGTTATAGCATCGATGACTTAGCGGAAAACTCTTCATTTGAAGAAGTTATTTATCTATTATGGCATCAACGTTTACCTAAACAAGACGAATTAGAAGAACTAAAACAACAATTAGCAGAAAATGCTGAAATTCCTCAACAAATTATCGATTTATTTAAACAAATGCCTATAGATAAAGTTCATCCAATGGCTGCGTTGCGCACTGCTGTTTCTTTACTTGGTGCATACGATGATGAAGCGGACGTAATGAGCGAAGAAGCAAACTACAGAAAAGCAATCCGTATTCAAGCTAAAATCGGCACAATCGTAGCAGCATTCTCTCGCATCCGTAGAGGTTTAGAGCCAGTTGCTCCAAAACTTGAATTAGGCTATGCAGCAAACTTCTTATATATGTTGCACGGAAAAGAGCCAGATCCAATCGAAATCGAAGCATTCAACAAAGCATTAGTATTGCATGCAGACCATGAATTGAACGCTTCAACATTCACTGCACGCGTTTGTGTAGCTACACTTTCTGATGTATATTCTGGAATCACTGCTGCTATCGGCGCATTAAAAGGACCACTTCATGGTGGAGCAAACGAACAAGTAATGAAAATGTTGACTGAAATCGGTTCAATTGAAAATGTAGAACCATATATCATGAATAAATTAAACAACAAAGAAAAAATCATGGGCTTCGGTCACCGCGTATACCGCAAAGGCGACCCACGTGCAAAACATTTGCGCGTAATGAGCGAAAAATTAACTAAATTAAAAGGTAAACCAGAATTATACGAAATGTCAGTGAAAATCCATGACCTTGTTGTTGGTCAGAAAGGACTTCCAGCAAATGTTGACTTCTTCTCAGCATCTGTATATGATTCACTTGACATTGAACATGACTTATTCACACCAATCTTTGCAGTATCTCGTACTTCAGGATGGCTTGCACACATTCTTGAACAATATGCGAATAACCGCTTAATCCGTCCTCGTGCTGAATACGTTGGTCCAAAACATCAACAATATGTTCCAATCGAAGAAAGATAATTAATAAATTGGAATGAAAAATTTTTAGAAAATATGCTAAAATACACTAGGACTGTGTTTTATATAACACAGTCCTAGACTTATGAATATAGGAGGCAACATTCATGACTAACGGTAAAATTACAGTAGAAAATGGTAAATTAATAGTACCTAATAACCCAATCATTCCTTTCATCGAAGGAGATGGTACTGGACCAGATATTTGGGCTGCAGCTGTTCGCGTATTCGACGCAGCTGTTGAAAAAGCTTACAATGGCGAAAGAAAAATCCAATGGTTAGAAGTTCTTGCTGGGGAAAAAGCTTTTAACCAAACTGGTGAATGGTTACCACAAGAAACATTAGATAAAATCAACGAATATTTAATCGCAATCAAAGGTCCTCTTACAACTCCAGTAGGTGGAGGAATTCGTTCTCTAAACGTGGCATTACGTCAACAATTAGACTTATACGTATGCTTACGCCCTGTTCGTTACTTCGACGGTGTTCCATCTCCTGTAAAACATCCTGAACTTGTAGACATGGTTATCTTCCGTGAAAACACAGAAGACATTTACGCAGGTATTGAATACGAAGCACAATCAGATGAAGCGAAAAAATTAATCAAAATCTTACAAGATGAATTTGGCGTGAAAAAAATCCGCTTCCCAGAATCTTCTGCAATTGGTATTAAACCAATCTCCATCGAAGGTTCTGAACGCTTAATCCGCGCTGCAATTGAATATGCAATCCGCGAAGGCCGCAAATCTGTAACATTAGTTCATAAAGGTAACATCATGAAATTCACTGAAGGCGGCTTCAAAAAATGGGGTTATGCATTAGCTGAACGTGAATTCGGCGATAAAGTATTCACTTGGGATCAATACGATCGCATTAAAGCAGAAAAAGGTGTAGAAGCTGCAAATGCTGCACAAGCTGAAGCTGAAGCAGCTGGCAAAATCATCGTAAAAGATACAATTGCTGATATCTTCTTACAACAAGTATTAACTCGTCCAAAAGAATTCGATGTAGTAGCAACAATGAACTTAAACGGTGACTACATTTCTGACGCATTAGCTGCACAAGTTGGTGGTATCGGTATCGCTCCAGGTGCAAACATCAACTATGTAACTGGACATGCGATTTTTGAAGCAACTCACGGTACTGCTCCTAAATATGCAGGTTTAGATAAAGTAAACCCATCTTCAGTAATTCTTTCTGGTGTATTAATGTTCGAACACCTTGGCTGGAAAGAAGCAGCTGACATGATTATTAAAGCAATCGAAAAAACTATTGCTTCTAAAGTTGTAACTTATGACTTCGCACGCTTAATGGATGGTGCGACAGAAGTAAAATGCTCTGAATTTGCAGATGCAGTTATTAAAAACCTTTAATTCTAAAAAAGTAAATAATTAGAAGGATTTTCAACTGTTGTTGTTGAATTTCTATAATAAGGGGGCCGTCTCAAACGCTAAAATGGGACGACCCTTTTTATATATCAATAACGTAATGGGGGTCATACATATGTCTTTAAAAAGAAAAAAAATTTCCGTTATTGGAGCAGGTTTTACTGGTGCGACGACAGCATTTTTATTAGCTCAAAAGGAATTAGGAGATGTGGTGCTAGTTGATATTCCGGAGGCGGAAAATCCAACAAAAGGGAAAGCGTTGGATATGTGGGAAGCAGCGCCAATTCAAGGCTATGATTCTTATGTGGTCGGCACTTCGGATTATGAAAAAACAGCGGATTCCGATTTGGTGATTATAACAGCTGGTGTGGCAAGAAAACCTGGCATGAGCCGCGATGATTTAGTGCAAATCAATCAAAATGTTGTGAAATCCGTAACGAAAGAAATTATGAAATATTCAAAAAACCCAACAATTATTGTTTTAACGAACCCTGTGGATGCTATGACATACGTGGCTTATAAAGAATCCGGCCTTCCAAAAAATAAAGTGATGGGTCAATCTGGCATTTTAGATACAGCCAGATTCCGCGCATTTATTGCAGAAGAATTAAACGTATCCGTAAAAGATGTGTCTGGCTTTGTTTTAGGTGGCCATGGGGATTCAATGGTTCCGCTCACTCGCTATTCTTATGTGGGAGGTATACCGGTTGAAACATTGCTGCCAAAAGAACGATTAGAACAAATTGTTCAAAGAACGCGGGTTGGCGGCGGTGAAATTGTGAATTTATTAGGAAATGGTTCTGCTTATTATGCTCCATCAGCAGCCCTTGTAGAAATGGCAGAGGCTATCATCAAAGACCAGCGCCGCATTTTGCCGACAGTAGCATATTTAGAAGGGGAATACGGATTCCAAAATATTTTCTTAGGTGTACCAACCCTTTTAGGCGCTAATGGAGTGGAAAAAATCTTTGAACTAGAATTAACAGAGGAAGAACAAGCCGCATTGAAAAAATCAGCTGAATCTGTCATGAACGTAATGGAAGCATTGAAATAATCCGATGTTGTTATTGTGGCTATTTTCTGAAAAAATTGATACTATGGAAGTGTAACGGATTTTATTTAGGAGGAATTATTCAATTGTTAAAAGGGACTAGAACCAAGATAGGGAAAAAAATTGATGAAATCGAAATTGGCGAGAGGGTTCACTTAGTAGAAACAATTGAAGATAAAGACTTGCTTTTATATTTAGGATTAACCAATGATAATAACCCATTGTATATTCAACATGAATATGCGAAAGAAACAGTTTTTAAAAAACCAATTGTCCCGCCAATTATGCTGAATGGGATTGTGACGAGCGCCGTTTCCAAGCTCTTGCCTGGTCCTGGGTCGCATATTCGGGAACAAAATTTGAAATATTTACAACCAGTGTATCATTATGAAACAATCGAAGTTTTATTGGAAGTAGAGCATATTGATTATGAAAATCAATTAGTAACCATTCAAGTCAATGGCGTCAATCAAAATCATCAGCTCGTTATGCAAGGTATGCTGAAAGTTCTGCCTCCTTCTGGAAATGCGAACTGATTTGAAATAATGGGAGTTTCAAATCATTAAGAAATCATGGAGGAAAAAATGACATCAAATAAAACTATTTTAGTTGTAGAAGACGAAGCATCGATTGCAACATTGCTGAAATATAATTTGGAACGTGCTGGATATGATGTGTTGGTAGCAAATGATGGAAAGGAAGGGCTTGAGCTGGCACTGAATGAATCGCCGGCTTTGATCTTGCTAGATTTAATGCTGCCCTCGATGGATGGGATGGAGATTTGCAAAGAATTAAGAAGGCAAAAGAAAAATATCCCCATCATTATGCTAACGGCTCGGGATGAGGAATTTGATAAAGTTTTAGGACTTGAACTAGGGGCAGATGACTATATGACAAAACCTTTTAGCCCTAGGGAACTCATCGCTCGTGTAAAAGCTGTTTTGCGCCGGTTCCAATCCGTTCCTCATGAACAGGAAAAAAAGAAATATTATCAATTTGGAAATTTGGAAGTGTATCCAGAGCGTTTTGAAGCTTTTTTAGATAAAACGCCCCTTGAATTTACTCCGAAAGAATTCGAATTGCTTGTGTATTTAGTGGAAAATAAAAATCGTGTATTGACTCGCGAACAATTATTGAGCGCTGTTTGGAATTATGATTTTGTCGGGGATACGCGAATCGTTGACGTTCATATCAGCCATTTGCGAGATAAAATTGAAGAAAATAGCCGCAAACCGAAGTTTATTAAAACGATAAGAGGGATCGGTTATAAGTTTGAGGAGCCGAAGCTATGAAAGTGCGCAGTCACCGATTGTTTTTCATTTTCATTCTAATCACTGGTTCGATAATAGCTGTCCTTGGCATTGTACTAGGTCAGCTATTTCCTTTCTATATGGAAAGTTTTTTTATCAAACATCACATTCCGTTTACGGAAGAACAAATTGAACAAATTAAATACCAGCTTGCCTTTATTTTAGTCATCTTATTCACATTCGCTTTTTTATTAATTGCTTATGTCGCCAATCGTTTAACGAATCAACTGTTGGAACCAATCGAAAATGTTATTCATACGGCCAAAGAATTAATTAAGGGAAATTATCGAGCCCGGACGTATGCAAACGGCCCTTCTGTCATCGTTGATTTGCGCAATTCCATCAATACTTTGGCCCGCAATCTTCAAGAAATGGATATGATGAGGGAAATAGAAGATGAGCGGCTTCACACACTGATTGAAAATATGGGTAGCGCACTTATGATGATTGACCGGGAAGGCAATGTGTTCATCGCTAACGCGCGCTTTTTGGATGAATTTCATTTATCGATGAGCGACGTAAAGGGAAGAAATTTTTTAACCCTTGATTTGCCAAAGGAATTGGAAGAGTTTATTGACTATGTGTTTTTGACAGAGCTGCCTTATCGCAAACAAATTGCAATAGAGAGAGAAAATGAAAAAATGTATAAACAAGTGTATGGGGCACCTGTTGTCGGGGAGCATGGCAGATGGCTCGGCATTATCATCGTTATGCATGATATTACCGAACTGATCCGCCTTGAGCAAATTCGCAAGGACTTTGTGGCCAATGTTTCCCATGAACTTCGAACGCCGATTACTTCGATTAAAGGATTTTCGGAGACTTTGCTTGATGGGGCTTATAAAGATGAAAAAATGCTCCTTTCCTTTTTGGAAATTATTTATCAGGAAAGTAATCGCCTGCAAATGCTCATTCAAGATTTACTGGAATTATCGAAAATTGAACAACATGGATTCACGGTGCAATTGTTGCCGACCAGTTTAAAAGATGTGTTAATCCGAGCGGTTGAAGTGACAAGTCCGAAAATGGACCAAAAAAATATGGATTTTGATGTCGACATAGTACGGGATGTAAAGGTGCTTGGCGATGAAAACCGTTTAATTCAAATTTTTACAAATCTGATTATGAACAGCATCACCTATTCTCCTAAGGATACTACCATTACATTACGTATTAAAGAAGATGAAATTTATGGCATTGTGGAAGTTGAAGATGAAGGAATCGGTATTGAACCAAGCGAAATTTCCCGTATTTTTGAACGGTTCTACCGGGTTGACAAAGCCCGCAGCAGAAATTCTGGAGGCACCGGTTTAGGTCTTGCCATCGTGAAACATTTAGTGGAAGCCCACCGGGGAAAAATTGAAGTGGAAAGCACGGTAGGAAAAGGAACTTGTATGAGAGTCAAGATTCCTCTTTATAAAGAAACTTAACAATGTATTTACAATCTTGTTATGGAAACTTTATATTCCTCCTTTAGACTTCAAAGGAGAAACTCCCTTTTTTCAAATCAGTAAACGCTTAAAAAGCCTAGCCAAAAAGCTTTGTTCTTTTGGCTAGGCTCTTTTTTTAAAGTTTTTTCATTTTTGTGAAACTTTTATTCCAAATATTACGTAAATTAGCTAGCGATAACAAAAAGAGAAAGAGAGGGTAAGAGATGAGTGTAAAAAGAACGCTATTAACGACAGGACTAGTTATTCTTGCAATCATCGTACTAATTATAGGTTTTACTACTTGGTATACGGTCGACGAATCTGAACAAGCTGTTGTCATCACGTTCGGGCAAGCAACGGAGACCATTACAGATGCCGGTCTGCATTTTAAATTACCATGGCCAATTCAAAAGGTTGAAGTCCTTTCAAAAGAAACATACAGCCTCCAGTTTGGCTATGAAACGACAAAAGACGGAGAAATCATTTCAAAAGACAGTGAAACGAAAATGATTACGGGAGATGAAAATATTGTATTAACCGATTTGGTTGTACAATATAAAATTTCTGACCCTGTGAAATATTTATTCCAATCGGAAAATCCAAAACAATTATTGCATCATGCCACATCTAGCGCCATCCGCTCCATCATTGGAAGTTCAACGATTGATGAAGCGCTAACAGATGGAAAGGCGGAAATCGAGAAAAAAACAAGGGATTTGCTCGTTTCGGTAATGGAAAATTATGACATTGGCGTTACCATCTTAGCTGTGAAACTGCAAGATGTGGAGCTGCCTAATCAGGAAGTCCGCGCAGCTTTTACAGCGGTAACCGATGCACGGGAAACGAAAAATACGAAAATCAATGAAGCGAAAAAATATGAAAACCAAAAAATCAGTGAGGCGCAAGGGGAAAAAGATGCCATTATTTCCCGAGCTGAAGCAGAAAAAATAGCCCGCATCCAGCAGGCAGAGGGGGATGTGGCGGTATTTAATAAGCTTTACAACGAATATGTAGGCAATCAACAAATTACCCGCCAACGCCTCATTTTAGAAACATTGGAAGAAGTATTGCCTGGTGCAAAAATTTACATCATGAACGATGATGGAGAAACTTTGAAATATTTACCTTTAGTGCCGCAGCAGCAAACGACCCAAAACACAGATGAGAAAAGCAAAGAGGGGGGCGGAAATTCATGAGCAACCATAATTATGATGGGGACTTAGAAAAATTTGTAAAAAGTCTTTTTGGAAACAATAAAAATAAAGAAAAGAAAAAGGTACAAGATGCGAAAATCGTCAAAGAAAAGCCGCCGTTCAACCCGAAAAAATACGTAAAGCCTGCTATTGTTCTTACAGCCATTGTCGCCGTCATCATCATATTGCTTTCCAATATATATGTAGTTAAAGAAAATGAGTATAAGATTGTCCGGCAATTTGGGGAAGTGGTGAAATACCAAGATCAACCAGGTCTATATGTGAAAATTCCATTTATCCAAAGTGTCACAACATTACCGAAAAATTTAATGGTTTATAATATGTCGGAAGAAGAAATTAACACGCTGGATAAAAAACGCATCATCATTGATAACTATGCCGTTTGGCGTGTGACAGATCCAAAAGCTTTAATTTCCAACGCCCGTTCTTTAGTGAATGCAGAAGCCCGCATGGAAGAATTCATTTATTCTGTGTTGCGTACAGAACTTGGGCAAACGAATTATGATGAAATTATCAATGATGAAAATTCCGGCCGCGGCAGCCTTTCAGAAAAAATTACGAAAAATGTAAATGAATTATTGCAAAATGACAATTATGGAATTGAAGTAGTGGACGTTCGTATTCGACGCACAGACTTGCCGCAGGAAAACGAAGAGTCTGTTTATAAACGAATGATTTCAGACCGGGAATCCATCGCTCAAAAGTATTTATCTGAAGGGGATGCAGAGAAAAATCGTATCGAAGCAAACACGGATCGTCAAGTGCAAGAAATGATTTCCACAGCGAAAAAAGAAGCGGCGTTGATTATTGCAGAAGGGGAAGCAGAAGCAGCAAGAATTTATAATGAAGCTTTCTCGAAAGACCCGGAATTCTATCAACTCTATCGCACGTTGGAAACATATAAGAAAACGATCGGCGATGAAACAGTTATCGTGATCCCAGCAGACTCTCCATACGCAAGAATATTATCTGGCTATATTGATTAATCACTATAAGAGGCTGGGACATAAACAAAAAATTAAAGGGGCAGTTGAAAGGGTTTTGATAAAAAATTGATATAACTAAAAATTGATTGGAGTGACGGGGCGACTCCTGCGGGAACAGCCCGTGTCTCGAGACCCCGCAGGAGCGAAGGAATGAGCTCCGAGGAGGCTCGTTCCGGGCCCGCGGAAAGCGTCCCCGGAACGGAAATCAATTTTTAATAACATATCAAAAAAACATCATTTTCTCCTTGGAGAAAATGATGTTTTTTTAGATTTGTCCCAACCTCTTTTTTATATGAACATACAATACTAGCAATAATTACAACTATCTCAATCCATTTGCCCCATTATATAATTATGATACACATAGAATAATAGAATCGAGGCGAAAGGATGCAAAAGTTAAATAAGTGGATTCAAAACATTTTGCTGGCAGTCATTATGTCTTCCAGCCTGACAGCATTGTTTTTTTCAACTCCTTACGCTTTCTTAAAAATCAAGGTATTGCAAATTCCTGTAATAATGGTTGTATTTTTCATTCTCTCCATCTTAGTGGCGGAGGATGTTCGAAATAGTTTTAAAAAAGTGTTCCGTTATGAACAAAGAAAAGATAAACGCTCCATTTGGCAAGTAGGCGTCGGGATGCTTTTTTATTTTTCGCAAGTCGGGATTGTAGAAGTATTTTTCCGCTCTTGGATGGAGCCGGAATTGGGAGGCATGCCTCTATACCTTGTCATATCCTTTTTAAATGCTTTTATCATGACAGTCATTTATGAAGAAATTTTTTATGTAGAGGAAATTCATCAACCCCATTCATAATGGAATAAAAGTTTGGGAAATAACACGTATTGGTCGTTTTTCGACGGATACGTGTTTTATAATGGAGTTAACTGTGTAAAAGTAAAGGAAGATGATTGTTTTTACTGAAGGAGTGCTCATGAGTGGGAAAAGAAAAATTATTATTGTTAGATGGAAATAGCTTGGCATATCGAGCTTTTTTTGCTTTGCCGCTTCTTTCAAACGATAGCGGAATTCATACAAACGCGGTGTACGGCTTTACAACGATGCTTCAAAAAATATTGGAGGAAGAAAAGCCGACGAAAATGCTCGTTGCCTTTGATGCAGGGAAAACGACATTCCGCCATGAAACTTTTGAAGACTATAAAGGCGGCCGCCAAAAAACGCCGCCAGAGTTGTCGGAACAATTTCCGTATTTACAAAAGTTAATTGATGCTTACCGCATTCCAAGATATGAGCTGGAAATGTATGAAGCGGATGACATCATTGGCACCTTAGCCCGCCAAGCGGAAGAAAAGGGGATGGATGTCATCATCGTGTCAGGGGATAAAGACTTGACGCAGCTTGCTACAGATCGAGTGAAAGTGTATGTGACGCGCAAAGGAATGACCGATATTGAACAATATACGCCGGAACATATCCAAGAAAAATACGGCATATCCCCAAAACAAATCATTGATATGAAAGGTCTAATGGGAGATGCCTCTGACAATATACCAGGCGTTCCGGGAGTCGGGGAAAAGACGGCTATTAAATTGCTAAAGGAATATGGCTCCATCGAGAATTTATATGAGAATATTGGAAAAATGAAGAAATCTAAAATGAAAGAAAAGCTCATTGAAAACGAAGAACAGGCAAAAATGAGCAAGCAGCTAGCAACGATCAACACGAATGCGCCGATTGAAATTACCCTCGATGATTTGGAATATCCCGGCCCTGATGAAGAAGCGGTGCTTGAAGTTTGGAAAGAGTTGCAATTTAAATCCCTTATCGAAAAATCGGACTTTGAAGCTAAGGAAAAAGAGACGGCTGAAATTGATTATCAAATTGTGCGGGAACTGACAAATGAGCATTTTAGCGACTCCATGGCGATTCATGTAGAAATGGAAAATGAGCAATATCATACTTGCCAAATTTTAGGATTCGGCTTTACAGATGGGACAAAAACTTTTTTTGTACCGGCGGATGTCTTGAATGAAAGCGAACTATTAAAGGCATATTTGGAAGATGAAACGAAGAAAAAATATATGTCCGATTTAAAAGCGGCTCAATGCATTTTAAAACGACAAGGTGTCACTTTGCGCGGCGTGGAATTTGATTTGCTTTTAGCTTCCTATATCCTCAATCCTGCCATTTCAGGAGATGATGTGGCGACATTGGCAAAAGAATTCGGCTATACCAATGTCCAGTCCAATGAAGCCGTTTACGGAAAAGGCGCAAAATGGACCTTGCCGCAAGAAAAAGAGCTTGCAGAACACGTTTGCCGAAAAGCCCTTGCTATTTGGCACTGCCAAGAACCAGCGACGAAAAAGCTAAAAGAAAATGAGCAATTTGACTTGTACCACGACTTGGAATTGCCTTTAGCAGTGATTTTAGGCGAGATGGAAAGCCAAGGAATTAAAGTGGACATTTCCACCCTTGAAGAAATGGGAAAAGAATTGCAAGAAAAAATCGCGGCGTTGGAGAAGGAAATATACGAACTTGCGGGGGAAACATTTAACATTAATTCGCCAAAACAGCTGGGCGTCATTTTGTTTGAAAAATTGGGTCTTCCGGTTATTAAGAAAACGAAAACCGGCTACTCTACTGCGGCAGATGTGCTGGAGAAATTAAAACATCATCACCAAATTGTTCAAGCGATTTTACAATATCGCACCCTTGCGAAACTGCAATCCACTTATATTGAAGGATTGATGAAAGAAGTCCATCCAGAAGACGGCAAAGTGCATACCCGTTTTATGCAGGCATTGACTTCGACAGGGCGACTTTCTTCAACGGATCCAAACTTGCAAAATATCCCGATTCGCTTGGAAGAAGGGAAAAAAATCCGAAAAGCATTTGTTCCTTCCCATGAGGGTTGGCTGTTATTCAGCGCCGACTATTCGCAAATCGAACTGCGCGTCATGGCCCATATGTCAAAGGATAAAAATTTAGTGGATGCCTTCAAACAAGGAATGGATATTCATACGCGGACAGCTATGGAAGTGTTCCATGTTTCGAAAGATGAAGTCACTCCGAATATGAGAAGGGCAGCCAAAGCGGTGAATTTCGGTATTATTTATGGAATCAGCGACTACGGATTATCTCAAAACTTGGATATTTCCCGTAAAGAAGCAGGCGAATTTATTGAAAAGTATTTCCAAAGCTTTCCTGGAGTCAAAGAGTATATGGACAACATTGTACAAGAAGCAAAATTGAAAGGATATGTGACAACCCTTTTAAATCGCCGCAGATATTTGCCAGATATTACGAGCAAAAACTTTAATTTAAGAAGTTTTGCAGAACGCACTGCGATGAATACGCCGATTCAAGGAAGCGCCGCAGACATCATCAAGAAAGCGATGATTGATATTGATGCGAGATTGAAAGCAGAAGGAATGCAGGCAAAGCTGCTATTGCAAGTGCATGATGAATTGATTTTTGAAGCGCCGAAAGAAGAAATTGAAAAGCTGGAAAAAATTGTGCCGGAAGTAATGGAAAACGCCATTGCCCTTGAGGTACCATTAAAAGTGGACATCTCATATGGCGAGACTTGGTACGATGCAAAATAAGGAAGTGAAAATATGCCTGAATTACCGGAAGTAGAAGGGGTTGTTCGGGCGTTGTCCCCGAGAATTGAAGGCAAAGTTATTTCAAAGGTATCGTTATCCGAAACGATTTATCAATCTCATCAGTTAGGGAAACAGTGCATTGTCAAAAATATGGAACCGGCTGCATTTGAATTGGCTTTAAGTGGAATGAAAATTAAAAGCGTCCATCGACGGGCAAAATATATTTTTATGGATTTAGAAAAAGATGGCGAGCCCTTTCTGTTAGTGAATCATTTAGGCATGACCGGGGCATGGTTTGTCGTTCAAAAGGAAGAAGACATATTGGAAGAAAAATTCAAGAAGCACATCCATGCCCGCTTTTCTTTAACGACGGGCGAATTGCTCATTTTTTCTGATATTCGAAGATTTGGGGAGTTTCGGTTATTACATACCATTGATGAACATCCGCCTTTATTGCAAATGGCGCCGGAACCTTTTGATGAGGATGCATTAAATTATTTTTTAGAAAAATGCGCGCTTCCGAAATATGCCAATAAGCCGATTAAGGAAGTTATTATGGATGGCCAGGTGATTTCCGGCTGCGGCAATATTTATGCGACGGAGGCATTGTTTTCTACAGGGATTCACCCTGCGAGAAAAGCAGGAAGAATTAGCAAAGAGCGAAAAATTGCTTTATTTGAAGCCATTCAAAAAGTGTTGTTAGAAAGCATCGAAATGGGTGGTTCAACCATCTCAGATTACCGCAATATCAACGGAGAAGCCGGCGGAATGCAGCATCGGCTGAAAATGTATGGCAAAAAGGTTTGCCCAAACTGTTCGACCAATACAAAATCAATGACCATTGGCGGAAGAACGAGCGTCTACTGCCCAAAATGTCAACATTAAGAAGGTGTTAGAGATGATTATTGGATTAACAGGAAGCATTGCAAGCGGAAAAAGTACCGTGAGCAATATGTTGAAAGAATACGGTTTTCCCATTGTGGATGCTGATTTAGTGGCGCGGCAAGTGGTGGAGCCTGGAAGCGAAACGTTGGAAAAAATTGCCGAAGCTTTTGGCAGAGAAATTTTAACGGAAAATGGAGAGCTGGATCGCAAAAAACTTGGCGCTATCATTTTTAATAATGAAGAGAAGCGGCAGTTATTAAACAGCATCATTCATCCGGCAATTCGAAAAGAAATGCTTCGCCAGCGTGATGAGCATCTTGCAAATGGAGAAAAAACCGTTATTATGGACATCCCATTATTATTTGAAAGCAAACTTCAACATTTTGTTGATAAAATTTTAGTGGTGACTGTATCGGAAGAAGTTCAATTGCAAAGATTAATGGAAAGAAATCAATTGACGGAAGAAGAAGCAAAGGCGCGCATCCAATCCCAACTCCCACTATCTGTAAAAGAAAAAGGAGCCGATGCCGTCATCAATAACAACGGCACATTGGAAGAAACAAGAATACAGCTGGAGCAAATTTTAAAAGACTGGGGCGTTTTATAATTTTTTTGTACTCAATTTCATCGGGATCATCCTTTTTCCGATGAAATTTCCAATGAAACTACTTTTCTCCCATTATTCTGAAAATAACAAATTTTTTATTCTTATAAATGTTGGTACACTATTTATTAGAATGTGCTATACTAATTGAGAAAAAGTAAACATAATTGAAGTAAAATAGGAGGATATATAATGACAGTTTCTATTGCAATCAACGGCTTTGGTCGAATTGGTCGTATGGTATTCCGACAAGCAATTGTTCAAGACGATTTAAATATAGTAGCAGTCAATGCGAGCTATCCTGCTAAAACATTAGCACATATGATTAAATATGATACTGTTCATGGTCATTTCGAAGGAACAGTTGAATACGAAGAAAACGCTTTAATCGTTAACGGAAAGCGTGTTCAATTAGTAGCTGAACGGGATCCAGCAAAACTTCCTTGGAAAGAATTTGGCGTAGATGTTGTTATTGAAGCAACAGGTAAATTTAATGAGCGCGATAAAGCGGCTCTTCATTTGGAAGCGGGTGCAAAAAAAGTTATCTTAACAGCGCCAGGGAAAAATGAAGATGTAACGATTGTAGTCGGCGTTAACGATGACGTATTAGATGTATCAAAACACGATATTATTTCAAATGCTTCTTGTACGACAAACTGCTTAGCCCCTGTTGTCAAAGTACTCCATGAAGAGTTTGGAATTGAAAACGGTTTAATGACAACAGTTCATGCTTATACAAACGATCAGAAAAACCTAGATAACATGCACAAAGATTTGCGTCGTGCCCGTGCTTGCGGCCAAAGCATCATCCCTACAACAACTGGTGCAGCGAAAGCGTTAAGCAAAGTCATTCCTGAAATGGCAGGAAAAATCCACGGTTTAGCTCTTCGTGTACCAACACCTAACGTTTCTTTAGTTGACTTAGTGGTAGATTTAAAACAAGATGTAACGGCAGAACAAATCAACGAAGCCTTCAAAAAAGCAAGTGAAGGTCCTTTGAAAGGCATTTTAAATTATACTGAAGAGCCCCTTGTTTCGGTGGATTTCAATACAACAACTTATTCATCCACAATTGATGCTCAATTAACAATGGTGATGGGCACAAGAAAAGTAAAAGTGATGGCTTGGTATGACAATGAATGGGGTTATTCTGCACGTGTAGTAGATTTAACGAAAAAAGTTGTCAAAGCATTGGAAGCAGTTACAGCTTAAATGATAAGAGTGTAGACATTGTCTTTTGACTTTGTCTACACTTTTTATTTGGAGAGCGCACGTACACTTGCCAAAATGAAAATATTAACAATCCCGTCAATGAATTTCACTGCAATTCTTCTCGATTTTTTGTTGAAAGTGTATTAGAATTATAACCTATCTGCTTGTTTCTAAACTCGCGTATTTAGGAAAAGTGTCACGTTGTATGGATTTTGATATAATAACATTTAAGAAACTAGACAGGGAGAATTAATTATGAGATGTCCAAGTTGTCACTATAATGGAACACGTGTCGTCGATTCTAGACCCGTTGATGATAATAAAGAGATTCGTAGACGTCGCGAATGCGAATCGTGCGGATATCGTTTCACCACCTTTGAAAAAGTGGAAGAAACGCCTTTAATTGTTGTAAAAAAAGATGGTTCGAGGGAAGAATTCAGCCGGGAAAAGGTGCTTCGCGGACTAATCCGGGCTTGCGAGAAACGCCCTGTGCCATTAGAACAACTTGAACAAATCGTTTATGATATTGAGAAACAATTGAGAAGAATTGGAAATTCAGAAGTAAGTTCTGTGGATGTTGGGGAAATGGTAATGGACGAGCTTGCAAAAGTCGATGAAGTGGCCTACGTTCGCTTTGCTTCTGTTTACCGGCAATTTAAAGATATTAACGTATTTATGGAAGAATTGACGGAATTGCTGAATCGCCAATCCAAAAAACAATGATGGAGGGGAAAAAATGATTCACTTATATAAAGAGCTGCAACCAAAGGATCATTTTGACATCATACTCCCTCCTTCTCTTTCTTCCAAGGAAAGACAGCTGTTAACCCTTTTTTATCAACCGTTAACGGGTCCTGAGCCAATTAGTCTATATTTGACTTTGTGGGCAGAAGGGGAAGATCCTTATCGAGAAGCATTGAATCATTATTATTTGATGAATGTGCTGGATATGCCGATTGGCAAGGTGTTCCAAGCTCGTATTGCACTGGAAGCAATCGGACTATTAAAAACCTATCGAAAAGATGATGGGGAAAACCGCTTTTTTATTTATGAACTCATCCGTCCCCTCGATCCGGAATTATTTTTCCGCGATCCGCTATTATCAATGTTCTTATTTAGTAGAATTGGTGAACAAGCATATCGTAAACTTCGCAAACGTTTTATCAAACAAATTGATAAAACAGCCTATAAAGATGTGTCGAGAACATTCACGGATGTGTTTAAGCCAATTGATACGAATGTTCCTCAAGAATTCAAAGAAGCTGAGATGAAACCCCAACAAAGCCATTACCCATTTTATTATGAACAATTTGATTTCGATTTATTGCAAGCAGGACTGTCGGAACAATTAATTCCTTCAAGTGTGTTTACTGTAGAAGTGAAAGAATGGATTGCCAAGCTCGCTTTCCTCTATCAGCTATCCCCGTTGGATATGCAAAAAATTGTCATTTTAGCCATCGATGATGATATGAATATTTCTTTAGAACGATTGAAAAAGGCTGCAAGGGATTATTATAAATTAGCGGTTTCCAAGGAAGTGCCAAAATTCGAAAAAACTTTTGATACTAAACCTCTACAAGAACAAGGACAGCCGTTGACGAAAGAGCAGGAGTTGATTCATTATCTTGAAACAACCCCTCCAATTCAGGTGCTAAGAGACATTAATGATGGAAAAGAGCCGATGCCGTCTTCCGTTGAAATCGCAGAAGATTTAATTATGAAGCATGGGATGCCAGTCGGAGTTGTCAATGTACTGCTGGAATATGTTATGCTTACTACAGACATGAAATTGCCTCGCAAATACGTCGAACGGATTGCGGACCACTGGATGCGCAAAAATATTCGGACGGCGAAAGAAGCGATGGAGCTGGCCCGAACAGAACGGGATCAATATTTAAAATGGAAGCTTGAAAGTGAAGCGAAAAAGTCTTCTGCATCCGGCTACAAAAAATCCTACAAAAACGTGAGGGAAGAAAAGGTGCCGGAATGGTTCTATAAACAAAAAGAAACAAACAAAGAGGAAGACCAACAGGCGAATATCGACTTTGAAGAAGAGCGCAAAAAAATATTGCAAAAACTTGGAGTTGTAGACGGGTAGGTGTTGAACAATCGAATCGATCAAAAAATCTTTAGAAAAATTCCAAATTCCATCTTTTCAAGAACGTTACAGTGCCCTCCGAAACGAAATTTTAGAGCATCCAGATGTTCAAAAGTTTTTGGCGGAGCATGATGATGTGGTCAATAAAGAAATGGTGGAGCGCAGTTTGGCAAAACTGTATGAATATATCAGCCAATCGAGAGAATGCTGCAATTGCGGTTCTACAGAACAATGCACCAATTATTTAAAGGGGTTTATTCCAAAATTGTATATTTCCCAAAATACGATTGATGTGGAATATGAGCGCTGTAAGCAAAAAATTATTGAAGACGAGCGTAGAGAAATCGAATCGATGATTTCAAGTATGCACATGCCGAAAGATGTACTATCGGCTACATTGAAAGATTTATTTATTGATGATAAATCTCGGGTGGAAATTGCCCATTTGGCGGCAGATTTTATCGCCCATTACAAAAAAACAGGAGAATTGCCGAAAAAAGGCTTTTATTTGCATGGCGAATTCGGCGTTGGGAAATCCTTTGTATTAGGAGCCATCGCCAACGAACTGGCCAGCTTAAAAGTTCCTTCTGTCCTTGTTTTTGTTCCGGAATTTTTGAGGGAATTAAAAAATTCCATTCAAGATCAAACCCTTCAAGAAAAAATTGATTTTGTGAAGCAAGCGCCAGTACTCATGCTCGATGATATTGGGGCAGAATCGTTGTCCAGCTGGGCGAGAGATGAAATTTTAGGCCCTATTTTGCATTATCGGATGAGCGAACAGCTTCCAACTTTCATTACCTCGAATTTTGACTATGATGGCCTAGAACATCATTTGGCACAAAACTCCCGAGGCGATGTGGAAGTAGTGAAAGCGCGGAGAATCATGGAGCGCATCAAAGCGGTGACGATTCCGATTCAAATGACCGGCAAAAACCGAAGAAATTAATCGACAGTTGCATTTCTCCAAATCTCATCGTATACTGTTTTTTGTGATAAATATTTTATTAGCAGTGAAGAGGACATGAAGTTTGTGAAACGGCTGATAGAGAGGGAAACCTAGGCTGGAAGTTTCCTAGTACGACGCAAATCTTTACTACCTCGGAGCTTTAGCGGGGAACAATCCGCTGACGGCTATCGGTACGTTACACCGACCTAGAGCTTCGTCTGAAATGTTCATTTCGGAAGGAAGAAGGGTGGAACCACGAGCGATCGCGTCGTCCCTTTATTGGGATGGCGTTTTTTATTTGTATTGTTCCAACAGATTTTGAGCGAATGAAACTACAGAAAAGGAGAATGAATATGGCTGAAGTGATTCAATTAACTTTCCCAGATGGCGCTGTAAAGGAGTATCCTAAAGGCACAACAACAGAAGATGTAGCAGCATCCATTAGCCCGGGATTGCGCAAAAAAGCGTTGGCAGGAAAAATCAATGGCAAATTGTTGGACTTAAAAACACCAATTGAAGAAGATGGTAACATTGAAATTGTGACACCGGATCATGAAGATGCCCTTGATATTTTGCGCCATTCAACAGCTCACTTAACAGCTCAAGCTGTAAAACGTTTATTTCCAGGAGTCAAGCTTGGAATCGGGCCTGTAATTGAAGGCGGATTCTACTACGATATTGATTCGCCAACACCAATTACAGCAGAAGATCTTCCAAAAATCGAAAAAGAAATGAAAAAAATCATTTCCGAAAATCTAGAAATCGTCCGCAAAAATGTCACTCGCGAAGAAGCTCGCCGCATTTATGAAGAAATTGGCGATGAATATAAATTAGAACTTCTTGATGCCATTCCTGAAGGCGAACAAGTGTCCATTTATTACCAAGGTGAATTTTTCGACCTTTGCCGTGGTATCCACGTTCCTTCTACAGGAAAACTAAAAGAATTTAAACTGCTTTCATTGGCAGGAGCTTACTGGCGCGGAGATTCCAACAACAAAATGCTTCAACGCATTTACGGTACAGCCTTCTTTACAAAAGAAGATTTGCAAAACCATTTAAAAATGCTTGAAGAAGCAAGAGAACGCGACCACCGCAAACTTGGAAAAGAGTTGGAATTATTCACTTTATCTCCAACAGTGGGACAAGGCTTGCCGCTTTGGCTTCCAAACGGCGCTACAATCCGCCGCATTATCGAGCGCTATATTGTAGATAAAGAAATCAGCTTAGGATATAAACACGTTTACACACCAGTGTTAGGTTCAAAACGTTTATATGAAACTTCCGGCCACTGGGAGCACTATTCTGAAGATATGTTCCCTCCAATGGAAATGGATAATGAAACATTGGTGCTTCGTCCAATGAACTGTCCGCATCACATGATGATTTATAAAAGCGGCATGCACTCATACCGCGAGTTGCCAATCCGGATTGCAGAACTTGGCATGATGCACCGCTATGAAGCATCAGGCGGTTTATCCGGCTTGCAACGTGTGCGTGGCATGACATTAAACGATGCCCATATTTTCGTCCGTCCGGATCAAATTAAAGATGAATTTAAACGGGTATTAAACTTGATTCTTGAAGTGTATAAAGACTTCGATATCAAAGACTATCGATTCCGTTTATCTTACCGGGACCCAGAAGATAAAGAAAAATATTATGATGACGATGAAATGTGGGAACGCGCACAAAGCATGTTAAAAGAAGCGATGGATGATTTAGGCCTAGAATATTTTGAAGCAGAAGGTGAAGCTGCTTTCTACGGTCCAAAACTTGACGTGCAAGTAAAAACAGCCATTGGCAAAGAAGAAACTCTATCTACTGTTCAGCTTGACTTCTTGCTTCCAGAACGCTTTGATTTAACATACATCGGCGAAGATGGAGAAAAACACCGTCCAGTTGTAATCCACCGCGGCGTTGTATCCACAATGGAACGCTTTGTCGCTTTCTTGATTGAAGAATATAAAGGGGCGTTCCCAACATGGCTTGCTCCTGTTCAAGCGGTTGTGATTCCTGTATCCAACGAAGTGCATTTCGATTATGCGAAACAAGTGGAAGAAGAGCTTCGCAAAGCTGGAATCCGCGTAGAACTCGATGTGCGTGAAGAAAAACTTGGATATAAAATCCGTGAAGCACAAATGAAGAAAATCCCTTACATGCTTGTATTGGGTGACAAAGAAATGGAAGCGAATGCGGTCAATGTTCGCCGCTACGGTTCCAAAGATTCCGAAACAGTGCCATTCGAACAATTCCTTGAAGACATTAAAAAAGATGCAAGAGTGTAATTTAGACTGAAAGGAAGATGCCTGGCACATATGTGTATAGGCATCTTCTGAATTTTTATGGGATGTCTTTCAAATAAAAACACCAGAGTATATAAATAAAAAACTTGACATCTTCCTTAATGGATGTTAAGATAAGCAAGGTTAGGAATACTGAATGTGGTTGAAAGCAGAGGCTGCCCGCTTCTCACCTGGTCGACGCATCGAGCAGTTGACAGGTTTAAAAAACATGAAAAATGAATACGCTCCTTTTGCGTATTTTATGGCGGGCGGACATCTTCTGAAATGTCCGTCTTTTTTTATGGACATAACAGAACAACAGCAAAATTCAACCGGGGATTTGCATCCGTGTATTCGTGACATAACCTTGGAGGTGGATTTTTATTAGCAAAGACATGTACGTAAACGAAGGGATACGTGCACGTGAACTTCGTGTAATTGACCAAAACGGTGAACAAATTGGAATTATATCCCGTAATGAAGCATTGGAAATGGCTGCTCGAGTAAACTTGGATCTTGTCCTTGTAGCACCGCAAGCAAAACCACCTGTTGCTCGTATTATGGACTACGGAAAGTATAAATTTGAGCAGCAAAAGAAAGAACGCGAAATTCGCAAAAATCAAAAAGTCATTCATATGAAAGAGGTTCGTTTGAGCCCAACAATTGACGAACATGATTTCCAAACGAAACTTCGGAACGCAATTAAGTTCCTTCAAAAGGGCGATAAAGTAAAATGTACGTTGCGTTTCAAAGGACGTGCGATTACGCATACAGATATTGGACAACGGGTACTTGATCGTTTTGCAGAAGAATGTGCTGAATATGCAACGGTAGAGCAAAAGCCGAAATTAGAAGGCCGCAGCATGTTTCTAGTGCTAGCGCCTAAAACTGAAAAATAATGAAAACGAAATAAGGTTTAGGAGGAAATACTATGCCAAAAATGAAAACTCACCGTGGCGCTGCTAAGCGTTTCAAAAGAACAGGTACAGGTAAATTTAAATTTGACCGTGCTTACGGAAGCCACTTATTTGCAAACAAAACAACAAAACAAAAACGCCAACTTCGCAAAGCGAAAGTAATGTCTTCTGGCGACTACAAACGCATTAAAACTTTACTTGCATACAAAAAATAATTGAAATTATTTGAACGGATTATAAAATTTTCGAAAGAATAGCAGGAGGTAATATCTATGCCACGCGTAAAAGGTGGAACAGTAACGCGCAGACGTCGTAAAAAAGTTTTAAAATTAGCAAAGGGTTATTTCAGTTCAAAACATACTTTATATAGAACAGCAAACCAAGCGGTAATGAAATCCGGTTTATATGCATACCGTGACCGCCGTCAGAAAAAACGTGATTTCCGCAAATTATGGATTACACGTATCAATGCGGCAGCTCGTCAAAACGGCCTTTCTTACAGCCGCTTAATGTACGGTTTAAAACAAGCTGGCATCGAAGTAAACCGCAAAATGTTAGCAGATTTAGCAGTAAACGATGCGCAAGCTTTCGCACAACTTGCTGAAGAAGCAAAAAAAGCAATCGCAAAATAATTTTAAAAACTAAAGGCTGGTAGGACTTCCTATCAGTCTTTTTATATTAAGGAGAAAAGAAATGAATGAAATACTTGTGGTATATGTGTTGATTGCATCTACGGTTTGTTTTGCCTTGATGGGGATTGATAAATCGAGGGCGAAAAAGAAAAAGTGGCGGATTTCAGAAAAAACATTATTTACCTTCGCCATCATTGGCGGCGCTTGCGGTGGAGTTATTGCAATGATTTTATTACGGCACAAAACGAGGCATGCTTCGTTCATCTTCGGATTTCCATTGCTTGCGATCATTCAAATTTTCTTCTTAATCTATTTGAATGGATGAATAGCCTTTGTAAGTAAAATAAAAGCGGCTTTAGAAAATGGCCGCTTTCCATTCATTTTTCCTCTGATTCCCCCTCTTCCTTCATCAATTTTTCGATAGGGTTTTTCCAATTGATTTTTGCTTTCGGATAATTCATTAAGATTTCCTTTTCCAAAAATTTAAAATCTGCTTTTGTGAAACCGTTCAATGTGGCAGGATCATGCACCCAGACGAAAATGGACACCACTTCAAAGGCGTCATCGGTTGTGCCTAAATATTTTTCTCCTTCAAATAATGCCCCTTTGTAAGAAATAAAAAAGTTTTTTCGCACGTTTTTTACATCATCATAAAAATAATACTGCCCCTTTTCATAGGCTTCATCCAGCTTTCTTTTTGGGTCTGTCAAGTAACGGAAGGCTTTATAAAATAAATAAATGATGACGACAAAGAGAATCAGACGCAAAAGAAGAGCCATAAAAACTTCCCCCTTGTATAATAGGTATCATATCCTATACGATTAAGGTAGAAAATTAGTTTCATTTTTTTAAGAAAATGAGGGGTACAATTCATGGAATTTCAAGAACTATTTCAAATGCAAGCACAACTAGATTCTTTTATTCAACAAAATCAGCACATCAACCGAGATGTATTTTTAGAAAAAGGATTGGCATTAACGATTGAACTGGCCGAGTTAGCCAACGAAACTCGCTGTTTTAAATATTGGAGCACAAAAGGTCCTTCCGAGCGGGAAGTGTTGTTGGAAGAATTTGTGGATTCAATTCACTTTCTACTTTCATTAGGGAACGAAAAGGGCTATAGTTTAAATGAATGGCCTGAAATAAAGCGGAATGAAAACTTGACGACCTGGTTTTTAAAAACGCAAGAAGCAATTTTGTCTTTTATTCATCATCCGACTGAGGAGCATTATCTAAAAGTATGGGAATATTATGGTGTGCTCGCCTACAACCTAGGTTTTACATTGGAGGATATAATAGAGGCATATATTGCAAAAAATGAAAAAAACTATGAGCGTCAACGCAATGGTTATTAAGGAGGAAAACAAGATGGATGAAACATTGAAAATGCTGAAAGAATTGACAGACGCCAATGGCATCGCAGGAAATGAAAAAGCGCCTAGAGCGGTCATGAAAAAATATATCGAGCCATTCGCGGATAAAATTGAATATGACAATTTAGGCAGTTTAATTGCGAAAAAGCGCGGCGATGAAAACGGGCCAAAAATTATGATTGCAGGCCACTTGGATGAAGTGGGCTTTATGGTGACACAAATTGACGATAAAGGTTTTATCAAATTCCAAACAGTTGGCGGTTGGTGGGCTCACGTTATGCTTTCACAGCGGGTGACGATCACAACTCGTTCCGGAGAAGAAATCATCGGTGTCATCGGTTCAAAACCGCCTCACATTTTGCCGCAGGAACAACGCAAAAAAACAGTTGAAATTAAAGATATGTTCATTGATGTAGGCGCCACTTCCAAAGAAGAAGCGGAAAGTTGGGGAATCCGCCCTGGGGATATGATTACACCATATTTTGAATTCAATGTGATGAAAAATGAAAAAATGCTTCTTGCAAAAGCTTGGGACAACCGTATTGGCTGCGCTATTGCCATCGAAGTGTTGAAACGGTTGAAAAACGAGAAGCATCCAAACATCGTCTATGGCGTTGGCTGTGTGCAAGAAGAAGTTGGATTAAGAGGTGCGAAAACATCTACTTATAAAATTCAACCGGACATCGGTTTTGCGGTGGATGTAGGCGTTGCAGGAGATACACCAGGCATCACTCCGAAAGAAGCGATGTCAAAACTTGGAGCAGGTCCGCAAATCATCATTTACGATGCTTCAATGGTTTCCCATAAAGGACTTCGTGATTTCGTCATCGATGTGGCAGAAGAAAACAACATCCCATATCAATTTGACGCGATGCCAGGAGGCGGAACAGATGCCGGTTCCATGCATCTAACAGGAAACGGTGTTCCAGCACTATCCATTACAATTCCAACCCGTTATATTCATTCCCATGCATCCATCTTGCATCGCGATGATTTTGAAAATGCGGTCAAATTGATTGTAGAAGTGGTGAAACGACTAGATTGGGATGCAGTGAATAAAATCAAATATGAATGAGAGGGCTTAGCACCTCTCTTTTTTTATACCCAAAATCATTTTTATGCATAATTCAGCGCATTTCCAAGGAAAAATAAGCAATTCCTCCGAATATTTATAAAAAACTAATCTTTTTATCTTAAATATACATGCATTTTTATTCATTCAATTTGAATAATATTTTTTCAGTAAAAAAGTTAAAAAATAATAAAAATACACTTGATTCTATAAATATACAAATGTATAATGAAAGCATCAAATGAATGAAGGAGCGGAAATTGATAAATGAAATTATTGGAGGAAGTGCAGCTAAAGCCCGTTTCCAGTTTAAAGGGCAAAGATTTATTAACGCTGCTTGATTATACAAGTGAAGAAGTGCAAGAGTTGCTTACCCTTGCAACAAAAATGAAAAAAGTAACAAAAAACGGTAAATGTCCAAAGCTTCTAGATGGAAAAGTGCTTGGAATGATTTTCGAGAAAAACTCCACACGTACACGCATTTCCTTTGAAGTAGGAATGCATCAATTAGGTGGAAAAGCGATTTTCCTTCATGCAAGAGATATGCAGCTTGGACGTGGAGAACCAATTTCAGATACAGGTCTTGTTTTATCTGGCTATTTAGATGGGATTATGATCCGCGCCAATTCACATAAAATGGTAGAGGAATTAGCAGAGTATGCAATTATTCCAGTCATTAATGGTTTAACAGATTTATACCATCCTTGCCAAGCTTTAGCTGATCTTGAAACAATCGTTGAAAATAAAGGCACATTAAGAGGTTTGAAAACTGCTTATGTTGGCGATGGTAATAACGTTGCCCATTCATTGGTGGTAGCTAGCGCCCATGTTGGAATGGATATTGTGGTTGCCACTCCAAAAGGCTATGAGCCAAATGCAGAAATCATGAAAAAAGCTCAAGCCATTGCAGAGAAAAATGGCAGCACTATCACCATCACAAATGATCCTGTGGAAGCAGTGAAAGATGCGGATGTGGTGTATACAGACGTATGGACTAGCATGGGTCAAGAAGAGGAAGCAGCTCAACGCTTAAAAGACTTCCAAGGCTACCAAATTAACGATGAATTGGTGGCTCATGCAAAACCTGATTTCATGTTCTTGCATTGCTTGCCAGCCCATCGTGAAGAAGAAGTGGCAACATCTGTTATTGATGGTCCTAATTCTTACGTCTTTGAACAAGCAGAAAACAGACTGCATGCGCAAAAAGCGGTGCTTCTATCATTACTTGCTTAATGAATGCGTAAGAAAAGCTATTGCCCTCTGCCCTGATAGTGGAAACGGCAGGGGATTGGGAAAATGAAAATTGTTTATATTTGATGCGGAGTTCAGGGAGTGGAATGAAGCATCGTAAGAATATAAAATTCAAGGCAATCCGGGAGGCGCTGGATTGCCTTTTTTTTCAAGCTTTTTTATCTTTTCTTCAATTGAATTAATTGATATACAATCCCATTGGTTTTTAAATCTTTTGTGCAAATATGTCCATATTCTTTTGAATAATAATATTGGAACCCATCAGAGCTGACAATTTCCATTAAGGATGAAAATGTTCCGGCAGGGGTTGTCATCTTTTCAGACATGCTAGTCACAATGTAAGAAACCGGTTGATAGCCTTTTTTATAAGCATAAGACCAGCTTGTACCAAGTTTTACTGGATAGGGAATATAAAAGTCCGTAACGACTTCTCCATTCTCTAAGTACCCTTTAAAGGTGAATCCTTTTTGATCCACATGATTGACATACTTGATCCCCTGGTTGTTTTCATCGGAGACAAACCACCAATCCCCAGAAGCATCGGATGACAAATACGTAAAGTAGTCCCGAGACGTATATCCTTCATACAACTCATATATGTATTGATAGTTTTTATTGTAGCCATAACCGCTCGTAACTGGAATAAAATCCGGCTCAAGAATGCGCGACAGGAAAGTGGAGAAGTGAGCGCGGGTAAGGGGTTGGTTTGGCTTAAAGGTGCCATCTTCATAGCCTGTTGTAATGTTGTTTGCGGCTAATGTGTTAATGGCTTGATAATATTTGCTGTTTTTGGGAACATCTTTAAATTGCTGCTTGCTTGAACCTTTCAGATGAAAGGCATTGACTAAAACTTGCGCCATTTCGCCTCGAGTGATGGGCTCCCCTGGGCGAAAGTTTGCGCCTTTCGGGAATATCCCTTCATCAACAACTGCCGCAATGGCTTTATATGTATCTGCATCGACTTTCGATAAATCTTTAAAACCTGGATTTGGCCGATTGTTTAAATCCAGCTTCAATGCTCTCGTAATCATTAAAGCGACTTGGGAATTGGTCACGTTGTTGGAAGGTTTGAACGTTTGATCCGGATATCCTTTAATAATTCCCGTTTCCACTAAAAACTTGATTTCCAATGCCGACGGGTGGCTGTCAGGTACGTCACGGAAAGTGGCAGCATATCCAACTTTTGCGTTTATGAAAAAAATAAAAATGCCAATAAACAAACTATAGGCGAGAATTTTTTTCCACCGAAATTTTCCTTTCATTGTCTTTCCCTCCTTAAAATCAGCTGATCTTATGAAATATTTGCTATTTTCATACTAGTAGTATAAACTTTATCGTTTTTACGGTAAATGACGAAAAGGTCACATTCGGGTATGATAGAGGATATAGAAATTTCTTTCTCTGTAAGATAATGACATTCGTTGAACAGAGGGGTGAGATGATGGGGGATTTATTAGTCGATTTGCTTCAAGAAAAATCTTCATTAATAGCCAAAACAAAAGGCGAAAAATGGCAGGCCATTAGCCAGATACCCATTACCAATTCAGAATTTTCCATTTTAGAAAGAGTTTATAAAAATAAGCCGCTTATTTCTCACGTAGCAAAGCAGCTTCCTTTTACGCGGCAGGCAACCCATAAATTTATTAAACAACTGGAAGAGAAAGAATTAGTGGAAACGAAAAAAGCCAATTTAAGGGATAAAGCTATTGAACTGACCTCTTTAGGAGAGGCATGTTATGAGAAGCATCTTGCATTAAAGAAGGAATTGGAGAAGATGATTGCAGAAGAAATTGGGGAAATGAATGTAAAAAGGCTAAAAGAAATATTAAAAATGGAATGGGGAATATAAAAAAGGGCTTGGAGTGTTTCCAGCCCTTTAGTTTTGAAATACTTTAGACAAAGTTTCAGTAAATTTAGATTGTTCTTCTGTGCTGGAATTTTGCCACCACTTCTCCAAGAAGACGCCAAGTCCAGGAAGAAGATGTTCATCACCGCGGGCAATGGCATCTTGAATTGTTTCACGGAATTCTTCAGGACTGTCTCCTTTTACATTGGATGTAATGGCTTCTCGAATTTGAAAGTTCATCCCATTCGCCTCCTCGAGTAGTAGTTTGTTTCCACTCGAAGAAATTATGCGTTTCTTTTCATTAATTCTTGCAATTATGCCAACTGAAGCATGCGGTCTAACGCTAACAAAGCTTCTTTTGTTGTGTCTTCATCCACTTTAATGACATTTCCTTCTTCGCCATTGATAATCGTTTCAAGTGCCCAAAGAAGATGCGGCAAATCGATTCGGTTCATCGTCAAGCACGGGCACATATTGTCATTTAAACAAATAATGTGTTTGTCTTTGTGTTCTTCGATAATGCGTTTTACTAAGTTCATTTCCGTTCCAATGGCCCAGCTAGAACCGGCCGGAGCCTTTTGAATTGTATCGACAATGAATTTTGTAGAACCGGAAAGGTCTGCGGCTTGAACGACTTCAAAAGAGCATTCCGGATGAACAATGACAGTCATATCCGGATATTTTTTTCGGACTTCCTGAACATTTTCCACGGTAAAACCTTGGTGGACGGAACAGTAGCCATCCCATAAAATGACTTTAATGTTTTGTAAATCTCCTTCATAGCTTAAATCCCCAGAAATCGGGTTCCACACGGCCATTTGCTCCAGTGGAATGCCTAATTCATAGGCGGTGTTTCTGCCTAAATGCTGGTCGGGCAAGAAAAAAATCCGTTCTTTTTGGGTAAAAGCCCATTCCACCATTTTTTTCGCATTGGAGGATGTGACGCAAGCGCCGCCATTTCGGCCGGTAAAAGCCTTAATCGCTGCAGTTGAGTTAACATAAGTTAAAGGGAGGATGGTATCTCCAAAAATGGATGTCAGCTTTTCCCATGCTTCTTCTGTTTGATAAATATTGGCCATATCTGCCATGGAACAACCTGCCCGTAAATCCGGCAAATAAACGATTTGTTCTTCCGTTGTCAACATATCAGCCGTTTCAGCCATAAAGTGTACGCCGCAAAAAACGATATGTTTTGCTTCTTTATTTTTTGCCGCTGCTTGGGCGAGTTGCAAGGAGTCACCGATGGCATCGGCAAATTGAATGATTTCATCTTTTTGATAATGGTGAGCGGGTATAAATAACTCTTTTCCCAATTGTTTTTTTATTTTATGAACCCGTTGTTCCATTTCTTCCCGGGAAAGATGCCGGTATTCTTCAGGGAGCATGCCAAATGTCGGTAAAGTGCAAATCATTGTTCAACATCCTTTCTTTTTACTAATGCGCTGATATCTAATGCTTTTACTGAATGGGTAAGAAAGCCGAGGGAAATCCATTCCACGCCGGATTCTGCATAGCTTCGCAAGTTGTCTAACGTAATGCCGCCGGATGCTTCCGTTGCGATGTGTTCTGGCACAAGAGGGAGCCATGCTTTAATTTCTTCCGGCGTGCGGTTGTCAAACATGATAATGTCTGCGCCCGCTTCAATCGCTTCCAATAATTGCTCTTTCGTTTCAATTTCCACTTCGATTTTCACCGTATGGCCGATTTTAGACCTTGCCAACTTCACCGCTTTTGTAATGCTTCCGGCAAGGGCAATATGATTGTCCTTTAGCATGATGCAGTCATATAAACCGCTCCGATGGTTGTAGGCTCCTCCCGTCCGTACAGCATATTTATCAAGCATTCTTAGGCCGGGCATCGTTTTTCGGGTATCGCAAATTTTTGCGTTAGTTCCTTTTGTTAACTCAACCGCTTTTCTTGCGTTTGTTGCAATGCCGCTCATCCGTTGAATTAAATTTAAAATGACCCGTTCGCCGCTCAAGAGGCTGCGCATTGAGCCTTCAATGATGGCGATTTGGTCCCCCTTCCGAAGTTCATCACCGTCCTCTTTCAGCAAGGTGATTTGCAAGGTTGAATCAAGCAATTGAAACCCTGTTTCGATGATGTCCGCTCCGCAAAAAATGCCCTCTTCTTTTGCATAAAAAGTAAATGAGCCTTTCTCCTTGCTTGAGAAAATCGTTTCGCTGGAAAGGTCGCCATCTCCAATATCTTCATTGAAAAACTGTTTCAACATTTCCTTTAATTGAATGTAGTTCATATCTTTCTCCCTCACATGGTCATTTGTTAAAGGCTTCCAAACTCTTTACAGTTGTCTTGACACTTATATTTACATAAAATAAAGGATAAAACAAGCGTTTCTATCCATAAAGTTTGTGATTGATAGAATGCGAATAGTTTATTTTATTGTAGAAACGGGGAATTTTCATGATTTATTTAGACTATGCAGCCACAACGCCCATGCTGGATGTAAGTATAGAAGCCTATTGCATCGCTGCCAAGGAAGTGTTCGGCAATGCATCTAGCTTGCACGACGCAGGAGGACAAGCTGCCTTTCTTTTGGAAAAATCAAGGGATGTAATTGCGGAAAAAATGGGCGTTCCTCGGGATGGGGTCATTTTTACAGGCGGAGGTACGGAAGGAAATATTTTGGCGATTTTGTCCCTTGCCCGTGCTGGAAAGGGAAAACATATCATTACTTCAATGGCGGAGCATACGAGCGTCCATGCGGCCATGAATACATTGGAGAGGGAAGGATATGAAATCACAAGGCTGCCGCTCTCTGAAAAAGGTCTAATCGATTTAGACTTATTGGAAAAATCAATTCGTCCGGATACGGCGCTTATTTCCATTCAGCATGTCAATTCTGAAATTGGCATCATCCAACCGGTGCGTGAAATTGCAAAAGTTGCACAAACATACAACATTCCCTATCATGTAGATTGTGTACAATCCTTTTGCAAATTGGATTTCTCGGAGTTTTCCTCATATGTTGATGCCATCACCGTGTCTGCCCATAAAATTGGTGGACCAAAAGGCTGTGGTGCGGTATATTTAAATCCGCGAAGAAGGATTTTGCCTCTATATCCAGGAGTAACCCATGAAAGGGGATTGAGAGGCGGCACGGTCGATACGCCGGCCATTTTCGCCTTTGCCAAAAGCGTAGAACATTTTAAATATAATCTCAATCAATATTGGAAACTTCGAAATCAATTAAAAGAAGCGATTCAAGAAACTTGCTGCTATTTTATTGAAGCAGATGAAGCCCATCAACTCCCAAGCATTTGCGGTTTATGCATGAAGGGGAGGGAAGGGCAGTATGTGATGCTGAGATTAAATGAAAAAGGGATTTGCATTTCCACAGGTAGTGCCTGCGATATTCATAGCAAATCCGGCACAAAGGCGATACTTGCCATGGGTCGCAGTTTGCAAGAAGCGCGCACATTTTTCCGCATCTCCTTTGGCATCCATACAACGGAAGATGATATTCAACAGCTTAGCGCGGCATTGTTGGAATTAAATCGAGAAATTAAAACAATGAGATAAAGGCGGTCTTTAACATATGAAGCGGATTGAATCAAAGCAAAATGCATTAGTCAAACATTGGAAAAAACTTGTTTCCACAAAAAAAGAACGGGATAAGACTGGCGAATATATTGTGGAAGGTTTTCATTTAGTGGAAGAAGCATTGAAAAATAAAGAACAAGTCATTCAAATTATCAAACGGGAAGATGTGGACCTTCCCCTCAGATGGTCGTTGGATAATGTTCTGCTTGTGGAAGTGACGGAAGCAGTGGCAAAGGAAATTGCCGAAACCGAAACGTCCCAAGGGATTTTTGCCCATTGTAAACAGAGGGATATTTCTGAAGCAGAACAATCCAAATGGACAAAATTGCTACTTATTGATAGCGTCCAAGATCCTGGGAATATCGGCACGATGGTGCGAACAGCAGATGCAGCTGGAATCGACGCGGTTATATTAGGAAAAGGCTGTGCCGATTTATACAATCCAAAAACATTGCGTTCCGCCCAAGGTTCCCATTTTCATCTTCCAGTCCTTCGAGGAAATTTGTTGGATTGGATTGAAACATTGAATGAAAGACAGATTCCAGTCTACGGTACGGCCCTTGAAAATGCGGTTGATTACCGTCAACTTGAGAACAATGGAAAATTTGCTTTAATTGTAGGAAATGAAGGGAGCGGCGTTCAGCCGGAATTGTTGGAGAAAGCCGATCAAAACGTAATCATCCCCATCTTTGGGCAAGCTGAATCACTGAATGTGGCAGTTGCAACCGGAATTTTATTGTATAAGTTGATGGAATAATAAAAGCTTACTTTTGCTTCCAAAACGAAGTAAAAGTAAGCTTTTTTTCATGGGGAGTTGTCATGAAAGGGTTTTCATTATATAATGAACTTGAATATACAAACTATTCTGAAAATTATTTTAATAAAAAACTTAAAACAGCATCTTTTTCATTTTCTCCTTCTTCAAAAATATATAAAAAAAATTTTACTTTTTTAGACTTATACACTCCGCAGGAATCACAAACCATTTACTCCTTTTGAATTAAGACAAAATACCTCATTCTAATTTTCAAACTGCAACAGCTGGATTTACTTCAAGCAAATTTCCTCAATCAATAGCTAACTAAATCAATTTTTTATAAGGGCAGTCTTGCCAATTTTATTTTTACTATAGGCATTGTCCTTATGTGTCTAATCCCATGGTTTACAAGGGAAATCAAAGTTTCCCATTTTTATTATTTTATGAGGAGGTTTTTTATGAAGTTAATCGAACAGCTTATAGGAGTTTGGCAATTAATTTCAATGGAAGACCGGGATGCCAATGGGCAAGTGATGTATCCTTTAGGGGAGGAGCCTACGGGTTATCTTATGTACCATCCCGATGGTTATGTGTCAGCCCAATTAATGCGTAAAGGGCGACCTCCCTATGCATCTGGTGATTTGCTTCAAGGAACGGTGGAAGAAATGGCAGAGGCTGCAAGAGGATATCTAGCCTATGTAGGAAAATTCGAAGTGAAAGAAGAAGAAAATCGAATTATTCATTATATTGATGTGAGCCTAAATCCAACATTAATCGGAACAGAATTACATCGAATCCCTTCCTTTGACGGAGAAATCATGACGCTACATAACGGGAAAAAACCACAACAGAAATTTGTTTTTAGAAGGGTGGAAAATTAGGACCACTTGAAACAATTGTCGTTTTATCGTAGAATAAACTAAGATTTTTCCATATATAATTGAATATGGTTAAATGCGTTTGGAGCGGGAAGAGTAAATATTCAAAGGCTGCATGACAGGGAGCATAAGCCGCGACTGAGAGCTTATGTATGCAGTAGAATATTGAAGTTCACCCCGCAAGCAGCGTCCAGGACCAGAGATTATTCTCTGTAAAGGATTGCCGGCCAATGCCGTTATGTCAATGAAGTGATTGCATTATTGCAATAACTAGGGTGGTACCGCGAATGTTCCTCGTCCCTTGATTGGGGCGGGGTTTTTTATTTTGGCAAAGGATGAATAGGTCACAAAATCCATCCATTTGTTCAAACAACATAAGAAATTCACAAAATCTGTTAATATTGGTGCAAAAATGGTCAATATACAGATGAATGAAGTATTTAGGGAGGTTACATGATGGAACAGCAACTCAAGCAAATCGAGCAAGAAGCCGTTGAAAAAATTGCGGCTTGTACGAATTTGAAAGAACTCAATGATGTTCGTGTGAAATACTTAGGGAAAAAAGGATCCATCACAGAAGTGTTAAAAGGAATGGGAAAACTTTCACCAGAAGAGCGTCCAAAAATTGGGGCTCTTGCCAATACGGTGCGTGAAAAGGTTACTCAAGAGTTGGAACAGCGGGCTAAATTTTTAGAAGAACAGCAAATCCAAGAGCAATTGGAAAAAGAATCGGTGGATGTAACCCTTCCTGGACGCAAAGTGCGCGTTGGAAACAGACATCCTTTAACACGCGTTGTGGAAGAATTGGAAGATTTATTTATTTCCATGGGTTATGAAGTGGCGGAAGGTCCTGAAGTAGAAACGGATTATTTCAACTTTGAAGCATTGAACTTGCCAAAGGGACATCCTGCTCGCGATATGCAAGATACGTTCTATATTACGGAAGAAACGCTTCTTCGCACTCATACATCTCCTGTTCAAGCGAGAACGATGCTTGCCAAAAAAGGTAAACCATTCCGCATCATTTGCCCTGGGAAAGTGTATCGCCGCGACACAGACGATGCGACTCACTCCCATCAATTCATGCAAATTGAAGGACTTGTAGTGGGTGAAAACATTCGCATGAGCGACTTAAAAGGCACGCTTGATAAATTGGCGAAAAGAATGTTTGGCGAAGATCGCGAAATTCGTTTACGTCCAAGTTTCTTCCCATTCACTGAACCATCTGTAGAAATGGACATCTCCTGCTTCCGCTGTGGAGGAAAAGGATGCAATGTATGTAAACATACAGGATGGATTGAAATTTTAGGAGCCGGCATGGTTCATCCAAACGTGCTTGAAATGGGTGGATATGATCCGAAAAAATTCTCTGGTTTTGCCTTTGGAATTGGCGTAGAGCGCATTGCCATGTTGAAGTATGGAGTGGAAGATATTCGCAATTTCTATATCGATGACATTCGATTCCTATCACAATTCCATCGGGCAGAAGGGTAAGGAGGGTACATCATGTTAGTTTCATTAAAATGGTTACAAGAATATGTAGATATACAAGGATTATCAGCAGAAGAACTAGCGGAAAAAATCACTCGCGCGGGTATTGAAGTGGATTCCGTCATCGACCGTTCCCAAGGCATGACGAATATCGTTGTTGGCCATGTTTTATCAAAAGAAAAACATCCGGATGCTGATAAATTAAGCATTTGCCAAGTGGACGTCGGCACGGATGTAAGACAAATCATTTGCGGAGCGCCAAACGTAGCTGCAGGCCAAAAGGTAATCGTAGCGTTGCCCGGTGCCAAACTTCCAGGCGGCATCAAAATTAAAAAAGCGAAAATGCGCGGCCAAGAATCAAACGGAATGATTTGCTCCTTGCAAGAGCTAGGTGTTGAAGGCCGCGTTGTGCCAAAAGCGTATGCGGATGGCATTTATGTATTACCTGACGATGCAGTGCCTGGTTCTGATGCGTTGGAACTTATCGGACTTCGGGATACAGTGTTGGAGCTTGATTTGACACCAAACCGTTCCGATGCCCTTTCTATGCTAGGGGTTGCCTATGAAGTGGGCGCCATTTTATCCAAAGATGTAAAATTGCCGGAAATTCAATATGAAGCTTCTAAAGAAAAAGCAGAAGATTACATCAAAGTTCGCGTAGACGCACCAAAAGAAAATCCGTTATATGCAGCAAAAGTCATTAAAAATGTGAAAGTGGCGGAATCTCCATTATGGATGCAGCATTATTTAATGGCAGCAGGAATTCGCCCTCACAATAATGTTGTAGATATTACAAACTATATTTTATTGGAATATGGACAACCCCTTCACGCCTTTGACTACGATGCATTAGGCACAGGCGAAATCGTTGTTCGTTTAGCGAAAGAAGGAGAAAAAATTGTAACGCTGGACGACCAAGAGCGCACACTTAAAAGCCATCATTTAGTGATTACGAATGGCAAAGAGCCAGTTGCCGTTGCAGGGGTAATGGGTGGCGCCAACTCAGAAGTAACGGAAAAAACGACAACGGTTGTATTGGAAGCTGCTTATTTTGATGGATTATCCGTTCGCCGTACATCCAAAGATTTAGGGTTGCGTTCCGACTCCTCTGTACGTTTTGAAAAAGGCGTTGATCCAAACCGGGTGTTAGAAGCTCAAGAACGGGCAGTGCAGCTTCTTACTGAATTTGCTGGCGGAGAAGTGCTGGAAGGAACAGTGCTTGTCGATGAACTTGATAAAACACCAGCACGTATCGTTGTTTCACCAGATGATATTAATGCAAAACTAGGCATGAAAATTTCGTTGGAAGATATGATTTCCATCCTTCAACGTTTGAAATTTGATGTGGAGGCAAAACGCGGTTTATTAGTCATCGATGCGCCGACTCGCAGACAAGATATTAAAATCGAAGAAGATATTATCGAAGAAATTGCAAGACTTTACGGTTACGATGAAATTCCAATCACATTGCCGGAAGGAAAAACACAAGTTGGCGGTTTAACACCTTATCAACAAAAACGCCGCATTGTCCGCAACTTCTTAGAAGGGGCAGGACTCTACCAAGCCATTACGTATTCATTAACTTCTGAAGAATGGTCTCAAAAATTTGCGTTGAAAAAAGAAGAAACAACGAAATTATTAATGCCAATGAGCGAAGACCGCACAACACTTCGTCAAAGCTTGATTCCGCATTTATTGCAAGCAGCAAGCTACAACATGGCACGCCAAGCAGATTCTGCATACTTATATGAAATCGGTTCTGTATTCCTTGGCAAAACAGAGGAAGGCTTGCCATTTGAAGAGGAGCATGCAGCCTTTGTCATCACTGGCAAATGGGTGGATGATGCATGGCTTGGAGATAAACGCAATGTGGATTTCTTTGTGGCAAAAGGCATTGTGGAAGGATTAATCGAAAAATTAGGTTTAACAGAACGCATTACCTATGAAAAAGGAACGATGGATGGACTTCATCCTGGACAAACAGCAAACATTTTGCTTGATGGTGAACAAGTTGGTGTCATTGGTGGACTTCACCCAGCAGAACGAAAAGCATGGGATTTAAAAGAAACGTATGTAGTAGAGTTGAATTTACATGCTTTATTGCATGCTGAAGCAAAAGGCGTTGAATACGAGCCGGTTCCACGCTTCCCAATGGTAACGCGGGACATTGCTGTGGAGGTAGATCGAGCTGTTTCTGCGGGAGAACTTGAAAACATCATCCGCAAAGCTGGTACGAAGTTGTTAAAATCAGTGAAAGTATTCGACGTATATGAAGGCGAGAACATCGAAGCAGGCAAAAAATCTGTTGCCTTCACATTGACATACTTCAATCCTGAACGAACATTAACGGATGAAGAAGTAGCAAGCGCCCATGAAAAAGTGTGGAAAGCATTAGAAGAAGCCGGCGCGGCAATCCGATAAAATTACAAATATTGTCACAAATGCACATCCTAAGGCTGGAGCTGATTCCAGCCTTTTTTCTTTATCCCCCCATTTTCCGGCTCTATGAGGAAAAAGCGAGAATAATGTATAATTTTGATAATAGCAAGCTATCAAATAGGAGTGGAGAGGGCATGAAGAAAATACGGAAGGCAATCATTCCGGCGGCAGGATTAGGCACCCGTTTTTTGCCGGTGACAAAAGCGATGCCAAAAGAAATGCTGCCAATTGTAGACAAACCTACCATTCAATATATTGTGGAAGAAGCCATCGCATCGGGTATTGAAGATATTATGATTGTAACCGGTAAAGGAAAGCGGGCCATTGAAGACCATTTTGACCATGCCTTTGAACTGGAAGCAAATTTAATTGAAAAGAAAAAATTTGATTTATTGGAAAAAGTGCGCGTTTCATCCGATATTGATATTCATTATATCCGCCAAAAAGAGCCCCTAGGACTTGGACATGCGGTTTGGTGTGCCCGGAAATTTATTGGGGATGAACCTTTTGCGGTGCTACTTGGGGATGATATCGTTCAGAGTGAAGTGCCGTGTTTAAAACAATTAATCAATCAATACGAGAAAACCTTTTCTAGCGTGATTGCAGTTATGAAAGTGCCAGATAGTGAGATTCATCGTTATGGGGTTATTGATCCTGTCTCGACGGATTCTCCATTAATGCAGGTTAAGCAATTTGTTGAAAAACCGACGAAAGAAGAGGCCCCATCCAATTATGCGATTATTGGACGCTACATTTTAACGCCAGAAATTTTCTACTTTTTAGAACAACAGAAAGTAGGGAAAGGTGGAGAAATCCAATTAACAGATGCCATTGAAGAATTGAATACCATACAACGGGTATTTGCCTATCGTTTCGAAGGAAAACGCTATGATGTCGGAAATCCCTTGGGCTTTATTGAAACCACAATCGATTTTGCATTGCAGCGGGATGATTTAGGGGATGACGTGAAACGTTTCATTATCGAAAAGGCCAAAGAACTGACAGAGCAATCAATAACCAATTGATTCTATAAAACTAGTGGTTTAAAAATATTGAAAAGGAATGAGAAAATTCCAATGAATACTCATGCTATCCAAACCACCTTATTGAATTGTTTGATAAATGATGTTGACATCGCTCTTTATAAAGATCGGGTCGAGAAAATCCATAGGGAGCTGGAAAATGCCCATGACATGACTGGATGGATTGACTATCCTCTGGAAAATCATGAAGGACTATTTCGTGACATTGAGTTATTAAAAGAGAAAATTTGCCTTCAAGCGGATGTGTTTGTCGTAATCGGAATTGGAGGTTCCTTTTTAGGAGCCCGTGCCGTTCAAGAAGCATTGACTCCTTATTTCGGCATTTCGAAAAACGGCATCGAGGTTATTTACGTCGGACATCATATGAGCGGTGCCTATTTAGAGCAATTAATTCATTATTTAGAAGACAAAGAGATTTATATCAATGTCATTTCAAAGTCTGGAAGTACGATGGAAACCGCATTAGCTTTCCGCGTGTTAAGACAATATATAGAAAAACGGTATGGAGAAAGGGCGGCGGAACGAATTATTGTCACGACGGACCCGGAAAAGGGGATTTTAAGAAAGATGGCGGAAATAGAAGGATATCAGCATTTCGCCATTCCATCGGATATTGGCGGAAGGTATTCCGTATTTACCCCCGTAGGATTATTGCCGATTGCCGTGGCAGGAGTGGACTTTCGTTCTTTTATGGAGGGGGCAAGACAGGCGGCATGGGAATTAAAAGATGGCGATTTAGCTTCCAATCATGCCTATCAATATGCCGTCATCCGAAATAAATTATATAACGTAGGCTATAGTGTGGAGTTGCTTGCTTCCTTTGAGCCGGGACTAAAAAAATTCCATGAATGGTGGATGCAGCTTTTTGGAGAGAGTGAAGGGAAAGAAGGAAAAGGATTGTTTCCTGTTTGCGTCACCTACTCGACTGATTTGCATGCCATTGGTCAATTCATTCAAGAAGGAAGTCCAATTTTATTTGAAACGCTGCTTCATTTTCAAAAGATTGAAGGCGATTACATAGTCCCTTTTGATGCGCGGAATGAAGATGGGTTGAATTATTTAGCCGGCCGTTCCTTTAATGAAATCAATGCCACTTCCAAACAAGGAACAGCCCTCGCCCATGCAGAAGGCGGCGTACCGGTCATTCAAATCGAGATGACAAAACTGGATGCTTTTCATCTAGGATATTTAATGTATTTCTTTATGAAAGCCTGCGCCATGAGTGCCAAATTGATTGAAGTGAATCCTTTTGACCAGCCTGGAGTAGAAGCCTATAAACGGAAAATGCTTGAATTGTTGAAACTATAAAAAATTTAGTTGGAAGGGTTTTCATCTATTTCGGGGTTTTTTGGATTGAAAGCGCCATATAAAGCACCAAGTTCTCCGCTGATTGAATGAATCAGTCCAAAGGTATAAACGTCAAAATAAAGACGTCCTGTTTCTTCACTAATTTCAAAAAGGGAGGCGCCCATCGATTTTTTCATATCTATAAACAGATATAAAAATAGTGCAGTGAGCAAAAGACCGCCGTAAATGATAAGCCATTTCCCCTGTTTTTTTCCCGTGCGGACAACGGTTAAAAAATAGCGGAACGTGGTCAATAAACTTAAGAGGATAAATGGAAACAAAAATATAATGCCGATGAATCCTAAATTTCCGGTTGCTCCACTCACTTCCGTTTCAAAGAGCTGGTGGACAATTAAAAAGCCGAAAAAGGTAATGGCCAAGCTGATTAGCCAACTTAATCGAATCACATACATCATCCATTCTTTTGCATTTTTGGCTACAACTATTATAGCGCATCTTGAAAAGAAAAAAGCCCTTTAGAAAAAAATTCGCTTTCAAGGAATTTTCAACATTTTGTAGAATAAAAAATGAGAAGAATAGAAAAAGGGGGATGAGGAAGTTGTTAACAAAAGAAAATGCTGTGCTTGTGTTGATTGATATTCAAGGGAAGCTCGCCCGAATTGTGGACAAGAGTGAATTTGTCATAGGAAATATCGCCAAAATGGTGCAAGGGGCAAAAGTTTTGGGGTTGCCGATTTTATGGCTGGAGCAATATCCAAAAGGGTTAGGGCCAACAGTGGAAGAAATTGCTCAGCATTTAACGGATGAAAAGCCTATTGAGAAAATTACCTTCAGCGCTTATGATACGGAGGAATTTGTTAAAGCACTGGAAGCGACAGGACGCAAAAACGTATTGATTGCCGGAATTGAAACGCATATCTGTGTATATCAAACAACTGCCCACTTGTTGCAAAACGGCTATGAAGTGGAAGTGCTGGCTGACTGCGTATCTTCCCGCACTGCTTTAAATTCTGAAATTGGCCTTGAGAAAATGAAGCAAATCGGCGCAAAACTCACAAGCGTTGAAATGGCATTATTTGAAATGCAGCAAATTGCAAAAGGCGATGAATTTAAAGCCATCAGCAAAATTGTAAAATAAAAGTTGGAACAAGCTGTCTAGAAAAGGGAATTTCTAGGCAGTTTTTTATTTTTGTTAACAGTATCTATTCAAAAAGAAAAGAGCGAGTGCAAGTTTCCCATCGCTCTTTTACAAAGTTATATTTTATAAACAGGAGGTTGTTCCACGCGCCATTATTTTTTTTCAGTAAATGGATCATGTCTTTCACGAATGGAAGGATGCTCCTTTTTCTTTGGAATATGAAATTCCTCTTCCATTCCAAACTCTTCCATATTCCTTCCGTTGTTTCCAACTGATTGTTTTCCACGAATCATTTCAAAATGCCTTGCATGGTTCTCTAAATCCGTTCGATGTTCCATTGCTTGTCTCTCCCTTCGATGTTAATATGAATCATTTTTGCAAAGTTATGCATTCAAAAATGAACAAGGGAGATTTTTGCAAATAGGATACTTATTAATTTAACTAATGAATAACTATAAAAATATTTAATCATAATTTCAATCTTATATATGAATATCTTATAGAATATAGCAATATATTGATTGATGAGTAGGAAGAAAATGTGAGATTTAGGAGGAAGGAACATTGTCAATCAATAAGGGGCAATTAATCGAATTAATTGAAAATTTACCAAAATCGGCTCATATTACAACGTACTACTATTTAAAGAATTTAACGAAATCAAAACATTCCCAAGATGAGGTGGAGTTTGAAGATTATTCGTTTCTTCAAAAGCAGAAAAAAGAACAGTCCTTCTGGGTAGACGCCTTTATGGAATATCATTTAAATACAAAAAGAATATAAAAACCTAGTAATTTATTCCTATTTCAAATATATTTCAATTTTTTTACGAGATTGAAAGAACAAAAACTAGGATTCTCAAGGGCTTTGAGAATTAATATTTCAATGTAATAAGATTGTAAAAATCCTTCCAAATATTTTGTGATGAATTCATCGCCTATTCCTTTTATGATGAATTTGCACAAAAGAAAGGAAGGATGAATGAGATGAAAAAGAAAGTACTAAAAGGCGCAGGAGCCCTTATCTTATCCATTGGGTTATTATTGCCAGCAACAGCTTTCGCTGCTGGAACATATACAGTTGCTTCTGGAGATACACTTTGGAAAATTGCAGTGAAAACACAAACAGGTGTGCAAGAGCTGATTAATGCCAATCCACAATTAAAAAATCCAAATTTGATTTATCCAGGGCAAAAAATCAATGTACCGGAAAAAGAAGGGCAAGCTTATGAAGATGAAGTGGTAAAATTAGTCAATGCGGAACGGGCAAAAGCGGGATTGCCTGCATTAAAATCTGATTGGGAACTAGCAAGAGTGGCAAACCATAAATCACAAGATATGCATGATTATAAATATTTTGACCATACAAGCCCAACATACGGCTCACCTTTTACAATGATGAAAAACTACGGAATCCAATATAAATCTGCCGGTGAAAATATTGCGATGGGCCAAAGCACGCCTGAACAAGTCGTAAAAGCTTGGATGAACTCACCAGGTCACCGTGCAAACATCTTAAACAAAAACTATACACATATTGGTGTAGGTTACGTAAAAGATGGAAATTATTGGACACAAATGTTTATTCAAAAATAATTTTTCCAAGCAGCGTACATTTCCTATGAAGAAATGTGCGCTTTTTCTATTTATAATAGACTTTGCAAAAAATTGGGAAATGACTATAATTCAGTTTAAAGTAGTTTTTACATATTAGAGAGAGTATTTAAAAGGGGTTTTTGCTGTGAGGCCGATCAATTTATTTTCGTTGCTGAATGCAAAGGAAGATTTAGATGAGGAAAATTTTATTCAGTATTTGGAACAGTTCGGCATCAATCCGAGACTGCGGACAAGTGAGTTATATGATTTGCGTGCCTTTGTTGAAGAGCTGAGAAAAGGACAAAAAGCCATTGAAATATACAATGGATATTATGTAGGTTATATGATTAAGCAAATCGGAAAAGAATTTGATTTATTACGAATCGGTAAAAATTATGTTGTCAACATTGAATTGAAAAGGGAAGGGCATATCGAGAAAGTTACGAGACAACTTGTGCAAAACCGCCATTATTTAAAATTTTTAGATGTGGACGTTTATAATTTTACTTACATTTCATCTACAAACACGCTGTATCAATTAAATGAACAGAATCAAGTGGTTGTAGTTGAAATGCAATGCTTAGTGGAGAAACTGCTGCAACAGCAAATCCATGTCATCGACAATTTAGATGATTTATTTGATCCATCCAATTACTTAGTATCCCCATTTAACGCAACAGAAGCCTTTATGGAAGATAAATATTTCTTAAGTGCCCAACAAAGTACTTACAAGCGGGAAATCATAACCGCAAAGCCAGTCGAACAATCTAAAGTTTTTGCCATCCAAGGCGGGCCAGGAACGGGCAAATCGTTGCTTACCTATGATATTGCCAAAGAGTATATCCGCCAATCGAAAAAGGTTATTATCTTTAACTGCGGAAGGTTGAATGGCGGCCATATCAAGTTAATCGATGAATATCGGTGGCCGATTGTTCCGATTAGCAAATTTTATGAGGTTATTCAGGATGAAAAAAATCTATCCAAATATGACTTAATTATTTTTGATGAGGCGCAGCGTCTCTATTTAAACAAGTTGAAGGAATTTATCCGCCTTCTTGAAAAGTCAAAAACAAAATGCATTTTTTCCTATGACCCAAGCCAAGTATTGACGGTTTTAGAAATGAAAAATAAAATACCGAAAATTATTGAAACGACATTGAACCCGGTGAAATATGAATTGACGGAAGTAATACGGTACAATAAAGAAATTCATTCGTTTATCAAAAAATTATTTGATTTGTCATCGAATACACCGATGCAGCAATATTCCAATGTGAGCATTCAATATTTTTCTTCCGTTCAGGCGACGAAAAGCTATCTGCACTTTTTGCAGCGGGCTGGGTGGAAGGTGATAGATTTCACCCCATCAAGGTATCTTGAGCCCTATCCAAAAAATCCGTTGGCTGTCACAACGGCGGATGTTATCGGGCAGGAATTTGACAATGTGGTGGCCGTCATCGATGATACGTTTTACTATAAGCCAAACAATAAGCTGGCGTCCAAATCGAATTTCAAGAAGCCTTATTATGAACCGACCAAAATGCTTTATCAAAACATCAGCAGAGCGAGAAAAAAATTGCATGTCGTCGTTGTCAATAATTTAGTAGTCATGGAGCATATTTTAAAAATATTAAAGAACTAAATGCAGTGATACATAATGAAAGAATGAAAAAAGGGCTTGTCCTCATTGAGGCAGCCCTTTATCTTTTTCTTAATTTTTCATAAATCTTTTTTGCTTTTTGAGTGTTGGAAAAATGCCATTTTGAAATGGAGTGCAAGGTGTTTTCACCGTGCTGAAGCAAAATTTTCGCTGCCATTTCGTCCACCAAAGGACCAGCTCCCTTTTGAAGAGGAAAGCCAATGGAGCTGGACAATTTATCCATTTCTATTAAAAAGGCATAACGGGCGATGATGGAGGCGGCTGCGACAGCAACGTGAAGCTGTTCCGCTTTTGTAGAGAATAAAATATTTTCACGGACAATTTCTTTTTCATTTTGAAGATAACGATAGTACGTTTCCCGCTCGGCAAATTGGTCAATCAAAATATAATCCGGCTTTTCCGGGGAAATTTTTTGAAGCACGTGCTTGATTGCCTGATTATGTAGCATCGCCTTTATTTTCCCTTGGCTGTAGCCGCGGCTTTGGAGTTCATTATACTTATCGTTGCGCAATATTAATAAGCTATGGGTGCAGGAAGCAATCAGGTTTGGCGCAATTTCCCGAATTTTTTCATCGGTCAGCTGCTTTGAATCTTTAACGCCCAGTTCTGATACAAGTTCGATTTTCTCTTTTGGTACATAAACGCTTGCAACGGTAATGGGGCCGAAATAATCGCCCGTTCCCGTTTCATCGGAGCCGATTACCGATAAGCTTGAAAAGTTTTCTGGAAGCTCATCGCCTTTCACCTTTTGAATATCTTTAGCCTTATTCTCCGAGATTTCCCCAAAACGCTTGGCTTCCCGTTCTGCCCCCGCTCCTTGAAACATTACTTTTCCGGAGCTATATATGGTGATGGCAGCATCGGAAAGTTTTGCAGCAAACACCACACCCGGTGCATTCCGTTCAACTCGATAGTTTGAATAATAAGCTTCCACTTCTTTGCACTGTTCTTTTGATAGATGCAGGACAATATTGGTCATATTAGTTTCCTTTCCAAAATGAAAATTTATAATGATTTTATCAAATGCAAGGGATTATGAAAAACCTGAACAACTGCAGGTTGTATGACATGGAATAAAGATGTTATGATTTATTTATTGATTCCGAAATATTCTCATTATACATAAATTGACTGTATGGAAGTTTTCATGGGTTGTTAGCCGCTAGGGGGTGTCAACTTGGCTGAACAAGAAAAAAATAAAATTGAAGTAAATATATATGGCTCTACATATAAATTAGTTGGTCCTGAATCCATCGGCCATTTGCGATTAGTTGCTTCCATTGTAGATGATAAAATGAATGAAATTAAATCCCATAACCCATCCCTTAATACTACTCAACTAGCCGTATTAACCGCCGTCAATACGGTTCATGAATTATTGAAGCTCAAAGAAGAAGTTGAAAGATTAGAAGAAGAATTGAAAAAATTGAAGGGTTGAACTGCATGTTAGACATCATATTACTCATTATATTTGCGATGAGTCTACTCATCGGAATAAAGCGCGGTTTTATCATGCAAGCGGTTAACCTTGTAGGTTTTTTTGTAGCATTAATCGTGGCTTATGTTTATTACAAACCGCTGGCGGATAAATTCGTGTTATGGATTCCGTATCCAGGGCTTGACCCTAATTCTTCCTTAACGTTGGTGCTTGATGCATTGGATATTGATAAAACCTTTTATCGTATCATTGCCTTTGCGGTGATTTTTTTCATCGTCAAACTGGCGATGAAAATTATTGCTTCTGCCTTTGATTTTTTGGCATTTTTGCCCGTGTTAAAATCCTTTAACCGCCTGCTTGGAGCATTGCTTTGTTTTGTGGAATTTTATTTCATTCTGTTCATTTTATTATATGTGTTTGCATTGCTGCCTATTGAAGCGGTTCAAAATTACATGGGAAGTTCCATCATCGCCAATCTCATGCTGGAGCATACGCCGATCGTTACCCAACTATTTCAAAAACTATGGTATATTTATTTAGAAAATCAATAAACAATCATCAGATTTCTAAAAGTATCTTCCATCATTGAATGGAGATACTTTTTTGCAGTTTACTATAGAAAAAGGTGGGTCGCCGTTGAATAAAAAAACGATTATACGCACGTTGGAAAAAATTGCATTGTATCTTGAATTGCAAGGGGAAAATCCCTTTAAAGTAACCGCCTTCCGTAAAGCGGCCAATGCTTTGGAAACCGATGAAAGAAGCCTTGACGAAATCGATGACTTTACAAAAATCAAAGGGATTGGAAAAGGAACAGGGGCAGTTATCGTTGAGCTTATTCAAACGGGTGAATCGCAAGTTTTAAAAGAGTTGGAACAACAAGTGCCAAAAGGGTTGATTCCCCTTTTAAAAATACCGGGTCTTGGCGGAAAGAAACTTGCGAAATTGTATCAAGAATTGGGTGTAGACAGTGCGGAATCATTAAAAGAAGCCTGTGAGTCCAAAAAGGTCCGCAACTTGCCGGGATTCGGCGCAAAAACGGAAGAAAAAATCCTGAAAGAACTTGAACAATTTGGCGTGCGGAAAGAAAGACTTCCGATTTGGTATCTTGAAAATGTCGTAAAAGAGTTAGAACAGCTTCTTTCTTCCATAAATGAAATTGAACGGTTTTCTGTAGCAGGAAGTTTCCGCCGGGTGAATGAAACAAGCAAAGATTTAGATTTTGTGATAGCTACAGAAAATCCAGAAAAAGTTAGGGAACAGCTATTAAGCCAATTAAAAATCAAGGAAATTGTTGGAAGCGGCGATACGAAAGTTTCCGTTGTCCTTGATTTGGACGAGCTGGTGAGCGTCGATTTTCGAATGGTGAAAAATGATGAGTATATTACAACTCTTCATCATTTTACCGGTTCAAAAGACCATAATGTGCGCATGCGTCAACTAGCTAAAGAGCAAGGAAAGAAAATCAGCGAATATGGAGTGGAACAGCCAGATGGACAAGTGGTGACGTTCCAATCGGAAGAAGAATTTTTTGCCCACTTTGGCCTTCCGTTTATTCCTCCATCCGTTCGGGAATCAGGGCAAGAGTTGGACCGGCTGAATGAACTAAAGGAACTAGTCACAATTGAAGATATTCATGCAGATTTGCATATGCACACTACTTATTCTGACGGCGCTCATACGGTGCATGAGATGGGGGAGGCGCTCATTCAAAGAGGCTACCGGTTTGGGGTTATTACAGACCACTCTCAATATTTAAAAGTAGCCAATGGATTGACGCCGGAAAGGCTGAAAAAGCAATGGGAAGAAATTAAAGCTTTCAATCAAGCCCATCCTAACTTTACATTATTCGCCGGCACAGAAATGGACATATTGCCGGATGGTTCCCTTGATTACGATGATGATGTGTTAAAAGAGTTGGATTTTGTCATTGCTTCGATTCACACAAGTTTTTCTCAGCCTCAAGAGAAAATTATGGAGCGTTTATTTGCGGCGATTCAACATCCCTATGTTCATATGATTGCTCATCCAACGGGCAGAATTATAGCGGAACGGGAAGGTTATCAGCCGGATGTAAAACAGTTGGTTTATTGGGCGAAAGAATATGGAAAAATATTGGAATTAAATGCAAGTCCCTATCGGCTTGATTTATGTGTAGAACATTTGAAACTGGCGATGGAACTTGGAGTGCCAATCGCCATTAATACAGATGCCCATGCCATTGACCAGCTTGCTTATATGGAAATCGGAACAAAATATGCCCAAAAAGCTTGGGTGAAAAAAGAGCTGGTTGTCAATACATGGAGCATTGAGCAGTTTGAAGCATTTATTCGAAAAAATAAGTAAATCTAGGTGACAGACAGGAGTGTTCAGAGTGATTGCTGAACGAGCATTAAAAACCCTTGAATTTGATAAAGTTCGGGCGCAAGTCTCGGAATTTTGCACATCCTCCCTGGGAAAAGAACGCATTGAAAAGCTCTTCCCTGAAACGGAACTTGAAAAAGTGGAGGAGCTTTTAGAAGAAATGGATGAAGGGCTTGCTATTTTGCGGGTGAAAGGCCATGTGCCATTGGGAGGAATTTTTGATATCCGCCCCCATATTAAGCGGGCCCAAATCGGCGGAATGCTCAGTGCGATGGAATTGATGGAAATCTCAAGCACGGTGCGGGCAAGCCGCATATTAAGAAATTTTATTGAAGATATTGAAAATGACGGGGAAGTTCAAATTCCTCATTTTATAGAACGGAAAAATCAAATGCCTATCTTAACAGCGCTGCAGCATGAAATTGATGATTGCATCGATGATAATGGAGTCGTGTTGGATTCTGCCAGCGTAGAATTAAGATCCATCAGACAGCAATTGCGCTCACAAGAAGCGAGAGTGCGCCAAAAACTGGATAGCTTAGTCAAAGGTCCTAATGCTAGCAAAATGCTTTCGGATTCCATCATTACAATCCGAAATGATCGCTTTGTAATACCGGTGAAACAAGAATACCGAAGCTACTATGGCGGCATTGTCCATGACCAATCCTCATCCGGCCAAACGCTCTTCATCGAGCCGGAGTCCGTTGTGCAAATCAATAATGAAATTCAGCGGCTAAAGGTGCGGGAAAAAGCGGAAATTGAAAAGATTTTGCTTGCTCTATCCGGAAAAGTGCAAGAAGTTGCTAACGAATTATTTGAGCTGGTAAACATTTTAGGCGACATTGACGCCATTATGGCTAAGGCAAAATACGGTGCTGCCAATAAATGCACAAAACCTAAAGTAAACAATGAAGGGTATTTGCGCCTGATTCAAGCAAGACACCCTTTGATTCCATTGGAAAAAGCAGTGCCCAATACCATCGAATTTGGTAGAGACTATACTGCTATCGTTATTACGGGACCGAACACCGGGGGAAAAACGGTAACATTAAAAACCGTTGGATTATGTACGTTGATGGCGCAGGCAGGATTGCCGATACCAGCTGTCGATGGCTCAGAGCTTGCTGTATTCCGCCAAGTATTTGCCGATATTGGCGATGAACAATCCATTGAGCAATCCCTTTCCACGTTTTCATCCCATATGGTGAACATTGTGGAAATTTTAAATCACTTTGATGAACATTCGTTAATATTATTTGATGAATTGGGAGCAGGCACCGACCCGCAAGAAGGGGCAGCCCTAGCCATTTCCATTTTGGATGAAGTGGTGGGGCGCGGGGCTCGCGTCATGGCTACAACTCACTATCCAGAGTTAAAGGCCTATGCCTATAACCGGAAAGGTGTCATTAATGCCAGCGTCGAATTTGATGTGGAAACCCTCAGCCCGACTTACCGCCTATTAATTGGCGTTCCTGGACGTTCCAACGCTTTTGAAATTTCAAAACGGCTTGGGTTGAAAGAATCTATTATCCGGCAAGCCAAATCATTTACAGGCACTGACCGCCGAGAAGTGGAGTCCATGATTGCTTCATTGGAAGAAAGCAGAAAACGGGCGGAACAAGAGGCAGAAGAAGCCCATGAAATTTTGGAAGAAGCAGAGCGTTTGCATGCAGAGCTGGAAGAAAAGCTGAAAGAATGGAATGAAAAGAAAGAAAGCCTTGAGAAAAAAGCGAAAGATGAAGCGCGTAAGATTGTAGAGGATGCTAAGAAAGAAGCGGAGCAAGTCATCAAAGAATTGCGGGAAATGCAGCAAAATGCAAGCCAAGCAGTGAAAGAACATGAACTCATTGAAGCGAAAAAGCGGCTTGAGGGCGTGCTTCCAGAAGAAAATCCGATTCTGAAAAAACAGGCAAAAATCCGAGAACGGGCGCAAAACTTGAAACCTGGCGATGAAGTGAAAGTGTTAAGCTTCGGACAAAAAGGAACGCTCATTGAAAAAGCGTCCGACCATGAGTGGGTTGTACAAATCGGTATGTTAAAAATGAAATTGGATGAATCGGATTTGGAATACGTGAAGCCGGAAAAAGAAAAACAAACAGTCACTTTGACGACAGTGAAAAATCGGAACAATCATGTTAAATTAGAATTAGATCTGCGCGGAGAACGGCTAGAAGATGCCCTTTTGAAAACGGAAAAATATTTGGATGATGCCCTTCTTGCCAACTACAGCCGCGTATCGATTATCCATGGAAAAGGAACGGGTGCTTTGCGTCAAGGCATCCACGAATATTTGAAAAAACATAAAAGAGTACGCTCATTCCGATATGGAGAAGCTGGTGAAGGTGGCTTAGGCGTTACCATTGTTGAATTAAAATAAGGGGATGGTGAATGTGGGAGTTAATTTTTGGCGGCATCCTTTAATCGAAACGGCGGGGTATTTTAGCGTTGTCGTATTATGTTTAGTAGTTGCGATGGCTTTATTTGAAGTTGTAACGAAATATAAAAACTGGGATGAAATTAAGAAGGGAAATATTGCTGTCGCCCTTGCCACTGGAGGAAAAATACTAGGTGTTTGCAATATATTCCGCTATTCCATTGAAAGGCATAACACGTTTTTAGAAATGATTGGTTGGGGATTATATGGGTTTGTTTTGTTAATCATTGCTTATTTTCTGTTTGAATTTTTAACACCCCAATTTAATGTTGACAAGGAAATAGAAGCAGATAACCGGTCGGTCGGATTGATTTCATTCACCATTTCACTGGGGCTTTCCTTTGTCATCGGCGCCAGCATCATATAGGAGGTTCCTATGGAAAATTTAGCAAAAATACTTATTGTCGTTGCTGTAATATTTTTGATAATAGGAATTTATTATTTAATCGCATTATGATTATTATTTCATTTTTAATTCTAGTAGAAGCGCAATTATGCGTTTCTACTATTTTTTTGCTGTTTTTATCCACAAAAATATTATATTAAAATAAAAAATAAGTCTATTATTCGACAATATTCAACACCAAAATAAACTTTAAAATTATTGAATGAAAAAGAAAAAAGAAGAATAATGGAGAAAAAAATTATATTTTTAAAAAAATAGTTTGAAAGAGCTTTCTTTTTCCATTATAATAAATGATAACAATTGTAAGAAAATTTTCACTTTTTGCAAGGGGGATGTGTCGATGTCTGATAGAGTGTGGCTTAAACATTATCCTGCTGAAATACCGCATACATTGGAATATGAGGAAATTCCAGTACAAACTTTTTTGACAAGGGCTTATGAAAAGAGTCCAAAAAAGGTAGCTATCCATTTTATGGGAAGGGAACTGGATTATCAAGAACTGTATGAATCGGCATTAAAATTTGCCAACTACTTGCGCTCTCTAGGGGTGGAAAAGGGCGATCGGGTAGCCATCATGTTGCCAAACTGTCCTCAGGCAGTTATTGCTTATTACGGTGTTTTATATGCAGGAGGAATTGTCGTTCAAACGAATCCGCTTTATACGGAAAGGGAACTAGAATATCAAATGGCGGATTCGGAAGCAAAAGTGATTTTGGCTTTGGATATATTGTATCCAAGAATTATGAAAATCATACACAACACTAAAATTGAAAACGTTATCATTACGGGAATTAAAGATTATCTTCCATTCCCAAAAAGCCTTGTGTATCCATATATTCAAAAGAAGCAATATGGTTTTAGCGTAAAAGTGGAACATCAAGGAAATACCCACTTGTTTACGGAAATTATGCGCCTGGAAGAACCAAATCCGATTGATGGAATACCGTTCAATTTTGAAGATGATTTAGCCCTACTGCAATATACGGGTGGAACAACTGGAACTCCAAAAGGCGTAATGTTAACGCATAAAAATTTAATATCCAACGCCATGATGTGTGATGCATGGCTGTATAAGTGCGAAGAGGGAAAAGAAGTGGTGCTTGGGCTATTGCCGTTCTTCCATGTATATGGCATGACAACGGTGTTAATCTTAACAATCATGAAATCCAATAAGATGGTGCTGCTTCCAAAGTTTGACGTTGAGCAAGTATTAAAAACCATTCAGAAACAGAAGCCAACCCTTTTCCCAGGGGCACCAACGATGTATATTGGCATTTTGAATCATCCAGATTTGAAAAAATATGATTTATCTTCCATTAATGCATGTATCAGCGGTTCAGCGCCTCTGCCTGTAGAAGTGCAAGAAAAATTTGAAGAAGTGACAGGCGGTAAACTGGTAGAAGGATATGGTTTAACTGAAACGTCGCCGGTAACTCATGCGAACTTTATTTGGGATAAACGGGTAGTAGGTTCTATCGGAGTTCCTTGGCCAGATACGGAAGCTGTCATTTTGAATGCGGAAGAGAATAAAATTCTGCCTCCAGGGGAAATTGGAGAAATTGCGATTCGCGGACCGCAAGTGATGAAAGGATATTGGAAACGTCCGGAAGAAACGGCAAAGGTATTTTCTGATGGCTGGCTTTTAACTGGCGATTTGGGCTATATGGATGAAGAGGGCTTCTTCTATGTGGTGGACCGCAAAAAGGACATCATTATTGCAGGCGGTTACAATATTTATCCACGTGAAGTAGAAGAAGTATTGTATGAACATGAAGCGGTTCAAGAATGCGTTGTTGTAGGTGTTCCGCATCCATATAGAGGAGAAACGGTGAAAGCATACATTGTATTAAAAGAAGGAAAAACCGTGACAGAAGAAGAATTAGATAAACACTGCCGGAAAAATTTAGCTGCATATAAAGTGCCGCGGATTTATGAATTTAGAGATTCATTGCCAAAAACAGCTGTTGGAAAAATTCTAAGACGAACACTTGTTGAAGAAGAAAAGCAGAAAACAAAAGAGCTGCAAGTGAAATAATGCAATTTTTATTGACAGAAAGTTCATAAAATTATAATATGAAAATATGAATGAATAATCATTCATATTTTCATATTTTTTTGGTGGTGAACATCCATGAGTCGAGATAAGCCAAAATATATGCAGATTATAGATGCTGCTGTTATTGCCATTGCCGAAAATGGCTACCATCAAACGCAAATCTCGAAAATTGCAAAGCAAGCGGGTGTAGCAGACGGGACTATTTACTTATATTTCAAAAATAAAGAGGATATTTTAATTTCCTTGTTTAAAGAAAAGATGAGTGTATTTATTGAAAATTTAAAAGAGATCATCAAAACCGAGTCCAGTGCTACAGACAAGCTCTCAAAAATGATTGATAACCATTTTAACGTGCTTGCGAATGACCATTATCTTGCAACGGTTACTCAATTGGAATTGCGTCAATCAAATAAAGAAATTCGATTGAAAATAAATGCCATTTTAAAAGAATATTTGAAACTTCTCGATAATATATTGATAGAAGGCATGATGAATGGCGAATTTAATCCAACGATGGATGTGAGAGTAGCGCGGCAAATGGTTTTTGGAACTATCGATGAAACGATTACATCTTGGGTGATGAATGATTTTAGATACAGCCTCTTAGATAACATCCCTAAAGTGAAGCATTTATTGTTAAATGGGATAAAAAATAAATAAAGGAGTGTCTTCATGGAATTTCTAAGTTGGAAAGCAGAAGACGGCGTTGCCATTGTAACCATTAATCGTCCACCAGCTAATGCGCTTGCACAGCAGCTCATCCGCGAATTGGACGAATTATTGAATGAAATTGAGCAAAGTGACGATGTTCGCGTCGTTTTACTTCACGGAGAAGGGCGTTTCTTTTCCGCAGGAGCAGATATTAAAGAATTTACAAGCCTTTCCTCTCCAGAACAGGCTGCAGTGCTTTCTGAAAACGGACAAACCGTGTTTAACCGCCTCGAAGCCTTCCCGAAACCAGTGATTGCAGCAATCCACGGTGCAGCTTTAGGCGGAGGATTGGAACTTGCCATGAGCTGCCATATTCGCTATGTGGCAGAAGACGCAAAATTAGGTCTTCCTGAATTGAACCTTGGCATCATTCCTGGATTTGGAGGAACGCAAAGACTTCCTCGCTATGTTGGAGCTGCAAAAGCTGCTGAAATGATTTTTACAGGCGAGCCAATTTCAGGCGTTGAAGCGGTAGAATGGGGGCTTGCAAACAAAGCTGTGCCACTGGAAGAATTATTGGAGCAAGCATTAGGATTGGCGAAAAAAATTGCTAAAAAAAGCCCGGTTTCATTAAAATCAGCTATTCATGCATTGCAATATAGCAAAGCATCTTTTGAGGATGGACTTAAAGCTGAAGCAGAACAATTCGGCATTGTTTTCCAATCAGAAGATGCAAAAGAAGGCATTCAAGCATTTATTGAAAAACGCCAACCAACTTTTAGCGGAAAATAATTGATTTGTAGGAGGTTATTTACATGAACATTTTCGTACTAATGAAACGAACTTTTGATACAGAAGAAAAAATCGTGATTCAAGATGGAAAAATCCAAGAAGATGGCGCTGAATTCATTATTAACCCATATGATGAATATGCCATTGAAGAAGCCATTCAAGTTAGAGATCAACTTGGCGGAAAAGTAACAGTAATCACAATTGGCAATGATGAGGCTGAAAAACAACTTCGCACAGCCCTTGCAATGGGAGCAGACGAAGCGGTTTTAATCAATACAGAAGATGATGTGGAAGAGTTGGACCATGCGGGTGCAGCTTATATTCTAGCAGAATATTTAAAAGATAAAGAGCCGGATTTAATTTTAGCCGGAAATGTGGCTATTGACGGCGGTTCTGGACAAACTGGACCTCGAGTTGCCGACCTTTTAGGCATTAATTATGTAACAACGATTACAAAACTTGAAATCGATGGAAACAACGTAAAAATTGTTCGTGATGTAGAGGGAGATTCCGAAATCATTGAAACAAGCTTGCCGTTACTTGTAACAGCGCAACAAGGATTAAATGAACCAAGATATCCTTCATTGCCTGGAATTATGAAAGCAAAGAAAAAACCGCTTGAGGAATTAGAATTGGACGATTTAGATATTGATGAAGACGATGTGGAAACAAAAATTGAAACATTGGAAGTATACTTGCCGCCTGCAAAATCCGCTGGTCGCATCTTGCAAGGCGAGTTAAAAGACCAAGTGAAAGAATTAGTGGACTTGCTGCATTCCGAAGCAAAAGTCATTTAATTTATCTATTGATTTAATCGTAGAAATGAAGCGTTATAGAACAATTTGATTCGTACAGTGATGGAGGGAGTACAATGTCAAAGAAAATATTAGTATTAGGTGAAGTTCGCGACGGTGCATTACGCAACGTTTCTTTTGAAGCAATTGCAGCAGCAAAACAAATCTCAGACGGCGGAGAAGTGGTAGCTGCCCTATTAGGCCACGGAGTAGCAGACCTTGCTAATGAATTAATCGCTTTTGGTGCAGATCGTGCAGTTGTTGTGGAACATCCACACTTAAAAACATATACATCTGACGGTTTTAGCCAAGGATTGCTTGCCATTATTGAACAAGAAAAACCTGAAGGAATTGTCATCGGGCACACAGCTTTAGGAAAAGATTTGGCGCCAAAAGTGGCTTCCCGTTTGCAAGCAGCATTGGTTTCTGATGTGACAGAAATTGAAGGCGCTGGCGATGATGCGTTATTCATCCGCCCAATTTACTCAGGTAAAGCATTTGAAAAAGTAAAAATTAAAGAAGGTCTTGTGTTTGTGACTGTTCGTCCAAACAACATTGCACCTCTTGAAAAAGATGCAAGCCGCACAGGAAATGTAGATTCCCTTTCTGTGGAAATTACAAACTTGCGCACAATCGTAAAAGAAGTAGTTCGCAACGCAACAACAGGTGTAGATTTGACGGAAGCAAAAGTTATCGTTTCAGGTGGACGCGGTGTGAAATCTGCTGAAGGATTCAAACCGTTGAAAGAGCTTGCTGATTTATTGGGCGGTGCTGTAGGGGCTTCCCGCGGTGCTTGTGACGCAGGATATTGCGATTATGCAATGCAAATCGGACAAACAGGTAAAGTCGTAACGCCTGACTTATATATTGCGTGCGGTATTTCTGGAGCAATCCAGCATTTGGCAGGTATGTCCAACTCCAAAGTGATTGTCGCTATTAATAAAGATCCAGAAGCCAATATCTTCAAAGTTGCGGATTATGGAATTGTCGGCGACTTATTTGAAGTAGTTCCACTATTAATTGAAGAAGTAAAAGCGTTAAAAGTAAATTCATAATTTAGGAAAATAAACACTTGCATGATGCCACATCTCAATTATTTGAGATGTGGTTGTTTTATGGTGTATCATATATTCCATGAATAAGAACGGTTTAAAATAATTGAATTTTGCTCAACCGTTACAAGAACTTGAAACTCTTTACTACACTTTGAATTTTTGACATGCTATACTACTAAAAGACGTTACTTTAAGGAGGCATTTAAATGGCAATTGTACATGCTACTGATCAAAACTTTGCACAAGAAATTTCATCTGGATTAGTATTGGTAGACTTCTGGGCAGCTTGGTGCGGACCTTGTAAAATGATTGCTCCTGTATTAGAAGAACTTGATGCAGAAATGGGTTCAGAAGTAAAAATTGTGAAAGTGGATGTTGATAATAATCCGTCAACTGCTGCAGAATATCAAATTATGTCAATTCCTTCTTTATTATTATTTAAAGACGGTCAATTAGTAGCGAAAACGGTTGGCTTCCAACCAAAAGAATCTTTAGTTGAATTCATTAATAACAATAAATAATGTTTGGATGAGCACATGAATTTGTGCTCTTTTTTTTATGTTTTGAAATGATTGGTAAGAGAGAAAACTCCTCGCTTTTTATCAGCATCTATTCATATAATATACTTATAATAAGTAGGCTGATATATTGCAAGGTGATATTTTATGAATCAAACAATTCAAAATAAATTAGCTCTTTTGCCGGAATTGCCGGGATGCTATTTAATGAAAGACAGGCAAGGAACAGTCATTTATGTAGGTAAAGCAAAAGTATTGAAAAATAGAGTGCGCTCTTATTTTACCGGTTCCCATGACGGCAAAACGCAGCTTCTAGTAAGTGAAATTGAGGATTTTGAATATATTGTTACTTCCAGCGATTTGGAAGCGTTAATTTTAGAATTGAATTTAATTAAACAATATGACCCGAAATACAATGTGATGCTGAAGGATGACAAAAGTTATCCTTATATAAAAATTACAAACGAAAAATATCCCCGCATATTGACGACAAGAAAAGTCAAAAAAGATAAAGCCAAATATTTTGGACCATACCCAAATGTTTCCGCAGCGAATGAAACGAAGAAACTGTTAAACCGCATTTACCCATTAAGAAAATGCAACCGTCTGCCTGACCGCGTGTGTTTATATTATCACTTAGGCCAATGTTTGGCTCCATGTGTCAAAGAAATTGACCCGAAAATCTATGAAGACATGACCAATGAAATCGTAAAATTTTTAAATGGCGGCCATGAAGAAGTGAAAAAAGAATTGGAGAAAAAGATGTTGGACGCCGCAGAAAAACTTGAATTTGAGCGGGCCAAGGAATATCGGGATCAAATTCAAAATATCGAAACGGTGATGGAAAAGCAGAAAATCGTTTCAGGAGATTTTACGAATCGAGACGTCTTTGGCTATGCAGTGGAAAAAGGATGGTTGTGCGTACAAGTCTTTTTTGTCCGGCAAGGAAAATTAATCGAACGAGATGTGTCTATTTTCCCAATTTACCGTGACCCCGAAGAAGAATTTTTAACTTTTGTCGGAAGATTTTATGATTCGGGACATATTAAACCAAAAGAAATCTTAATTCCAGATAATGTTGATAAAACTATTTTAGAAAAACTTTTAAATATAAAAGTGATTGTGCCAAAACGAGGTCAGAAGAAGGAATTGGTTGATCTGGCAAGGAAAAATGCCATGCTTGCTATTCAAGAGAAATTTCAATTAATTGAGCGGCAGGAAGAGCGTACCATTGGTGCTTGCCAACAACTAGGCGAGGCTATGGGCATCTCCACACCTTACCGCATTGAAGCCTTCGACAACAGCCATATGCACGGAGCAGATCCGGTCAGCGCTATGGTTGTATTTATCGATGGAAAGCCGGCCAAAAAGGAATACCGCAAATTTAAGTTGAAAGAGGCGGCAAAACATGATGACTACGGCGCTATGCAGGAAGTCATCCGAAGACGCTACATCCGCGTTTTAAAGGAGAATTTGCCTCTCCCAGACTTAATTATCGTGGACGGTGGAAAAGGGCAAATAGAAGTTGCTAGAGAAGTTTTGGAAGATGAACTGGGGCTGTCAATTCCGATTGCTGGTCTTGCAAAAGATGAAAGACACCGCACATCAGAACTTTTATATGGCGAACCGCCTGTACCTGTTCCATTGAAAAAAACAAACGATGCTTTTTATCTTCTTCAGCGCATTCAAGATGAAGTGCATCGCTTTGCGATTACCTTTTTGCGCCAACAACATCAAACCCATTCCCTTCGCTCGGTTCTTGATGAAATTGAAGGAGTTGGCCCTAAGCGGAAGAAACAGTTATTAAAACATTTTGGCTCCATCAAAAAAATTAAAGAGGCGACAGTGGAGGAATTAATGGAGGCAAGAATACCAAAAACAGTGGCGGAAACCATCTATCATTATTTCCATGAAGACACATTGTCAAAGGAATAACTGTATGATATTGTAAATTTGAAAAGTGAAAATCTTCTGATAGTGGTGCGAGATTCTAAGTACCCAGCCGTTGTGTGGACTCATTTCAACAGGCTAGGGAACGGAAAGCTTGCCGAGTTGGTTCCAATCATTTTGATGTGTTGAAAAATATCAGTCGTTTTAATCTTTATTATTTCGGGAGCTATCTCAAAAAATGGAGAATGAGGCAGCTTTTCACCACCCTTGTGAAGAGTTGCTTTTTTCTTTCGTGATAAACTTAGAAACTTCACTTGTTTTGTGAATTGGTAGTGTCAAAAGTTCTATGAAAAACTAGCACGGTTCATACTACCTACCATTTATTAGGTGGAAATGCCACGCTATCGCTCTTGACAAACACACCAATGGTTTATTCAGAGGTCAATCAAGGGCGA